>Ga0310697_10005152_pt1 | contig 12708 bp, 15 predicted proteins | sample 172DNAGHGlowgp2_FD_203883 | JGI IMG/M metagenome (GOLD analysis project Ga0310697, IMG submission 203883) | Sheep rumen microbial communities from Palmerston North, Manawatu-Wanganui, New Zealand - 1728 DNA GHGlow gp2 (v2) (version 2) | ecosystem: Host-associated > Mammals > Digestive system >... | reverse complement strand
AAACTGCTTCAGGTTCTTGATGGGTGTCACTTTGTGATAGACCCCGGTTTCAATATACCAGATTGGTTAGTTCAAGATAGTATCAAACATGAGATAGATATTTTCCGGGAAGAAGTGACACAGATTGGACTATAACAGAAGAATTTCTATGAAACAATATTTTTCCTTTCCCATACAGGCCCTAATGGCGGCAATGTGTGCGGGTCTTATCTGCAGCTGTTCACCGCAGGTGGTGACGGAGCTACATGGCAATTTCCCCGCACAATCAGCTGATTCGGTGATGATCTTCGGGCCAAGTGAAACGCCTCCCGATCATGCAGACACGGTCGGCAACATTCGGGTTACAGATGCCGGTCTGACCACACAATGTCATTATGCACAGGTTCTGCAAAAAGCAGTGGAGCGGACCGCTGCCAGCGGTGGAAATGCCCTTTGCATCAATCAACATTTGAAACCTGATGTATGGTCTTCGTGTCACCGCATCATAGGTACTATGTTACTGCTGCCGAAAGGAAGCGTGAAGGTGAGCTCGCAGGACGAGATATGGAGAGTGGATAGCCTGCGGGATGAGGACGTGGCTGGCACGGCTCAGAGCGCGTCGAAGACCGCCGATAACCTGCACAATAGGCTCAGCGTGTCCGCCGGACTCACATGGATAACGTCAAAAATCTATGTAACACCTACTGACTACTACTCGAATCGTAGATGCTGGGATCTCTGTGCCGACTATGAGTATCTATGGAACAGCGGCTTTGGCGTGGGACTCAATTATGCTATGAATCATGCCTCGTTCAATCACTACGGCAGTTTCACACAGCATTATATCGGCCCCAGCTTTGTGTATGTCTATCGCATCACCAGACGCTTCAGCACAGAAGTTGGTTTAGGACTGGGTTACAGCTATTATTCTGAGAGTGGAGGCTATACGGATGGCGCTATGGGCGTCATGTTCAAAGTTGGCATGGAGTATTTGTTCACAAGGAACTTCGGCCTTGGCCTACAATATAGAGCATGCGGCTGTTCCTACACCCAACCCGATGGCTTCGAATTGCCCAAGAATGAGCAATATCGCCTGAATAGAGCCAGTATCCAATTAGGACTGCACTATTATTTCTAAACACTAACAGCGATATGAGTCCTTAAAAAAACGACGAAAAATATGGAAATGTGCAGAATTAGGATTAATTTTGCACCCGAAAATATAATCACGAGCAACCGCAGCTTTCTTGATATCTTCTCGAACGGCTAATTCAAAAAGATCATTCTCAGGAAGACGGCTGCCAGCTCACGACTCCAGCGGAGGCGTGGGCTTTGGGCAGTTATAACAGACTGAGAATTGGCTTTAGCCGGCCAGAGAAGATTCTTGTTATTAACTCTCCAAAACACAGACCCACGCTCTCCGCTTTTCTTTAATCATCTTTTTTCAACAACTAATTTTTTCGCATCAAAAATGAAAATGAAGAACATAAGCGACGAGGAGCCCGATGAGCTGAGCGGGCTCTGCGAGCTGCTGCCCGCAGAAATCCTGATGAAACTGAATGAACTGCTGGAGCTGATGCACCGGCCAGCGAATGAACGACAGGACGCATCAAGAAATGGGAACGTCATAGAGATCAACATCTATAAGTCTGGCAGCCAACGCGTGGACTGCATCCAGAACCAGTATGTAAACGGCACTGACCAGCCTCTCCCCGGAAAGAGAGGGGAGCCGCGTGCGGATTATTCAGACGCGCAGATAGCACAAGCGATAGCTGCCATCTGCGGTGATGGCAAGCCGCTGGACTCGAAACAGAAATGGGCGGGCGTACATTGGCTGCTGCGCTGGGAGTGTAACTACCCTGCACGGGCGAAGGAGTTCTGCGAGCGCATCGCCAAACTGCCGCTTCCGGAGGATCTGGCTTATAAATGTGACTACAGGAATATCCGCGAACTATCCACGCTGTCGTTCATGAATGCGGATCCGCGCGAACTGGAGAAAGTGAAATATAGCAAACACGATGAGTCTATCTTCTTCCAACTCTGCGAGGTCGTGAAGGCGCTGGAGAGGGAACTAAGAGTTAATAGTTCTTCGCAGAGCGAAGCGTCGCAAGCGCCGAGCGGATAGTTTATAGTTGATAGTTAGGAGTTATCCGGATTTATCTGAGATAGGTTTCGATAAACTGCTGAGGGGTCATCACTGATAAGGGGGACTGAGGTTCTGTTTGTGGAAAGTGTCGGATGTCGAAAGTCACAAATATCTCACATTCCGCACGTAGAGCTAACTGATATTGGCATGAGTCCTCAAGGTCTGTGTAATGTGGGTCCATGACTCCCTTTAATAATGAGGCATTGTTGTGCTCAGCAACAGTGAATGTCTGCAATATGAGAGATAGTAATGTGCGCAAAGGTATAATACGACTGGGCTTGTCCAACTGCAGCTCTTGACGGAGATACTTGTCAATGAGATAGTGCATGGTATAGAAGCCACCCACAGACATCAACATCTGGACTTTATTCTCCACGAGCCATGCCACAACCATCTTTGCCTCTGCACCATGTTCTCGCTGCAGGATATAATCGAGGATGACATTGGTGTCAATGAATACCTTCTTCATATTCCGTATTTTTCCATATAGGCATCTTCGCGCAGTTCCTCTGTCGACAATTTAGAGGGTGGGAGAATACTGTCAAGCTTCAGGAATCCTTCGGGTCCTTGTTCCAGTTCGTTGAGTTGCTGTAGAATCTTGTCGCTGGCGGCTATGTTCTTTCCCTGTTCTGCCTCTACTCTCAGAAAGATGGCCTGCCGTACAGCTTTGGTTTGACTCTGGATGATAGCCCAAATGGCATCAACCGGGGAAATGTCTTGAATGACAGGATTGGGAATCGTTGTTGCCATGTTCTTCTGTTCTTGGTTTTCGGGGGCAAAGATACAACTTATAATGAAAAATGAAAAATGAAAAGTGAAAAATGAAGAATGAAAAGTGAAAAGTGAGGGATTTAGGGTGATTCCATTGGCAAAGCGTTGGCAAAATGATGGCATTCCGTTGCAGGGCAATGGGATGCCTTTTCTTTTGTGTTCCTTTGCAGCGGTTTAACACAAAAAGAAAGATAGAAATGAAAGAAAGTAGCAAAGAAAGTAAAGACAGAAAGAATGCCCCCGCCGCCGTGGCGGTTAGTGCGGGCGCAGGCGCGTACGCGCAAGGCGGCGATGCCGACGTGGAGAGATTCATCAATCTGTTCAATGGTGAGATGGTGGAGTACAGCGCCTCCATCCCCACCGTCTATCGCCTCACACCGGGCTACGCGAGGATGCTGCGGGCTCTGGTGCGCGACCACTCGTGGGAGAAGGTGGAGGAGATGGTGCGCCACGCCGCACAGAGTGATTTCCTCAACAACCACGGACGCAAGCCGTTCCTGGCATCGGCGGAATGGCTGCTGCGCGAGGAGAACTTCATCAAGGTCATCAACGGGAACTATGATAATACGGCGGACGGCTGGAAGCCTCGTGACCCCATAGCGGAACGGCGTGAACGGGAGGAGGCGCAGCGGCGCTATGCCCGTGAGGTGGAACGCGAGGAACATGAACGGCGGATGCGCGAACGCGAGGAGTGGGCACGCGGGGCTGTGACATACGAGGAGTATCAGAGGATGAAGAAGAATGGAGAAGTATGAGGAACAGGAGGCCCCCAAGCCCCCTAAAGGGGAGTGTAAGGAAGAAAGGGGAATGATTAATTTTGGATCGCGGATTGAACGGATGAACCGGATAGAAACGCTGCTGACGCAGTTCTTTTGAAGGGCCGCATCGCGGGAAATCCTGCAAAATCAATTCAAAATCTCGCAAAATCCGACATTGGGAAATAACAATGATTCGACCACGGATAGAACGGGTTTTGGTATGGAAACGAATTCGCATAATTGGCATAATTCGCCGATAGAGGAAACTGCTAAGCAGATAATTATTATAACGGCTCATTAATCTCTCGCATAGCAGCTTCTCCAGTTCCGTGAAATCTGCGCGATCCGTGTTTGAAATTTCAATGCGAGAGGGGCCCAACTCTTAACTCTTAACTCTTCGCTCTGCGAAGAACTCTCAACTATTAACTATTAACTCTAAACTCTCAACTCTTAACTCTAAACTCTTAACTAATACTGAATGGAGAAGTATGAGGAACTGGCGCCGGTGAAGGCGTATGGGAAAGGGGAACTGGCACGGATGTATTACCCTGACTGCACGGAGTCGTGGGCGCGGCGCCTGCTGAACAGTGACCTGCGACGCTATCCGGGGCTGATCCCGGAGCTGCGGCGACGCGGATGGCAGCCCACGGCACGCCTGCTGCGCAAGGACTGGGTGCGGCTGATCTTCGAGGCCATAGGGCCGCCATGAGTGGAGGCGAATCGGATGTTTGTCGGAGGCATGTCGGAGGTCTGTCGGAGGCTAAACGGATGTTTATCGGACGTTATCGGACGCTATCGCACGGCTCGTGACGTGAGCGTGTGGTGTCGATAAGATGCCGAAGTACCTTTGCACCGTCGCAAGCGTTAGAAGACGAAGATGCGGGTCTTATCGGCCGAAGGCCCACGTCTTATGCTCGGAAGATGCTGCGTCTTATCCGCACAAGATGCTGCATCTTAAGCGCTGAAGATGCTACATCTTATGGCACTAACATCTTAATCTTAAACATTTAACCCAAGACAATTATGAAGAACTCACTCAAGTATTCGCTTCACATGATGAAGAACCTGTTCCGCCCAGAAGATTCGGACAAGGCTTATGCCACCCTGCAGCTCAACAGCGTCCTGAGTCTGGATGACCTGGCTGCACACATCCATGATCACGACAGCGTGTTCTCCAAGGGCACCATCGTAGGTGTGCTCACCGACATGGTGCACTGCATCAAGGAGTGCATCAAGGAGGGGTCTGCGGTAGAGCTGGGCGACCTGGGGCGCTTCACCCCGAGCCTGCAGTGTGAGGGTGCCGAGGCCAAGCCTGCTACTGAGACGGAACCTGCCAAGACGGCCATGGAGGCGTTCACGACCGACAATATCAAGAAGGTGAACGTGAACTATGAGCTGGGGTCCGGCCTGGACTTCAAGCGCGAGGACTTCACTTTCGAGTTCGTAACCACCCGTAAGGTGCAGGCTGCAGCCAAGAAGGCGCAGAAGGCTGGACAACAGAGTGCCGACTGGAGCACGCCTGAAGGCACCGACGAGCCGTAAGGACTCCGGCCATTGGCTATCGAGAGATTTATTCGACCACGGATTGAACGGATGAACCGGATAAAAACGCTGCTGCGCAGTTCTTTTTGGTACAGCCTTCGGCTGGAAATCCCACAAAATCGATTCAAAATCTCGCAAAAATTTAACATCAATGGTATTTGGCTTTCAGCCTTTAGCCTTTAGCTACTACTTAGCACAAGGATTATTTTGAAAGATTTTGTGAGGTTTCCCGCGAAGCGGCTCCGCAAGAAACATTTAATATCAAAGAAACATGAAAAAAGAATCAGTAAAATCTATTATTCAAGTGTTGGTATCTATCCTGACGGCGGCGCTCACCGCCCTGACGACCACAAGCTGCATGACACTATGAGAGCCATCACGATGATTATCCTGCACTGCTCGGCCACGAGGGCCGGGCAGTGCTACACCCTGGAGCAGTGCCGGCGGGATCACATCCGAAGCGGGATGCAGGACATCGGCTACCACTACTACGTGACGCGCGACGGCACCGTACACACGGGGCGTGCACTCAGCCAGGCGGGGGCGCACTGCAGGGGGCACAACAAGTACTCGATAGGTGTCTGCTACGAGGGCGGGTTGGATGCCATGGGCGAGGCTGCCGACACGCGCACGGGGGCACAGCGCAAGAGTCTGCGCACGCTGCTGACACGCCTGCACGAGCAGTTCCCCGACGCCATCATCCTGGGGCATCGCGACCTGTCGCCCGACACGGACGGCAACGGGCGCATCACGCCCAACGAATGGCTGAAGCAGTGCCCCTGTTTCGATGCCCTCCTCGACTACGAGGACCTGGAGCCCGCCGGTCTGTTCGGGTAAACATGATGCCATCGAGGGGAGTCCTCGATGGCATCGTGTGATGAACGGTTATCGGCGGTGAACTGCTATTGCAGGTCCGATGAGGTCAGGATCTCGTTGATGAGGTTGTCGGCCTGTCCCCATCTGTCCATGAGCCAGAGGACATAGCGGATATCCACGCCGATGCAGCGTGTGAGGGCGCTGTCGAAGCTGATGTCAGAGCTGAGGGCATCCCAGTTGCCGTCGAAGGCTAAACCGATCAGTTCTCCCTTTCCGTTGAACATGGGGCTTCCGCTGTTGCCGCCGGTGATGTCGTTGGTGGTGAGGAAGCAGAGGGGCAGCTGACCGGTTTTCAGATCCTTGTAGCGCCCGTAGTCACCGGACTTCAGCAGCTTCAGGATGTCAGCTTGCATGGCATAGTCGGGGTTGTCGCCCCCCTTCTCGATTTTCTCGATGAGCGAGGGCATGGTGGTGAGGAAGTCATGATGTGTGCCTGCGTTGGTGTAGTCGCTGACGATGCCGTAGCTCATGCGCTGTGTGAAGTTGGCATCGCTGTAGTGCGGCTGCTCCTGCTCCATCTCCAGGACAGCCTGTGTGAGCAGGTCCTCGTTGTAGGCGATGATGGATGCCGTCTCGCTCATAGGCTTGGCGATGACGCTCTTGACCATGTCGTCCACGTCCTTGTAGAAGTGCATGGCGGGGTCGCTGTTGAGATAGGTCTGATAGGCTTTCTTGTCGGCCACGGCCTGCTCCAGGGAGTCCTCGTAGTGCACACCGGCGCGCACCTTGGCGTGTGTCAGGGCATAGAATCCGTTGTAGCTGGTGAGCTTGCTGCCGGCAAAGATCTCGCGGACATAGGCACGGTAGTCATTGTTATATTTCTTGCGTATGTCGCCGTAGAAGCGGGGCAGATATTTGCTGCTGACCTGTGCGGCGTAATTCTCAAGCAGTGCGGCCATGGTCTCCTCGTCCACGCGCGCGTCGTAGTCTTTATAGCTGTCGCGGACGTAGTCGTCGAGGGTCTGCCGTGCGTCGCCGACAGCGTTGTTGTAGCGGCCGGCCATGCGTGCGAAGTTGATGATCTCGATGCCGCGATAGAAGGTCTCGTTCACGAAGCCAACGGCATGGCGGGCATCGCGGCGGGCGATGTAGCTCTGCTTCAGGGTGGGGAACATCGTGTTGAAGCGCGCCTTCAGCTCCGGCTTTGCACTGTACCAGCGGCGGATGTCCTGCTCGCGCTGCTGCTTCTGCTCGATGATGCCGAGGCGCTTGACAGCCTCGTTCATGCCCTGCGAGTTCTTCCAATAGTTCGATGAACTGGCGAATTTCGACGCATATTTTATGCCCACCGAGCGGTCGGCTTGCATCCAGCGGCGCCACACGTTCTGCTTCACGCCGCGCACCTGAATGACGGGGATGTTGGAGATGTTCACGCGCTCATCGATGCCGTAGCTGCTCAGGTAGCGGTTGGTGGAGCCCGGGTAGCCGATGGTCATGCAGTAGTCGCCCTGTCCGAAGCCGTCGAGGTTCACTTTTGCCCAGCGCTTGGGGCGCAGGGGCACGTTCGTCTCGCTGTACTCGGCGGGCTGCCCCAGTGAATCGGCATAGACGCGGAAGACGCTGAAGTCGGCTGTCTGGCGCGGCCACATCCAGTTGTCGGTGTCGCCGCCGAACTTGCCCAATGACTGCGGAACGGTGAAGACCAGACGGATGTCGGAGTAGCGCTTGTACTCGTTCAGGTAGTACACCTTGCCTCCGTAGAAGGCCTTGCAGTCGCACACGATACTCTTGCGCCCTTCATCCGCGGCACGGCTCTCGGCCTTGGCAGCGATGCTGCTCAGGATTCCGCCGATGTAATCGGCATAAATCTCGGCTTTCTGCTGTGCCTTCAGGTTCTTGCCCTTGCTGGCATAGATGCTGTCCAGCTCGTGGGTGACCTGCTCGGTGACATCCACTGTGCGCTGCCAAATCTTGACGAAGATGTCCTTGGCGGGACGCTCCTCAGCGTAGGAACGGGCCACGAAGCCGTTGCCCAGGATGTCATCCTCGGGCGTGGAGAGCTGCTGGATGGCGCGGTAGCCGCAGTGGTGGTTGGTGAAGAGCAGTCCGTCGGCACTGACGATGACGCCGGAACAGTAGTCGGAGAAATCGACGACGCAGTCCTTCAGGCTGGTGCCGTCCTCGCCATAGAGTTGTTCGTCGGTGAGCTGCAGACCCAGGTTGCGCGCCACGGCCATGGCCTTGGGGTCGGTCTTGCCCAGGAGCCACATGCCCTCGTCGGCGCGGACGGACATGCAGACATGAAATAATAAATAATAGATAAATGATAAATAATAAATACGACGCATTTAGAGTTGAGAGTTAAGAGTTAAGAGTTTAGAGTTGAGGGTTTAGAGTTGAGGGCTTAGAGTTTAGAGTTGATAGTTAATAGTTAATAGTTAATAGTTAATAGTTGAGAGTTTAAGGGTTTCCTTCCCTCGCCCCCACGGGGAGAGCCGGAGAGGGGCCGAAATATTTTCCGATGACGGGGAGGCTGCGCAGCGGTAGGTCCTTCTTGATGATATAAGCCACGAAGATTAGGATCAGAGCGGTGTTGATGAGCAGCTCTGCCCACACGGGCCAGCCCTCGGGAATGCTCACCATCACGAAATAGCAGGCAGCAGCGAGGAGGACATACTGTGCGATCTCTTTCATCGGGTAGTCGATGGGGTTCTTATGCTGTCCGACGAAGTAGCTGAGCACCATCGCTGTGCCGTAGCCGGCGACGCCGCCCCAGGCACAGGCCCAGTAGCTGAAGTGGGGGATGAAGATGATGTTCACGCCTATCAGCACCGTACATCCGATGATGGAGAACAGGGCACCGTAGATGGTTTTGTCGATGAGCTTGTACCAGAACGAGAGGTTGAAATAGACACCCATCATGATTTCTGCCACCATGACGATGGGCACGACGCCCAATCCCTCGCGGTAGCCGGCACCGAGGATGTACTGCAACACAGGCATATATCCCATCACGCCGAGGAAGGCCAGCAGCGTGAAGATGAGGAAGAACTTCATGGCTGCGGCATAGTACTCGCGGCTGTCAGCATCCTTGCTCTTGGCAAAGACAATAGGCTCGTAGGCATAGCGGAAGGCCTGCGTGATCATGGCCATAATCATGGCTATCTTCACACAGCTGCCATAGATGCCCAGCTGCACGTTGGCTTCGGCTTCGTCGGGATAGACGAGGGGGAACAGGATCTTGTCGGCCACCTGGTTCAGGATGCCCGCGATGGCGAGCACCAGGATGGGCCACGAGTAGCTGAGCATCCGGCGCAGGAGGGCTCCGTCGAAGTGCCAGCGAATCTTGCACAGGTCGGGGATGAACAGCAGGGAGATGAAGCCTGTGCACATCAGGTTGATCAGGAAGACATAGAACACCGATGTCTTGCCCAGCACCACGAAGTAGAGCAGGTTCAGCCCGATGCTCAGGGCTATGAACAACAGCTTGAGCGAAGCAAAGCGCACAGCCCGCTTCTGGAACCGGAGGAAGCAGAAGGGAATGGCCTGCAGGGCATCCATCGCCACCACTACGCTCATCATTAATAAGTAGTCATGGTGTTCGCTGTAGCCCAATGCCGTGGCAATAGGGCCGATGAAACCGAACATCAGGGCCAGGAAGAGCGCCGTCAGCGCTCCCACGGTGGCGAAGGCGGTGGTGAACACCGTGTCCGGTCCGCCTTTGCCCTGACGGGCATCGGATGCAGGAGTCTCGTTGGCAAAGCGGAAGAGCGTCGTCTCCATGCCGAACGTCAGCAGCGCCATGATGAGCGCCACGTAGGCATAGATGTTCGTGCTCACGCCGTAGTCGCCCGACTCACGGGGCATATAGTGCGTGTAAAGCGGAACAAGGAGATAGTTGAGGAACCGTCCTACGATGCTGCTGAGGCCGTAGATGGCGGTGTCCTTCATCAAAGCTTTCAGTTTGGCCATGTCACATTTCACTTTTAGACCTGCAAAGGTACTGCTTTTTTGGCGAAGCACAAGGCAAAACAATAAAAAAGCATGAAAATATTTGGGAGGCTCACTAAAAGTGATTACCTTTGCGCAGTCAAAGGGCGGTCAAAGCCTTCGCGACAACGTATTGAGAACACATTAATCTCTTAAACTCTAAAACACTACAACTATGGCTTATGTAATTGGCGAAGACTGCGTAGCTTGCGGCACTTGCATCGATGAATGTCCCGTAGGCGCTATCTCCGAGGGCGACATCTATAGCATCAACCCCGACGAGTGCACCGAGTGCGGCACTTGCGCAGACGTTTGCCCCTCCGGCGCTATCAGCCTCTAAGGAGCATCGCAGACAAGAAACAGACAGGGGATGGGTCCACAGCGGGTCCGTCCCCTTGTTCTTTTCTTCGGTTAAGAGTTCTTTTCTTCGGTTGAGAGCCCTTTTTTAGGGCGTGAATTATTCTTTTTCTGCAAAACGTTTGGCAGTTCGCAAAAATTGACCTACCTTTGCACCCGCAAATCCGAAAGGACGCGTCTGTTGGCGGGATAGCTCAGCTGGTTAGAGCGCATGATTCATAATCATGAGGTCATCGGTTCAATCCCGATTCCCGCTACCAAGAGGAACACACCAAGAATGCGCTTGTGGTGGAATTGGTAGACACGCCAGACTTAGGATCTGGTGCCGCGAGGCGTGTAGGTTCGAGTCCTATCAGGCGTACGTAGTTCCATCAGGCAGGTTCCCAAGGTCGCATTTTGTCGGCATAGCTCAGCTGGTTAGAGTATCACCTTGACATGGTGGGGGTCCTTGGTTCGAGTCCAAGTGTCGACACACAAAGGGCAGTGCGAAGCAGCACCGCCCTTTTTCCTTTTACCACGATCCTTACACCCCCCCATCAGAATCCAATCTTGCGTGCGGAGCCTTGACCGTCGAGGCGCTCGGCATTGCAATAGGCGGTGAGCTGGCTGAGGCTGTTGCTGTCGTCGCCCCCTCTCTACGCTGCGAGAGCGTAGGATGGCTGAAGGGGTGTGAGATGAAGGAGGTTGGTGAGTTTGGAGAGGAGAGAGTTGGTTTGGAGGGTGGAGTTAGTGAAGAAGGTGATGGAGTTGGTGGTGGGGGAAGTTAAGGTTGAGAGTTGAGGGTAAAAAGTGGAGAGGAGCAAGAGGATTTGGTTGAACTTTTTGGTGTTGTGGGTGGTGATGGTGGTAGTGTTCATAATCATTTTGTTTAGGGATTACGAATATAATATAGTCACATCACCAAAAAAATTCAAAAATCGTCCCCACTTTTTTCAAAAAAGCTTGTCAATCCACCCTCCAGCTTTTACGCGTTCCTCCTGAAAATGAACTTGCTGACATGGAACTGAGGAATTGGATGTCTGGCCAGAAATGCTTGACGATTTCGTTCCTGAGCCAAGGGATGTCAATCCGTTTCTCATCATCCAAGAAGGACCACCACACAAAGACCTCCCGTTCTTCGGATCCGAATGGTCTTTTCTCTATGGTAAATCCCTGACGGAAATCACCCGAGTTTTGTGTCGTCAGATCGACCCCCATCTCCTCCATGCTAACCTTTCGGGTTTGCTCTACGACATAGTCACGTACAAGCTCAAAGTCCTCGGGACGTTCGGTGGTCGTGTAGTACTCGACCAAATGGAATAAAGAAGTTCTCATAGTTATTAAAAAGGGGGTTAATTCAATACATTGAAATCGATCTTCAGGTTCTCGAAGCATTGGCGCAGGGCGTAGAGCAGGGGCTCGCCATTGTCGGACTCGGTGGTGATGACCAGTCGTTTGGGGGCCGTGCGTTCCATGTGCTGAATGTGGCCACGGTAGAACTCCGAGCTGCTGCCCACGAGCACCTTCATCATCATTTGTTGCGGCACGAACATACCCAGCCCGTCCTCCTCATTTTCAGGAATACCGAAGCGCTCACAGAGTTGCTGGATGAGGGTCTGCACACCATCGAGGGAACCGGCTGTACCCATGAGCACATACTCGTAGGTACTGGGATTCTCCTCTCCTGGGTCTTCGGTGTCTTCCCACTCGTCCTTATAGAGGATGTCTCCGGAGAGATCGTAGTATTGCTTCGCTTCTGTGTGGTTGATGAAGATGCCCTGTGCCTCGTCGCCCCAGCGGTATTTCTGGTAGAGGGCGTATGCGGCCCAGCGGTTGCCTTTCTCGCAGAGAGCCAGCAATGTAGGCACATCATGGATGGATTCGGCATATTCCTCATCGCCGCGTCGCACGCGTTCGATATAGATTTTGTCGGCTATCTTCGTGTCGTAAAACGCAGTTTCTATCTGGAAACGTACGAGGTCTTCATCGCTGAGGTTCACCACGTCGTCGGCAATCTCTTCGATGAGTTGGCGTTCCTCGTCGGTGATCTCCATTTCAATCAGTTCATGGCGTTCGATGGGTTCTTCCTGACCCGTTTCCTCGTTTTTGAAGAGTTCCACCCACGAACGATAATGATGTTCGAGCATCAGGCTCAGCTTTTCAAGTCTTGTGTCCATTTGAGTTCTTATATTTATGGTAGTCACGGGATTAGTCTTCTTCTTTGACGATATAAATGATACGATATGGAGTGGGATTTAAAGGTGTAACTATTTCTTCTACGATGTCAGTCTTCTGCGGATCTGGGTTGAGTTGCTGAATGAACGCGAGCAGAGACTCATAACTGTCAAATGCTCTTTCTTCGTTCACACA
>Ga0310697_10005149_pt1 | contig 12711 bp, 10 predicted proteins | sample 172DNAGHGlowgp2_FD_203883 | JGI IMG/M metagenome (GOLD analysis project Ga0310697, IMG submission 203883) | Sheep rumen microbial communities from Palmerston North, Manawatu-Wanganui, New Zealand - 1728 DNA GHGlow gp2 (v2) (version 2) | ecosystem: Host-associated > Mammals > Digestive system >... | reverse complement strand
CAGACGACAAGGGCGACAGGCAGACAATGCTCGCTATCGGCAAATCAACCGGCACGAGTCTTGATATGGTTAACCAGAGAGAGTACCACATTATAGACAGCGCAGCCCTTCAGGAAGGTGTTAACAGTGCGAACGAGAAAGCTGATAATGCTCTTGACCTCGCTTCCGCAGCAACTCAGAGTGTTAACAACTATTTCCAGATTCTTAAAAACATGATTGAGGCCGAGGGTATTGACCTTGATGACGGTTCCTATTTTGACGACGATGACCCAACTAAGGACCCGTCAACTTGTGGTAAGTACAAACCGCTTGAAAACTCCAATTATCTTGATGACGCTAAGAACCTTCGTGAGGCTGACAAACTTCTTGATGAGGCAATTGGCGACGTTAGTGATGATTTGGACGGGCTTTCAGCTGCAACCGCAAGCCTTTCCGGCACCACCCAGGAATACTTCAACAACATCATTGAAGCAGCAGGTCTGACAACTGGCGAGGCTGGTAAATACCCGGGGCACGATGACACGACCTATATTACTAACGCCGCGTCCCTTGACAATGCCGACGTTCTCCTTGACGCGGCTATTTCAGAACTTTCAGCTAATACAATCGCGGCAATAAATGAAACAAACAACAACCTGTCTGAACTTTCTGCTGCGACTGTCAATCTTTCTGCCGGAACCGTTGCTGTTGATGCAAAGGTTGATGAACTTTCTGCGAATACAATGGCGGCTGATGAGGCTATTAAGGAAGAACTCAATAACAAAATTGATGAACTTTCTGCAAACACAATGTCAGCTGATGAGGCTCTTGACAATAAGATTGACGAGCTTTCAGCTAATACTATGGCGGCTGACCAGGAACTCGCCGACAGAATTGCAGAGCTTGAAGGTAACAAGATTCTCGGAGTAAGTGCAATCACTGTTGAAGCTCTTGAGAATGGTGACAGCAAGGTTTCACTCGTTATCAATGAGGAGGATGACAAGATTCTTAGCCAGAATGCCCTTGGACTTAAGGCAAAGGTCACTCTTGATTATGTTTCTGCTGACAAAAAGATTTACCTCAGGGGGAAGAACGATGTTGTAATCAGTGAAATTGATGCTACTGACTTCATTAAGGATGGAATGCTTTCAGCCGCTAGCGTATTTACCGCAACGGAGGATGACCATCAGCAGTATCCTGAACTTGTTGTCGGTAAGACTTATATCAAACTCCTCTTCAATGTGGACGGTGAGGAACCTGGAAGGGCTAATCCAGTATTCATTTCCGCCGAAGACCTTGTAGATATCTACAGCGTAGCTCCAGAATCCCACACTTACTTGGAAATCAATGACTATGTAATCAAACTCAATGTGGACCAGGAGGATGGCCTTGCAAGCTATGACTACGCAAGGAACATAAGCGCTGTAACTACCACAATTATTAAAGCGGCTGGCCTCAATATGGGCGAACCTGGTTCATATCCTGGCCATGACGAAACCCATTATATTAAAGACGCTACTTCTCTTGACAATGCAGATGTCCTTCTTGACGCAGCTATCTGGGAAACCAGCGGCCTTGTTGCCGACATCAGTAATAGAGTTGATGAGCTTTCAGCTGTAACCGAATCATTCTCAGCTCACACAGTTGAAGCTATTTCCGCACTCTCCATGAGTGTTGACGAGAGGATTGAAAGCGGTCTTACTATCATCTCCGGCGTGGTTGAAAACTATGTTGAGTCAATGCTCAGCGCCATCAACTTTGATGACCTCTACGAAAGTGCATGCACATATACCGATAATTCAGTGGAGGCTCTGTCTGGTGCTCTTCTTGACTATATCATTGATAACGAAGAGGTTACCGCAGCAGCTCTCAACGACCTGAACAGAAGAACCCTCTACTTTGAAACTCACTATACCGGCGAATATATACCAATTACCAACTATACCATTGCTACTGGAACCACTGAGGAAGAACTTATCCTTGATGAAGACGACAGCATTAACGAGGCATTTGGCAAGATTCAGAAGCAAATCCTTGATAACGAGGAGGCTGTTGCTGCTGGTCTTAACGACCTTAACAGAAGGGTTAGCGAAAATACCGAAGCTATTGCAAAGAATACTGGTGTAACCGCGCTCAGTGCTGCTGTTATGAGTTTTTCATCAGCAACTAACAATAAGTTTAACATTGTCAATAGCGCGATTAACAACTTATCTGGAAACGTTGTAAACAACAGAACAGATATCAACATTCTCAGCGGAATGATTGAAAACGTCTCCGCAAAGACTTCAGGTGTTCTTACAATTAATGTCAATGGCGAAGAACAAGGTAAGTATTCTCCATCAGCCAATACAACCGTTGACCTTGAAATCATCCAGGAAGTTACTGGTGCTGATGTCCTCCTCACCGGTTATGAACTTGCAACCGGAACAACCGAAGAAGAACTTGCCATCGTTGCAACTGACAATGTCAACGAAGCTTTCGGCAAGATTCAGAAGCAAATATATGATAATGAGGCTGTTGTTGCTGGTGCGCTTAATGACCTTGACGAGAGAGTCCTTGCACTTGAAGAGGGTGGTGATGTCCTTGCTTTAATTGAAACCTTATCTGGCGATATGCTTGACAATGAGCTTGTTACCGCTGCGGCTCTTAACGACCTGAATGACAGACTTCGTGAGCTTAGCGGAAACACGCCTGACATGTCAAATTACTACACCAAGAGTGAGGTATATAACAAGGAAGAGGTTGACGCTATGATTGCTGGTGGTGGTGCGGATGCCCTTACCGGTATAACCATGAACGGAAATTCTGTTTCTGTGACAAACAATGTCGCAAACCTTGGAACAATAGTTACGGCCCAGACTCAGCTTTCAACCGCAACAACTGGTACTGGAAACGTTATGACAAACATCACAGTAAGCAACCACCAGATTACTAAAAACCTTGGTATGACAGTTGCTTCATCTGCTGACACACACAATGCAATCACAGCTGTCAGCCAGAACGTCCAGACCAACTATTACAACAAGACTGAGATTGAGCAGTATGTGTCTGCCGCAACACAGCTTAAGTACACTACATCCAACACATTGGCAAATCTTACACTTAGTGAGTTCCTTACCATTGCAACAATTACAGCCAACACAACGTTGAGTTTTGCTAGCGCGGGTCTTCCTACTTTACCGGCGAATGGTGTTGCTCAAAGGCACATAATCATTGAAAATACCGGAAGCAGCGATGTGGTTGTTACAATAGCGAATGACTCAAGGGTTAAGATAACACCGAACAATGCGAACTTCAATCAATTCGCTATTGACGCTGGTGGACGAGGTGAACTCAATGTTCTTATAACATATAACGGAAGTGCATATACAATCTATGTAATAACAACCTAAAAAATAACCAAAAATGTGTAGAAGAAGATTACTTAAATCCAATTTTTACATAAACTATGGCGGAACTAAAAAGGCACATGGTGAGACTGTTATTGTCTCACCATTTGTTGCTGGAGGCAATAGTGATACTTTTGAACTATACGCCAGGAACCCATGGGTCATAACGAACAACTTGTCATGGCTCACCGTCAGTAGTTTAAGCAACAAGAGTGGAAAATACACGATAACCATTACCGCCACAGAAAACCAAGCATACAGCGAGCGGTCTGGTTCCTTTACAGCAAAAACGCTTGATGATAGGTTCAGTATTGTCGTCAGCGTTTCACAACAAGCGAAGGCTAACGAAAAAAGCATCAGTATCAGCCCGCGTTCTGTTGACATTGGTGCAAAGGATACATACAGTAGTTTAATATGCTATTTTACAAACACCGGAACCACCACAGAAGTTGTCCCAACATGGTCAACAAATAGTAGTGCTGTAACAGTCAGTTCCAATGGCAAAATTGAAACAAACAACACTGGCGGTTCATTAACCGTTACTGTAACAGCAACTTATGAGCATGAGGGCGATGTTTTAACGGATACAATGACGGTTAATGTGGCTGCGGCTGAAATCACATATGGAAACATGACATTATGGCCAACACCATATGACACCACTTCATATATTGGGCCCGATGACATAACTGATGGCGTAAAATTGAGAGTAACGATACACAAATACATCAATAACGTTGATAGCGGAATCTTAACCATAACTGACACAAGCACATACAGAAAAAAGCCAAAAGGGGCTAGTGATGGGAATGCATATGATGTTAATTGTATAATACTGGACACGGATAATAAAAAAGTATATCCGCAATATATAGAAGGCTCATATTACCCAACAACGAGAACCGTTGAAATATTTGCCGATTATACTGACAAAAATGGTTCACAACACAGTAGTAGAACGGAATTTAAGGTTTCGAAACAAAACAAAAAAGAATATTACATTTCAGTTGAACCAACCACCGCAACAATCAGTTCTACCGGTGAAGTACAGCTTACGGTCCTCTACCACACAGTTACAGATGGCGTTGACGATGGCGGTGTAGATGTAACAACCAGTGCAGGATATACGGACAATGGAAGCGACCTTATTGACGTTAACGCAACTGGTAAAGTAAGCGGTTCCGGCTCAGAGACTGGCGGAAATGCGGTTGTTACCGTAAGTTACCCTGGCGTTGAAAGCGTTGATGTTCCTATTACCGTACGTGATGCCACCGTTGACTACCGTAACTTCAGGGTTATTCCACTTTCTATGACGCTCAGTAAAGACGATGTGACCGCCGGAGAACAAATCCAGGCATATGTTGATGTATTCGTGAACAACGTTTTTAGTGAGGAACTTGAAGTTACGGCGGACGCAAGCTGGTCCTCACAAAATACAAACGTAGCATCTGTCTCAAAATCAAGTACTAACGAGGTTGTTAAACCGGTATATGGCGATGGGTATTTCCCAACAACAAGAACTACCCAAGTCCAGGCGTCATATCTTGGAAGCGCAGCAACTTGTGATGTAACCGTTGAACCTGAAGGACGTATTGAGCATATAATTGTCGTTACACCAGCATCTGTTAACATGGGTGCTGTCGATGAGAGACAACTTAGTGTCACATATTATGAAGTTGTTGATGGCGTTACCGCACAAACCGGAACAGATATAACAAATTCTGCGACATATGGCGGCGAAACTGACATGATAAGCATCTCAAATGGGGGCAAGATTACATCAAACAACACTGGCGAAAGCCCTGCAAACGCAACAATAACAGTAAACTATGGTGATGCACCACAAGTAAATGTACCTGTTGTTGCAGCTAGCAGGACTACCGAGGAATATCTTGTAATTACTCCGGCCACGACGTCAACAACTTGGAACGGTGAGGTTGAATACGAAGTTTATTATGTAATAGAAATTAACGGACATGAAGCAGATAGAGTTAAAATAACAAATCCGGACCATGTTCAGTTTACGCTTAGCAACAACACCGCCGGGCAAATGGACGATTTTACGTTTAAAGCCGAAAACATATCAACCAGCAACAAAACCGTTAACATAACCGCGATATGTACTGGTGGAACATATAGCGGGATTATGACAAAAACACCAGCAACACTTACTGTTAATGGAGCTGACAGTGTTGATTATCGCCTTGATGTTGAAGCGGTTCCTACTTCAATCGCATATAGTGGCTCAAGCCAACTTTATGCAAGCGCAGTTACTGTGGTTAATGGTTCCGTATATAAATGGTACGTACCGGACGATGTTGTTTGGGACGAAAACAGTACAGCAATAACCATTTCAAACGATACGGTTACAGGCACACACACCGGCACTTCTTCAACAAGCGCAGTAATTACCGGTTCATCGCAGAGTTTTGGCGAAAGTGGCACGGTAACCATAACTATTGGTGGTAGACCTGAGGCCGCACTTCATGTAACCAGGGATAATCCAACGGTGTCAACTGTGTATGTCGATTCCGGGGCTGGACAATGTAATTACTATGTTTCATGGAGCTATCTCAAACCAGGAACATCTATTTTGTTACAAACTCATAACTTAGACAGTATAACTCCAGCAATAACAGAAATACAAATAACTGACACGAATTACCGTGGTGGTTCTATGACCATTGTCGGTAACTACAGTGAAAACCCGTTAACCGTTGAGCGAGACCTTTATTTGAACGGTACCGCAACGACATACTATGATGATACCGAAACCGGAAATACGTGGTATGTACAAAGGGCCAAAGAAACCCCGGTAGTTATTACATACGAAAACCTCAGGTTCAAAGAAATATATGGTAGCACCGACCGCAACAAGAGTTACACCTCGTTGTCTTCTGCTGGAACCGACTGGGCATACTTCGCTTATGAGGACGTTATGACAAATGGAACAAAAACCGGTGAGCGTAACGCTTCCACAATTTGTACATACGAGTTAAAGAGCGGAAGCACGACTATTGCAACCTTTAATGGCGGTACTGGAACAAAATACGATGGTGTTTACCTTACAATAAGTTACAGCACGAATAGTGGTTTTACGTTTAGGGCGCACAATGGCGATACCGAACCAAAATCATATGTTCTTTATGCGCAAGATGGTGACCTTTCCGCAAGTTTCAACATTGACATTGAGGAAGGTGAAACGCCTATGCCGACGATATCTGTATCTGTTGGCGGTTTGTCTTATTGTGTTGTCAAAAGCGGAAATAAGAACGTTGATAGTGTCAGATTCCAAACGTTAACGGTCGGTGTTGGTAGTTCAACTGTAGCTGGTGCCGAAAGAACCTTTGAGAATGTATCAACCGGAATATCTTCAAGTTCTTCAACCTGGTCAAGTACTTCATTTGTTGGTAACATCGGCGAAACGATAAAAGCAACGTTGCACCTTTATCTTGACCCGACTGGTACTTCAATAGATGGGGACGTTACCCTCCAGGCAGCACAACAAACATTTACCGGCACACAGGTTTCACATTCGGCGGATTACTATGTCTATGAATTTAATATAGGGACCGTTCCATCGGCTTCTGTAAGTTTAGGCAATTTTACAGTTTCTGTTCCAATTGGACTTGACACTGCTTGGTTGAACATATCTGGGGAAGGAAGTCATAACTATTCCCATGATGCATCTGCTATAAACGGGCAATCTTTCCCGGTTACTTGGGCTAACGTTAACGTATCGTCCATTGCAGTAAGCAATTACACCGGAAACATAACAGGCGCGACAATAACCGGAACAACGACAAAATATCTGGTTGTCAATGCAAAGGCAAATGAGTCAACCACATCAACAGCAACAAGTGTCATAACTATTACCGGTACCAGTTTGAATGACGGAACGGTTGTTAGTGCTGAATTGATTATTGAACAAAGCAAAGCAGAACCGCTTCCAGCTGGAGTTATAACTTGGAATGATAGGGGCGGTTCAATAAAAGCAAGTGGAAAATTTGACGATAATGTTTATTTAGACTGGACAAATCTCAGTACCGCTCACCCAATTACATTTGATTGCGCATATTTTGATTTGGACAATACGACAACAAGTTATACAATCACATCAACGACCGGAACAATAGATGCTGACTGGTTTAACGAGCATTTTATGCTTACTGAAAATCAATCAACCAATCAAAGAACTATTATTATAACGGCATCTGGCGTTGGCTTGGATGGTGAATTGGTTACTGCGACAATCGCTAGTTTAAAACAGGCCGGTGGCTCATCATTAGTACCGAAAGTTTACGTTGGGCAGGGTGAAAACTCAATGATTCTTGTTAACAATTACCCAACCAGTGTGACTTTAAATCATTTTTCTGTTGGACTCGGGTCCCCTAGCCCTGTGGTATACGGGTTTAATGCAAATGGCTCTGGGTCATATGCTACCGGGACAACAAATACCGTAAGTGGTACCAGAAACGCAACAACTGGCGAATCGCAATACTATATTAACGCTGAATGGCGCCCAACAACTGCGACAACGGTACAAGAAACTTCTACAATTAGGTGGAAAGAAAACGGTGTCCAACAAGAAGAGACGATAGATGGCTGGAATCCAAGCATTCCGACTCGCACAGTTACTGTTGACACGGTTTTGACTGATTTTGAACTTATTGTAAAGGCACAAAATGTTGCAACGGTGTCGTATAATTATGCACCAATCACTGTTTCAAACCGTGCAAATAAATCAATCAGGGTAACGAGCGGCCGCATTACGTTTACTGATAATGCGACAGCAGGAAACAAAAATTACGTGTTTCCAAATATGACATCAACAATTGTCAATGGGCAAACAGTACAGTTAGGTCCAAGTAGTACACCAACAAGCATCTCAACCAAGAGCGGTTCAATAACGGTAACTTTGAATAGTGTCCGTTTTGAATTTGACACTGACAAAGATGTACCGACACGTGTAAACCTTTATTATGATAATTATAATAGCGGAAGTCGGCAAACAATTGGACTTGCTGGAGACAGTTCTGGTATATTTACTAGCGATACTCCACTGGTCATTGGCTATGTTGGGGTAGGCGAGTCATATGGCCTTCTTGGCGAAGCTAACTTTATCCTTGAAATAACCGATTAAATTTGTCTTTAAAATTAAAGGAGGGACCTCAAATCCCTCCTTTTTTTATTTAGTACATTCGTAAACCGTAAGAAGTGTATCATCCGGAAGCGGGTCAATGAACGATTCGTAGAAGTTCCTCACCCAAACGAACTGGTCCATACCATCATCCAGTTCAACCCATCCGTTTTTTGATACGAAGGCATAACCCCAGAAAGCCGTATTGGAAAGCACATAGTTTTCTTTCGTTCCAAACTTTTCAAAGTAAGCGGTACGGGCCTTCATGTTGTCATAAATCTGTTTCTCGTAATCGTTGGCGGGTTCTGAGCCGTTCATTACCATCTCCCAGGCCCTGTCATAGATTTCTCCCCCGTGAAGATGCATAAGCTCCCAGTTTATGTCTCCCTTCTTGGCCTGGAACGTCTCTGTCCCGTCATTAAGTATGAATGGAACGGAGAAAAGCTTACCCAATCTGTAAGACGACCACCTTCCTTCCGGGTTCTCTTTTGTAATCGCATCTCCGGTCTTCTCATCATGCTCGTATTCGTCAGTCAGGTCGTAGTAGAATTCCTGCGGGGTTTGTGATTCAAGGATTGCTAGCTTGTCCTTCGCATCTTCCTTAAATGGCCCGTCAGGTATGCTGGGACTGGAAACAATTGATTTATAGACTTTTATGTACTCATCCCTCAATAGTCCAGCATCTGCATATCTATATACGACTGTCGGTTCAGTTTCAATTTTCTTGTCATAGGGCGACATAAGCACCTCAGGGTTATCCCCGGCAACAATCGCCACAAAATGATTATATTGGTCTATGGCCATGGTTATATTCGTAAAAATCAATTATTCTTTGGAACGCCAGCTTGTTCGCCTTTTCTTCTCCCAAAGCTTTTCTGTTCACTTCCGCAATTATCAGGTACATCTCCTTGTAAGTCAACTTCTTCCTCGGTCTGAACGTAAACAGGCAAAACAGGAAATACATGAAGTTGTTCCTTGGGAGTTTCTTTAACGGCTCATCGGCCCAAACAAATGCTGGTTCCATATTAAAACACAATTAGAACGGCCCAAGCGACCGCCATTATAAGTCCAACCCAGAGCCTGAACTTTGCCTTGCTCGTGTCCTCAACCTGGTCATCATTGGAGGGGAAACGGAAGGCATTGAATGATATGCTTGTAAGGATGCTGCTGATATACAATGTGGTAGTATATACGGCAATTATCGCACAAATGAACTTCAACCAGAGCATTACTTGTTCCTCTCAATGAATTCTGTGAGAGCAACCTTTGTCATACCACCCTGGACGCGTTCCTTTTCCTCACCGCCCTTGAAGGCAATCATGACGGGAATGCCCCTTATTTTTAGTTCGGCAATCTTATCCTCGGCCCACTCGTCGTCAGCGTCAATCTCACCAAGGAGAACACCGCTAACCTCTTCATGAGTAAGCCCTGCGATTGTCTGCTCAAGTGTTCTACAAGGGCCACACCAACTACTACCTATTTTTAAAACAGAAGTCTTTCCGTTTTCGCTTTCCTTGATAAATTCATTAAACTCATCAAGACTGTTAATTTTTCTAATCTCTGCCATATATTTTTTCTTTTAATGTTTGTAAATCCCAGAAGGCGTTCTCAACATATGTTTCCGCTGTCTTTTTATTGCAAAAATAAATGATTTGTATTCCATTGGCTTCACATAGTTCAGCCTTCTTCTTATCTCTGCTTTGCCTCAATCGTAATCTTGAGTCATCTTTTTCAAACCGATAATTTTCAAAATGCTGCTCACCTTGACACTCTATTGCAATATTTCTATCTGGAAGATAAAAATCAAGTTTCATTTCTTTCTTATACTTCAGCCAGTCAAATGTTTTCTGCTCTTCAAAAAACACACCTAAACTATTTAAAAACTCCCTGATAGTTTTTTCAAGTGAACTAACTCTACACTTTTTACAACCCCACCTTAAATGGTTATCCGGCTCTTGCCAAAACTCACCGTGCTCTGGACATATTATACAGACTTTTTTATGAGCTGATTCATAAACAACCTTTGAGTAATCATATTTATCGCCATGAATCTTACGAGCTTTTTCAATAAATTCTTCAGTCGTTGATTTTTTACATCCAGAGCATTCAAGACAACCCTTGTGCCTTTCTATATGGTCGGTTCTCTTTTGCCAAAATTCTCCGTGTTCTGGGCAAATAATACATCTTCTTCCGTCTCTGTCTTTTAGACCTATTTTACTATAATCATACTTATCCCCGTGAATTTTTCTGGCCTCAATTATAAACTCTTCATCGGTTAAGCTTCTATGCCCGCAAAATGGACAACCGATTCCTCGCAAATGTGACGATGGGACTTGCCAAAATTCTCCATGCTCCGGACAAATAATGCATACTTTGGTTGTGGAATTTTTATAAACAACCTTTGAATAATCATATTTATCACCATGCACTTTTTTGGCTTTCGCTATAAAATCTTCCTGTGTTTGCTTTTTCATATTGCTCTTTTAATATAAATAGTTTTTATTATGAAAAAGAGCGCAGCGTGGTGATATATTTTTATTCTCTTTTATTTTTGTCCTTTAATCATCCCAATAATCCGCAAGCTGGCGAAGAACTTTAGCAACCCAACTATTCCCAACATAATAGCCGTTCCTTATGAGATATTCTTTCAGTTGCAGGAAAAGGGTATCTTTATCGTGCTCTGTCATAGCTGTCTGTTCTTATAATTCTCAATAGCCGAAGGAAGAATTCTTTTATAATTTTCGTCCTTGAACAACGGAGATGTAAGTATCATATCCGCTGTCGTACGGTTTGTGGCAAATGCAATATTATACAATGAGGCAAGTCTAGTCAAAGCTGACACGTCGTTCTGGTGCCCCTGGACTATAAGGTTGTCACAGAAGAAAATAAGAACATCAATCTTCCCTTCTGCTATCATCGCACCTATCTGCTGGTCACCACCGAGAGGACCGCTATTAAGACAAACTACGTTATTTGCAAACGGATATTCTGTCAAACGAGGTACTTCATACATTGTTGGATAATTATCCGAATCGTGGCTAATAACCGGCTTATAATCGTCCAGAATGCGCGTAACACCAATGTTTTTTATCAACTTACCTGTGGTTCCGGTGGCGTACAATTTGTGGTTTTTTAACTCATTTATGTTATATGTTACCCATTCTATCAATTCTTTCTTCCTTCCATCATGGGCAACCAAAGCAATGTTCATAATATCTATATTTTATTAGATAATGGGCCAATATCAGGTTTTTTTAGATATTGGCCCATCTTATTTTAGAACGGAAGGTCATCATCGCTGGACCAACCTGCTGGTGCTGCCTGTGAAACTACTGGCTGAGGCGCTGGCTGTGCAACCGGGGCCGTGTGCTGGTGAATTTCCTGTACCGGAGCGGCCTGAACTTGCGGCTTTGTTACCTCCGCAGACTTGGTTCCACCAGTAAAGGTAGAAACCTGAGCTACCGGGCTATCCTCTTTCTTTGCCCCAAAAGACGGGAGGTCAATGCTGTTCGCCGTAATGTAGTTGTTGAGGTAAATCTTACCCTCTTTGTTGACCACCTGGCTGTCCGGCACACCCTGCACGATGACATAGCGACCCTGGGTCATGTACTTGGCTTTGTTTTCAACGAGGAACGGGTCAAAACAAGTAACGTCAAACCATTCCGTCTTGTTTGCTCCGTTAACGAACGTGTCATTGGCAATGCTGAAACGAATGTAACTCTTGCCCTTGGCTGTCTGAAGAACCTTTGCACCGCCTGTTCCGATGCGACCATCTAATGTAATCTGTCTCATAATCTGTAAATGTTAAAATTTTGAATAACTCTTATACGTAATTTAATATCATCTTGTACTACTAATATACACCTTTTTTCGTTAGGAAACAAAAAAACCACCATAAATTTGGTGGCTTTTTCTTAAATCATTGACTCGCCCATCTTTGGGTTCGCCGGTACAACGTAGTTCCAACCATTCTTAACCTCATCCTTGAAAAGCTCCCGGAAATCGTACTGATAATCGGGGCTGAGAAGGATGCTGTCAAGGTAGAACACACCGTTGGTAAGATAGATTTCACGACCCTTCTTGATGACCGTCTCACCCTTAGGGTCAAGTGGGATATCCTTTGCTATGAGGTATCTTCCGTCTTTTACTTCTGCCATAATGTATTGATTGTTAGTTCTTTATGTTTTCTTTATTCTTATTTTC
>Ga0310697_10005148_pt1 | contig 12711 bp, 7 predicted proteins | sample 172DNAGHGlowgp2_FD_203883 | JGI IMG/M metagenome (GOLD analysis project Ga0310697, IMG submission 203883) | Sheep rumen microbial communities from Palmerston North, Manawatu-Wanganui, New Zealand - 1728 DNA GHGlow gp2 (v2) (version 2) | ecosystem: Host-associated > Mammals > Digestive system >... | reverse complement strand
CGGCACATCGAGCAACGACATCATGCCGCCCTGGATTGTGAGCAGGCGGCGACTCAACGACAGTCCGATGCCACTGCCCTTGCGCTTGGTGGTGAAGAACGGGATAAATATCGAGGAGCGCGCATCGGCGGGAATCAGTTCGCCGTCGTTGCTGATGTAAAGTTTCACCTTGCCCTCGGTGCTGTGCTCGCATTCCACGCCCTGGTTCTTGGCTCCAGCCTCGATAGCGTTCTTGATGAGGTTAATCAGTATTTGCCGCAGCAGATTGGGGTCGGTCTTGATGACGATGGGTCCGGTGAGCTGAATTGCCCAGTTGACTTCGGGATAGAGCTGCTCCACATCCTTGACAGCGGCTACCAGATCGGTGGGCTTGGGTACGGGTTTTTGCAATGCCGAGTACTTGCGGTAGCTGTCAACAAACGAGTTGAGGTGTTGAACCGTGTTGTGAATGGCAATGATACCTTCCTCGAGGTCAGAGTTTTTAACTGCGGGATGATGCAACATCGACTGGCTGATGCTGGCGATGGGTGCCGTGGCGTTCATGATCTCGTGTGTGAGCACCCGCGTGAGTTTTTCCCAGGACTCCACCTCGCCCAGGTTGACCTGCTCGCGAATGTGTTCGCCCAGCTGGTTCAACGTGTCCTGCAAGGCCCGTTCGCCGCTGAACATGTGATCGGTGGGAAGCCTGAAGGTGAACTCGCGGTTGCGTATCGCCTCCTGCATCAAGTGAGCCCTGTTGGCAAGCATGCGCTGGTGATGCCTAAACCACAGGATCACCACAACTAGCGCCACCAGGCCTACACACCACCAGATGGGGACGCTCATTGGAGTCGTTTCATTTTATTGTATAACGTCTGGCGCGTGATGCCCAGCATGTCGGCAGCCTTGGACAAGTTGCCGTGACAGCGGTCGATGGCGCGGCGAATATGGTCGGCCTCTACCTCGTCGAGTGTAGCCATGTCATCACTGGCCTCGAGCACGTCTTTGAGCTTGCGCAGCAGCTCATCATTGTCCCATGGCTTGGTGATAAAGTCGGCGGCACCACGTTTCAGCCCGCGCACTGCCAGCGACACGTCGGCATAGGCAGTAATCAGCACCACAGGAATCTCGGGGTGATGCTTGCGTATGGCCTGTAGCCACACCAGCCCATCCTGGCCGCTATTGACCCCAAGGGTGAAGTTCATGTCCAGCAGGATGATGTTCACCACTTCCCTTTCAAGAAGAGAGATCACCGTGTCGGGCGACGTTAATGTTATCACACGCTCAAATGTTCCCGCAAGGCAATACTTCAATGCGGTGAGTATCGCCTCATTGTCATCAATGACCAATATCGTTCCGTAATTCAGCATAATGGCAGCGAAATTACAAATTTTTTTTGAATTTCTCTAGTTTAACCTCTTTTTTTATTTGGTTGGCCAACAAATTTTGTCGCCTCATGTGGCCAGTATTGTAAAAAAATTAGACACTTTTATGTATAAAAATTTTACACTGTGGCTTTTTGGCACAAAAAAACTTGACACGCCAGCACTTGTGCTATAATTTTGTGTCAGGCAAGCGGAAATGCGATTCCCGCTCAGTCCTCACAAACGACATGTAATGGAATAAAAACAGGATAAAATTGGTTAATAAAAATGTGAATAGACATTAATGCTAAAGGACCTTTCATCTCAATGATGTGTCACCACCCGGATGGTAACACGTCAGGATCAAAAAATCTTGACTTACACACCACAGGAGCAAAGCCAGGAGCCAAGCATGAGGGGACAAAGACAATAAGTAATAGATAATATGTTGTGAACAATGCATTCATCAGCAAGATGCCCCCGATGGTTCCTGGCGATGCTCTTGACCGAAAAAAGTAATAAGAAGGAACAAAGTATCATATAAATAATCCCTGTTACAGGGTGCTAAGTAATTTTTTTCATAAGTTTGTGGTTATTTCAAAAGGGTGCATGGCACGAACAGCCGAGCACCCTTCTTTTTTCCCAGCCACTGCAACCAATCGGTAGCAGTGGCAACAACGATCATCACATCCCGTTAATTGTTCATCAGCAGCATGTCGATGAGCACACTCACATCCTGGACATTGACCTCTCCATCCTGATTCACATCGGCAGCAGCAATGTTGTAAGGGTCGGCCTCGTCAAACCCGCCACTGAGCAAGTGGTCGAGGATGGCAATCACATCCAAGAGCGTGACATGGTCATCACGGTCAACGTCGCCCAGTGTCCATTCTGGCACGACAGGTTCCGGGAGCACAAACTGGCCTCCCTGAGTGAAACGCAACGAGTTGTCATTAAAGGTATAGCCGAGCATTCCTACCTCGGTATAGAGCAAGGTTTGCCCCCACTTGATAGAGTCTGGTGTGACGGTGCCCTGGTTGCCCAGTTCAATCTCACCGCTCGCCACATCCTCGGAGCAGTTATACACCGCTGCATTCCATGCGGTTTTATAACCGATCTGCTGACCAGGCATTATCATCGTGCCATCGGCTTGCAACGAGATTTTGTTCAAGGTTTCGCTCTCGCCAAACAGGTTATAGACCATCAAGGTGCTGTCATCAAGCTGGTACATGAACACGGGTACTGTTTCCTTGTTACTTTGGACATCAGAGTTCAATCGGGCGGCGCTCCCTTCTTTACTCAACAGATTCTCTTTCCAAACAATGCCAGGCTTGATGGGTCTGGGGTCAATCGGGGTGCCAACCGCACCACCAATGCCGTTAGGAAAATAAGAATTTGCCGGATTAGTGTAAGCCTCAAGATGGTTAGCTTGAATCACCCGGTTTATACTGGATGCATTATCACTCGATATATAATACGTTACAAAGATGCCACGCCAGAATGTTTGCTCGCCATTAGGTTTCAACAACGTCAGGCCACAATAGACATTAGAGGTCGAAAAAACCGTATCACTACTCAGAAAGACATCCTTATAATATAAGCGCTTGCCGGTAACAACCTCGGTGAGAAAGACTATCCCCTCTTCAAAGGCGATGGACCCGTCCTCGCCGATAGTGCCATTCACTACCACAAGGCTGTCCTGCTGGGGTTCCTGATACAGGAACGACTCGGGAAAAACATACACAGTGGTAATGGTGTCAAACATGTAGCGCCCAACCTGTTTACTGACGACAGAATGATCCACTTCATAGGAATACAGGTAAGCCCTCCTGTTCTCCAAGTCAATCTCAACGGGCATCACATAATCATTCTGGTTGCACGTCAAGCTATACACGTTGTCAACAACCGAACCGTCCTCGAGGGTCCACTGACTCAGGTCCATCTGCCATCCCAAGTGGCACGCAACGCTGTCCAACCCTCCATCGTCGAGGAAATTATAAGCCTCCATGATGCCAATGCGGCATCCAGTCACATCATCGATCGACAAGCGATGAGGAGCTTTTCGGTCAATGGGTTTCACTCCTGCTGCGGCACACAGGGTCACACAGGCACACACGAGCGAGAAAAAAAAACACTTCTTCATTACTGATCTGCTTGTATTCTAGCTATTGATTGGTTATTATTTTTTTAACTCACAAAGTTACGTCATTTCATCCAAATGGCATCAAGCCATCAGATATTAACAAAGATTTAACACTTTGAAGGAAATCCAAGACATCTGGGCTACAAACAGTCACTCCAGCCTGCCGACAACACATCGGAGCTGGAGTGACTTAGTTATATATTCACAACCGTACATCTACTTAACCAGCAGCGTGTCGATCATGCCAGTAACATCCTCGATGCTAACGTCCTCGCTTGAGCCAGTCAACACAACGTCAATCAGGTTGGTCACACCTTCAATCGAAGGCTTGGCTCCAAACAAGCCAGTATTTATATTAGTTCCTGGTGCCACACTGACTGGCACGATTCCGGTCGGCTGCTTCCCGCCAGTTCCATTAGTAGTATATAAACCAATAGTATGTGCTTTAACGTCTCCTATCAATAAGTTCGACAGATCAATTCCGTTAATTAGTCTTTTGCCGAGACTGCTGTTATTATTGCCCGAGTTGGACGAAGGGCTAGCGACAAAGTCGGAACATGTACCGGCGATGGTGATGATGCCGTAATCGGTAACATCGTTGTTTCCTGATGGTATGTTATCATCTTCACGCACAATAAAGCCACCACCTTGATTACCACCATGGGGACGTGGCCTGATTGGGCCTATCACAATGGGATTGATATCGGTGGACTTGCGGCCCCCAGTGCCCAACTCTTGATCGGGAATACCACCCATTTTATTGAGCATGCCAGGTGTGTTGCCAGCCGATGAAGCGGGTGTACCGGACAGCACCGAGCGGATGCTATGCAGCAGGTTACTTGCGGCATCATCGTTAGGTTTGATTGGAGTGTGGATCCTGCCGCCGTTGCCATTAATAACGTTGGTGCGCGAGTGCCAAACATTATCTCTATGCGATTTACCGCCATCAAATCCACTGTGAGACGATTTATCATTCACATGACTAACGGTCGCATCGGCCGATGGCATCTCATACGTGTTGGCTGCCAATTCTTGCACGCCAACCGTAGTAACGCTTTGGGTAGCCGTCACATTACCATCACCCACCTTAACATCAGTACTCGGAACGTTCGCTACTGCCGCCAGCGACGCCCCTACACAAGAGAGAATCAGAAGATACTTTTTCATAATCGATAATTTTTATAAGTTTGTAATTAGTTGTTTTATTTCGGGTTAAGCAAAGAAAACTCATATCAACAGTGACACTTTTTTCAAGCCATTCAAGTCAACAAATGATTCAGAACTTCCTTTACTTCATCGACTGCAAATTTAAGATTTGGTTTAATAATGCCCATTATCAATTTGGACAAATTATCGATGATTTGTCAAAAAAAGTCTAAAAGTGTAAAAATTTTAGACACTTTCCATCAAAAAAATAACGTATCATCATTTTCAAGCATCAAAAATTTTGACGGCCACATCCGTCACCGTAATTTTGCAGCATCAAAGCCACTGTGTTTTGCCCTCTTATACCTTGTATTGAATTATGAAAGAGATCTTCAAGAGCATGATTTACATGGCGCGGCGCTTCAAACTGGCAACCGCGTTCAATATACTGGGACTGGTCCTTGCCTATGCCACGTTCTACCTCATCATGACACAACTTGTGTTCCAAGCCACTTACAACCGAGGCGTGAACGACTACCAGCGATTGTATCGCATGGAGTGCAGCTACCTGTTTCCCGAATTCGGATTCAGCGATTACATGTGCCGCCCGTTTGCCGAGGCGCTTGATTCCCTGCCTCAAGTGGAATCCTACTCACTGGTCAACAGTGAAGAAGAGGCCTTCACATTTCAAAGGAAATCAACCACCGCCGCTTCATTGAACGGTAAGAATGATACCATCAGCTATTGGATGACCAATGGCAACAATAGCGTGGTGAGCGCAATTGCCGGCAGGGCGCTCGATGGCAGCATCGAGTGGACCGACGATGACCAGAACGGCTACATCATTCCCGAGAGCATCGCGCTCGACTACTTTGGTACCACTCAATGCGCCGGCGATTCGATGTCGTTGCTCTACCTGGGCGATGAGTATCAAGTGGGCATTAGGGGCGTGTTCCGAGATTTCCCTGATAACAGCGGATTCAGGAACTGCATCTACATCAGCATGCGTGATGCCGAGAAACACTCGCTCAACTTCAGTCAAAAGTGTTACGTCAAGCTCAAGGCCAAGCCCCAAGACCTGGACGACTTCAACAGGCAACTCAAGCGGGCTATCCTCAACAAGATGAACAGCGACACGGTCTTTACCAGTATGATCAGTGCTCACGACATGCCCTTCATTCAAGAAGCGCTTCAAGAGACCCAAGTGAGACTAACGCCCTTGAAGAACAGCTACTTTGATGCCTCGACCCACACCGACGACAGCAACAACAGGGGCTTCCCGGTGATGTTCTACTTCTTGCTTCTGGGATGTCTCATTGTTATCATTGTGGGCACCATCAACTTCCTGAACTGCACCCTTGTCGAGAGTCCCATGAGGATTAGAAGCATCAACACAAGGCTTGTGCTGGGTGCCGCAAGGTCCAAAATCCATCATCAACTCATCGTCGAGGCCATAATCACTTCGGTGACTGCCTGTGTACTAGCCCTGGGGCTGTGCGAATTGTTATCACAGTTTTCTCAGGACCTGCTTGAAAGGTTCCTGACCACAACCAGCATCTCCCTGACCGCGCATTGGAAACTGGCATTGGCCTCCATCGCAATGTCGGCTGTGATAGGATTTATCGCAGGGTGGTATCCTGCAAAATTTGCCACCTCGTTCCAGCCGGCCATTGCCCTCAAGGCATCTTTTGGTCTTACGCCTCAAGGCATCAGGCTGCGCACTGCCCTCGTCTTCTTCCAGCTGTTGGTGTCGATGTTTATGATCATCTACATCGGCATCCTCGTCATGCAGCGACAATACATCTTCAACTCGGACTATGGCTTCGACAAGGACAGGATACTCATGGTGAATTTAGGGCCAGACATGGATTCGCTAAGCCAAGCGACATTGTGCCAGGAGTTGAGAAAGCTGCCTGGTGTCGAGGGCATATCGTTCTCTAACAACAAGTTGGCCTCGACCGATGCCCAAGACATGATTAGAACCGACATCAACGGCGTACCCATCAAATACCGGAAACTAAATACCGATGCCGATTTCCTGAACATCATGGGCATTGACATCATCCAGGGGCAAGGCCGCAATTTCTTGCCAAGTGACTCGGCGGTGATGATTATCAATGAGACCGCTCACGACTCGTTACCACAGCTCAAGATTGGCATGAAGGTTTCAATCGGCTTTGGAGACAACAACGAGGATAGCGCAACCATTATCGGGGTGTGCAAGAACTTCCGTTATGGCACCCTGCGCATGACACAAGACCAGCCGTTTGGGTTCATTGTCAAGAACAACGCCACACTGGGCTACTTGAACATACGCATCGCTCCCGATGCCAACCGCGAAGCCCTCCAGGACCAAGCCGACCAATTGATCAGGCACTACAGAAACATCCAGCAGAACGAAAGCGTGATCATCCCCTTTGACAACCAGCTCTACAGCACCTACCGCTACGAGCTGCTGTACTTCAGGCAGACCTACACGATTTCCTTTATCTGCATCATTCTCACTCTGATCGGTTTGCTTTGCCTCACCATGTTTGAAACTGAATATCGGCGCAAGGAAATCGGCATCCGCAAGGTGTCTGGCGCCACCACCCGAGAAATCGTCATGATGCTCAATAAGCACTATGTGTCGCTCATCCTTGTCAGTTTTGTCATAGCAGTTCCCATCGCCTATCAGCTGGGCAAAGCCACCCTCAAAATTTTTGCCGACAGCGCACCCATCCCCTGGTGGATTTACCCCCTGGCGCTGGTGCTGGGCGGTGGCATCACCCTAGGGACCGTCATCCTGCAAAGCTGGCGCACAGCCCGCGAGAATCCCGTCAACAGCATCAAGACCGAATAACCCCACTAACAACCGACTACTAACAACTAACAAATAGAACACATGATACAACTAAGCAACATAAAGAAGATTTTCCACTACAGTGACATCTATACCGTAGCCCTAGGAGGCATCAATCTCGAGGTCGACGAGGGGGAGTTTGTCGCCATTATGGGTCCCTCGGGCTGTGGCAAGACCACGCTGCTCAACATCATCGGCCTGCTCGACAACCCCAGCGAGGGCAATTACCTGCTCGATGGCGAGGAGGTCGCCCGGCTCAACGAGAGCCAGCGCACCTCGTTGAGAAAAGGCAAAGTCGGCTTCATCTTCCAGAGTTTTAACCTCATCGACGAGCTCACGGTCGAAGAGAACGTCGAGTTGCCTCTCAAGTATATGGGCATTCCTGTTGATCAACGCAGGAAACGTGTCGCCGAGACGCTGCGCAAACTCAATATCTCGCATCGCGACAAGCACTACCCCAACCAGCTTTCTGGGGGACAGCAGCAACGAGTCGCCATCGCCCGCGCCGTGGTGTGCAACCCGCGCCTGATTCTCGCCGATGAGCCCACGGGAAACCTCGACAGCAAGAATGGCAAGGAAGTGATGGAAATGCTCGCCCAGCTCAACGACGAGGGCACCACCATCATCATGGTCACCCACTCCCAGCGTGACGCGTCCTACGCCCAGCGCGTCATCAACATGCTCGACGGCTTCCTCGTCGAGAACACCCTGCTCTAGAAAACAGCCCCACTTCAACCACAAGAAAATAACAACAACTCACCCTCTAAACAACAAGAAGTACAACAAATACAATAGCTAACGAAATTGTAAACGACAACTTGGACAACTCAAACAACGTGAATGATTGTTGTTAGAGTTGTCCAAGTTTCTTTAAAATGCCCACCAGACGTATTGTGCTTATTGCACTTATTGTATTCCATCCATCTTCCAGCTAACCTCCATTACCCATATTGGACATTTTCCAGCAAATGTATATTTTTTTGACACAATAGTGTATAAAATTTTGACAAATTGAAAATAAAACACAAAAAATCTTGACAAAAGCGACTGCCTAGACCTACTTTTGCAACAAACAAATATTAATAGACCCGTCTTGCTAGGGAATCATTCTTCTAGACACCTATTAAATAATGATGAATCAATTGAATTAAGTAATTATAAATTTTCTAACATCAATTATTATGAGAACTACTTTTATTTTCCTGTTAACCCTCGTGTTGGTAACAGTTCAGGGATGGGCCGCCCCGGTCAAGGTATCACAGGCTCAAATGGTCGCACAAAATTTCGCGAATGCCAATGGTAATTTCAACGCTTCAACAACCCGAAGTGCCATGAAGCTGGCCTATGCTGAGAAGAGTGACAAGATGAAAGACCAGCCAGTCTTCTACGTGTTCAATTCCAGTGATAACTACGTTATCGTCGCTGGTGATGACCGTGCCGAGCAAGTCCTCGGTTATGGTGAAGGTCAGTTTGATGTCAATGACATCCCGTGCGGCATGCGCGACCTCTTCAACGTATATAAGGAGGAAATCGAATTCCTGCAAACCCACCCCAAACTCACCGTCGAGCGAGTGTCACAAGGCGCCCCTTCGCTGATGGCTACAAGCGTTTCACCATTAATCTCGACGAATTGGGGGCAAGAAAGCCCATATTACAATCAATGTCCTAAATATGGAAGCGTACGATGTGTAACAGGATGTGCTGCTACCGCCATGGCACAGATTATGCAATATTGGTCTTATCCCAGTTCAGCCCCAGCCATGAGTGCCTACACAACTTCTACGCTCAATATCAGTGTTCCTGCTTTATCATCCAAAACATTGAGTTATAACAAATCTAATGACGCAATCGCATGGTTAATGCGTTATGCAGGTCAATCTGTATCAATGGATTATCAACCGGCATCAAAAGGTGGTAGTGGAGCATCGATGACCGCGGCACGATCCGCAATGGTAAACAAATTTGACTATAGCACAAGTGCCTCACAAATTTACAAATCAAATTATACCGATACTCAATGGAAGAATAAACTGAATAATGAACTTAATTCAAAGCGCCCCGTTTATTACCAAGCTGTTGATGCTAATGGGAATGGTGGTCACGCATTTATCATAGACGGTTATAACACATCAGGAAAATATCACATTAATTGGGGTTGGAAAGGCAGCTGTAATGGATATTTCACATTGAACTCATTTAATACTGACGGTTTGAAATTTAATGAGTATCAGAACATGATTGTAGATTTGCGTCCCTCGACGATTCTTAGCATTAATCCTAATCCTGTTGCCTTCAATAATAAAACCGTTGGAAAGACATATACTGCAAAAATCAGTATTAAGGGTTATAACTTGACTGGAAGCTTGTCACTGAAGCTGACTGGAGCAACTGGAGTGTTCTCGATTGACAAGACTAGTATCACCAAGAGCGCAGGAACCAGTGGCGCAACTGTTACCGTGACATATAAGCCAACCGGGGCTGGTTCCCATTCAGCAACACTCACCATCAGCGGCGGTGGTTTGGTTTCAAGTAAAACGGTTAACATCACAGGCAATGCAAAAGTGCGCACAATTTCTCCTAGCACAACATCGATATCTTTTGCAAAGATCAAAACGGGCAATAGCTCATCTAAGACTTTCACAGTCAAGGGATCGAATCTGTCGGGTCCGCTAACTTTAAAACTCTCAGGCGTGAATAGCAGCATGTTTAAAATCAACAAGACGTCAATCACTGCATCACAGGCCTCCATTGGAGTAACCATAACAGTGACCTACAAGCCCACTGCCGTTGGTTCTCACTCAGCCATAGTCACTATCAGCGGAGGTGATGCCGTCGCTAAAACCGTTACTCTCAAAGGTTCAGCAATTAAGGGTAGTGGCACTGTACCTGTAATTAGTTCACTTGAAAAGAATCCAGACTTATCGACTGAAGGTTTATCAGTTATTGGTGGAGAGACTTCTACCACTGGTAACGACGGAAGCACAGTTATAACCACGATTACAGACAAGGGAGGAAAAGACAATGGCACTTCACTCATGGCTCCGAGAAATTCTTCGGCTGGCGTTGATGAGTTGGCGGCTGATGCAAGGGTATATGCTGAGGGTCAGGTCATCATCATTGAGAGTCCTGTGGAGCAGGAAGCCATCGTGAGTGATATCTCTGGCCGTGCCCAGCGTGTAAACCTCCAAACCGGACGTAACGAGGTTCCCGTCAATGCAAGCGGCATCTATATCGTAAGAATCAGAGATAAGAGCACCAAGTTAATGCTCAAATAACAACAGAGAACTTAGATACTAATTCGTGAAATGAGGGTAAGCCCAATGTGGCCTACCCTCATTTATTTATCCTGAAATTTATCTAAGACAACTATTAATCATCACGCCATGTAACAAAACTTATTTGAGCTGTAATAGTTGTTCTCCAAACAGTTACCAGCCGGATGGATAGTATTTATTGTATTTGTTGTTTTCCTTTTTTTAATTCCAAGAAGGTTGGTTGTTTTCGTTTGGGGAGGGGTTATTTCTTTTCCAGCAGGGTGACGTTCTCGACGTGGTGGGTGTGGGGGAACATGTCCACGGGCTGGATCTCCATGACGCGGTATTTCTCGTCGAGCAGGGCGATGTCGCGGGCCTGGGTGGCTGGGTTGCAGCTCACATAGACCAGTCGCTGGGGCTCGGCGTTGAGGATGACCTTGACCACGTCCTCGTGCATACCGGCGCGTGGTGGGTCGATGATCATGACCTCGGGGCGGCCATGCTCGGCAATAAACCCGTCGGTGAGCACATCCTTCATGTCGCCGGCATAGAACAAGGTGTTCTCGATGCCGTTGACACGGGAGTTCAGCTTGGCATCCTCGATGGCCTCAGGCACATACTCGATGCCGATAACCTGCCGGGCCTGGCGGGCCACAAAGTTGGCGATGGTGCCCGTGCCGGTGTAGAGGTCATACACCAGTTCGTCGCCCGTGAGGGCAGCCATGCGGCGTGCCACCTTGTAGAGCTCGTAGGCCTGTCGGGAATTGGTCTGGTAGAACGACTTGGGTCCCACACGGAATTTCAAGCCCTCCATCTCCTCCTCGATGTAGTCACGGCCACTATAGGTGATAAACTCCTGGTCGGCGAGCGAGTCGTTGACCTTGAGGTTGACGACATAGAGTAGCGAAGTGAGCTGCGGGAAATGGTTACGCACGGCACTCATCACGTCCTCGATGGCGGCCCGGTCGTCCTGGCCAAAGACGATGACCTCCATCACCTCGCCCGTGCTGGCGGTGCGTGTCATGGTCATGCGGATGAAGCCCTGCTGGCCACGTATGTCGTAGAAGGAGTAGCCCTTTTCGACACAGTACCCGCGCAGGAACAGGCGCAACTCGTTGCTGATATCGTCCTGCAACCAGCAACGCTTGATATCCAACACCTTGTCGAAGGCACCGGGGATGTGGAAGCCTGCCGCATTGCGGTCGGGAAACTCCACTCCACTATCGAGCTGCTCGTGGGTGAGCCAGCACTTGTTGCTGAAGGTGAATTCCAGCTTATTGCGGTAATGGCTTGTCACTGCCGAGCCCAGAATGGGGTTGATGGCAGGGATGGGCACCTTGGCGATACGCTCCATGGCATCCACCACTTGCTGCTGCTTGCACTGCAACTGATACTCGTAGGGCAGGTGCTGCCACTTGCAGCCGCCACAGATACCAAAGTGTTGACACATCGGCTCCACACGCAGCTCGCTAGGCTTGACCATACGCTCGATATGCCCCTCGGCATAGCTGTGCTTCTTGCGGTCGATTTTCAGGTCGATCACATCTCCAGGAGCACCAAAGGGGACAAACACCACCAGGTCGTTCCAGCGCCCCAGGCTCTTGCCCTCGGCTGCCACGCCCGTAATCTCAAAATTCTGAATAACCGGAATATCTTTCTTCTTTTTTCTCATCGTGCCTGCAAAGGTACAAAAAGTTGAACACAATAAGGCCAAGAAAGACAAAAATATAAAGGCATCCGCGCTCATGTCGTTGAGCGCGCGGATGCCTTTATCGTACTTGATTGTCTTCCTTTTTTAGGGGATTACCATGCGAACATGGGATAGTCCTTCATCATGTCGTTGACCTTGCCACGAACGGCGGCGATCACAGCCTCGTCCTCGGGAGCGCGGAGCACGGTGTCGATGAGCTCGACGATGTCGCCCATCTTGTCCTCCTTGAGGCCACGGGTGGTGATGGCGGGAGTGCCCAGACGCAGACCACT
>Ga0310697_10005146_pt1 | contig 12714 bp, 11 predicted proteins | sample 172DNAGHGlowgp2_FD_203883 | JGI IMG/M metagenome (GOLD analysis project Ga0310697, IMG submission 203883) | Sheep rumen microbial communities from Palmerston North, Manawatu-Wanganui, New Zealand - 1728 DNA GHGlow gp2 (v2) (version 2) | ecosystem: Host-associated > Mammals > Digestive system >... | reverse complement strand
AGGTTGCAGTGGCTCAAATCAAGGTATTTAAGTCCAGTCAAGTGCTCAAGTGACGCACTGTCAGGCTGTGCTGGTGATGTTGGCCAATAGGCGTAGTAATAATATTGCAGACTTGGTACAGTGCTGGAGAAGTCATAAACACCAGAGTTCTTGTTCCATCTTTCGTATTTGCCACCTGCGACTGTCGTCTGGTTCCTGAAGGTATAGAACTTGTTGTAGCTGGCCTTGATGGTGTCGATGGGCACACCGTTGAGCGACCCGTTGTTGCCGATGCGCTGGAAATAGTTGGGCTGGTCGGCTGTGCCGCTGATGTCCATATAGTGCAAGGCTGTGTTGCCCAACAGATACAAGCCGCTGCCTTCACTCATCACAGTGTCGGCAGCCATAGTAGTGATGCCTGGGTTGTTGTGCATCTCAAGTCGCTCTAGGCTCGGAGTCTTTCCTATCATGAGCGCCGTTAGACTGCCGGGTAGGGCAGGAGCATTGAAAGTGGTAAATCCATTTTTACTCAGGTCCAATCCCGTCAGGCCTTCACAATCATTGCTGCTAAGGGTGAATTCGCCTCCACCAAAGTTGTTGTTCTCCAAATAGAGGAACTTGACGTTGTCAAGCCCCCATGTGGTGGCGTTAGCCTTGGCCTGACTCACCGATGTGTAACCGTTGTTATTGAGCTTAAGGCCAGTTAAAGCAGGACAGTTGGTGCCATCGATGCTTAGGTTGGTGCGTGGCAATCCACAGTTGTCGAGGGCAAGCATCGTCATGCCCGTATTGCCGTGCAGGTCAAGGGTCTTCAAGTTACTGTTACCACTGATTCTCAAATAACCTACATTGGGGTTCTCGCCATAAAGCAATGTCTCCAAATCCTTTAAGTTATCAAAATTTGGGACATAACTGCCCGTTGATGAAATGTTGCAATTGGTCACATCAAGATAGGTCATGTGAGTCTGGCCCTCAATGCCGACATTGGACCATCCCAAATTTGTGTCATTGGTCAGGATTAGTGTGTCAACACAAGTGATTTGATACGTCTCCTTAATGGCACGGAATGAATTTAGGGATGAACAATTAGCAAGGTTGAGGTATTCGAGCGTAGTCAGTCCGGTCGGTAGCTGGATATACCCCTCGGTGGGGTCACCATCAAACCAAGTTGCTGAGGATGAGAAACCAATAAGTTTAGTGCCTGATGCATTCAAGTGCTGCATATTGTCACAGTAGCGCAAATAGACATTATTCAGTTGCGAGCAACCGCTCACATCCAGCCATTTTAAAGAGGTTAACTTGTGCTTTAAAACGATATAGTATTGCTGTGATGATGACCAAGAACTCTTAGACTTGAAACCTTTGAGTTTTGTCAACCCCACAGCTTTCAGTACTTCCAGCCCTGAAGCTGCGGGTAGGAAAATACGATCCATATTGGTGCAATAGCTCACATCAACATACTTGAGGCTAGACATGTAGTTGCCAGGGGTGCCCCAAAAGTCAAAGTTGGTGCAGTGGCGCATTACCAATGTCTCCAGCTTTGTGAGATATTGTAGGTTACTACTGGAGTAGAAATCAGGGTTGTTGGATATGTCTAAATAGATTAGATTAACGTTGTTGGCACTGATAGTAAGACCTGACCCTGTCTGATGAGTCACTTCGCTGGTCCCTGTGGTGCCAGCTAGAGAAACAAGATTGCAGTTGCTGGCCTTGAGGGTTGTGAGGGATCTTAGTCCCGTGATGTTGGCGCCGGTAGTCAGGTTGTTGTTACTGATGTCAAGATAGGTTAAGCCTGTCAGTAATCCTAGTCCTGTGAGGTCGGTGATGCCTTGGTTGGAGACATCGAGCTCGGTGAGTTGGGTCTCATCGATCACTCCATTGGTGGCGTAGGCCGACAACGCTGCCCTGAATTTGTAGTCAGGGAAGTTGGTCGCGCTGAGCGATACGCTGGCTTGTGCCGTAAAACTGGATAAATATACCAGTAAGGCGGCACAGCTAAATCGGAATAGTAATCTTTTCATCATAATAACTGATTTTGGTAATCTTTATAATACTTTGTGAGATTTGTTCGTTTCTTTCTCTCGAGGACATGACGACATTTTCTTGTGATACATCATTTGCCTCATGCTTAGTTCAAAACGCAAAGATATTATTGTTTTTGATAATTTGCAACAAATTTCTATCAAAATCTTATTTTTTAACTTAAAACCCCACCATGAACCTTAATAGTGACAGGGGGTCGTGCCATTGGATTGTCTTGAATTGCCATGACGGGAATCAGGGTCGATTGGCCTCTGTTGTTGCTTTTTTGAGTCGTTATCTTTATTTGGACTTCAAATTTGTGTATTTAAAAGAAAAAAACTACTTTTGCGTGTTGAATTTGCCGCCGTTTGAGGGCGTTGATGGCGCCCATTCTAGTGGCAATTCATGACATATAACAGGTAACTTGCTGATAATGACTACTGCGATAGTGTCCGCAGCTTTACCCGCTCTCCGTCGATTCGCTGGCCCGTCATGGGCTGGTGACCCTTCTTGTTATATGACATGAGGCAGTATGTCTCGTTCTCTGTTCATGCATTAAGGATAGCTTCCTGCTATGAAGATATCGGTTATAGTTCCTGTGTATAATGTCGAGCATTATCTGCCAACTTGCATTGACAGTATTCTTTCTTCAACCTTTACCGATTACGAGGTTATTCTGGTTGACGACGGCTCTACCGACACATCGGGAAGCATCTGTGACGACGCGGCTGCTCACGACCAGCGTGTGAAGGTGCTCCACATCGCCAATGGTGGAGTTGCCAATGCGCGTAATCAGGGCATGAAAGTGGCTCAGGGCACATTTGTTGCCTTTGTTGACGCCGATGATACCATATCGCCCCTCATGCTCCAGCTGCTGATGGAAGCCCTGGTGACCAACGGGGATTGCGGCTTCGCGATGGGGCGTGCCGATTCATTCACCGATGACACTGAGCCAGTATTTGAAACACTGGCTGGTGATGCGTCCATCAGGCATTTCTCACAGCGGCAATATATGAGTTACCTCTTTAGGGGAAATCAGTTCGGCTATCCGGTCGTGTGGTGTAAACTCTTTAGACGCGAGTTTATTGGAAACGAGGAGTTTAAGCCAATCCCTGCCGAGGATATCGAGTGGCTCACGCGCTTGTGCGTTAAAATGACCAAGGCTGTTGTCGTTGAGCATAAACTCTATGGCTATCGTGTGAGCCACGGGTCATTGACCCACATGAATGATGGCGTGAACGAGACCATTGTGAATCGTTTGGACACGTTTGTGACATGTCTCAATCACTTGCCTCGTGAATGCGGTGAGTATCGCTCGTGGTGCTTGCTGTACACCTACAAGATGATGCTCAATACCCGCTACAGGGCACGTAATACCGCTTTTGCTCAAGACGCTGATAGGCGAGTCGAGTCAATTTATAGTCAGACCGTTCAAGAAATGATGAATTCTGACCTCAAGTGGCCGGTCAAGGCGGCTCTGTATGGCTTTTATCACCTGCCTGGCGTGTATGCCTTTGCCTATTCGATCTATGCCAGACTATACGAGAAAGTGCTGAGTAGGCGGCGTGCTGCTTGATGGTAATCATCATCTAGCGATTTATTTACTGATTTAAGGATAATCAATATGCGCATCGGCATCGTGACTCAGCCGCTCGAAATGAATTATGGCGGCATCTTGCAGAACTGGGCTTTGCAGCAGGTTCTCAAGACCTTGGGTCACACCCCCATCACAATCGATGCCTACCAGCGCTACTCAACGCCCCACTTTGTGGCCAGCTGGACCAAGGCATTCCTGCTGCGATTGACAGGAAAGAACATCAAGTTGCCTAAGCGATACAATGGCTCGTTGCGTGGCCAGTTGATGGGGCAGTTCATCGAACGCCACATCGACAAGACGAGAGTGATGTGGAACTATCGACCTGGCATCATCAACCGATATAAACTCGATGCCATCATCGTGGGCAGTGACCAGGTGTGGCGTGCCGACTACAATAGGAAGCATCTCGAGGATATGTACCTGCGTTTTGCTGCTGCGGCTCCGATAAGGAAGAGAGTCGCTTATGCAGCATCGTTTGGTGTGGACAACTGGGATTATAGCCCGGAACTGACTGCCAGGTGCGCCGCGCTGGCTCGACAGATGGATGCCATCTCGGTGCGCGAGCAGAGTGGGGTAGCATTGTGCCATGACCATTTGGGTGTTGAGGCCCAATGTGTGCTTGATCCCACGTTGTTACTCGAGGCGGGACAGTATAGCTCCATCATCGACAAGAACTGGACGGCCGATGAACCCTATCTGGCGGTCTATTGCCTGGACCTTACCCACGAGAAGGAGGATCTCTTCAACCGCATTGCTGCCCAACACGGTTTGACAGTACGACACTTCTCCTGTGGGTGGAATGCACGATTAACGGTTGAGCAGTGGCTCGCGATGCTGAGCAACGCCTCTATGGTTGTGACAGATTCTTTTCATGGCACCGTGTTCAGCATCCTGTTCCATCGGGATTTCTACACCCTTTGTAATCCCAAACGCGGCAATAGCCGCATGACAGGATTGATGAATATGCTGGGGCTGACAAGTCGCTTAATACCTGACCAAACTCCTGCCATGCCTGGAGCAAGTGACATTGACTGGACAGATGTGGATACTAGGTTAAGAAAACACCGCAACCACAGTATCGCTTTCCTGAAAGAGAGCTTAAAGGATTGAGGAACAGCTTCTCATCACCTTGCAAAGAAGGAAAACTACTCGTTTTAACTTGGTTAAACACATCACAATTAGTTTATAATCTTAATGTAATCCAATGAGACCGTTACACATCATCATGCCAATGGCCGGTGAGGGATCTCGGTTTGCTCGCGCTGGCTGGACGACCCCTAAGCCGCTTATCCAACTGAATGGCATCCCTCTTTTCCAGAGAGCGATCGGCAGTGTGCCCATTGATGGAGCAAAGATGAAATATAGCTTTGTCGTTAGGCAAGAGCATATCGATAAACAACAAATAGATCGGTTAATCCAAGAGTTACTGCCCGAAGCTCGGGTCTTCTCGGTACAAAAAACAACCAGGGGTGCTGTTGAAACCTGTCTGGTTGCCGAGGACCATATTGACGACAATGACGCTATCGTTGTAATGGACTGCGATCTGGAGTTTCGCAGTGCTGAGTATAATAAACTCGTGGCCCAATCCCTTTCAGTACAGGAAAGTGAAGCCGAGGGGGGAGCATTGGTTTCATTTAACTCTGACGACCCGCGATACAGCTACGCCCAGATTGATGAGGGTGGACGTGTTATCCGCACTGCTGAGAAAGAACCGATTTCAAATCACGCCCTGTGTGGCGCTTATTTCTTTGGAAGCGGTAAGGTCTTCAAGCGTGTCGCCCATCAATTATTGGCTGATGGCACTCACGGCAAGCCCGAGTTTTATGTGTCACTGCTCTACAACTACTTGCTAGCCGAGGGAAAGATTGTGAGATTGGTGGAAATGGAGGAATATCATTCTTACGGTACACCCGAGGAATTCCTTGCTGCTCAAAAAGCATAGACGATCATGGAGATTAAATTGCTGATCACCGACTTTGACGGTACCTTAGTCAATACGTTTAGGGCCAATTTCCTGGCCTATAGTCATGCCTTTGATGAGGTGAACCTTTGTTTAACCGAGGGGCAATACCGTCAGCATTATGGGTTGCGTTTTGATGACTTCATGAGCGCAATGGGTGTTGACGATGTTGAGACACGGAAACATATACGCAAAATCAAGGGAGATTGCTACCCTGATTTCTTCGACACCCTGGCAGTCAATCAGCCTTTACTGGATTTCATTAGAATGTTCCATCGCAATGGCGGGAAGACTGCCGTGGCTTCTACTGCACGGGGTAAGAATCTTAATAATGCCTTGAAACACATTTCGGCAGTTAATGACTTTGACTTGATATTGGCTGGTGAAGATGTGGTCCAAGGTAAACCATCACCCGAAATCTACTTGACTGTGATGAATCGAATGGGTGTTACTCCCGATGAAACTCTGATCTTTGAAGATTCTAACGTTGGCTTACAAGCCGCTAGCGCTTCGGGTGCTCGTTTTATTAAAATAGCTTTATAATAACTTTTATCTATAACCATAATATGAAACTTGATATAGAAGGTCATTCAGGGTGTGATATTGCTATTGTTTATGAGGATAACGAGCTTCATATTCATAAGAGCACTCACGATCCTGGTTATGTGCATCGTCTTGTTAATCAGGCCAATAAACAGATATCGGCCTCGAGTAGAGAATACCAGAATATCCGTGTGCCCAAGATTTTTGATGTCGAGAAAAGCGATACTTGTGCCACGATTAAGATGGAGTATATCTACTCCAAAAACTTTGTTGAGTACTTTGAGAATGCTGGATTTGAGCAAATCAAGTATCTGATCGGTGCTATCAAGTATTTTATTGATCTTGAAATAGATGCATCATCTATGCAGACCGTGCCGTCACACGTTCTCACCGATAAAATGACTGATGTCGCTCGCAAGGTCGCCAATAATATCAAGCTCAAGGATGATCAGGAAGCATTAGAACTGGTGCGCCGTTCCCAGTCCGTAATGGAAGGGGTGGGGGATATGCTGATGCCTGTGGGCACCTGTCATGGTGATCTCACCTTCAGTAATATTCTGTTCAATGGTAATAATTACTATCTGATAGACTTTTTGGATTCTTTCATTGAGTCTCCTTTGCTCGACATTGTTAAGATACGCCAGGATACAGCTTACTTGTGGTCAACCTTGATGTATCATAAACCTTTTGATAAAGTGAGATTAAACATCGTGAGCGAGAGAATTGATCAGGCTATCGATGATTATTTCACTGCCAAGTATGATTGGTATCGTAATTATTACATGCCCTTGCAATTGATGAATTTCTTGCGTATTTTGCAATATGCTCATGATGATAAGGTGATTTCTTACCTGAAATCTGTCATTGCTGGGCAGCTGTCAACGATTGATAAATCTAATATAATGCTTCAATAATATGATGACCCTTATAGTGCCGATTGCAGCCGGATATGCTGATAATCATAATAAATTACCTCAATCCTTTCGTTATGACGACGAGGGAACAATGTATTGCGTCAAGGCCATTACTGGTCTTCCCTTGAATGAGTTTAAGGAGATTTACTTCGTGATCTTGAAGGAACATGATGAACGTTTCATGCTCAGTGAGCAACTCGCAATGCAGTTTCGCAGGCACCAACTCAGTAACGCCCATGTTTCTATTCTTGATCAGCCTACGTCATGTCAAGCCGAGACAGTTGTTCGTGCAATACAACTGAATCATATCGAGGGCGTTGTCTTTATCAAGGATGCTGATTGCTTCTTTACTACCGATGAAATCTTGCAGCAAAACGGGGTTGCCATCTACGCTCTTGAGAATCTGCCTGTCGTTGATCCTCAGCACAAGAGCTATGTGGCTGTCGATGATATGTTCTATATCACCAATATCATAGAGAAACGGGTCGTGAGCCACTTCTTTAGTGCCGGCGGATACTGTTTTGATGATGCCAACGAGTTTTGCCGCTATTACGAGCACCTCAAGAACTATTCTCCGTTATACCTTTCCCACATCATCTACTCGATGTTGCTTGACAAGAAAATATTCCGTCCGATAGTGATTGACGATTACGAGGACTGGAGTGTGTCTGCTCTGTATGAGAATGTGAAATTTTGACTGCTGTTAAGTAATAGAAATGCGCATAGTCTTTGTAAACTTGCACGGCAACGAGTTTCTGGTGAAGACGCTGAACAAGATCATCTTCAAGCACTCTGTTGCCATCAAGCATAAATATATTCTCGATTATCTGCTTTCTCGTGATGATATAGAGGTGTGTTCCTATATCAACAAGAGGGGACTGTCATTGTCCTACACGACAAGAAATCGTCTCCTTCAGTCTTTCCGCTTCTTGGAGCACCGCATCGTCATGTACAAGAATGGGATACCCAGTAAGCGCATCAAGGTGCTCAAAAACGAGAATGAGATTAGGCACGATGATTTGATCATCATGTACCAGTTGTTTGGTCACGAATTTGATTTCAAGAAAAGGCCGGATGCCTTCATCGCCCTGAGTCAATTACATTTCACGCTGGATCAGCATAAAGTCATCGAGGAGTTAAAGCCTGACCTCTTTTACAATGAGAGTAACTTACAAAAACGTTTTATCGCTTTTGATGAGTATTTCGGCTGGTTTGATAAGCAGTATTTGGTTATCCCCTTTGTGTTTGCCGATAGGTTCAAGCCTGTAAAACCTTTTGCCGAGCGTTTGAATAAGGCTGTCTCGGTGGGGACAATCACCTATCCCTATTATATCATCAAGTTTTATGGCACCCAATGTTTGCAACCCGCACGCAAGCAAATCTACGATAATGCCGAGCAGTTGAAGCCTTGGGTGGATTGTTATAACAGTGATTTCCTGGCCGAGGATAAACCCTATAATACTGATTCTTCGGCCAATCCGTTGCGCAAGCTCATTAACCGACTGCATGACAAGTTCTTCCTCGGCCATCAGAAGAAGTACTATTCTTTTGACATGGTAGAGAAATTCAACGACTATAAGATGTGTGTGGTTGGTGAAGAAATTACGGGGCTTCCAGGCATCGGTTTTGTTGAGGGCATGGCTTGTGGTTGTGCCTACGTGGGACAGACTGTAGGCTACTATGAGGATTATGGTATGAAGGAGGGTGTGCATTACATCGGCTACGATGGCACGCTCGATGACCTGAAAGCCAAAATCGGTTACTATCAGCAAGAGGAGCACCAGCAGGAACTTGAGGCAATAGCCAGAGCTGGCTGTGAATTTGTCCGTTCGCATTGCAATGGGCCGGCAGCTGCTGAATCCTTACTCAACAATTTGCTTGAGGCACAACGTCGCTGGCTTGCAGAACATCCTCAATCCAGGAATTGATATGGTATCGGTACTGGTCCCGGTTTATAATACTGCTCCTTACCTGCATGATTGTGTAAAATCAATTACCAATCAGACTCATACTGATTTGCAGATTGTGATGATTGATGATGGATCAACTGATGATTCACTGTCAATCATGCAGGAACTCGCACACCAGGATCCTCGCATTGAGATTTACAATCAGCCTAACTGTGGTGTAGCCACTACCAGGAATCGTTTACTGGATAAGGCAAGGGGTGAATTTGTCCTCTTTGTTGACAGTGATGACTGGATTGAACTCAATACCATTGAGTTGCTTCTCAATGAGCAACGTAAGGCTGATTATGACCTGGTCTCGTTTCAAATTTCTAACCCGTTAGATTCTGACCGGGATTACGATCAAGACGAAGCCGTAAGACTGTTTTTGGAACACAGGACATTTAGAGGCTCTCTTTGTGACAAATTGATTAAGAGGGACTTGTTTGATGGCCTCCAAATAGATCAGACTGTAAGTTATGGCGAGGATGCATTGATGGTGTGGCACGTCCTGCAACGGGTCAATAAGATTAGGGTGCTGGGCAAAGTGCTGTATCACTATCGCGTAAACCAGGATAGCCTGTCGCGCCAAAGATTCAATGGCCGTAAGTTTACCGCCTATACTACATGGAGCATTATCTCTCAAGACACTGATGAAGTGTGGCCGCAATACTCTGACATCGCTCACGCCCGATTTGCCTGTGAGATGACTCAGATCCTGAGGTTTGCAGCTATTAGCGGCTACAAGCGAAACATGAGTGTGAGATTGCTTCAGGACGAGGTGAGAAAAGATGGGCATCTCATCAAGAAGACTGGGATATCCTCCCTGAAAATGAGCATGTATGCTTGGCTGGTATCGCACCATTATGGCTTGGCATCACTTCTGACTAAGTATTTGAGATGAACCTGGAGACCACATCGTCAAATCGCAAACAGCGAATTCTGGGCTATGATGCCCTCAAGGCCATTGCTGCTTTCCTTGTTGTGCTCTATCATTTGAGGATGGTGGACTTTGGGTATCATGATGGTGTCTATTATTATCCCACATTGACCCAGGTACTATGGCTGGTGTGCGCTTGTGGCGTGCCTTTGTTCTTTATGGTGAATGGCGCCTTGACAGTGAACCGCAACTATGATTTGAAGAAAACCATCACCAAATCCTCTCGGTTGGTATTTATAGGCTTGTTTTGGGCTCTAGTTGTCATGGGTGTCTATACACTACGAGACCATCAGTTGCCCTCAATCCATTTGAATTCTTTGGCCTATTACTGGTTCTTGTTCTCCTTGGCATTGATCTATCTGATAAATTATATATTAGCTCATTTACCTCACTGGTGTAAAGCTGCCGTAGTCGTTTTATTGCTTCTTTATCCCTTTACCTATAATCTCTTGTGGGATATCATGAAGTTTAATAATTACAGTGCTCCTTTTACAGCATGGAGAGGCGGCTTCTTTACACTGTATGGTTTGATTTATCTGTATGCAGGAGACTATCTAAGGCATGTTGCATGCAATAAATGGATTCCATTTGCCTGTGCGCTTTTGGGATTCATTCTGTTATCAATAGAGGTCGTTGTTGTTGTGAATTATACCCACATCCAATTTGAAGGTGGAAACTTTTGTTTCCCCACTTTTGGTGCTCTGCTATTGTCTGTGGCAATCTTCCTGTTGGTAAAGGACTGGAATCCATCAGATATAAAGGTTAAGAAGTTTGTGACATTCCTGGGTAACAATGCACTGGGCATTTACGTTCTTCATCACATTATGATGATAACTGTCGGTGCGTTTTTCCCGATCATTTACGATATATTTGTACACCCCTTACTTGCGATAATCTTTGCACTGGCTTGCACTGTGGTTGTGGCTATCGTCTCGCAGTTGATTCGCCAGTCCCGATTAGGCTTTTTATTAAAACTATAATAATCCAGTTTCCATGTGGATTTAATAAACGATATTTAGAGTATGGAACCATATGAATTCATAGCACCATATTATGTAAGTACAGCTTATTATATCTTCTTTCTAATTATTAGCTGGGGAACAGTGCTTTACTACATTGGTTCTGGCCAGCAGAAGATTCTTCATGCCGAGGGCTCACCGATTCAAGGCGCCGCGCTGCTTCTAACAATTGCTGTCACCTATTTTATTGGAATGAGGCAGGTTGCGCCAGATTTTGGGGATATGTATAACTATTTTAATAACTATAGGGCGCATAGTTCTGATTTTGTCCCCTTTAATTTTAAGAAAGAATGGCTGTGGGAAAATCTCTTCGCATTTTGCAAGACGTTGCACATGAACCCCTATGAGTTCTTTTTGGTGGTTGATATTTTTTATTTTGGAGGAATGTTTTGGTGCTCATGGCTATTAATGAAAAAAAACTTATGGATTTCCATGCTGTTCTTTTTCTTGGCTTTGCAGACTTTTACGTTTGGGACCAATGGCATCCGTAATGGAATGGCTTGCAGCATTGAGATCGTTGCTTTGTGTTTCCTCCTTGAAGGAGGCGCAAAACGTTTCTTTGCTTTCTTTCTGATGTTAATGGCAATGGGCATACATCGTTCCACTATGCTACCTTCGGCAGCAGCGATAGCGACTCTATATGTGATAAAGGATACTAAGAATGCACTTCGTTTCTGGTTTGCCTCTATTGCAATCTCATTGGTAGCAGGTTCTGCTGTTACTAGTTTTTTCGCTTCTCTTGGCTTTGATGACCGCATGTCAAATTATGCGGTTGATGCTGCCGAATCGGACGTAGCCGATTCTTTCTCTAGTACAGGATTTCGATGGGATTTCTTGTTTTATAGCGCTTTCCCCGTAGCCATGATTTGGTATGTGACTCGTTACAGGCGATTCACCGACATAGCATATACCTTATTTGCCAACGTCTATCTATTCTGCAATGCATTCTGGATTATGGTTATTCGTTCTTCGTTCTCCAATAGATTCGCTTACCTATCCTGGTTTATTTACCCCGTGGTTATAGCCATGCCCTTGTTGAGAATGAATCTCTGGAAGGATCAAGACCGAAGAACCGCAATCATCCTTTTCTTTTATGTGGGATTTACTTTCTTCATGTTCTTCGTTTACTACTTTGGTACTACAGGCTTTAAGGGGTTTGATCAGTATTGGTGGAGAAGATAGTAGCGCTCATCATGTTTTTTGTTGGTGGAGTTGCTGGGATGCTGCTTATCCGGTTTGAATCTCATTTGAATGTTTAATGTGAGAATGACCGTTGGATATGAGGATTCTTCATGTAATAACATCACTATACACTGGAGGCGCTGAGCGTCTGATGGTTGATTTGTTGCCATTACTCAAGGAAAATGGTAACAATCAAGTTGACTTGCTGCTGATCAATGGGGTTGAGACGTTATTTCGCCGGAAAATTGAGCAAAACGGAATAACTGTGTACTCGCTCTCATCTACCAATGATGTATATAATCCCAAGAATATCATGAGGATGAGACCCTATTTGAAACAGTATGATATTATTCATACCCATAATACGGCATGCCAGCTTTTCGTACCAATTGCATCGTTGTTCTCGTCTGCACACCCAGTCTTAGTAACTACCGAGCATAATGCTACCAACCGGAGGCGCTCTAAACCGTGGATAAAGTCTCTTGACCGCTGGATGTACAGTCGTTATGCGGCAATTGTGTGTATTGCCGATAAAACCCGGCAGAATCTCGAGGATTATATAGGAAAGCAAGACAAGATTCACACGATATACAACGGCATCAATATCAGTGG
>Ga0310697_10005144_pt1 | contig 12715 bp, 6 predicted proteins | sample 172DNAGHGlowgp2_FD_203883 | JGI IMG/M metagenome (GOLD analysis project Ga0310697, IMG submission 203883) | Sheep rumen microbial communities from Palmerston North, Manawatu-Wanganui, New Zealand - 1728 DNA GHGlow gp2 (v2) (version 2) | ecosystem: Host-associated > Mammals > Digestive system >... | reverse complement strand
CGAACTACAACTTCAAGGATCGTTACCTGGTTAGCGCTACATTCCGTGCTGATGCCAGCTCAAAGTTCAATAAGGATAATCGTTGGGGTTACTTCCCCTCAGTAGCTGTGGCTTGGCGTATTTCTTCTGAGCCATTTATGAAAGGTGCTGAGAAGTGGCTCGACGACTTGAAACTGCGTGTAAGCTTTGGTACGGCTGGTAACAACAATATCCCTGTTGGTCAGCTTGTACAGACCTATAGCGCCAGCTCTACCGCATGGGTTAACGGTATCTCTTCATACTGGGCACCTTCTAAGACAATGGCTAATCCCGACCTGAAGTGGGAGACCACCATCACCCGTAACATCGGTTTGGACTTCACACTGTTTGGCGGTAAGTTAAACGGTACCATTGAGGCTTATTTGAACACCACAAAGGATCTGCTTATTCAGTTCCCAACCGGTGGTACAGGTTATGACAACCAGTATCGCAACATGGGTAAGACTGAGAACAAGGGTATTGAGTTCAACTTCACCTGGCACGCTGTCAACAAGAAGAACTGGGGTATCGACATCAGCGGAAACATTGGTTTCAACAAAAACAAGGTTAAGGATCTTGGTGTGATGGATGACTTCGGATGGAACACCAACTGGGCTTCTACCGAAATCGGAAATGACTACTGGATTGGCGTAGGTCAGCCTCTTGGACAGGTAATGGGTTATCGTCTCGACGGAAATGGCCGTTACGAGGTTAGCGACTTCGAGCGTTATGACGAGCAAAAGGGCTGGATTCTGAAAGCTGGTGTAGCTGATGCAACTTCCGTAGTTGGAACCATCCGCCCAGGTTCATTGAAACTGAAAGACCTTGATGGCGACGGTTTTGTAACATACGAGAAGGACGTAGAAGTGCTTGGCGACGTTAACCCAACAGCATTCGGAGGATTCACACTCGCTGGACACGCTTACGGTTTCGACCTGAGTGCAGCCTTCAACTATAGCATTGGCAACAAGGTTTACAACGCCAACAAGATTGAGTACACCTCTACTTCTAAGTATCAGTATCGTAGTATGGCTACTGATATGGAGGCAGGCAAGCGTTGGACGAACCTCGATCCTGAGACAGGTCTGCTCAGCAACGATCCTACACGTCTGGCAGAGCTCAATGCAAACACCACCATGTGGTCTCCTTATATGCAGCGCATGATTCTTACCGACTGGGCTCTTGAGAACGCTTCATTCCTGCGTCTGAACACCCTGTCGCTGGGTTACACGATTCCTGCTACTCTCACAAAGAAAGCTGGTATCAGCAGCCTGCGTTTCTATGTAACAGCTTACAACGTATTCGTTATCACTGGTTATAGCGGTTTCGATCCTGAGTCAGACTGCTACCGTCGTACGGCCCTGACACCAAGCGTTGACCACTCAGGTTATCCTCGTAGCCGTCAATTCGTTGTTGGTTTGAACTTGAATTTCTAAAATGAAGGAGGACTATAAAATGAAGAATTATATCAAATTATCAATATTGTCACTGTCGCTGGTAGGCCTTGCCTCCTGCGATATGGATGCACCAAGTATCTCTACCCTCGACGAGAGTTCTGTATTCGCAACTTACTCGTTGGCAGAGTCAGAGGTTATGTCCATCCATGTATCTTTCGGTGAGACGAACTCTTACCGCGGACGTTATCTGCCTTACTATGGTGTAAACAGCGATGTTGAGTGGGGTAACGCTCCTTCTTACGCCGACCGTGTGTCTGACAAGCAGAGTTTGTGGAACTACAGCACTCAGGCTGCTAACGGTCAGATGAACACGAATAATAACGCCTATGCAAAGTTCTATGAGGGTATTGAGCGTGCAAACTTGGCCATCAAGGGTATCCGCCAGTATGGAAACATCGAGAACAATCCTGACATGCGCCATCTGCTTGGCGAGGCACTCACGCTTCGTGCCGTGATCTACAACGACCTGATTAAAGGTTGGGGTGATGTACCTGCTCGTTTCGAGCCAATTAGCTCTGAAAATCTGTATCTGCCTCGTACCAACCGCGACCAGATCTATAAGCAGCTCCTGGCCGACCTTGAAGAGGCTGAGGATTACTGCTACTGGGCTAACGAAAACGCCATTACCAAGAGCACAGAGCGTGTAAGCAAGGACTTCGTAAAGGGTCTGCGTGCTCGCTTGGCACTCTATGCCGGTGGTTACGGTCTGCGTGGCGATGGCTTCCGTCGTTCAAAGGATGCCGATCTGGCTCCTGAGAAGATGTATCAGATTGCCAAGGAGGAATGTGAGGAAGTGATTGAGCACGGTTCAAGCAAGCTTGGCACATTTAAGGAGAACTTCGTAAAGCTCTGTCAGGACAATGTGACTGCAGGTGGTGAGAGCCTTTGGGAAATCCCATTCTCTGCAGGTCGTGGACGTGTGCTCTACACATGGGGTTTAAAGCACAACGCAAAGGACCAGTACACCCAGCAGGCTCAGGGCGGTGTAAACCGTGCAGTCTCTACACTCTACTATGACTATGATCCACAGGATGTACGTCGCGATATCACTGTCGTACCTTATGAGTGGAGTAAGGATCTCGTAGCAGGTAACGCTCACGTTACGCTGAGCGGTCTGAACAAGATGTGTTTTGGTAAGCTCCGCTATGAGTGGATGACCCGTATCGTAACCTCTACCAATGATGACGGTATCAACTGGCAGTACATGCGTCTGGCTGATGTTTACCTGATGGCTGCTGAGGCAGAAAATGAGCTGGGCAACACAGCTGCTGCCTGGAACTATATGAAGCCTGTTCTCGATCGCGCACTTCCTTCTGCAAAGGTGGCTGCCCTTCAGAGCAAGTATACAGCTAGTCAGCAGGCTTTCCGCGAGGGTATCTACGATCAGCGCGCACTCGAGTTCGCTGGTGAGGCACTCCGTAAGGCTGACCTCGTACGCTGGGGTATCATCGACCAGAAGATGGAAGAGGCAAAGAATAAGCTCACTGCACTAGCCAACCGTACAGGCCAGTATGCAGGTCTGCCCGACAAGGTATATATCAACAACTCTGAGGATGCCAATACCATTCAGTACTACGGTCTGAGCATGGGTGAGAACGATCCCGATAAGATTTCAGCCATCGAAAGCGAAGGTTGGGAGAGCAAGAGCTGGTTTGGTTCTGCTGACAAGCCAACACTGACTGATGACATCATCAATGGCCTGTATGTTCAGCAGCCAAGCATGAACTGCTTGTGGCCTATCTGGCAGTATTTCATCGACACCAGCAATAATATGCTGAACAACGATGGTAATTATGGACAGCTGTCTGACTAACCTTTAAAAAAGAACGATTATGAATAAGTTATATATCAAATCTATCATCTTTGGGCTTGCAACTTTAGCCCTGACTGGATGTAGTGAGCCTGCTGACGAAATTACCAGCATAGAATACAGCCGCAACTTCTCGCCAACGAGTTTTGAGGCAAAAGTGCGCAATCGTACAAATGTAGAACTGACTTGGACTCTTGGAGAGGGCGTTACTGAGTATAATTTGGAAGTGTATGAGAACGACAATCTCACCTTTACAGGCACTCCAGTACGCACTTATACTGTGAAGCCTGCACAAGTTCCTTTCACGGTAACTTATCTGAATGGTGAGACCGATTACTCTTTCCGTGTACAAGCTACTACAGAAGGTGATCCTAGCCGCGATTCTAAATGGAGCACAGCACATGTAAAGACGGATACAGAGCAGATTTTCCAACCTGTAGACGAGGCAGATATTGAGCCTACAGCTGTTACGCTGCGCTGGGCTGCCGGACAAGAGGCCGCTACCATTAACCTGAGTCCAGGCAACATCGTTTACAACGTTACTGCTGCTGACATCGCTGCTGGTGCTGCACACGTCACAGGACTAACACCTGAGACCACTTACACTGCTGTACTCAAGAGAGCAGATGGCCGCACACGTGGTACTGTTAAGTTCACCACAGGCGTAGTACTCGAACCAACTGATATCCTCGTGAAGACTGGTAGCGATCTGGCAACAGCTATCGCCAACGCTCCTGCAGGCTATCGCCTCGTTATAGAGCCAGGTACTTATCCTCTGGCAAGTGGAGAGGCTACCTCTGGCGCTGCCATCCAGATTACTAAGGATATCACCCTGAAGGGTCTGAAACTCAACGATCATCCTGTAATCGTAGGTCGCTTCAAAGTAGAGGCCAACCTCAAGGTTAGTCAGGTTACTATGGATGGTAAGGGTACTGACGGTGGACAGGCTTTCGACTTTACTGCTGATGGTAACTTCGATTATCTGATTGTTGAGAATAGCGAAATTCAGAACTACACAAAGGGTTTCTACTACGTAAACAAGGCCGCAAGAATTGGTCAAATTACCATCAATGGCTGTTTGATTAGCAATGTAGAATGTTCTGGTGGTGACATGTTTGACTGCCGTGTTGGAGCTATTGAGAAATTGAACATTTCGAATAATACTATCTGGAACAGTTGTTTGGAGCGCGATCTGATTCGCTACGACGACAAGTCAAGTAACTTCGCTGGTGTTGCTCCTGTCATCACAGTTGACCACAACACTATTGTTGGTGCAAATAAGGGCAAACGTATTCTCTACGTTCGTTTCAAGGACAACAGCATCAACTTTACTAACAACCTCGTGACCAACTCTGAAGGTTATTTCTCTGATCAGAAGAATACTGCAGAGCCTACATTCGACAACAACGTTTACTTCTCTGCAGACGGCTTCGTGAAAGCAGGCGCTATAGAGAAAGCACTGTTTGTCGACACGAAGGGTACTGTACTCGATCCTAAGTTTAAGGATGCTGCTAAGGGCGACTTCACCATCGGCAATGATAATGTTAAGGACAAGAAGGTTGGTGACCCACGTTGGCTCTAATCATCAGGTCTACTCTATAAGAGGTATGCAAAACCTGCATACCTCTTTTTTAACATAAAAACGGCTAAGCAATGAAAGCAAAGAGATTCATCACCATAGTAGGGGGATTATTGTTGATTGTATTGCCTACTACTGCTCAGCAGGCATTCAAACAACTCATGCGAGAAACCTCTCAGGAATTCTTTCAGTCTAACGAGGCCCGTCGTATCGGAGACCAGCTCCTACTCTATCAAAGGGTAACAGGTGGGTGGCCAAAGAATATCGACATGGCGAAACCTCTCTCCGACAAAGAGCGGGAAAAGATAGCAGCTGACAAGCAGAAGCGCAACGACTCTACTACTGATAATGACGCCACCACGCTACAGATGAACTTCTTAGCTAGGCTCTATCAGTCTACAAAAGACGTGCGCTATCGTGACGCCTTTCGCCAAGGTGTATCCTATCTGCTTAGCGGACAGTACGAGAATGGCGGCTGGCCTCAGTTCTGGCCTGAGATGCGCGACTATCAAATACACATTACTTATAATGATGACGCCATGGTTAATACGATGATCTTGCTGAGAGATATTGCGGCTCAGAAAGAGCCCTATCAAGGGGATTTGACAGATGATCAATTGCGTCAACAGATGACTGCAGCCTTCAACAAGGGTATAGAGTGCATTCTTAACACCCAGATTGTAACGGATGGTGAACTAACCGTATGGTGCCAGCAGCACGATCGCGAAACCTTCCTGCCAGCTCCAGCACGTGCTTTTGAATTACCTTCTTATTGCACGATGGAAAGTGCTACACTCACCCGATTGCTGATGGAATTGCCCAATCCCGATGAACGGGTAAAGAAAGCTGTTCATGCTGCTATGCGTTGGTTTGATAAGTATAAGCTTACTGGCTACAAAGTAGTGCGTACAGGCCATCCCGGTAGTGCTGATCAAGACACCAGACTCGTGAAGGATGCTGAAGCTCATCCTATTTGGGCTCGCTTCTACGACCTCGATTTGTGTGAGCCTTTCGTTTGCGATCGCGATGGTGTACCCCGCAGACATCTGGAGCAGATTGGCGCTGAGCGTCGCAATGGTTATGCCTGGTATAACGACCGTCCTATCTCGCTCTATAAGCGCTATCAGAAATGGGCTAAGAAATACGACCCAGCCAACAAGGTAGACATCAGTTTGGAAACCAAGGGCGCTAATGAAAATGGTACCATCGAGTGGTTTCGCAAGCCTGTAAAGCATGAATCTGATTTCGATGCTGTGGTAAAGCCTGGTGATAATATCCAGCAAGCCATCGAAAAGGCACCTTCTGTTCCTGAAAAGCCTTATAAGATTCTGATTCGCAAGGGGACTTATCAGCAGAAGGTGATTATCGACCGTCCTAACATCGTCTTGGTGGGCGAAGATCGTGACAGTACAATACTTGTTCTTGCCGAAGCACGTAAAACAATGAAAATAAAGACGTATAACGGCAAGGAAGTAGGAAACGGTGTGGTTGTACTTCAGGAAGGTGCTGACGATTGCGTTATCAGTGGCCTGACGGTTTATAACAATTACGGCACCGCAGTAGAGCCAGGAAACACCACCCATCAGATGGCTATCTTTGGCAGAGGTACACGTACCATCGTTATCAACAGTAATGTTTGGGCTGATGGTAACGATGCGCTTTCGCTTTGGGCAAAAGATGGTGGTATGTACTATCATGCTGATCTTTACCTGCGCTGTTTGGGTGTCGACTTTCTCTGTCCGCGTGGTTGGTGCTATGCCACCCGTTGTCGTTTTGAGGGCGATGGTCATGCCATCATCTGGCACGACGGACACACTGACAAACTACAGAAACTGGTTATCAAGGACTCTTGGTTTGACGCCAAGCGCCCCACTCCACTCGGACGTTATCACCACGATTCACAGTTCTACCTGATGAACTGCCGACTCTCCAGTCAGATACTCGATCAGAACATCAGCTATGCCTATACAGATAAGGTACTCGATCCTTGTCCTTGGGGGCAGCGCGTCTACTATTACAATTGTCATCGCGAGGGTGGCGACAGTGGCTGGCTGAAGAACAACTTAGAGCAGTCGGAAGAAAAGCCCGACTTCCATGGTGTAACTGCCCTCTGGACATTCAACAAGAAATGGGATCCCGAAAGTCGCATCCGCGACCTTTGGAAAGTTCTGGCCTATTAAAATTTATCCCCAACCAATTGGCTGGGGATTAACTTTATAGTCACGGGGACAGATTTGGGTATAGATGCCTGAAAACCCTGAGATATGAATACACAAAGAGGGGCCTCTCCAAAAATGGGGCAGCCTCTCTTTTTTTTTGATACCTTGACGCTGCTAATATAGCATACCAAACAGCCAGAGGGGTATCTTGTCGCCATGACCAATGTCAATGTTGTCACTTACCACAAAGCTGTCCTCTATATTCTTGATTTGTGAGAAGCCCTTGCTTTTACCTCCAACCTCAAAGAGCCATTTACCGTCAACCACCAAGTCTCCTTGTGAAGGCATGTGCAGCTGATGACTGACACCTAATTGTGAGGCAAGATACGTCTCACGCTTAGTTCCAGACTCAACTTGAGGAGACAGGGCATACATCAGATTTGTATTGTTGAAAAGTATCTTCTCGGGTTTTGTCAGCATATTCATTCCCTCCGATGCCGCATAGAGACGATGGATCAAGGCGGCCTTGTCCATCAGGTCAATGAGTTTCAGCACATTGTTTCTTGAAGACTGAAGCGTGGTGCATAACGATGAAATGTTCAGTGTGTAAGGAGATGTTTCAGCCAATATTGCCAACAATTGCTTAGCTTTATATACGGAGTCGTATTCTATGTTGGCAACGGATGGTATTTCGGAAGTGACAATGGTATCAATGACCTGCTGTAAGCGGTCGGCAAAACCGTCTCCTTCCTCCTTGTAAAACGGATAATAGCCTGCAACAAGGTATTTTTCGAAATAGGAAAGGACTTTCACCTTCGATGTGATCTGGGAAGCCTCCATAAAATGATTGGCGAGTATCTGCTCCAAAGTCAGGACAGGTAGTTCCGCCACCTGCTCCAGAAGCAGATATTCTCTGAAGGAAAGTCCCTCTAAGGTATATTGCCGATGACGGCGTGAGAGGTCTCCCAGCAGTGAATCTTCCAGCTTCAACATGGAGGAACCTGTCACCACAATGTGCATTCCCGGATAGGCATCATAGATGTTTTTTACCTCTTGCTGCCACCCTTTATATTTGTGAACCTCGTCTAAGAAGAGATGCGTTCCACCATGTGCATAGTGGTATTCCGCCAAATCAAGCACAGAATGATTGGCAAACCAAATATGGTCTAATGAGACATAGAGTGCCTTTTCCTTATCTTCAAAACTTCGCAGAATATGCTGTAACATCATGGTGGTTTTACCCACTCCTTTGGTACCTTTAATGACAATTAGCCTGTTGTCCCAGTTGATCTTTTCATAAAGATAACGGGTAAATCGCAAATCAGTCTCTGCCAGCAGTCTACCATAAGTCTTAAACAGTCTGTCCATTGTCTTATCCTTTTAAACCTGCGGCAAATTTACGAATTTTACTTTATAAAAACAAATTTATGGCTAGTTTTTCACTTTTGAGAGACGAAAGTTTAACTCATTTTTTACTTTCAGAAGTCAAAGCAACCTCGATAGTCAAGGGGACGTAGTCACGGGGACAGCAATAACCACGGGGGCATTTGGGTATCGATGCCTGAAAACTTAATCTTTTAAACAACCGATGGGAACCACAAATACGCCGTCAGGCCGTTGGTATGCGTAGGGACCAACGGCTGTCAGAACCATCTTGAATGACGGTTTCTTCATTTTCGTGGTATCAATGGTGTCGGCAAGCGTATTTGCATCGTTTGACAGCATGTCAAATAATTTTGCAACTTTTCGGTTGCTTGGGGTGATTTTATTCGGTTGTTTGTGACGATTTCGTTCGGTCGTTTGTAGAAATTTCGTTCGGTTTGCGGGCGTTTTCTGACCATCCCTCACATGAATCTTCCGAATCGCCTTTGTATAAAGGGATTAAGGCATGTGAGGGATGATGTAAGGGATGAAAATGCGGGAACTCCTTTGTTTAAAGGCTTTTTCATCGAAAAATGTGAGGATTAGACTCGTTTCATCGTTGCCTTACTGTCGCTTACTCGTTGCCTTATTCTCATTAGGGCTAGACCCTACGACCAAACAAAGGGCTTGCACTTGCAAGCCCTTTGTTCTTTTATTACTTCTTTTCAGCAGGTTTCTTTGCTGGTGCTTTCTTGGCAGCTGGCTTCTTTTCGGCCTTGGCTGGTTTTGCACCCTCAAGCTTCTCGAGCTTTGCCTTCAAACGGGTAATCTCCTTATCCTTCATCTCAATCTCATCACCCTGATTCTTGATGGTGGTAAGCAGACTCTCGAGCTCCTCATTATCGATATCAAGCGGATAGAGGGCATTGACTCTGGTGATGAAGTCACCGAGGATATTCATGTAGTTGGTGAAGGCATCAAACGGACCGCTATAGATACCACGATCGAGACCTACGTTAGAAGGCTTGGTGGTCATGAAGCGGAAATTATTTGAAGCCTGCAGGTAATCCCAGTCCTGATTGATACGAGGATCGTCGGCAATGCGCAAGCGATCAGCTACAGAATAGAGTTTGTTGAACGCCTCGTGCTGCATGGCGTTACCAAGCCAGCAGCTAACATCGCGCTCCTCATCAACCCATGACAATGTATCGGGCACGTCGAGCTGACTAACACTCTTGCAGGCCTTACAGATTTCTGTTGGGGTCATGAAGTTGATACCCTTCTCCTTGGCACATGCGGGCAGCGCGTGGATGAAGTCGAGGATGTTAGAGCTGAGTGGCTGGGCGATACCCAGAGCTGAGAGCTCCATGAAGATATTGATAATCTGCTCTTCCTCTGGGAAGCGAGCAATACGATCGATATAAGCATCGGCAAAGAGAGGATAACCATCCCACTCTGAGTTATTGAAGCGCAAAGAGATATCATCGCTGAGCTCGATATCGCGAAGCAACAACTTCAGGTTTGGTGCCTGGTTGCAGTGATAAACATAGTGAGGCGACTTCCAACCCAATACGTGCTTGGCACCCTCGGTAAGCATACCCTTGAAGCCCATAGCGGCAATCTGTGCACCGATATCATCGCTATAGATCAATGAAGAGTTACGGGCTACGGTAGGCTTCTTTCCGAAGAGCTCCTCAATCTTGGCTGCCTGCTTCTTTACGTCGAGGGCAAAGGTCTCAGGATTAGCCAGTGAAGAAAGACCATGGCTATAAGGCTCAGCGAGGAATTCTACACAACCCGTCTCGTTCATCTCCTGTAATTTGGTAATCACCTGAGGTGCATGCATCTCCAGCTGCTCGATACCTGTTCCTGACAGAGAGAATGCTACCTTGAAGTAGTTGCCATTCTCCTTAATCATATCGTGGAGGGTATTCAGTGCAGGAATATAGCTGCGCTCTACGATATCACTGATACTACGCTCATTCTCGTAGTCATCATAGTAATAATGATCGGTACCGATATCAAAGAAACGGTAGCGCTTCAGATGGATAATCTGATGTATCTCGAAATATAAACAAATTGTTTTCATATTCTTTTTACTTTTTTACCTTTTTACTTTTTTACCTTTTATTCTTCCCAGCCGAGTGTACGGCGATAGAGTGTGCGGATCCAAGTGCCGACCTTCTCCCATGTAATCTGATCTACCTCGCGCTTTCCTTCTTCCTTCAAATACTGGAAGAGCGACTCGTTCTGGCAAATCGAATAGATGGCATCGGCCAAAGCATGAATATCCCAGTAGTCAACCTTGATACAGTTGTCGAGAATCTCAGCACAGCCCGACTGCTTCGAGATAATCGAAGGTGTACCGCACTGCATTGCCTCCAGCGGAGAGATACCAAACGGCTCAGAAACGGAAGGCATTACATATACATCAGAGTCTTTCAAGCACTCATATACCTGCTTGCCACGCATGAAGCCAGGGAAGTGGAAACGATCGGCAATGCCACGCTCAGCAGCAAGGTGAATCATGGCATCCATCATATCGCCAGAACCAGCCATACAGAAGCGGACATTACGTGTACGATGAAGCACCATCGTAGCAGCCTCAACGAAGTACTCAGGACCCTTCTGCATCGTGATACGACCCAGGAAGGTAACCACCTTTTCCTTACCTGTATGATCAGGACGAGGAATGTCTTGATACTCCTGTGGCAATGGATATACGGCATTGTGAACGGTGAAGCACTTGCGTGGATCCTGATGATACTGGTTGATAACCGTCTGACGTGTCAATTCGGATACACACATGATGCAGTCGGCCCAATCCATACCGTTTTTCTCGATGGAATAAACCGTAGGATTAACCTTACCACGAGAACGGTCGAAATCAGTAGCATGTACATGGATACAGAGAGGCTTACCACTTACCTGCTTGGCGTGGATACCAGCTGGGAAAGTGAGCCAGTCGTGAGCGTGGATAATATCGAACTCCTCTGCACGGGCTACCTGACCTGCGATAATTGAGTAGTTGTTGATCTCCTCATGCAGATTGCCAGGATAACCGCCTGCAAACTCCATTGCGCCAAGGTCGTTGACGTTCATGTAGTTGAAGTCGGCATAGATATGATCACGGAGTTTAAAATAGTAGTCGGGATCCATGATATTGCCTACACGCTGCTTTACATAGTCGTAATCTACATCGCGCCAGGCAATGGGCACAGCGTTCATGGCTACGATACGGCAAGCGTGCTGACTCTCATCACCAAAAGGATGAGGCAGGCAAAGTACCGTCTCGATATCGCCCTGAGCTTTCAGACCCTCGGAAATACCATAGTTAGCAGTGGCGAGTCCACCAAATACGTGAGGAGGATACTCCCATCCAAACATTAATACTTTCATAGTGGTTCCTCCTTATTTTTGATATGAATACTTATCTATCAGCTTGAGTGTACGCAGAATTTCTGCCACATTCATTGCAAACGACATGGCACCACGTCCATGGAATGGGGGGTTACCGTCGAAGAGTTCAGAGATAGTGCCGATAGCATGATAGTCCATCTCGTCTTCATAACCTACGAGCTGACGCTCGATGAAGCTCAGACGAGAGCGCTTATACAGCTTCAGACAGGCTTCCATATAGAATCCGCCAAGCCATGGCCAAGCAGTACCCTGGTGGTAAGCATAGTCACGCTGGGTCTGTGGTCCTACATAGATAGGATTATAGCCGCCACTCTTTGGAGAGAGCGAACGCAGTCCCTTAGGTGTCAGCAACTCGCGTGTACAAATATCTACTACGCTCTTCATCTGCTGCTGGTTGAGTGGTGAATAGTCGAGTGCCACTGCGAAGATCATGTTCGGACGTACACTCCAATCCATCATATTTCCATCTACATAGTCGAGCAGATAGCCATACTCGTTGACGAATGTTTCTACAAACGACCTCTTACACAAATCAGCTCGTTTCTCAAGGTCTTCTGCACCCTTGGCATCACCCTTCTCTGCTGCCATCAAAGCACAGAACTTCAAGGCATTGTACCACAGGGCATTGAACTCTACGATATAACCAGAACGCGGCACCACAGGACGGCCGTTGGCAGTGGAGTTCATCCATGTCACAGCACGGTCGCGGCCATTGCTGTAGAGCAAGCCATTTTCGTCGAGGCGCAGGTTGGGATGACCGCCCTTGATGATATAGTCAACGATATCGCTGGCCAACTTGCCATAACGCTGATAACCCTCGTCCTTTCCAGCATCCTTCACATACTGCTGGATGGCCCAGATAGCCCAGAGGGGCACGTCGGGCTGCTCAATCTCATAGATCTTCACCGAC
>Ga0310697_10005141_pt1 | contig 12718 bp, 14 predicted proteins | sample 172DNAGHGlowgp2_FD_203883 | JGI IMG/M metagenome (GOLD analysis project Ga0310697, IMG submission 203883) | Sheep rumen microbial communities from Palmerston North, Manawatu-Wanganui, New Zealand - 1728 DNA GHGlow gp2 (v2) (version 2) | ecosystem: Host-associated > Mammals > Digestive system >... | reverse complement strand
AGAAAATACTAGATAAATAATTAATAATACTTTATCTTCTTTTAAATAGCGAAACAATATTTTAAATTGTTTCAACTTTTTCATGCTCTTTCCTTTCTATAAAGGATATGAACTAAATTAAAGTTTCCTCAGAAATTATAATTCGTGAGAAAATGTAATAATTCTCTTATTCACGTCCTCTAGTCTAATTGTTTTATTTTGAATTCTATTGCTCATTTTCTCACTCCTCTCTTTCCATAAAATTCCTCAACAATATATCACTAAAAAAAGATAGTGTCAACTTTTAATGGTTGACACTATCTTTTAATTAATCTTTTTATCTTTCTTAACAAGTTATATATTTTAGATTTAAAGTCTATATCTATTATGTAAGAACCTAATAATTCTTCGACATAGCCTCCAAAACCTTTTTTAAATTCATAAACTCCATAATCTTTACCTTGAGGGTTAAACACATCTTGAATACCATAGAAATTATATCTTTTATAACCATGATCGGCGGCATATTTAATTATTTCCCATTGTAATCTATATTGCCCACAAAATTTCATATACTCTTCGTATGAACCACTAAATAGATATACAATTTCATCACCATAAAGTATAAACATTGCAGCTGATAAAGGTATTACATTTCCTTTTTCTTTTTTTAATTCTTCTACTTCTTTTATTTTGTTTTCGTTTGCTTCTAGTTGTTTTTTATATTCTTCTTTTTTCTTTTTATTAGATGATGAATCTGATAATTCGTTTATCTTTCTATTAAACTCTTTGATTTCTTCTTTCATATTATCTATATATTCATCACAATTTAGTTCGCATATTTTAAAGACAACATCTTTGCCGAAGGCATCATACATATCTTCATAATATTGTAATGTTTTATCTTGAAACTCTCTTCTATCACAGGTATCTTCTGTTACTTTTTTAAACTCATGTAATTGATTTTTTTTCAAATCTCTAATATTTAGTTTAAATTTGGTAATTGTTCTATTAATATTATTCCTAGTACTACTTCTAAATTCTTTAAATAATTCTTCTGATGTTTTTCCGTTAATATCGAGGCAATAACACCATTTTACTTGCGCACCGTTTTCATTGTAGTAGTATCCTAGTTTTTTTAGATAGTCTGCTATTTTCCGATTATCAGCTTCACCGGTTTCTTTAGCATCCATATCACGAGAAACATTTACTATATACGGATCTATTATTAATCGCAAAGCATTTTTTTCTTTTAAGAATTTTTTAATTTCACTTGTAAAAAAAGCTAATAATTCTTGATTGTTATAATCTAATATGAAACCTTTATAACTTTCAAAGGTTTTTTTATTCATAAATTTATGCCCTGTTTCTGCTATAAATGCAGCAGCTAGTACTTTACCTTTTTCGTCTTTAACTCCAACTAAATAGTTTTCTTTACCCTCTTTTTTTATCCTATCTCTCATCATTGTAGTTTGAAAAAAATTTTTTTCAGGGCGACTATCTACAAATTTTGTGAATTCTTCATCTTTTAATAATGTAAATATCATATTATCACCACTTAAATTATACAATAATTTATATAAAATAAAAAGATATCTTAAGATATCTTATTCACTTAAATTCTTATATTTCTGTAATAAATCATTATATGTTTGATTTGTTTCTAAATTAAGATAAGGATATGCTAGGTTATATTGTTCTATCATTCCTTTTATTTCTTGATATTTTAGTTTTTGTTCATCTTCATTTAATGTACTTATATTTTGTTCAGAGTTATCTATATCTTTTTTTAATAATTCTATTATATCATCACATATAATATCTTTTTGTTTTTCAGCATATTTATAAAATAGATTATCTTCTGTTATAGAATTGAAAGTATTATAAGCGTTATTATAATCTTTAGAGTTATAACTATTTAACGCTGAAAAATATTCAATAGCAGTCTGTTTTGATATTTCTATTTTTTCTTTGATATTATTATAGTCATTATCATTTAATACTTTATAATCATTGAATTTTATTTCGTTTAAGTTCTTTATATATTCTAATAACTTGTTTATTTTTTGTTCATAATCTGTATGATCTTTTGATTGTTCTATATTATCCTCTATTAATCTATTAATTTGTGTTAATGCTGCATCATTAATTAGTTTTATTTTATTTGAATCATTTACAGAATCAACTAGTATTTTTTCTACATTTACTTTTTCTCCTGTTTGGTAGAAATTATTCAATTCTGCTGAGATTTCTAATTGCTCTATAGGAGGATTATCATCTTTGGTATTTATTTCTATATCACCGATAACTATGGGCTTAGCATTTTTTCTAGTTTGGTTATAACAAACAGCAAGTATAACTAATACAATAGCCATAAATACTACATAGACCAATCTAAAGCCTTTAATCTTTCTTCTTCTTTCTGCTTTTATTTTCTCTATTTCTATTTCTGTTATTTCATCATCCGTTAATTCTCTTTTTTGATTTTGCGTAGATTCAGGTGAATCGTTAACGACTGTTTCTTCATCTACTTCTGTTTCACTTATGACATCCGATATATTAACGTTAGTGTATGGATTAGTATTAACAACCGTTTCCTCATAAGGATTGGCATTTATTATATCCGGTTTAGCAATAGAACTATTATCAATGCTATGTTTTGGTTCTTCAAGAGGAGTGATATTACTAGATGTATCCGCTTTTTTATCGTTTTTAATATTAGAACTGCCTGGGAATTCAAAACCTTTCATAATCATCACACCTTTTTATTTTTATTAGTATATCATATTTTTCTTCAAAAATATATATTATAAAGCAATAAAAAAACTACTATTCTTTAGTAGTTTTTTCTTCAGTTTTAATAACTTCTTTACCTTTATAGTATCCGCATTTTGTACATACTCTATGTGGTCTAATAGTTTCTCCACATTGTGGGCAAACTGTCAAAGCTCCAACATCTTTCTTCAAGTGAGTACGACGCATTCTTTTTTTTGTTTTACTTGTTCTTCTAAAAGGAACTGCCATGATTTCACTCCTTCCCTTCTTTTTCAAGTAGCTCTTACAAAGGAGCTAGTCTTGGATCTTTTAGTTTTCTTCTTTTAATAATTCCCAACCTTCACCTTTTAAGTCATAATCTTTTTCAGGATTGGCTCTAAGACTGATGGGAACCTCTAAGACAATATTTTGCCATAAAATGTCAATAATATCAAGTGTTTTCGATTCGTTTTTAACATTTTCTTCGGTATTTTCTCCTAATACTTCATTAATATGAATATCTATAGGATAATCAATAGGTTCTAATGTTAAAGAATCTTCTAAAACCATTGTGCCTTTTACATCACAATCAAATACTATTTCGTTTGTAACACTATAGTAAGCACGGCCTTTAACCTTTATATTATCTAATTTTTTAATAGGGGTCTTTTTAATGTAATCCTCACCAAATGATATTGTATCATCTATTACGATGCCTTTTTCGTCAATTTTTGCTAAATCTATAAACATTAAATCACCTACTAGCCAAATAATTATATCATTTATTTGGAATAATTACCACAAAAACTCTTCTCTTTCACACATTAAGCAAAGGATTTTATTATTGATTTATAAATGATATAATAAATATAGATATAAAGAATTAATAAGGAGTAATTAATATGAATGTAATTGGTATAATAGCAGAATATAATCCTTTCCATAATGGGCATTTATATCAAATAGAAACTATAAAAAAGATGTATCCTAATTCAATAATAATAGCTGTTGTTAATGGTTATTTTATGCAAAGAGGAGAATTATCTATATTAGCAAAGGAAGATAAAGTAAGATTTGCTTTGGATAACGGTATAGATATTGTTTTAGAATTGCCATATGTATATGGTACTCAAGCTGGGGATATATTTGGATATCAAGCTATAAAAATACTAAATGAGTTTAAAATTGATGTGTTATGTTTTGGAAGCGAAAGCAATGATTTAGAACTTTTAAAAAAAGCCGCAGATATTCAACTAAATGATAAAGAATATGAAAATAGAGTTAAGGAATACTTGGATAACGGCTATAACTATCCAACAGCAATGTCTAAAGCTTTAAATATTGATAAACCTATCAATCAACCAAATGATTTACTAGCTATCTCTTATATTAAAGCAATAAAAAAGATTAACAACAGAATCTCTCCTATTAGTATTCTTAGAACTAGTAATTATCATGATTTGAATAGTGATGATAATATAGTAAGTGCACAAAATATTAGAGAGAGATATTCTAAAGGAGAAAATGTAGATAAATATGTACCTTATGGAATAGCAGATAAACTTATAAGAATTAATGAGCAAGAGATATTTAATTTTATTAAATTTAAAATTCTTACGGATAAAGATTTATCTATATATTTAGATGTTGATGAAGGAATAGAATATAGAATATTAAAATTTATTAAAGTATCTAATAATTATGAGGATTTGTTATATAATTTAAAAACAAAAAGATATACTTATAATAAATTAAATAGAATGTTAATTCATATTTTAGTAGGTTTTACAAAAAAAGATAATAGTTATTTAGATCTCGATTATATAAAAATACTTGGTTTTAATAATAAAGGTCAAAATTATATTAAATCTATTAGAAAGGATATTAGTATTACAACTAAGGTTAATAAAGATTCTATAATATATAAGTACGAATTATTAGCTGCTTATATATATGATCAAATTACAGGCTCTAATTGTTATCAATACGACTATAAAAATATACCAACAAAAAAGGATCTTTAGATCCTTTTTGTTATTATTTTTTACTAGTTAATGAAATTCTCGGATCAACTCCGTCGCCATAATAATCTTGTTCGTCTATTCCGTAAGGACTAGCAAATGTAAGATTACCTTGAAGATTACGAGATGTATCTAAAGGCTCATTTATTATTTCACCAAATTCTCCAAAAACTTCTACACCTTTTTCTATTATAAACTTGCAATTTAATAGAGCTTCTTCTAATTCTGATTTATTATATTTTGTACCATCTTCTTTTCGGCAAATCTTACTAATAATAGCGAATAGTTTTAAAACCATATCTTCTTTTTGAGCATTCATGAATTCTTTTATCGCAATAGATAAATAATCTTTTGGAACTGATGTTAAAAATTCTTCAATTGTAATATTTACATAGTCTAAATACTCATTATTATCTATGCAACAATCATAAATAGCATCTGCTACTCTTTGAGAAGCTTTTAAAGCTTTGTCTTTGTTTGCTTTATAATTTTTTAAATAATATGGATTATTATTTAGTTCTTTTTTTAGAGCTTTTATTATCATATCTTTTATCGCAGTATAAACTGTAATCAACTTTTCCAAAGCTTGTTGTAATTCTAGCATTAGAAACTCATCGGTAGTTGAAGTTATTTCATGTCTAATATCATGTATTAATTTATATAAATCTTCTAGCACAAATAAAATTCTCATGTCTTGCATATTATTATAATCATAATCTGTGTATAGCAGACCATCTTGGTATACACTCATTCTTAATCTTTGTGCTAAATTATTATATCCATTTTCACCCTCAAGATATTTTCTTACATACCTACCTATTACTAAATCTTTACTTAATTTTTCGAACTGAATGCCTTCTGCTATAGATTTTAACAAGTTTTCTATTTCTTTTTTGTTATGGACTTTATAATTATCCCAATAGCTTTTGGCAAAATCACCTAAATCACCCAATGATAAAGCTTCTAATACTTCTACATAAAAATTAGAATTAAGATTACAATTTATTAATTGCTGATCTTGGTTAATTTCTGCTTCAGTTTCATAAGATATTATAGGTATCGTTTTTCCTTGAATTGTTATTTCAAAGTTTCTCTCTTTTTTTATTGTCATTGATAATCCCTCTAATCATGGTGTTATTATATGCCAATGTTGTATTAATGTCAAAGATTATTCTCCTAAATAAATATTTTTAAACTCATAGTTGTAATATTCTCTATTTGTTGAAGATTTATTATTAGAGAATTTTTCAACAACAAAATAATTATTATGAAGTTCTATCAAGGTATTAACAGGAACTTCTATTGTTTCATCAGCAATAATGTTATAAATTAGTTTTTTATTATTATCTTTATATTCGATAAAGATACTACTTGGTGTAGCTTGGGTAATATTATTTATTAATATTTTATTATTTTTAACATCAAATAAATAGTATTCTTTATTACTGTTTATTATTACGTATAATTTATTATAACTTGCTATATATTCCATAATATTTGTATCAAAATAAATAATATCAGAACTATTACAAGGTATTATTTCTTCATTATTATACTTTAAACCAAAGTTTAAAATATTAATATTTAGACAGTATGTTTTTTGGATATTTAATTTATTTTCTATATTTTTATTATTTAGAGATCTTAATTCTATACTATTTATATCTTGTTTTTCATTGGTGTTATTATCGTATGCTGCAATATCTATTATCATTTGATTATTATCTAAATATTCATAATAGATATCTTTTTTTCTTTCGGGATTAAATTCAACAAACTCTCCTAGATTGTTTATATATAAAGTTTTGTCATTGATATTAAAGAGGTTTGGGGCGATTTCTTTAATTTTTTGGTTTTGATTATCTAGTATTATCTCTCCTGTTTTACAATTAACTATTAAATAATTATAATTGTCATTTATTAAGCAATAGTGTTCATTTTGATGAGGATTTATTATGTTAGTTTCTAGTACAAAATGATTATATTTTTTAGGAGTAGACTTATAAGAAACATTCCCCTTATAGTCGATTATTCCTTGTTCTGTATCTGATACATAAGAAAAGTAATAACCATTATATTCCTTTGTATTATCTATATTAATATTTTCATTTATTAGTTTTTTATTATTATAAAGATTATTACCTATTAGCCAGCTATCAGTATTAGGATAGTATTTTATACTATCTTTTGTTTCATATAAGGTTTCTCCATTATTATCTATTATAAAGTAATGGACATTATTATTTACATTTTTGGCTATTATATGAAAACTATTATAATCAGCTATATATTTAGCGATATCTTTTACTATTACTTGACCATTTTTATCTATTAATTTAAAAGGTTTTTCGCTTGAGTAGTCTTTTACTGGTATTAATTTATTCTCAATATAGGATGAATTATATTTAATTATATTTATACTTTCTAAGAATGGTTTGGCAACAAAGTTATCTTGATTATTGTTTTGTGTTGTTGGTAAAGGTTTTTTATAATAATATATTCCTCCTATTATTAATAAAGTAATTATTAATAAAACTAATATAATGAACTTATTAGAGCTTTTTTCTTCACCATAATCTATTTTTGGTTCATTAGTTGTTATTTGGCTATCTAATAATCTATTACATTTAGGACATATTACTGTCTCTTTTAATACTTTATTGTTACAATGTGGACATCTGCGATATTTAGACATCTTTTCTCACCAACAATTCCTAATATCTTTTATTTCGATATTATTTTTAGGAGTTTTATTTACTTTTTTATCGAGAATACTTACTAATAAAAGTAGTATTATGACGATAACAAGAAGAGAAATAATTATTATATGTAAATTGCTCTTAGCAACTTCAAGATTTTTAGATTCGTTTATTAGATTATCTATTTTTTCTAGTTTTTTCTTATCTTCTTCAGAATATTTATTATCTGATTGTTTTAGTAAATCTCTTATTCCTTTGTTATCCATATTATATCTCCATTAAAACCATAGATTAGTTAATTTACCATCTTTTTTGTATAGTTCATCCATTAATACCACGTTTTGAAAGAAGTTTACCACTCTAGCTTTAGAGTAAATTCTCATTACTACTCCACCATAATGATTTAATGATTCTGCTACATAAAAGTGATTTTCATCTATTCCTATTAATATAGCAATGTGACCACTTGTACTAAATAAATCTCCTACTTTAATAAGTCCGGAATTTATTAGGCTTTGACTCATATAGCGAAAATCTCCTAAATCAGTTAAGTCATTACTACCACCAATAGGTCCTGCGCCTTTGTCTCCAACATCAAAGCCACCATTTAGCAATACCCATGATACAAAACCAGAACAATCTAAGCCATTAGGGTAATATAGATTTCTTACAAAATCTGGTGGATCATCCTGCCAATTAATCATTTTACAGCCCCACATTTGAGGTCCTTGCATAGTTGCTACTATATTTTTATATTTAGATTCATCTAAGTATAATCCTTTATGATAATACCTGCCTTCTCCATCTACATAATGTCTACCTGTTTTATATAGGCGCCCGTTTTCCCAATAATATGCTATTCTGCGAGGGAAATCCAAAGTAAGAAAACGAGCTGCTTCAACTACTGAAGCTCTAGTACCATATTCTACTTCATTCATTTTATAATTTAATATCTCATCTAATAGAGTTGCTTTTTCCCCATTATATTCTTTACAGGCTAAGTATGGTTTATTTAAAAGAAATTCTTTTGGTCTTTCCATAATAACATCAGTTATAATTACTTTTGTTTGCTTTAAAAACTGATTATTACCATAAATACTTATATTAAAGGTTCCTTCTATATTACTTTTTATTATATTATTTTCTATCATGAGATCAGGATTATCACTTTTAATTTCTATTATAGGATTATTAACTTTAATGATATTATTAGTTAAGTCTAGCTCTTTATTTAAAGGTAAATAATATACATCTTTTAAATTAACAGCAGCTACATAGTTATCAATGCTAAATTCTTTTGATATATTATTCTTTTTATCTTTAAAATATAGTTTATATGGTGATAACTCATTTTGTAAATAACATGTATCATCTTCTATTTTTTGAAAATCAATAGAATCATTTTGGTTACGTAATCCACATGCTACTGCATTAGAAGTAGGTTTAATAGCAATATTAACTTGACCCTTTTCAGGATCATAATCAATTATTCTATACTCTTTTATTTCAAATCCTGTTACAGTTTTATAATTAGTATTTTTATTATCTTTAGCTGTGGTTACCCAAACAAAAGAAACAATCATAAACATTATAAAAAGTACTATCATTCTTATATATTTCATATTATCATCTCTACTATTAAATAATAACATATTATAGTATAAAAAGAAATAAGAGACTATTTAATCTCTTATTTCTCTTCTGACGATGCATCACATATTTTAATAGGACCATACTCGTTGCATTCTATCTCTGTTATAGAAATATCTTTTAGTTCTAATGGTGGATTTAGAATGTATTTTATTGGTTTGTTATAATCTTCCGTTTTTATTTTATAGCTAGAAAAATCTAAAGTACTTCTAAATACACTGAATTTTACAGCACCAGGGTATGTAAGGAACGTATAATAGCAAAAATATAATAATAATATGGTTAGTATTATGCTTAATAAAGCTCTTAAAGCCTTTAATAAAACTATTCCTATTATTAATATAATTAGTATAATTAAAAAAGATTTTATAGTCATTATCATCACTCTCGTATTAATTATAGCATATTTTATTTGACTTTAGCTAAAACTTATGGTAAATTCTTTAAGTAAGCGAAAAAATTATTTAATGAGGAGGTAAAAACTATGGCTATAAAAATTACTACAAAAAAACCTTTAGTTGGAAATAGAAGAAGTCATGCTCTAAACGCAACAAAACACTCACAAAAACCTAATAATCAAACTATTACTATTAATGGTGAGAAATATTTTACATCTGCTAGAGATGCTAGATCTTTTAGAAAAGAACCTAGAGTTAGAAAATGTGACAAAAAAGTTAAAGAAGCTGCTTAATTGTTGCTTTTTTTTTGCAAAAAAAAATTAATTATTTAATAGTAATTAATCCTTTTTCCACTTCTTCTAGTGCTCTTCCAAGTTCTTTTTTATTTACATATTCTTCTTGTTTCATTTGAAAATGTTTATTTTCTAACATTTGTTTACTTCTTCTAGATGCTACATGAACTAGTTTATATTTTGAATCTACTATGTTCAATAATTTATCAATAGATGGAAATATCACATTTATCACGCCCTTACAATAATATAATAACTTGTTTTGTTTGTTTTATATAGTATTTTGTTCATTTTTTGACAATATTTTACAAAAAGTTACTCTTCATCAATTATACTTGCTTTATAGCCATCGCCCTCTTCGTATGTTATTTTAATTTTTAGACTATTTAGCGTTGACTTTTGGTTTCTTGGATCAATTATATCTCCTTTATCATTATCTGGAGATAAATAGCCGGCATCAACTAATTCTTTTACAGTAATAACTTTAGAATTTTCTGTTTTTAATTCTTCTAATGTACTACCATACCTTCTAGCATTGGATTCTATATCACTTATTTTTGACTTATAGTACTCTTCAGTATTATCTTTAAATGCATAAGATGTTGCTCCAATTGTAATTGCTGTTATTAATCCAAAAATTGCAATCACAACTATCAGTTCTATAACTGTGTAGCCTTTTTTATTCATACTATCACCTTAATTATTATAACATGCATGTTTTATTTTTAATATAAAAAGTTGTGATAATCACAACTTAATATTCAAGATCACACTCTTTTAAAGTGTATTTATATATATCTTTACCATTTTTTATGTAGAAAACACATTTTTGATTTTTTACTATTTCATGGTAATTAATTGGTAACTCCAATGTTTCTTGAGCATCTAATAATTCATTAAAATCATAACAATCTATTATGTTTGTATCACCGAATCTTGGCAATTTTTTAGTATTAACTATTATTCTATCATAAGTTTTCAAATAACCATCTCTAAGAGAACAATATTTACTCTTTTTAGGTTTTAGCAATAATATTAAAGTAATAAATCTAATTGTTAACATTGTCGCAATTATTAAACAAGCTAAACCAAAATAAGAATAAACAGTATTAATACTTGTTTCCATTGTTATTTCTTTAAATGAAGAATTAGCATTTAACGCTTTATCATTAATACTAATGGTAAAATTATCTTTAAGTAATGGTATAGTCATTTCTAAGGCTGTTTTGTGATGTAAATTTGTATCATTAAATTTATCATATGTTCCATTATAATTAATATTCATAGAAATAACGAAAACGCTATTTGCATTAGGAGCATAGTTTTGAGTATATTCTTTCGCTATGTTGTTATATCTCTGATAATCAATTTCTAAGCTTTTATTAATATTTAACTTTTTACCATATATTGTATCTTCTGCTTTTTCTAATAAATCATATTTTTCATCTAAGAGGATTTTATCATCTTCACCATAAACTTTTAATCTTCCAGTTATATCATAGTCATATGCTAAAACCGCTTCATCACTAAAGAAAGAATTATAACGAAAATCGGCATTTATTTTATCTATTAAGGAAGATACATATTGTCTATTACTATCGCCTTCAAGTCTATTACTAGAATAATAATTGTTCTCTAATAAAGAAATATTATAATTAATATTTCCATTTTCACTATAATCTAATTCTACAGTATTGTAGTTAGCAAAACTTTTATTTATTAAAAAATATGATAACCAGCAAAGCAAAACGATTCCAATAAATAATAAGATTAAGCGACTTTGATAAGATAAATAAAAATAAGGACTTCTATCTATATTATTGTTAACATATTTAACTTTTCGCATCTTTGAATAATCAATTTTTTTATTACCCTTTTTATTCATTTTTATTACTCCTTAACTTCTTCAAATTCTATTATTAGTGAAAGATTTTCTAAATTTAAATTTAATGGGTTACCAAATTCATCTTTATAAGCTTCTTTATAACTTAGAGTAAAAGTGTTATCTAATATTTTTGATTCACCTTTTATTACATCACCTATATTTAAGTTAGAAATGTTATAAACTAAGTTATCATTATATTTTTCTATTCCTTTTAAGGTAATATTTTTTATTTTAGTTGGGATTAGACTCTCATTATATAAATCAAATTTAAAAGTAACACTATTATTTGGTGTTAAACTAGTAATTGCAAAGTTAATAGAATTACCAATAATACTTGGTTCTTCTTTAAAAATAGTTGTATTTAAACTAGTATTAACACTATTTATATTATCTAATCTTATATCATAAACATTTTCGATTGCAATAGCTTTACCAGATACTTCTATTGTAGTATTATAAGAAGAATATCCAATTCCTACACTTAATAACGCTATTATAAATGCCAAGACTGTGATTACTTTTATACGATTCTTGGTGTCTTTCATTTTATCACTACTCTCTTATAATTAAGTATATCATATATTCCTTAAAATAGTATAAAAAAAGAACCAAATAGGTTCTAAAAAGGAAGTTTCATATTTCCGTTACTCATCATTTTCATCATTTTTTTCATTTCTTCAAATTGTTTTAATAAACGATTTATTTCAGAAATATCACGACCACAACCTTTGCTTATACGTTGCTTTCTAGAAGCTTTTAAACACTCTGGATGCTTTCTTTCATATGGCGTCATAGATAATACTATTGCTTCTATATGGGCCATATCTTTGGGATCTACTTGAATATTATTTAATCCCATCTTACGGGCTTGTGGAAGCATTTTTAAGATATTCTCTAAAGGGCCTAGTTTCTTTATTTGTTTTAAATTGGTTAAGAAATCTTCTAAGTCATAATTTCCACTCATCATTTTCTTTGCTTGTTTTTCTGCATCATCTTCAGAAATTATATTTTCAACTTTTTCAGCGATGGATAGAACATC
>Ga0310697_10005140_pt1 | contig 12719 bp, 10 predicted proteins | sample 172DNAGHGlowgp2_FD_203883 | JGI IMG/M metagenome (GOLD analysis project Ga0310697, IMG submission 203883) | Sheep rumen microbial communities from Palmerston North, Manawatu-Wanganui, New Zealand - 1728 DNA GHGlow gp2 (v2) (version 2) | ecosystem: Host-associated > Mammals > Digestive system >... | reverse complement strand
CCGCAAAGCCCGGCGTGATCAAAAACCGGATGGACGCGCTGATCTGCGCCGCCATCGTGGGCATTGCCTTCCAGGTGGTGGAGGATTTCACCTACGCCTCCGGCTTGGCTATCGCTGTGATGAGGGCGGTCATGCCGTTCCATTTCCTCTTTGGCGCCATCATGGGTTACTATTACGGTCTGTTCCTCGAGACCGGAAACAAGAACGACCATGTCAAGGCCCTGCTCATCCCGATCCTCATTCACGGACTGTTCGATTTCAGCATCAAGTGCATAGAGATCAACGACTACTACTTCATTCTCACGCTGGTTGTGATGGTGCTGACCTTCGCGCTGACTGTCTATATGATCTACAAGATTCACAAGTGGAGCAAGGACGGCACCCTTTCCAAGCCGATCCCCGCGCTGAATCCCGAGCAGCAATAACATATTCCCCGGAACAACAAAAAGCGTTCCGGGGATATTTTTATCTTGTTGCGCGCTCCCGCCCTGTGTTACAATAGCACCAGTCTCTGATACGCCGAAAGGGAGTGGAGGATAAGAACATGCATACGATTTATCTGGCCGGGGGCTGCTTCTGGGGCATGCAGAAGTTTCTGGATCAGTTTGACGGCGTACTGAATACCGAGGTGGGCTATGCCAACGGTCCGGACCGCGTGCCGAGCTATGAGGAGGTCTGCCATGACAGCGGACACGCCGAGACCGTGCGTATCGACTACGATCCCGCGCAGCTCACGTTGACGCGGCTGCTGGAATACTACTTCATGGTCATTGACCCGCTCTCTGTCAACCGGCAGGGCGGCGACCACGGCATCCAGTACCGCACCGGCATCTACTACACCGACGAAGCCCAGCGCCCGGAGATCGAAGCCGTATATCAGGCGGAGGAGAAAAAGGCCGGGGCCAGACTCGCCGTTGAGCTGGCACCGCTCAGAAACTTTTTCCCCGCCGAGGAATATCATCAAAAATATCTTGACAAGAATCCGGGCGGCTACTGCCATATTCCCCGCAGCTTTTTTGAAATGGAGAAGGGTAACACACAATGAAAGCACTGCTGAAAAACGGAACGATATACGACGGCAGCGGCGCCGCGCCTTATGTCGGCGATGTGCTTTTTGAGAACGATACGATCCTGGAGGTCGGAAAGGACATCCAGGCCGAAGCCGACAGCGTGATCGACGTCAAGGGGCTTGCGGTCTGCCCGGGGCTTATAGACGCGCACTCCCACAACGATTTCTTCTATGACCGCGCGGATGCCGAGAAGTATTACAAGCCCTTCATTGAGCAGGGCATCACGACGCAGATCACCGGCAACTGCAGCTTTTCCCCCTTCGGCGTCGATCCCGCCACCCCGTACCGGGACAAGATCGGCGGCGGACTATTCGACGCCCTCGCCCCGTGCAGCTTCGCCGCGTTCAAAGAGCGCGCGAAGGGCAGGCTCTATGTGAACCTCGTCCCGCTCATCGGGCAGGGCTCTGTCCGCGCGGGCATTGCGGGCTATGACCCCACGCCCTTTACCCCGGCGCAGATCGAGCAGGAGCTTTCCCATGTGCGCGAGGCGATGGAGGGCGGCGCGTTCGGCGGCTCCTTCGGCTTCATGTATGAGCCGGACCGCTACGCGCGGGAGGATGAGATCCTCGCCTTTGCAAAGGAGATCGCCAAATATGGCGGCATTGTGACTGTCCACCCGCGCGCCTGCTCCATCGTGAGCGCGGACTATCCCCTGCTGACCAAAAAGTCCCACCTGGAAATGGGCCTGGACGAGACCGTGGAGATCATGAAAAAGTCCGGCTGCAAGCTCGAGTACAGCCACCTGATCTTTACCGGACAGAGAAGCTGGAAGCTCCTTGACAAGATGCTTGCTGTCTTCCACCGGGAGAGGGACAGGGGCTTCCCCATCGCCTTTGACAACTACGCTTTCCACTACGGTGCCTCGGTCATCACGGTGGTGTTCCCGGAGTGGTACGCCCAGCTTACGAAGGAGGAGGCCAAAAAGCCCGTCAACCGCTTCAAGCTCCAGCTCACCATCCTCATGTACCGCAAGGTACTCGGCATCGACTGGGACGACATGGTAGTGGCCTACATCTCCGATGAGCACCCCGAATATGAGGGCAAGACCATCCCACAGTGCGCGAAGGAAGAGGGGCTCTCCAACCTCGACATGTACCTCAAGCTGGTGGAGCTTTCCAACCGCGCGGGCAGCATCTATCTCGGCAAGTACTACAACGATGAAATCGTCCGCCGCCTGATGGAGGACGAGCTTTCCGTCTTCATGACGGACGCCTGGGTGGAGGAGAAGGGCCTGCAGAACATTGCGGCCTTCCAGACCTTCCCGCAGTTTTTCCTGCTGGCGAAACGCTACGGCATCCCGATGGAGAAGATCGTGCGCAAGATGACCGGCGCGACGGCGGACCGCTATGAGATCCCGCAGCGCGGGTATCTCCGGCCCGGTTACAAGGCGGACGTGACGGTGCTGGACCTGGACGCGCTGCGCGTGGACGAGTCGAAGCCCGACTTTCGCCCCACCGGCATCGTGCACGTCTTTGTCAACGGCGAGCCTGTCATGCAGGACGGCGCCTACCGCAGCGCCCAGGCGGGCGAGGTTGTGCTGAAACGGTGACGAAAGCAGTTTATCACCTCCCCGGCCTGTTTGAGTTTATTGAATTATACCGCGCTTTTCTGCCGCTGTTTTATGAGCATCGGGAGTATTTCTACGGCTGGTGCGAGATCGGTTCTATTTACGGCGCGCCCGCCGACTGTCTGTGGGGCGGGGGCCGCGTCGGCTTCGGAGAAGACCGCGCGCAGGACGCGGCGAAGCTCATGCGCGAGTACGGGATCTCCGCGCGCCTGACCTTCAGTAATTCCCTGCTGCGTAAGGAGCACCTTGCCGACAGAAAATGCAACGCCCTGTGCGCGCTGTTTGAGAAGAACGGCCCTGTCGAGAGCGGCGTGATCCTCGCGTCGGATCTGCTGCTTGAGTACCTGCAGGCGCGCTACCCCGGCCTGTACTTTGTCTCTTCGACGACGAAGGTGCTGACGGAGTTTTCGCAGCTCGAGGAAGAGCTCCGCCGCCCGGCGTTTCGCTATGTGGTGCCGGATTTCCGGCTGAACAGGGACTTTGCGCGCCTGAACACCCTGCCCGAGGCGCAGAAGCAAAAGGTGGAGCTGCTGTGCAACGAGTGCTGCTGGTTTGCCTGCCCCGACAGGCGCGCCTGCTACGAAAACGTGAGCCGCAAAAACCTCGGCGAGGACTGCGCGGATCACGTCTGCGCCTCGCCTTATGCCGAAAGGGGCTACCGCTTTTCCGACGCGATGAAAAACCCCGGCTTCATCGGCCTTGCGGATATACAGAAAACCTGGCTGCCGAACGGCTTTTCCCACTTCAAGCTTGAGGGCCGGAGTCTTGGCAGCGCGGTTGTGCTGGAATTTCTGCTCTACTACATGACGAAGCCGGAATACCAGTTGAAGGTCCGGGAGGAAATTTATCTGGACAGCTCTCTCGATCTTTTTTAAAGGAGGTCTCCCCTGTGGAGTACAGCTTTGATCTCATCTGCATCGGCACGGCGCTGGTTGACTCGATCATCCGGGGCTTTGACCCGGAGCCTGTCTCCGCCTCCGGCTTTCGCGCCGAATCCGGCTCCCTGAACGTGGGGGGCGAGGCCGTCAACGAGGCCATGGCCGCGGCGAAGCTCGGGGCGAAAACGGGTATTTACTGCTCCCTCGGCACGGACGACGCCGGGGATATGATCGTCGGCGCGCTGGGCCGCTGCGGCGTGGACACGGGGCGCATCCTGCGCGACGCGCAGCACCCCACGCCCGTGACTACCATGTTCGTCAATGCCGACGGGACGCGCAAGTCCATCACCAACGGCGCGCACAGCCATAACTTTCACCCCGAACGGGACAACGCCCGCTTTACCGACGCGCGGGCGATCATCCTCGGTTCCCTCTTCCGCGCGCCCTTTGACGATCCCAAAATCATCGCGGCGGTGCTGCATGCCGCGAAGGCGGCGGGACAGCTTGTCTTTGCCGACACAAAGCTGCCGAACTTCCGCTTCCTGACGCTGGAGGATCTGCGGGACTCCCTGCCGCTCATCGACTATATTACCCCGAACGAGGACGAGGCCCGCTATTATTCCGGGAAGGACACGCCCAACGAAATGACCGACGTGTTTCTCTCTTACGGTGTGAAAAACGTGGTCATCAAGCTCGGCGCCGCGGGCTGCTATTTCAAGAATGCCGAGACTTCGATCCGCCTGCCCGCCTGTGACATTCAGGCGGTGGACGCCACCGGCGCGGGCGACAACTTTGTGGCGGGCTTCGCTTCGGAGCTTCTGCGCGGCGCCGCTGTGGAGGACGCGCTGCGCTTTGCCAACGCCTGCGGCGCGATCTGTGCAAGCGCGGTCGGGGCCGGAACCGCGCTCCGGGACCGGGAGCAGGTTCTGCGCCTTGCGGCGCTCAGTTGACAAAACGCCCTTCGACCGAAAGACGGTTGTCGAAGGGCGTTATTATTTTTATTGCTCGACGGGGCTTCCCTCCATTGCGGTGCCCTCGGTGTAGAGGACGCCGTCCACATAGAGGCTGTGCCCGTTGAGGCGGATGCTGTCGGCCTCACAGCTCAGGCTCTTTATATAGGAGTCGGCGGTGAGTGTCCACACTGCACCGTCCGCGAGGGAAACATAGACCGCGCCCTCGTCTGCAGGATTGACCGCGCCGGTCAGTGCGCTGCCGTCGGCGAGGTACAGGTTGAGGGTGGAAAGCCCGTCCGCCAGCAGGTCGCCGTCGATGCGCTGGGCCGCAGTGCAGAGATCCACATGCCCGCCGTTTTTGCCTGTGCGGCCCCATCCGGCTGCCGCCGCCCGCAGGAAAACGCCCTCCGGGTCGTCGTTGACGATCTCGGCCCCGGTCAGGTTGATGACGGCGCGGGTATTGCTCACAAGAAAGATGTCCCCGTTCAGGTTCGTAAGGCTGCCGCCCAGCATGGTGAAGGTGGCTGTCCCCTCGTCTGCGTCGCCGGACATGGACTGATAGAGCATGACCGCCTGATACCAGGGAGATTTGCCGCTGTTTTTCTCCACATTGCCCGCGGTGAGGGTGACGTTTTCAAGCTTCACGGCGTTTTTCCCCTCTACCACCACGCCCTGGGAGGCGCTGGTGCTGAGCTCGGCGTCCCTGACCTTAATGTCAGCAGTGGAGTAAATCGCCGGAGAGCCGACACCGTCGGTCTTATAGGTGCCGCCGGTGACGTTCACCGTGCCGCCGCCCCGGTCGGAGCGGATCGCCGCGGACGATCTGCCGGCGGTGTGCACGACAAGGTTGTCGGCATTCGTAGTGCCGCCGCCCGTGGTCATCAGGCCGCCGGAGCAGTCGCCGCTTGTGTTGATGGTGGAGTCCGCGATATTCACGACCGTCCCCTCGCCATAGCTGAAAACGGCGTTAGCGTGGGTCCCGTCCGTGGTGACAGAGATTTCACGCAGGTTCAGCACGGCACCGTTTTCGGCGAAGACAGCGGCGTTTTCACCATAGAAGTCCGCCTTGTCCCCCTCGGCCTCGCCCGTCTTTGTGACGGTAATGTTGGCGTAGGATACCGTTTCCCCGTCGGCGTGGATAGCGTGGCCGCCGTCGCTGCTGTCGGAAAAGCTTGCGCCCACGATCGGTGGTCTTTCCGTGGGGGCCGGTGTTGCTGTCATGCGGATTTCAGTGGGCGGAAGCTCCGCTGAGGCTGTCTGCGCGCCGCAGCCGGTGAGGCCGCGGTCGGCTATCAGGAGAAGCGCTGCTGCGAGCGCAATGGTTCTGGTGTTGATTTTCATGGCTGGGTCCTTCCTTTTGCCTGTTTACAGTAGACCCAGACGCTGAAAGCTTTCTTAAAGTTCCCAAGGTTTCCATAATTTCACGGATTGTTCACAAAGAGGCTCAGGAACTGCTGTGCTTAGATGATGGGCGATCTATCTCACCCCAGGGGCTTTACCCCTTCCACCGCTGAAGCGGTCCCCCTCCCCCTTTCGCTGCTCTCGCATTTGGGGGAGGCGAGTGCGCAAACCACATACTGGCACAGGAGCATCCCGGCGCTGGCGGGCACCCAGATCAGGGAACCCGGCACCGCGCGTCTCCCGGGGGGCGGCGCTTCAAACTGGGCGGGCTTCATGGGCTCCTCGGGGCTGAAAACGACCGGGTGGTGCTCCACGCCGCGCACGCGCAGCTCCTTGCGGATGACCCGGGCGAAGGTGCAGCCGTAGGTTTTGGAAATGTCGTCCAGCCGGAGCTGCTGCGCATCCCGCTTGTTGCCGGTGCCGAGGGCCGAGACAATGGGGATGCCCCGCTCCCGGCAGCTCATGATAAGGTCGATTTTGCAGGCCACAAGGTCGATGCAGTCCACCACGAAGTCATAGTCGGCAAAGAAGCGCTCCCGCTCTGCCGCCTCATAGTGGCCCTCAATGCAGCGGATCCGGATGTCGGGGTTGATGTCCCGCAGATGCTCCGCCATAACGGCGGTCTTGGCCCTGCCCACGGTGGAGGTATAGGCACACAGCTGACGGTTTATATTACTCTCGCCCACGGTGTCGCGGTCAACCAGCGTCACAGCCCCGACGCCGGATCTGGCCAGCGCCTCGGCGCACCAGGAGCCGACACCTCCCAGGCCGAACACGGCCACATGGCTCTGCCGCAGCTTTTCCATCACCTCCGGGCCAAGCAGCATTTCGGCACGTATTGTTCTCTCCTGCATATTGCATTCCCCTTTTAGAAAACCCCGCCGGTTTCCCGGCGGGGTTAAAATTTTGTTTCGATGTTTCTTATCCGACAAACTTCATGCCGAAGCCTTCTTTGGTGGGATTGGCAGCCTCTCTCTCTTCGATCCAGGCGCTGGCGGCTTCATTGCGCAGATCGCTGTCAGCAATGTAGTCGCTGTAATTCATGCCCTCGCCCACGTAGTACATGACATGGTAGCCGGCATAGCTGCCGCTCTCGCCGTAGACGATGCCGGTATCGCCCGGCTTGTGACCGCCGAAGCAGAAGGCGTCAAACTCAGGCACCATCTGGCCCTTGGCCACGTTCTCATACAGACCGCCGTTGGTGTTGGAGCCGGCATCCTCAGAGTACTGCTCGGCCAGGGCTGCAAAGCGCTCCTCGGTCTTGTCGCCGTTCTCAAACTCGGCCAGGATCTCCTCGGCACGGGCCTTGGCGGCTTCCTTGGCCTCGTCGGTGTAGTTGCCGTCATCGTCAGCCTCGGCCATGACCAGGATGTGGCGGACGTTTGCGGTGGCGTAGTGGTTGTCGTCTCTGGAGAGGAAGACCACCACATAGCAGCCGTTGGCATCGGGCTCGACGGTGATGTCGCCGGCCTTGCGCTCAGCGCTGCGCATCCACTCGCTCACGGGGATACTGCTGCCGGAAACGCGGGTCTGACGCATGGCGGAGGCGTCAACGGTCTTGGCAGCCTCGATCAGGCGCTCTGTCGGGTCAAGCTCTGCGGGCTGTTCCGCAACGGTCTGTTCCTCAGCCGCCTTCTCGTCGGCGGGCTTCTCCTCGGCGGGCTTGTTGTAGGCGTCGGCAATGGCATTGGCCTTTTCCTCAGCCGCGGCCAGGGTTTCCGGCGTCACGTCAGAGCTGGTCTCGCCCGCGTCGTTGGTGGACTCCACACGCTCGGCAGAGATGTAAGCATAGGCATAATCGTAGAAGTCCTGGGCGCCCTCGTAGCTCTGGTACTTAGCCTCAAGCTCCTCCGGGGTGTAGGTGAAGCTGTCGGTCAGGGCCTGGGCAGCCTTGCTGGCGAGCAGGGACTCCTCATAGGCGCTGCGGACCAGCTTCTGGTTGACGCCGGTGCCGTAGTTCGCGGCCAGCATGTTGTCGGCGCTGAGATAGCCGACGGACTGGGCCTGCTCTTCAATTCCCTCAAAGGCGCTGTCGATCTGGGCCTTGTCGTCCGCGTCGAGGGTGATGTTGTTCTCGGCGGCATACTGACCCAGTACGGTGGCGTGGATCATCTCTTCCTTGGCAGCGTTCAGGAAGTAATCCTTCCAGGTGCCGCCATTCTCCAGCATGGAGCATTCCTGCTTCTTCAGGCCCTGGATGCCGTTGGAGGTGTCCAGGCCGAAGAGACTGGCATAGCTGCCGTACTGATTGGCAAAGCTATAATACTGATTGGAATAGCGGTAACTCACTTCGGAGGCGTTATAGCTCTTGCTGCCCACGGTGAAGGCGGGGAGCCTGTACATAAGGCCGGAGTTCAGAATCAGAACAGCCGCGACCACCAGGACAACCGCGATCGTCCCGATCGTCCAGCGCAGTCTGCTCTTTGCCTTGGCTTCCGCTTCCTTTGCCTGTGCAAGGGTCTTCTTGTCGGTGCCGGCCTCACGGGCGGCCTGACGGTTTTTTCTTTCGGTTGATGCACTCATGGTTTATCTCATCCTTTTTCCTGATACATATTATATATTGCCGGGGGTGCTTTGCAGACTTTGGTATTATACCCCATCAGTCCGTCTGTTTCAAGACAAATTCGCGCTGATCCTTATTTTTTCATAATTTTGTGCTGCGGCGCATACGATAATCTTATGCTGTATAAAAAAGGAGGAATCAAACATGGACGTTGACGATCTGATCTACGGCGACAGTGATCCCGGTCCGAGTGAGCGCTAAGGCAAGACCGCATAATTCGGCGAGGGCGAATCCTGAGAAAAAATGAGTTCTGACGAAGTCAGGGCGCATTTTTTCCGGGAGGTACCGATGGCGGATCGTGCGGTGTTGCGCTGAGGTCAGCTCTGCGCTCTCATGGAGAGGAAGGCGTTGATGAAGCCGTCCAGGTCACCGTTCATGACGTTGTCGATGTTGCCGTTTTCAAAGTCGGTGCGGTGATCCTTGACGAGCTGGTAGGGCATGAAGACATAGGAGCGGATCTGACTGCCCCATTCGATCTTCATCTGCACGCCCTTGATGTCGCTGATCTTTTCCAGGTGCTCGCGCTCCTTGATCTCGGCCAGTCTGGCGCGCAGCATGTTTTTGCAGTTCTCCAGGTTCTGGAAATGGCTGCGCTCCACCTGGCTGGACACCACGATGCCCGTTGGGATGTGGGTCAGGCGCACGGCAGAGGAGGTCTTGTTGACCTTCTGGCCGCCCGCGCCGGAGGAACGGTACACGTCCATCTTGATATCCTCGTCCCTGAGCTCGATCTCGTTGTCGTTTGCGATCTCGGGCATGACCTCCACCGCGGCGAAGGAGGTGTGGCGGCGGCCCGCCGCGTCAAAGGGGGAGACGCGCACCAGGCGGTGGATGCCGTGCTCGCTCTTGAGAAAGCCGTAGGCGTTCTCGCCCTCGATCATGATGGTGGCGCTCTTGATGCCGGCCTCGTCCCCGTCCAGGTAGTCCATGACCTTCACCTTGTAGCCGTGGCGGTCAGCCCACATGTTGTACATGCGGTAGAGCATGGAGGCCCAGTCCTGCGCCTCGGTTCCGCCGGCGCCGGCGTGGAAGGTGAGGATGGCGTTGTTGGCGTCATACTCCCCGGTCAGCAGGGTGGAGAGGCGGGCGGACTCCATCTTCTCGCTGAAATCGGCGTACTCCCGCTCCAGCTCCGCCAGCATGGAATCGTCGTTTTCCTCGATGGCCATTTCGCAGATGGTCATCATGTCGTCCCAGGCGGCGCAGAGGCGGTTATAGTTTTCCACCTTGTCCTTGAGGTTTTTAAGGCGCTTCTGGACCTTCTGGGACTTCTCCACGTCGTTCCAGAAGCCCTCGCGGGCGCTTGCGGCCTCCAGCTCTTCGATCTCCTTCTGGGAGGCCTCCAGGTTCAATGCCGTGCGCAGCACATCGAGCCCGGGCTTGCAGTTGTTCAGTTTTACTTTGTATTCGTCAAATTCAAGCATTTTTCCAGACCACTTTCATTCAAAATGTCAATTTCAGATCAACAATTTAATATTATACACAAAAAGCGCGCGCTTGTAAATCGCTTTTTTATTTCGTTTTGAATCCATAGAAAATCCCCGAAAGTTCTTCCCATTTCGGCTTTGCGGTGTTATAATAGGCTGAAATCATACCGTGCGTCGCACCGGCGTGGTTTTTCCGAAAAAGCGATATACGGAGGATAAAGATAAGATGATCTCACATGGTAAGGAAATCAAGGTTTTCAGCGGCAACTCCAACCCCGCACTGGCCGAGCATATCGCATCCGAGCTTTACAGGAGTCTCGGCAACGTGAACGTCACGCAGTTTGCCGACGGGGAATGCTCTGTTTCCGTGTTCGAGCCCGTCCGCGGCAAGGACGTGTTTATCGTCCAGTCCACCTGCAACCATGTCAACGACAATCTCATGGAACTGCTCATCATGATCGACGCCATGCGCCGCGCCTCTGCCGGGCGTATCACCGCCGTTATCCCTTATTTCGGCTACGCCCGCCAGGACCGCAAGGCCAAAAGCCGCGACCCTATCTCCGCAAAGCTTGTTGCCAACCTCATCACCGCTGCCGGTGCTGACCGCGTGCTGACCATGGATCTCCATGCCGCGCAGATCCAGGGCTTCTTTGACATCCCTGTGGACAACCTCCAGGGCGGTCACCTCTTTGTCAAGCACTTTGTCAACCTCTTCGGCAAGGGCAATGAGGATGTCATGGTGGTCTCCCCCGACGTGGGCAGCACCGCCCGCGCCCGCAGCTTCTCCATGAAGCTGGGCGTCAACATGGCCATCGTGGACAAGCGCCGCGAGCGCGCCAACCAGTCCGAGGTCATGAACATCATCGGCGACGTGTCCGGCAAGACCTGCATCCTTCTTGACGATATTGTGGACACCGCAGGCTCCATTGTCGGTGCCGCCAAGGCCATCAAGGAGATCGGCGGGGCGAAGGAGGTCTACGCCTGCGCGACCCACGGCGTGCTCTCCGGCCCTGCGCTCGACCGCATCAACTCCAGCTGTATCAAGGAGATGCTCCTGCTCGACACCATTCCCTACCCCGCAAACCGCGCCAAGTGCGACAAGATCCAGTACCTGTCCACCGCCTCCGTCTTTGCCGAGGCGATCCGCCGCATTTACGAGGAAGTTTCCATCTCCAACCTTTTCGACTGATATTCCATGTTTCTCAAACCATCTGGCTCTGTCTTCTGGCTTGTGGTCTTTCTTGGCAACCCCGGCCCCAAATATGACTGTACGCGGCACAACGCGGGCTTCATGGCCGGTGACGCCCTGGCCAAAAAGCTGGGTGTGAGCATCAATAAGCTGCGCTTCAAGGCGCTCACCGCCGCCGCCGAAATCAACGGCGAGAAGGTGCTGCTCATGAAGCCGCAGACCTTTATGAACCTGTCGGGCGAGGCGGTCGGCGAGGCCGCGCGCTTCTACAAGGTTCCGCCGGAGCATGTTCTCGTCGTATCCGATGAGATCAGTCTCCCCCTCGGCAAGCTGCGCGTGCGCCCGAAGGGCTCCGCCGGTGGCCACAACGGTCTGAAAAGCATCATCGCCCATCTGGGCAGTGACGCCTTCCCCCGCATCCGCCTCGGCGTGGGCGCACCGCCCCATCCCGACTACGACATGGCAGACTGGGTTCTGTCGGTGTTCCGCAATCAGGATCTGGAGGATATGCGCGCCGCCGCAGACCGGGCGGGTGAGGCCGTGATTTCCTACATCACAGATGGTCCGGAGCGTGCCATGAATCGCTTCAATTAACCCCAGCGCGTAAATTGACCAAAAATTTGAGGAGGCTGCCCATGAAGAAAACCATGATTGCGATGCTTCTGGCCGGCGGACAGGGTTCCCGCCTGTATGCCCTCACCCAGAGCGTCGCCAAACCCAGCGTGCCTTTCGGAGGCAAGTACAGAATCATTGACTTTCCCCTCTCCAACTGCGCAAACTCCGGCATTGACACCGTCGGCGTGCTGACCCAGTACCGCCCCCTGCAGCTCAACAGCTACATTGGCAGCGGTCAGCCCTGGGACCTTGACGTGAACGACGGCGGCGTCTTCATTCTCCCGCCTTACCAGTCCGCGGGTGAGAAGGGCTCCTGGTTCACCGGCACGGCCAACGCCATCTGCCAGAACCTGTCCTTCATCGAAGAGTATGACCCCGATCACGTTGTCATTCTCTCCGGCGACCATATCTACAAGATGGACTACGCCGACATGCTGCGCGACCATGTGGAGCACAACGCGGCCTGCACCATCTCCGTGCTGACCGTCACCCTTGAGGAGGCCACCCGCTTCGGCATGATGAACCTCGGCGAGGACGGCTACATCAAGGAGTTCGAGGAGAAGCCCAAGCACCCCAAGAGCACTCTGGCCTCCATGGGCATCTACATCTTTGACTGGAAGAAGCTGCGCAAGTATCTGCTCCAGGATGATGCCGATCCCAACTCCAAGCATGACTTCGGCCACAACATCATCCCCTCCATGATCGCAGACGGCGAGAAGATCTGGCCCTACCGCTTCAAGGGCTACTGGCGCGATGTCGGCACCATCAACAGCCTCTGGGACGCCAACATGGACATGCTCACCCCGCGCCTGATCGACCTCTACGATCCCGAGTGGCCCATCAGCGCGAGAAGCCCCATCTGCCCGCCCCACCAGGTCGGCTCCCACGCCGAGATCCTGCACTCCATCGTCACCGAGGGCTGCGAGATCGACGGCATTGTGGACAACTCCGTCCTCTCTCCCTCCGTGCACATCGGCGTCGGCGCGAATATCAAGTATTCCGTCCTGATGCCCGGTGTCGTGGTTGAGGCAGGCGCCTCTGTCGAATACGCCATCA
>Ga0310697_10005138_pt1 | contig 12719 bp, 10 predicted proteins | sample 172DNAGHGlowgp2_FD_203883 | JGI IMG/M metagenome (GOLD analysis project Ga0310697, IMG submission 203883) | Sheep rumen microbial communities from Palmerston North, Manawatu-Wanganui, New Zealand - 1728 DNA GHGlow gp2 (v2) (version 2) | ecosystem: Host-associated > Mammals > Digestive system >... | reverse complement strand
AAAGGGCCGCCACAAGCATTACGCAATGGGCGACCCTTTTGCTATACCCGGTTCGCGAGTCGAACGCGAGTTTAATCCTTAGGAGGGACTCGTTCTATCCATCTGAACTAACCAGGCTAATTAGCGAGCACGAAGATAGCATATTTTAGGGCTAACGTCAACCGAAATACACAATTAAGACGTAGGTTAACATTGGTTTAATCCTTAATACAACGGACGGAGAAAGCCAGTTCCTTATAAATGGGTCCTTGATGAGTGCTATCGTCCTCAAAACCAACAGCGGTGTAATACGCGAAGTTATCAATATTCTCTGTAGAACTCCAGAAAAAAGCGATTCTTTTCTCATCCGCAAAACCTACTGCACGATGTCCAGCAGGCAAAGCATTAAAACCATAGGCATCGGTGCCGTTACCATTATTTTCCCAGCCACCAGCAGACTTGAGAGCGGAGCCCGCCGTTTCTATTCCGCCAACCGTCAAAATTAAAGAATTCCATTCTGTTGTATCAGGCAGATGCCAGCCACCAGGACAAGCTTTTATAGCGGCATTCCAAGCATATAACAGTCCGTACTTGGCGCAAAATTCCGCTTTATTTTCATAACACCAAGTTTCTTGAGCAAGTGAACCCTTAAAGTTGAGATTTTCTGCCATCCATTCCTGATTGCCAATTTTCACAGTCTTATAAACTTTACCATCGCGATAATCAGCGAAACTTCCATAATCGTAAGAATCCGACCTATCTGTTTTGCTCGTGTCAGCCCCTCCAGATGAAATATTGCCATTCATGTCGCTCGAAGAAGAAACAACAACTTCTCTGAATACTGAACTGCTAGAGGTTATAGTATTTGAAGAGCTGAATTTTTTTGCGGAAGAAGATGTCGCAGTATCATCGGCTGAAGAGTACTCCGCTGATTCATCGTCGGTACGTGGCGCAAAGGTGCTGTCCGCCCGGTCATCCCCGTCAAGCGAGGACAGGCGCCGGGAATGACAAGCCTCAGCCAGGAATGACACGCCGCATTTCGTGTAAAGGAATTTCCTTACGCTTTCGGCTCGGTCTCCCCCGCTTCTGGCTGCGGTGAAATTTTCGTCCTCGCAAGATAGAGCTTTTCCGAAATCTTCGTAAACGCCTCGACCACATCCGGGTCAAAATGCTTGCCAGCGCCTTCCGTGATAATGGACATCGCCTTCTCGTAACTGAAGGGTTTCTTATAAACTCTCTCCGCAATCAAGGCGTCAAAAACGTCTGCCACGGCCATGATTCGCGCAGAGAGCGGAATTTCATCGCCCTTGATGTGGGTCGGATATCCGGAACCGTCCCACTTTTCGTGGTGGTAGCTCGCCATTTCGATGGATTCGTTCAAGTAATTGGCATCGAACGTATCGCCGGCATCCGCGACAATCTTCCTGAGGATTTTTCCGCCTTCGGTCGTGTGGCTTTTCATGATGTTGAATTCTTCGTCGGTGAGTTTGCCGTTCTTGTTCAAAATCAAGTCCGAAACAGCAATCTTACCGATATCGTGAAGCGGTGCCGCACGTTTCAGTTTATGGATGTAGGCATCGGTAAGGATGCCCTTGAACTTGCCTTCCGACTGGAGTTCCTTCGCGATAGCCTCCACGTATTCAGCGGTCTTTTTAATGTGGTCACCCGTGCTCTTGTCGCGGGCTTCAACCATCTCGGCGAATTCCATAATAATGATTTCTTGCATGCGACGGATGCGGTCGTTCTGGTCCTGCACCTGCTTGATAAATTCGAACGAACTCTGGGCCATGCCGTTAAACGAATCGTACAGCATGCCGATTTCGTCATTTGAACTTATCCCAATTTTTCCGATACGCTTTGCAGAATTGTGGATACCGTCGAGGTCAACACTTTCGGTTTCAAAATCGATTCCGCTTGCAAGCCCGATATCCAAGGAGAACTTGTATGCGGCCAAAGACATCTTGTTCACAGGAATCACGACACCGCGTTTCATCACTTCGATGACGATGCTCATGATGATAATCGAAAGTCCAAAGAATAGCGAAAGCAACTTGATGAAGAACATCGCCTCATCCTGGACAATCGATTCCATGGAAATGTCTGCCGCGACATACGCAACGGTTTTGCCGGACGCATTTCGTATCGGTCTATAAATCGTCAAGAGCCAGCCGAACTGGTCGTCCGAAACAATCGGGTCAATTTCGCCACCTTCCAAAAGCGTCGGCAAATACGGCATGAAAGATTCGTCAAAGGCCACGACGGAACCGGGTTCACTGCCAGGTTCTCCATCTATGTCCAAATCGAATACGACATGGCAACCGTCTTTTTCTATCCGGTACACATAAAGGAACTTTGTCTGCGAGAAACTCGAGCGAATGCGTTCAAGCATGCTCCTTGTTTTCTGGTACCCTTCGACTGCATAGCCCCTTGCAATATAGTCATCCACCTTTTCGGCATCGACCGCCACCATGGCGGCCTCAGTCACGCCTTTCCCGATACTTATAAAGTTATTGATGGAATTATTGCGATACAGGAAAAATCCGATGGTACTGGCCAAACTTCCCAACAGAATTTCAGCAACAATCACGATTATAATGACTTTGTTCAGCAAGGAATGCTTGACCATTCTGTTCATGGCATTGCTGCTGGGGTCACTGTAAATCTTTTTCAGTTTTTCTTTGACTTCTTGGGGAATAAAGTGGAATATCAGGACCGCAATCACAACGATGGCACTCTTGTCGAACACGTCAATGACAAAGTCTGCGAGGAGTTGCGATATGAACCTTCCCCAATGCATCACATCGTGGAACGCAATCGAGAACGGCGCCGAGATTCCCTCTCCAAAATTGAATCCGTAAATGGCATAAGTAAATACAGAGCCCAGACCGCCACCGATAAGCGCAAACGAAAAGATGACGATAAGCAGTTTCCACGCTTTCTTGAAAAATCCCCAACGGAAAAAGAACGTGGCCGTAATCGCAATAAGCACGCTCAACACGCCATAGTACATGGCGACCGGCTCCGAAATTCCGTTAATGACATTTACTCCGAAACCGACGACAACCGCAGGCAGGTACCCACCGAGCATGGCGGTAACCACTGTTCCAATGCAATCCAAATAAAGCGGCAAACCGATAGCAAGAGCAATCTTGGCCGGGACGACATTCAAAAGCAGGCCAACCGCAATAAGCAGAAACATGCTTTTCGAATGCACCAAAAAGCCCTTAAACTTGCCCAGGGCTATCTTAAACCAATCTATCAAAACATACTTTCTCATACACAAAAATCTTTCCTCTTTCTTACTATTTAAGATAAATAAAAAAAGGCCATCTTTCCGGCCATTTCAAAAATTTTTCATCAAAAAAAGGCCCAGTCCATCAACGGACCAAGCTTTTTTTCAAAATCGGCATTTTATGTCCCGCTTCTCAGCGGTATTCGAACTTTGCTTCGAACAGGTGCTTGCAATCGTTGCTGTCGTTGCCCCAATGGTCCGACGAACCCGCAAAAATCTGGATGCCGAGATCGGCGGCTCCGGCGACAAGGCGGCTCATGCCCGCGATTCGCCAAATCCCGCGCAAAATGTCGTCACATTCTTCGCGGCTCAACTTGCAGCCATCCGTCTGGCCGGCGAGCATATACAGCCCATCATGAATAAACGGTGCCGCGTTATAGACATCGTCACCCTTCTTGACATCGGGGACAAACGTCTTTGCAAAAGCCGGTGAAGAAGCCCCGTCCGACATAAAGCCTCTCCTGAAGCGCACAGTCAACATAAAGTCACGAAACTTTTTATCGGCCTTGGTGTAGCGCGCACCCTTGATATACACGTAACGATCCAGCTTGCAGAAATACATCTTGCCGTTGCCTTCAAACATAAGCGGGAAATCTATTTCAATGGAATCGACAGTAATAGAATTCCTATCCTGCTGGAAATTCTTTCGGTTCGTCATCTTGTCGATGAACATCTTTAAATTAGCCATAAACTCCTTCTTTGTACAACGTTTTTGCTTATGCTTTCACAGCAAAAACAAAATAATTAAAATAAAATTTACACTATTCTAATTTTATTTGCAACATCAAGCGTTCTATGTTATCAATATTTTACGGATCGACAAAGCATTCCGCCACAATCGTCCTTGTCCCATCATCCAGCCGGGCCTTGGCAAAAGACTTGGCGTTTGCATTCGGCAATCTCTTGATGAGCACCTTGGATGTCGCGGAATCCAACAGCTGAAACCGCGGAGGCGCCCCGCTCACAATCGGAATTTCGCAGCGGGACACGTAAAGCGAAAAGCGCGACGTCTTTTCCACGCAGTCGAACTGCACCGGATCATCGGCCTTTAACGCATCGTTTATTTGCAGGTTGCGTTTGGCATAAAAACCGGAGAAACAGTAGCCCCATCTCATTTTTTTCGTCGGGACAGTGACCGTGCATTCAATCTTTTTTGACGAATCCGAATGAATTTCAAGGCCAAAAAAAACGCCGAACATCCGATTCAAATCGGGAATGGACTGTTTATTCCGCCCCACAAACGCAACTTCGCCACTGGCCGACACCTCCGCCACCGGGAACTCGTCATACGCAATCCCGTCAAAGCAGGTCACGTTCCAGACATCGGCGATAGTCGCCTTGACGTAGAAAAACAACGTAAATTCGCGCAGAACATCATCCTTAGGCGCAACGACCCGGACCTTTCCGTCATAAATGTGACACTGGAGCTGCTCTTTTTTCAAGATTTCCGCAGTCTCACGCGACGGAATAACCTTAAAACCGCATGAACTCCCATTAAAGTATTCATGACAAAGTGATATATCAACTAACACAGTGTTTTGCATCCCAACACTTTTATACATACATATTTATATGTATTCCTACCCTTAATAAATTTACAGTTCGAGCGCAATATAATTATAAGTATTGCATAGCGCAAATTGTAAAATAAATTTTTCTCTTTTATCTTAAACAAGTAAGTTTGTCCACACCTATTCAACAAATAACTTAGCAAGCCCATTTTATTTTTTTTAAATTTATGCGCATGTTTGAGCACCACAAGAAGCAAGAGCTAACCTCTCGCCAAAAACAGATATTGTCCCTGTTACGCAAGGGTCTTACAAATATCGAGATTTGCAAGACCTTGGGCATTTCGGCCAATACCGTCAAGGTGCACCTTGCAAACATCTACAAGACCCTCGAAGTCACCAACAGAACCGAGGCAGTATCCTCCGAAATCGATACAGAACGCAGAACGGACGATATCAAAAAAGTCTTAAACATCATCTTTTTCAGACCAGACGACATTTCGGCATACCCCAAGGCAAACGGCCTCTACCACTCCGTGGTCGAAGCTTTACAGCAGTACCGCATATTCCGCATCATGGACACCGCAGAAAATGATGTCGAACCCGCATTTTCAATCGACATTTCTGCAGCGAAGGACGCAGACGAGATCCTGTACATCTCGATCAGGCTCGGCTCCTCGCACGAGATTGTCTGGGCGAACACGGTCCAGATCAATTCAGACAACCTCCTGATTCTAGCCCGTAAAACGGCGATGCTCCTGTTCCGGAACCTCATTCTTGCGACAGCAAAAATGGAATACACTCCCAAGAGCCCTGTTCCGTACTGGTGGTACGCGGTATCTCTTTGCGATGTCAAGCTAGAAAGCCGCGGCATAGAAGCGTTCGAATTCTGCGAGAAGACGCTCACGCCACTTGCCACAGACAAAGTCTATAGCGAACAAGCCATTTACATGCTCTCGATGGCGCACTACATTGCCACCATGGAAAACTGGGGAGATGCACAATCCCACACAAAAATTCTCGGCGAGTTTGCACGCAAGACCATGTATAACACCCCGTATTCCATATATTCGAAAATGGTCATGGGGCTCTACAACATAGTAACCGGTCGCAAAAAAGAGGCATCCTCCTACCTCCAGCAAGTCATCGACGAGAACCCGCTGAGCATTACAGCACGCACGCTGTTGATACAGATTTACATGGTGACCAACCAAAGCGAAAAGGCGCTCGAACTAATCGACGAAGGCGAGCAACTCGTCCCGGAAACCGCCGTACAGGCATCCAGCTACCACGCTAGAGCATTCATCCTGCTCATGCAGGGCAAATATGACGAATGCATCAACCTCGCCAAGCAGATACTGATATACAATCCCAGCGCCATGTCAGCCCGGCTATTCACCATTTTCTGCTACAACAAGCAGGGCAAAACTGACGAAAGCGAAGCCCAGATCAAGGAGCTCTACGAAGAACACCCCGACTTCGGCAAGCCCTACATCGACCAGCTTTTGAAGGGCCTCAACCCGCAGTTGAAAACATTCTTCATGGATTCTCTCAAGAATGTTTTCCCCAAAGACGCCCAAACTCATTAAATTTCGACAAATCTCTAAAAAATTTCATAAAAAATAACCCAAATGGATTATTGCCAAACTTACCCTTGTCGAATTACTTTTGTAACGTAAATGTTAGAGATATAATAAATATTCAATACAATACACCTCAAACATAATGCTGCACGGACCTGAAGAAGGACTCATCCCCTGATTCATGATTCTTGCAGCATTCTTTTTTGCAAAAAACGGAACTTAAGCGCTGACGCTGAGTTCGCTTACAGCAAGTGCGGGCACCTTGTACGTCGCGAACGGGTCACGGTATTCGTTGCCGACCGCCACAATGTTCTTGAGGATATCAAAGAAGTTCCCGCTGAGCGTGACGCCATCAACCGGATGCTGGATTGAACCATTTTCGCACCAGAAGCCGTGAGCTCCGATGCTGAGTTCGCCGCTCACAGGATTACAGCCGGAATTACCTTCCAGACGCACCACGAGCAGGCACTTCGGGAAAAGCTTTAGAAGTTCCTCGGTCGTCATCGTTCCCGGCGGAACGAGCAGGTTGTAGAAGCTCGTGGACATCTTGCTGCCGAAGCTGCGGGCACCACTGCCGGTCGTTTCGCGTTTGGCCTTGGACGCCGTTTCGAGGTTGTAAAGCGCGGAATTGAAGACGCCGTTTTCGACGACCTTGACGCGTCTTGTCGCGCAACCTTCGGAGTCGAAGTAGAACTTGTGCTCAAACATTTCGCCTAGCGGATCGTTCCACAACGAGAAAACATCGCTCGCAATTTTTTCGCCTTCCTTGCCATCAAGTCGGGACTGGCCCTTCTGCATGGTTTCGGCAAAGAACGGCTGGTTGTACATGCCGAGGAAGCGTGCCGAGATGCGTTCCGAAAGGATGACTGGAATCTTTCCGCCTTCGATTTTCTGGGCGCCAAAGAGTTCCGTAGCGTATTCGGCGGTTTTGCTTGCGATTTCTTCGACCGTAAATTCGTTCCAGTCGCGGCCGTTCTTGACAAAGTTGCCAAGTTTCTTGATACCGTTCCGGCTGGCGACCGCACCGGCCCCCACAGATGTACAGTTCGAACGGGCTTCATAGAAAAGGCCCGTATTGTTCGCGACAATGGAATATTCTTTTTCGATATCGCCACCGAGATACGGAATGTTCTCGATTTCCTTGGACTTCGCAAACGTAGCCTTTTCAAGTTCGATGCAGAAGTTCTTCATCGTCGAAAGGTCCAACGATTCCAACGCCGGATTGTAGTTCGGTTCGCCCTTCGGAAGTTCTACAGCCTTGGGGAGCGCGATGTCGATTTTTTCGGTCCACTGCGTGTGGCAAAGAGCGTCCTTGAGCGTCTGGCGGAGAGCGTCATCGGTGAGGCGTTCCGTATGCGCATAACCTGGGCGTCCGTCCTTGATGACGCGAACACCAAGCCCGACGGAATCCGATATTTCCGTATTCTGCACCAGCCCCTGAAAGACCGAAAGGCCTTCGGAATGAGCGTTAGAAGCAATAACATCGAACTGTTCGGCTTCACCCTTGGCGAGGTCGCACATGAAATAGACAGCATCTTTAATATTCATAAAACAAAATCAATAATTTTAATATTTACAATTCAAGTATAACAAATCTATAGTAAGGCATTATCACTCATATTTGTCATGCCCGCCTCCGTGCGGGCATCACCTTTATAATATGAAGGAGATTTGCTTTATCGAGATGCGCGGCTTTTGCGTTCAAGCATTTTCCAGTAGGCAGCGGGGCTCCCGGTCACGGATTCAAGCGCGTTCGCCATTTCGGTCGAGATGCTGATTTCACCCGCAATGAGCTGGTCAAGCATTTCTACAGAAACGCCCACCCTGCGGGCAAATTCCGGCTTGTCAATCTTGAGCCATTCAATTCCTTCGAGGATCGCCTGTCCCGGCGTCGGGGTTCCATGTCTTGGCATATTTTGCGCCTCCAGCGCAGTTGGTCTAAAAATCTACGTCCTTCCAGCCTTCGGCGCCGAAGCGGAGGTCGCGTTCGACGAATTCCCAGATGAGGAGTTTCTTGCCTTTGAGCACGCTTGCTTTGCGGGCGAGTTTTTCACGGACGAGCGTCGAGGCGCCACCGTCACTCACGATGGATGCGACCGGGCGGTTCACGTTCTTCGCGAAGTGCGCAATCCATCCGGCGTTCACCGGCGAATCGGTCTGGTAAATGCGGCTGAAACTGTCACCTAGAATCAAGATTTCGGACTTGCGGAAATCGTCTTTGAATGGAGTGATTGTGGTGTCGTAATAAAGCGAATCATTTTCCTCGCATGGATTCAATCTAACATGATAGCATGAATCAAAAGCACTCCCCTTAGGACAACTTTTCGTCAAAGCCCGTACACAAGCCATATCTTCTTCATCACACGGACCTCTTTTTACTCTAAAACAAGAATCATCTCCTTTAGGGCATTCTCTCTTTAACGAATCCAAACAATTAGCACTACTCTGAGCCATATCAATTCTTTCTTCTATATTCTGCTGCATCACGACATGCCCGATTACCTTCTGTACCTTGAACACATTAAACTTGTTAAGCCCACTCATCTCGCCCACATCGCCCATGCGGTCGGCAACAGAATCAGATGCGACAAAGCTCACCGGATAGCTACCGTCTGCATTTTTTTGAACGTTCTTCAGCTTAATTTTTCCATTCGCTTCCAAACGCTTCACGGCGGCAGCGATTTCACGAGCAGCCAGTTCAGCCCCGCGCGGGGTCCAGTGCGTATCGTCATTCAGATACAGCGGACCTTCGACAGAATCGCGAGACTTTGCGGCCAACAGCGGCGTATATAAATCGACGGTGTTAAAGCCAGCTCGGGTAAGCGAATCGAGAATCTTTTTGCCGTGCGACTGGAGTCCGATAGAGTTCGCATGGTCCGCAACATTTCCAGCGGCAGCGGCATCGCGACTTGCATCCGAATCACCACCAGTCAATCGTTCCGGATAGATGCTCGGCTTGCCCGGAGTCACCACCACCAAGAGTTCCACGCCCTTCGCCTTGAGCTGGTCGCGGAACCTTTCAATCGCCTTCACCGGATTGTCGAGCTTTGCACTGCGCACATCCAGCGGAGACGGCTGCACCAGGAATTCCACATCCTGGCGGTAGAAAAGCCAACGGTCGGAAGCCGCGGCGGTATCGCGCCCACAGCCCGCACCGATGCAATCGCCAGCAGCACCGAGCACAACCTTCTCGCCCGGATCACTAAAGAGATTCCAAACCGCAAGCTGATACTTCGGACGCAGCGCCAGCACAATTGCACTCTCATCATCAATCTTATTTTCAAAAGCACGCAAATAGCGGCTCGTCCATACGCCATAATGCTTCACGTCCAAGAACGCACGCCACAGCGACACATGACCAAGATCCGCCACAAGCGACTTGATGCAAGAATCCGCCTGCGGGAACGATTCCGGTTCATCCTCCAGCTTCGAGAGGAGCGTATCTGCCAACTTGAGGCTCCTGTAACGAGCTTCAGATGTATCGAGTTCGGCATACGTATTCACCGAAAGTACAGATGCTTCCAAGTCCGAAAGTGACGAAATTACAGGTTCCAAAGCATCAGCCGTCTCTGCTCCAGCCGCAATCGCCTCGCGAGCCGCACGCCACTTGACATCCAACGAGTCCGCAGCCGCAGCCACCTTCTTCTCGCGCACAATCGGAGTGTAAACCACATCCTTGAAAATGTCAAACGGCTGGAAGCGCTTTTCGCCACGCAAGTCGGCAACCGCCTGCACGCCAAACGGGAGCAACAACAAAATCGAAAAAATAACGACAGGGATAATGTATTTCTTGTTCACGGGAGATAAGATAGAATTTTGTCGCTTAGCGGCAGGTCACTACTCTTTGCCAACGGTTTTAATTTCGGTCCACTTGGCGTTATTGCCGATGTTGCGGATTAAGCGGAAACCGCTGGAACAACCATCATAATAATTGGAAGATATGTAATCGTAGGAAATATACCTCCAATCGGAATGAGCATCACCTTCTTTCAAATAAGAGGGGCAAATGACATTGTCAGCGCATGCTCCGCTTCTGCCTAAAAATATTTTACAAAGAATTCTTGGGACAAATGACCGAAAAATGCGTGTTAATAGTATAGGGACCAAATTATACCCATCCCCTAAAGGAATGTAAATGACCGGAAATAATACGACTTCAGAAAAGAAAGCCTACTACATCGTCACGAACGCGCAGGGAGAAGAATTCTTACTCCCGTATTACAGTGAAACGTTCCGTGTGCTGATGGATGACAAGGACACCATACGCGATATGCTCAACTGCTTGCTTGGGCTTGACCACGACCATGAAATCATTGATCTCGACTACGAGTTCGAAAAGCCCATTGACGTTTTCATGCCGGAAGATGATTCCGCACGCCTTGACGTGTGGGTAACCACCAAGGATCACCGTTATTTTAATATTGAGTTGCAAAATAGGAGCCATCCATTCTTTCTTGACCGTCTCCAACTCTACAATTCCTATCAAACGTTACGAGGCAAGTACGAGTATAACCGCTCGATGTATTTTAAATTGATGGACGAAAAGGAGCGTAAGGTCCATTTCTATGAACTTCCCGAAACGGTATCCATCTGGCTTTGTAATTTCTCGATTCTCAAGTCAAAGGAAATTTTTAAGGATACCTGGACGGTCTATAGCGAGGACGAAGTTCGCCATAGCGACTCAACACATCGGGTTCTTCCTGTTTTCACAAAAAATAAGTATATTATGGTTGACTTGCCGAACTTTAAGAGGATTCGCAAGAACGTCAGTTCACGTGAGGACTACTGGCTGAAACTCTTGTCTCAAGGCCCTCTTGAAGTTCCCGAATCGAAGGACCCAATCTTTAGGGACGCGCTCAACCGTTTGCGCGTAAGCCGCATAAGCCCTGAACTGCTTAAAGCCTTGGAGGAACATATGTTCGACAAACACGCTGATGAAGCTATCGAAGCCGAAATTTGGCTTAAAGCAGAAGCTAAAGGACGAGAACAGGAACGTGCAGAAAATAAAGTCGATACAGAAGCCGTTCTGCGAGCCAAGGGTCTTTCTGAATCGTTGATTACTGAAATACAATCCGAGCTTGAAGCCCTTCGACAAAATCGTCACGTAGAGAAATGAACTTCTTTTCGCCCCGCTTCAGCGTAGCAATTTCACTAAGCGGGGCTGTTTCGCTACTCAGAATTGGACTGCAATTCGGTGAAAGTTTTTAGAAAAGTGAAAACATATGTTCGATAAACACGCTGACGAAGCAATCGAAGCCGAAATTTGGCTTAAAGCAGAAGCTAAAGGTGCTGCCGACGAACGTGCAAAAAACGAAGTTGCAAATGCTGCTCGCGACAAGAAAATTGCCGAGTATCTTCGTTCGATAGGCGTTTCGGAAGACGGCGTTGCCAAGGCACTTTCTATCAAATAACAGAGAGTCCACCCTGAAGTGCGTATAAAAAGAGGCCGTTGGGCCTCTTTTTGCTTTGCGTGGCGCCCTACAACAATCTGCACATGCGAGCAATTACCTAAAATCCCTCAAATTGTGCATTTTGTCGCCATAAGCGCCCAAAAACATTTTCAAAAAATGAAAAAAAGCTAAATTTGGCACACTATGAATACTTCATTGAACGATTTATGGGTTGGGGTCGATGTTGGCTCCACCACCGTGAAAATTGCTGTAGTCGATCCCGAGACATCTAAGCTTTTGCATTATACTTATCAGCGCCACAATGCCATGCAGGCGCAAAAAGTCCATGAGGTGTTGCGCGAGGCGCACGCACTTTTCCCGGGCAAGAACTTCAGGGTCGCTTTCTGCGGTAGCGGCGGTCAGCCGTTTGCCGAAGCTACGCACGCCTTTTTTGTACAAGAAGTAGTCGCAAACGCACTTGCCGTACGTGCCACTTATCCCGAATCCAGAGTCGCCATAGAACTCGGCGGCCAAGATGCCAAAGTTGTCTTCTTCGAAAAAGACAAGACCACCGGTAAGCTCATCGCCTCCGACATGCGCATGAACGGTGTTTGCGCTGGCGGTACGGGTGCATTTATCGACCAGGTGGCGGAACTCCTCCGCATCAAGACTGAAGTATTCGAAAGCTACGCCAAGCGTGGCCAGAAGGTTTATGAAATTTCGGGCCGTTGCGGCGTGTTCGCCAAGACGGACATCCAGCCGATGCTCAACAACGGCATCGCCAAAGAAGATATCGCGCTTTCGAGTTTCCACGCCATCGCAAAGCAGACCATCGGCGGCCTCGCCCAGGGCATGGAAATCAAGCCGCCTGTCATTTTCGAAGGTGGCCCGTTGACGTTCAACCCGACTCTCGTTCGCGCATTCAAGGAACGCTTGGGCATCTCTGACGAACAGGCGATTGTCCCGG
>Ga0310697_10005136_pt1 | contig 12720 bp, 11 predicted proteins | sample 172DNAGHGlowgp2_FD_203883 | JGI IMG/M metagenome (GOLD analysis project Ga0310697, IMG submission 203883) | Sheep rumen microbial communities from Palmerston North, Manawatu-Wanganui, New Zealand - 1728 DNA GHGlow gp2 (v2) (version 2) | ecosystem: Host-associated > Mammals > Digestive system >... | reverse complement strand
GTAGGCGACGCCCATCTTGTCGCAGACGTCCTGCTTGATGTAGTCCGGCAGGCGCAGCTCGTCCGGGGCGATCAGCACGACCTTGATGTCCTGGTAGCGGGACAGGGCCTTGATCAGGGAGTGGACCGTGCGGCCGAAGCGGAGGTCGCCGCAGAAGCCGATGGTGATCCCGTCGATGTGGCCGAGCTCGCGCTGGATGGTGAGCAGGTCCGTCAGGGTCTGCGTCGGGTGGCTGTGGGAGCCGTCGCCGGCGTTGATGATCGGCACGCGGGACACCTCGGAGGCGACCAGGGGCGCTCCTTCAATCGGGTGGCGCATTGCGATGATATCGGCGAAGCAGCCGACCACACGCACGGTGTCCTGCACCGTCTCGCCCTTGCTCACGGAGGAGTTCTGGGGGTTGGAGAAGCCGAGGACGTTGCCGCCCAGCTCCATCATCGCGGCGGTGAAGCTCAGCCGCGTGCGGGTGCTCGGCTCGTAGAAGAGCGTCGCGAGTTTCTTGTGGGCCATGCTGCCCTGGTAGCGTTCGCGATGGGCGATGATGTCCTGGGCCAGGGCGACGATCTGGTCGATTTCTTCCTTGGTGAGGTCGGTAGGATCGATGAGGTGTTTCATAATGCGTTGCGGAATGCGATGACTTGTTCTTTCTGTTCGGGTTTGATATAGCCTTCCTCGACCGCTACGTCCACGAGCACGTCGAGGTTGCTGAGCGAATGGTTGACGACGTTCGCGGCGGCGAGGCGCTCCAGGCCCTTGCGGATGCCGTAGGTGAAGATGCTGACGATGCCGAGCACCTCGGCGCCCGCCTCGCGCAGCGCGTTCACGACGTCGATGACGCTGCCGCCCGTGGAGATGAGGTCCTCGACCACGACGACCTTCGTGCCGGGCTCCAGCCGGCCTTCGATGCGGTTGGTGCGGCCGTGGCTCTTGGCCTCGCCCCGCACGTAGCCCATCGGCAGGCCGAGGATCGTGGCGGTGATGGCGGCGTGGGCGATGCCGGCAGTGGAGGTGCCCATCAGCGCCTCGCACTGCGGGAAGTGCTCCCGCACCAGGGCGGCGAGCCCTTCCTCGACGTGCGTGCGCACGGCGGGGGCGGAGAGGGTGAGGCGGTTGTCGCAGTAGATCGGGCTCTGGATGCCGCTGGCCCAGGTGAACGGCTCCTCGGGGCGCAGGAACACGGCGCCGATCGAGAGGAGGTCTTTGGCTATCTGTCTTTGCATATCTTGGTGGTGTATGGTCCCGGGTCAGGCCCGGAAAGTCGTTTGTTCGAGGTTCAGGAATTCCCGGAGGCAGCGGTCGTAGGCCGCGACGGGGTCGGGCGCGGCCGTCACGGGGCGGCCGACCACGATGTAGTCGGAGCCGATCTCCCGGGCCCGGGCGGGGGTGGTGATGCGGACCTGGTCGTCCGCGGCGGCGTCCGCGAAACGGATGCCCGGCGTGACGGTCAGGAACTGCGGGCCGCAGGCGTCCTTGACCATCGCCGCTTCGAGCGGCGAGCAGACGACGCCGTCCAGGCCGGCTTCACGCGCGTTCTGCGCGTATTTCACGATGGTGTCGTTGATCCCGGCGCCGATCAGCAGCTCGCGCTGCATGCGCTCCTCGCTGGTGGAGGTGAGCTGGGTCACGGCGATCAGCAGGGGACGCGATCCGTCAGGCCGCGTCAGCCCTTCCAGGGCCGCGCGCATCATCTCGATGGTGCCGGCGGCGTGGACGTTGACGATGTCCACGTCCAGCGCGGAGAGCACGCGCATCGCCTTGCGGACGGTGTTGGGGATGTCGTGGAGCTTGAGGTCCAGGAAGACCGGGTGGCCGCGGCGCTTGAGCTCGCGCACGATGTCCGGCCCTTCGGCGTAGAAGAGCTCCATTCCGATCTTGACGAAGGGTTTGCGGTGTCCCGCGAAAGCGTCGAGGAACCCGAGGGTCTGCTGCCTGCTGGCGAAGTCGCAGGCGATGATGACGTCTTTTGCCATGGTTATACGATACCGATTATGTCTTGTAAACTGTCGATTCCGAGTTCGTCCATCAGGGCGGGGAGGGCGGCGACGATCTCCGGGCAGGCCTGGGGGTTGCGGAGGTTCTCCGCGCCCACCTGCACGGCCGTGGCGCCGGCCATCATCATCTCCACGACGTCCTCGGCCCGGCGCACGCCGCCGCAGCCCATCACGGGGATGGCGCAGGCGTGGGCCACCTGCCAGACCATCCGCAGGGCCACCGGGAAGACGGCGGGGCCGGAGAATCCACCCATCTTGTTGGCGATCACGGGCTTGCGCTTCCGGATGTCGATGCGCATCCCCAGGAAGGTGTTGACCAGGGTGATGCCGTCCGCCCCGGCGTCCTCGCAGGCCCGCGCGATGCTGACGATGTCCGTGACGTTGGGGCTGAGCTTGATGAACACGGGTTTGTGCGTGACGGCCTTGACGGCCTTCGTGACGGCCGCGGCGCTCTGCGCGTCGGTGCCGAAGGCCATCCCGCCGCCGTGCACGTTGGGGCAGGAGACGTTGACCTCGAGGAGGTCGATCGCCGGGCAGGCATCCGCCTGCGCGCAGTTGTAGGCGTACTCCTCCACGGAGTAGCCGCTGATGTTGGCGATGATCACGCCGCCGTAGATGCGGCGCAGGGCCGGGGCCTTGTCGGCCACGAGGACGCCGATGCCCGGGTTCTGCAGACCTACGGAGTTGATCATCCCGGCGGTGCACTCGGCGATGCGCGGAGTCGGGTTGCCGAAGCGCGCCTCGCGGGTGGTCCCCTTCAGGGAGATGCCGCCCAGGACGTCCAGGTCCATCGCGTCGGCGAGTTCGAGGCCGAAGCCAAAGGTCCCGCTCGCGGGGACGACCGGGTTTTTCATCGTCAGGCCGCAGAGGCTGACGGAGAGGTTCTTGTCCGTTACCATAACACTTCCTCCTTGTCGAAAACGGGGCCGTCGGCGCAGACGCGCCGGGGCCCGCCCTGGGTCTGGACGGAGCAGCCGTAGCAGAAGCCGGCGCCGCAGCCCATCCGCTCCTCGAGGCTTACCTCGCCCGGGGCGTCGAGCGCCGCGCAGACCGCCTTCATCATCGGCAGCGGACCGCAGGTGTAGAAGCGGTCGAAGGCGGGCCGGACCCCGGCGATGGCGTCGGTGACGAATCCCTTCGTGCCCACCGACCCGTCCATCGTGGCGATGTGCACCGGGATGCCGAGCGCGCGGAGCTCCTCAGCGAGGCAGATCTCGTCGGCCTTGTTGAAGCCGAGCACGGCGGTCGCGGCCTTGCCCTGCGCCAGCAGCTCCCTGGCCAGCAGGTACAGCGGCGCTGCGCCCAGGCCGCCGCCGATCAGCAGGGCGCTCTCCCGGCACTTCTCCGGATGGAATCCGGAACCCAGGGGCGACAGCAGTTCGAGGCACGCGCCCGGCTGCATCGCCGCCATGGCGCGCGTGCCTTCGCCCACGACCTTGTAGTAGAGCACCACCCCGTCCGGCAGGCAGTCGCTGACGGAGATGGGCCGCCGCAGGTAGAACCCCGGCACGGCGATGTCGACGAACTGCCCGCTGCGCACGGCCACCGGTCCGTCCGTCCGCAGGACGAGCCGGAAGGTGTCCCGCGCCACGGGATCGTTGCCCTCGATGTTGAAGATACGCTTCTGCATACGTTACAAAAAAGGACAGCCAAACGGCTGTCCGGTCAAAGTCAAAAACAAAAAATGCAGGGGCAGGAGGCCTTCCGGAGGCCGCCGCAGCGGGAGCTGGTGATGAGGTGGTTCCTGTCCATTGCGTGATATCTTTGCAAAGATAGTCATTTTTATGATTCTGCTGACAGTATTTCTTCGATTTGTCGTTTCAATGCCGGTACGTCCTCCTGGGCCGTTTGCCACAATAGTTCCGGAAGGATTGTAGCGTATCCGTGAACCAAGACGTGCCGCATCCTGATTATATCCTTCCAGGGAATTTGTTTATGCTTTTCTTTGAATTCTAAAGATAACATATAGGCCGCTTCACCAATGATTTCAACATTCTTCACGATAGCGAAATACCGCATCTTGTCTGCGGCAAATTCCGCTTCCGAGTAACCTTCCGTAAAAGTAATAATGTATTCTGCGGCCTGCACAATATCTTGAAGGCGTCCGAAATCCCTTTCAGGTTCTCTCATAGATTAAGACTTTATCATGGTTAACACTCTCGTTTGCAAAGGGTTTCAGTGTCCCGTCGGTGACGAGGTCGATTTTGCGGTCCAACAGTTTCTCCAAATTGTTAACCATACCGGCGTAATAAAGCAGGCCCACATGCTTGGACGCATCTATGTCAACCAAGATGTCGATATCACTGTCAGGGCGTTCCTCCATCCGCGAGAAAGATCCGAACAGCCATGCTCGTTTCACCGGCTCTCCCAGGAAGAAATCTTGGATAGTATGCACAATGGAGATCCTTCCTTGATCAATCTTGTTCATCCTGTGCCGGACTTCCTCCTTTTTCCCTTTCCGACCGGCATATCGGAGAAGCCGGGAAGTGTTGACGTGGTAGATCTCGAATGCCCGCTGAAATGTCTGCTGGATTTCCGCATCCGACAGGGAAGCGTATTCTCGATCTGCCAGACAATCAACCAGCGTCTTTTCCACGGAAGGGATCGGGATCGCGTCATGATTGGAGAGCGGCGCCTCAGACACCAAGGGTTTCACCAAGATAAAATCGTGCAGGTCCTCCAGCATAAGATACGCTTTCCGGATATCGGCAACATCCGTGAAATGACGCTTCAACACCATGATAATGTGTGCAGTGTCCTTTTTGGGCGCCTCTACGATAGTATTACGTCCTCGCTGGAAGATACAATGGTCCACACCGATGCATTCCTCCAGGAGAACTTGATTGACCGCCCGCATCTGCGGGGTTATGTTGACACGATACTCCATAACCGACACTTCCGCGAAGATAATCATTTTGGCAATAATTTACAAATATTGCCAAATATCGAGTTCGTTTTCCGCATGCTGACCCCCCGTGGGTCCGGAAATGCGGCAGGCGCGGAAAGGCCTAAAACCGCAAGGCGAGCCCGACGCCCGAGGGGGTGGGGCCGAGGGTCAGGGTGACGGAGCTGGCGCCGGGTTCGTTGCAGTCCCGGACGATGCGGCGCAGGTGCGTGTTGCCGTTGATGAGCAGCACCACGCCGGTGATGCCGGCCACGGCACCCACGCCGGCGACGATCATGCCGCCGTTGATCCGGGGCGACATGCCGTTCCAGACACCCTGGACGGCCTCGTCGCCGCCGACGGCCACCAGGGCGGACCCGACGGCGCCGCCCACCACCATGGCCGTGCTGTAGAGAACGCCTGCGGCTGCGACGGTGAAGCCGCCTGCGGTGAGGCCGATGCCCCAGCCGCGCTGGGAGCAGTACCGCTGCCAGTCGTCGCTGAGCTGCGGGCCGCCGGCGCCCTCCAGGAGCCGGAGGGTGGCCGCCTTGTCGAGTTTGACGGTATCCACGGCGATGCAGGTGCCTTTGCGCACGAGCTGGCCCGGCTTCCAGTCGGGCACGGTCTGGGCCAGGGCCTGACTGCTACCCAGCAGCAGGAGCGTGGCCGTCAGTATGATAGGATAGAATCTGAACATCATGTTTATTCGGCTTGCCAGACGGGAACGCCGTCCTTGAGGGTCAGTACGATGCGGCTGCGAACGGGCTTGCCCGCGAAAGGCGTGGCCTTGCCCATCGAGCGGAAGTCCGCCGGGTCCACGGTCCAGGCGGCGTCGGGGTCGATCACCGTGAGGTCGGCGGGTGCGCCGGGCTGCAGCCCGGCTGCGGGGCCGCCCAGGCGGAACGCCGTGCGCGGGCCGCTGGTGAGCGCCTCGATGACGCGCTCCAGGCGGACCTTGCCCGGCAGGACGAGGTCGGTGTAGAGCACCGGGAAGGCCGTCTCCAGGCCCACGATGCCCATGGCACTGCCCGCGAGACCCCGGGATTTCTCCTCGGCGCTGTGGGGGGCATGGTCCGTGGCGATGGCGTCGATGGTGCCGTCGAGCAGGCCTTCGATCAGCGCCTGCCGGTCCTCGGCGCGGCGCAGCGGCGGGTTCATCTTGAAGCGGCCGTCCTCCTGCAGGTCGTCCTCGCAGAGGGACAGGTAGTGAGGTCCGGTCTCGCAGGTCACGCGCACGCCGCGCGCTTTCGCGGCGCGGATGAGCTCCACGCTCTCGGCGCAGGAGATGTGACAGACATGGTAGCGGCAGCCGGTCTCCTCCGCCAGCCTGAGGTCGCGGGCGATCTGGCCCCATTCGCTCTCGGAGCAGATGCCCTTGTGGCCGTGGGCGGCGGCGTAGCGTCCGTCGTGGATGTAGCCGCCGTGCAGCAGGGTGTTGTCCTCGCAGTGCGCGGCGATGATCACGTCCTCGCGGGCGGCGGCCTGCATGGCGCTGCGCATCATCTCTTCGCGCTGCACGCCGCTGCCGTCGTCGGAGAAGGCGCAGCAGCGGTCCTTGAGCGCGGCGAAGTCCACCAGCTGCTCCCCGCGCCGGCCGCGGGTGATGGCGGCGTAGGGGAGGACGCGGATGCAGGCGTCGCGGTCGATGATCTCCTGCTCTAGGGCGAGGGTCTCCGGACTGTCCGGCACGGGGTTGAGGTTCGGCATGGCGCAGACCGTGGTGTAGCCGCCGTGCGCGGCTGCGAGCGAGCCGGTGCGGATGGTCTCCTTGTAGCCCTGTCCGGGCTCCCGGAAATGCACGTGGATGTCGGTGAAGCCTTCGCTGACGAGCCGGCCGGAGCAGTCGATGACCTCCGCGCCGGAGGCGAAGACGAGGTCCGGGCCGATGGCCGCGATGCGGCCGTCCCGGACGAGGATGTCCGCCCGGCGGCGCCCGGCGGCATCGATGAGGGTTCCTCCCTTGAGCAGTATATCCATAAGGACAAAGATAGGCAAAAAACGGCTACTTCCACCAGGCGGGCTTGTCGTAGGCGCCCTGTGCGGCGAAGGGGGCGCGTTCGGCTTCCCACGCCGGGTTGCGGAAGAGGCTGTCGGCGCGGTCGGTGTAGAGGATGCCGTCGAGGTGGTCGGTCTCGTGCTGGAAGATGATGGCGGTGTAGCCGTGGATCTCCTCGGTGCGGGGCTCCAGGGTCTCCGGGTCGGTCCAGGCGATCACGACGCCCTCGCTGCGCGGCACGATGCCGCGCCGGCCGGGGATGGAGAGGCAGCCCTCCGGGCCGCGGACCGTGTCGCCCAGGTGCTTCACCACGCGGATGTTGGGATAGACGACGAAGGGTTCGTCGGGCCGGTCGAGTCGCTGGATGGCGGCGACGCGTCGCAGCACGCCCACCTGGGGCGCTGCGATGCCCACGCCGCCCTGCTGGGGCGAGCGGACCGTGGCGAGCAGCTTCGCGGCGAGCGCGCGGTAGGCGTCGCTGCGGATCTCCTCCGCCGTGAGCTCGGCGCAGGGCTGCCGCAGCAGCAGGCTGTCGGCCGGGTCGGACACGACGGTGACGTACATCACGGAATCGGAGCGGGCGATGATCTCCCGCTCGCGCGCGTCGAAGGGACCGCGCGGGCCGCTGCAGGACGACAGGAAGGCGATCAGTGCAGCCGCAAATGCCAGGTGGAATCTCATGGAGGCAAAGGTAGGAGTTTTCAACAAAGAAAACTTGCAAATTGTCGAAAACTTCACTTGCAAGGCGTCGGGGATTGTTGTAAATTTGCGCTTTGGTTAGTTCAAGCATGAAAGTCAGTATTATCATGGGATCCAAGAGCGACTGGGAAGTGATGTCAGCCGCTTGCGAGACCCTCGAACAGTTCGGGGTTCCCTTCGAAAAGAAAGTCATCAGCGCCCACCGTACACCGCAGTTCTTCTGCGACTACATGGCCACGGCCCGCGACCGCGGGGTGTCCATCGTGATCGCCGGAGCGGGCGGTGCCGCCCACCTGCCCGGCATGGCCGCCGCGCTCACTTCGCTCCCGGTGATCGGCATCCCGATCCGGAGCAAGGCCCTGAACGGGCTGGACTCCCTGCTCTCCATCGTCCAGATGCCCTCCGGCATCCCCGTGGCGACGATGGCGATCGACGGGGCCAAGAACGCCGCCCTTTATGCCGTCTCCATCCTCGCCCTCCAGGATCCCGCCCTGGCTGCCCGGTACGAGGAGTTCCGCAAGCAACAATCCGAGAAGGTCCTTCAAACCGAGATCTAAGAAATATGAATGCACACCGCATCTTCGTAGAAAAGTATTCGGAGTACCAGGTTGAGGCCCGGAGCCTCAGGAATGAGTTCAACGAAAACCTTTCTCTGAGCCTGCGTACCCTGCGGCTCATCAACGTGTATGACCTGTTTGGCTTCTCCGACGAACTGCTGGAGAAGTGCCGCTACTCCGTGTTCGGGGAGGTGGTGACCGACCTCGTGTCGGACGCGTGCCCCCTCGACGGCAAGAAGTACCTGGCCGTGGAGTACATCCCCGGCCAGTTCGACCAGCGCGCCTCCTCGGCCCTGGACTGCGTCCACCTGATCGACCCTTCCGCGGACGTGCAGATCCGTTCTTCCCGGCTGCTAGTCTTCGACGATGACCTGGCGGACGCGGACCTGGCCGCGATCCGCCATTATTATATCAACGTGGTGGAGTCCCGCCCCAAGGACCTCGGACGCCTGCAGCCCGAGGGCAAGGCGGATGTCAAACCGCTTGCCGACCTGTCGGGCTTCACGAAGATGCAGCCGGCGGACTACGCTGCCTTCTGCAAGCAATGGGGCCTGGCGATGAACACCGACGACCTCGCCGAGGTGGTCCGCTATTTCACGCAGGAAGGCCGCGACCCGTCCGAGACGGAGCTGCGCATCCTCGACACCTATTGGAGCGACCACTGCCGCCACACGACCTTCACCACCGAGCTGACGGACATCCGGGTGGAGGATTCCTTCGCCAAGGAGGAGATCGAGGCGGAGTACCGCGACTTCCTGGAGGTCCGCAAGGAGCTCGGCCGCGAGCACAAGAGCCTCTGCCTGATGGAACTCGCGACCATCGGCGCGCGCGTGCTGCGCAAGCGCGGCCTGCTCGACGACCTCGAGCAGAGCGAGGAGAACAATGCCTGCAGCATCTTCGTGGACGTGGAGGTGGACGGCCGGCCTGAGAAGTGGCTCCTGCAGTTCAAGAACGAGACCCACAACCATCCGACCGAGATCGAGCCGTTCGGCGGCGCCGCCACGTGCCTGGGCGGCGCAATCCGCGACCCGCTCTCCGGGCGCGCCTACGTCTACCAGGCGATGCGCGTGACGGGGGCCGGCGACATCAATGCCGCCGTGAAGGACACCCTCCCGGGCAAGCTCCCGCAGCGCATGATCAGCCGCAAGGCCGCCGCCGGCTATTCCAGCTACGGCAACCAGATCGGCCTCGCCACCACGCACGTGCGTGAGATCTATCACCCGGGCTACACCGCCAAGCGCCTCGAGGTAGGCGCCGTCGTGGGCGCCGTGCGGGCGGACAGCGTCCGCCGCGAGAGCCCCGCGCCCGGCGACGTGATCCTGATGCTGGGCGGCCGCACGGGCCGCGACGGCATCGGCGGCGCCACGGGCTCCTCCAAGGAGCACACCGAGGCCTCGATCGAGACCTGCGGCAGCGAGGTCCAGAAGGGCAACGCCCCCGAGGAGCGCAAGCTCCAGCGCCTCTTCCGCCGCCCGGAGGTGACGCGCCTCATCAAGAAATCCAACGACTTCGGCGCCGGCGGCGTCAGCGTCGCCATCGGCGAGCTGGCGGCGGGCCTGGACATCTACCTGGACCGCGTGCCCACCAAGTACAGCGGCCTCAACGCCACGGAACTCGCCATCAGCGAGTCCCAGGAGCGCATGGCCGTGGTCGTGGAGGCCAAGGACCGCGCGGCTTTCGAGGCTTACTGCGGCAGCGAGAACGTCGAGGTGACCCACGTCGCCGACGTGACCGACCGCGGCCGCATGCGCATGTTCTACCACGGCACGACCGTCGCCGACCTCTCCCGCGAATTCATCGACAGCGCCGGCGCGAAGCATTACGCCCAGGCCGTCATCGGGACCATCGAGGACATCGACCCGTTCCGCCGCGAGCCGGCGGGGGAGACCCTGAAGGAGAAGATGGTCGCGACCCTGTCCGACCCCAACGTCGCCTCGCAGAAGGGCCTCGTGGAGATGTTCGACTCCACGATCGGCCGCTCCACCGTCCTGATGCCCTACGGCGGCGCCCTGCAGGCCACGGAGACGCAGGTCTCCGTCCAGAAGCTGCCCGCCGACGGCTACACCGACACCGCCAGCATGATGGCCTTCGGCTACGACCCGTTCCTGTCCACCTGGAGCCCGTACCACGGCGCGGCCTACGCCGTCGTGGACGCCTGCGCCAAGGTCGTGGCGGCCGGCGGCGACTGGTCCGGCATGCGCTTCTCCTACCAGGAGTATTTCGAGCGCATGACGCACGACCCGCACAGCTGGGGCAAGCCCCTGTCCGCCCTGCTCGGCGCGCTGAAGATGCAGCTCGCCCTGGGCCTGCCGTCCATCGGCGGCAAGGACTCCATGAGCGGCACCTTCGAGCATATCTCCGTCCCGCCCACCCTGATCGCCTTCGGCATCACGACCGTGGAGGCCTCCCGGGTCATCTCCCCGGAGCTCAAGTGGGAGGGCAACAAGCTGTACCTCATCAAGCATACCCCGCTGCCGAACCACATGCCGGACATCGCCCAGCTGAAGTCCAACTGGGACTTCGTCCACCAGCAGATCGCCGGCGGCAAGGTCGTCTCCGCCTGGGCCCTGGGCCGCGGCGGCGTGGCGGAAGGCCTGTCCAAGATGGCCTTCGGCAACCTCTTCGGGGTCAACGTCAAGGCCGATGAGCGCACGCTCTTCGACCTGGGCTACGGCTCCATCCTCGTGGAGAGCGAGGGCGAGCTCGACTTCCCGCAGGCCGTGCTGCTCGGCGAGGTGACCGACGGCGAGGACGGCCTGGTGAAGGTCAACGGCGAGCGCATCTCGATCGACCGCCTGCTCGAAGCCAACGCCGGCAAGTACGCCAAGGTCTATCCGGCGAAGGTGGAGGCCGCGCATCGGAAGATGTTGAAAGCCGGCAAACCGGAAGGAAAGTACGAGGCGCCGCATTGGAAAGGAGCTCCCGTTGAAAAGCCTCTGGTTTACATTCCCGTCTTCCCGGGCACCAACTGCGACTACGACACCGCCAAGGCGTTCCGCAAGGCGGGTGCCGAGGTGCAATTCGGCGTGTTCCGCAACCTCACGGGCGCGGACGTGCTGCGCTCCATCGATGAGATGGGCGCCGCCATCGACGGCTGCCAGGTCCTGATGCTCGCGGGCGGATTCTCCGCCGGTGACGAGCCGGACGGCAGCGGCAAGTTCATCGCCAACGTGCTGAACAACAAGCGGATCGCCGAAGCGATCCACGGCCTTCTGGACCGCGGCGGCCTGATCCTCGGCATCTGCAACGGTTTCCAGGCGCTCGTCAAGAGCGGCCTCCTGCCGTACGGCCGCCTGGGCTGCGTCACCAAGGAGTCGCCGACCCTCTTCCGCAACGACATCAACCGCCACATCTCCCAGATGGCCACTACGCGCGTCTCCACGACTCGCTCGCCCTGGCTCGCCGGGATGTCCCTGGGCGACCTGCATACCATCGCCGTCAGCCACGGCGAGGGCAAGTTCATGGTCTCCGAGGAGCTGGCGAAGCAGCTCTTCGCGAACGGACAGGTGGCCTTCCAGTACGTCAACCCCTTCTCCGAGGAGGTCACGATGGAGGCTCCTTTCAACCCCAACGGATCCTACTACGCCATCGAGGGTATCGTCAGCCCGACCGGCCAGATCCTGGGCAAGATGGGCCACACCGAGCGCTGGGAGCCGGGTGTCTTCAAGAACATCGAGGAGGAGCTCTACCAGCCGCTCTTCGACAACGCCGTCGCCTATTTCAAGAAAAACCAATAAGAGACCATGACCAAAGGACCGTTAATCTTCGAGGGAAACGAGAAGCAAGTCTTTGCCACCGACCATCCCGACCAGGTGATCTTCCGCTACAAGGACGTGACCGTTGCCTTCAACAACGTCAAGCGGGCCCGATTCAAGGGCAAGGGCGCCCTGAACAACCAGATCTCCGCCATCCTGCTGGGCTACCTCAACGAGCACGGGGTGGAGACCCATTTCATCGAGCAGCTGGGGCCGCAGGAGCAGCTCTGCCGCAAGATCGAGATCATCCCCCTGCAGGTGGTCGTCCACAACCGGATCGCCGGCTCCCTGGCCGCCCGGCTGGGCGTCGAGGAGGGCTTCCGCCATCCCAACACCATCGTGGACCTGCGCTACAACAATGACGAGCTGGAGGATCCGTTCATCAACCGCGACCATGCCGTCGCGCTCGGCCTGGCGACCTACCGGGAGCTGGACGAGATGTACAATGTCGCGCGTCGCGTGAACGACCTGCTCAAGCCGCTCTTCCACCAGGCCGGCATCGAACTGGTGGACATGAAGATCGAGTTCGGCCGGGCCTCCGACACCGGCGCCATCATCATCTCCGACGAGATCAGCCCGGACACCTGCCGCCTGTGGGACGAAGCCACGGGGGAGCGCATGGACAAGGACCGCTTCCGGCTGGACCTGAGCTGCGTGGTGGAGAACTACCGGAACGTACTGAACCGTCTGAAACAAGTAACAGAGTCATAATATGGGAGTTCTGGCTGTATACGGCGTCCCGCGCGCCTCGACCTACATTTATTACGGACTGCACAATCTCCAGCACCGCGGGCAGGAAGGCGGAGGCATCCTCACCTTCGACACGGCCGGCCTGCCC
>Ga0310697_10005131_pt1 | contig 12724 bp, 13 predicted proteins | sample 172DNAGHGlowgp2_FD_203883 | JGI IMG/M metagenome (GOLD analysis project Ga0310697, IMG submission 203883) | Sheep rumen microbial communities from Palmerston North, Manawatu-Wanganui, New Zealand - 1728 DNA GHGlow gp2 (v2) (version 2) | ecosystem: Host-associated > Mammals > Digestive system >... | reverse complement strand
AGCCGAAGTAGGGTGTTCTCTGGTTTGTAATAAGTATCAGGGCGGTCGTAAGGATATTCCACCTGCCGCAGCGTCCATGCTCCCTGAAGGACATTCGATTTGTCGCTACTGTTATTTGAATTGCACCCAATCAGCAGGCAAGCAGCCAATAGAATCAGTAATTGTTTCATCTTTTTTGTTTTTGTGCGCAAAACTAATAAAACCAATGCAAAAAAGAGGCAATTGTTGTTTGCATCTTGTTTGCATTTCATTCACTTCGCTTGTTTTTTGCTGCGAAGTTACACAAAAAGGCACGAAAAAGCCCCCAGTGTAACCCGGAAATCGGGTGCCGAGGGTGCAACTCTAAAACTAGTTTTATAAATTTTGGCTATTTTTCTTTGCCAAACGTAATTTCCTTGCGAATCTTGCTTAGATAAACAGGTGTGACATTGAGGAACGAGGCGATGTCCTTGAGCGAGAGCATCTGCACCACCTGCGGACAGCGTTCGAGCAGTCGGCGGTAGCGGCTGCGGGCGGTGTAGCGGTAGTGGTCGAGGTCGCGGGCATAGACCATCTTGAACAAGTTCTTCAAGATCTTCACGTCCATCTTCGCCATCTTCGGGTCGTTGTCGAACAGCGCCTGCAGCTGCTGTCCACTGATAATGCGCACCTCGCACGGCATGTCGGCCTCTATGTTCACCTCCGACACGTCGCCGTCGAGGCAATAGGGAAAGTCGGACACGAACTCGCCCTCGAAGGCGAAGCCCGTGCAGTAGTCCTTGCCCTCCTCATCGTTGTGAACCATGTATTTGAAGCAGCCCCGCTCCACGAAGGCCACCCACTGCGCCGGTTCGCCCGCCTCCTCCAGCGTCTCGCCGCGCAGGAACGTCCGCCGCTCCCCGTGCTCCATGCAGTATTCACGCAGAAACTCCAAGTTCAGCCCCTCCTTATAGGAATTGAATTGCTTGTTTTGTTGGTGTGTCATAAGTTCTTTTATTTGTGGGTACAAAGGTACAAATAATCATCGCGAAACACAAAGATATTTATTTATTTCCTATTTTATAAGTAGGTAGAAAGCGAAAATGTTACAGGAGGAGGTCACTAATATAAAACAAAAGAGTTTACTTTATCTATGTGTTTATTGAAAATGTGCAAAAAAATGCATGTATATTTGGTGGTTTGAAAAAATGCATATTTTTGCAGCTGTATTAGTTCTTTGACAGACTGAAGAAGGCTTTTTTGCTAGAATCATGCTACAAAACTAAAGCGATATATTCGCACCTGAAAAGGTAATTTGGGCCGACATGAGATTTTATGAGAGAGACAAAGCTGATAATGTCTATGATGTTATGAAGTCGTCTTCTTAATCTTATCAAATCCAACTTTGTGTTTTTTATAGCACGTGAAACTAGAGAGCAGTGGAGACAATGCCTATAGCAGATTTTAGTTTGGCCATATTGATTTTAGCACGTGGCGATATTGCCCGAACTTAAATTCAATGCTTATGGCAAAAAATAAAAAAAGAAGGCCTTCAAAGAGAGGGATGAAGGCTAAAAACAAGTCCCTCCATTGTTCTTCTACGATCAGAACTCAAGAAAAGAAGATTAAAAGATGGACAAGGTTGGTAGATGCAGTGTATGCACTATTTAAGTCACTATTTCAGTTATGGAGTATACTTAAGCCTATCTTATTAATTTGCAAATCTTTATTTGAATGGTTATGGTCTGCTCTCTAATTTCTTTTTTATGATTACAAACGAGAAACATCTGTTATATATATTAAAGGTAAAAAAGGAACGCTTGGATTATATCTTAGAGCACCTTAATGACTTTTATTATTCTTTTCCAAAACCTAAAATAAACCATATTACAGGAAAAGTAAAACGTAATACAAATGGGGAAGGGGAATATCGCATAATTAATGCTCCTACTGAAGAATTGATAAAAATCCAGAAACGAATATATAAGTATATCATAGCTAAAGTTGATTTGCCTTCTTATATCTATGGCGGCGTAAAAGGTAAGAATAATATTCGTAATGCCCGTTACCATCAAGACAACAAATATTTTTTCACGACAGACTTGAAATCCTTCTTTCCTTCAATTACATACAAGCAGGTATTTTTAATGTTTTTGCGTGAAGGGTGTACTCCACCTGTTGCGAGATTATTGACAAAACTAACGACTTTACATTATGAAGTACCCCAGGGTACACCTACTTCAACCTTGATTGCAAATTTAGTTTTCAAACCATACGGAGAAGAAATAGCAAAGTTCGCCAATAAAAATAGGATGAAGTTCACAATGTTTGTAGATGATATTACAATCTCGTCAAAACATGATTTCAAGTATTTAGTGCCAGAAATACTAAATATCATCCATAGTTCTGGATTTAAGATTAGTCAGAAGAAGACCCATTACCAGACTAAGAATCCTGTAATTACAGGTGTGATTTGTCAAAATGATAGACTTCTTGCACCCATTGCGTATAAGAAGAAGTTAGCTAGGCTAAAGAAAGAGCAAATGGAGAAACCTGATTCTGTAAACCATATACGTGGGTTGGAAAATTATCTACATGGCATAGAAATGGCATAATTTTACTACAATTCCTAATTGCATAAATTCAAACCTTAGACTATCTCTATGTCGTTCTATTTTTTTTTGCGCCTATCCGCAATTTTATCGACTGCAAATTTAGTTGTTTATCTTGAAATACGCAATTATTTCAATAGAAAAAAACATAAACACTCATAATTGAGGATGTGAAGAATTACGAATTGAAAAAGGAGCACCCGAAAGGATGCTCCTTTGAATATAGATAGGATAGGGGATTCCCTATGCTAACTTGCAATTAATCTTCCCAGTTCTCCTGCGTCTTGCGAACGTAGGTCTTGTAGCGGAGCTGGGCCATCTTCTGAGCCTCGGCGAAGAGCTCCTCGGCCTCGTTAGGATAAGCCTTCTTGACAGAGAGGTAACGAACCTCGCCGAGCAGGAAGTCGTGGAAGTTAGCCCAGTTAGGCTCCTTAGAGTCGAGGCTGAACGGATTCTTGCCTTCCTCAGCCAGAGCGGGATTGTAGCGCCACAGGTGCCAGTAGCCGCACTCCACAGCCTTCTTCTCCTCAGCCTGGCTCTTACCCATACCGCCCTTGGCCTTCAGACCGTGGTTGATACAGGGAGCGTAAGCGATGATGATTGAAGGTCCGTGCCAAGCCTCAGCCTCGCGGATAGCCTTGAGGGTCTGTGCGTGGTCAGCGCCCATAGCAATCTGAGCTACATATACATAACCGTAGGTGGTAGCAATCATACCTAGATCCTTCTTGCGGATGCGCTTACCCTGAGCAGCGAACTGAGCGATAGCACCGAGAGGAGTAGCCTTAGAAGCCTGACCACCGGTGTTGGAGTAAACCTCAGTATCGAGCACGAGGATATTCACGTCCTCACCAGAAGCAATCACGTGGTCGAGACCGCCGTAACCGATATCGTAAGAGGCACCGTCACCACCGATGATCCACTGGCTGCGCTTCACCAAGTAGTGATCCAGCGTCTGGAGCTCCTTGCAAACGGGACAGCCCTTGGCAGCGCTCTCGGCGATGCACTTGCGGAGCTTCGGAGCAATCTCCTTGGTCTTCTCAGCGTCATCCTTGTTGGCAATCCACTCCTGAGCGAGAGCCTTGTACTCGTCGCTGGCGTTGCCGTCGATCATCTCCTGCAGCAGCTTAGCCACGCGCTCCTTCATTTTCTTGTTACCGAGAGCCATACCGAGACCGAACTCGCAGAAATCCTCGAACAGAGAGTTGTTGAAGCATGGGCCCTGACCCTTCTCGTTCTTCGTGTAAGGAGTCGAGGGGATAGAAGCAGAGTAGATAGAAGAACAACCGGTAGCGTTGGCAATCATCTGACGGTCACCGAACAACTGAGAGATCAGCTTCACGTATGGAGTCTCACCGCAACCAGAGCAAGCGCCAGAGAACTCGAACAGAGGCTTTAATATATAAATAAGGTGAAGATTTCCACCAATTCTTCGGTAATTTGGAAAATAATCACTAATTTTGCAAACAGAAATATAAATTTATGCTGATGGCAAACAGATATAGTAAAAGTAAGTTAAGGGAAGTAACTATCAAAGGCTACAAATCAATAGCCTTTGATAATCCTGTAACTTTAAAGCTTGGTGATGTTAGCATATTGTTAGGTGCTAACGGAGCGGGGAAGAGCAATATAATCAGTTTCTTCCGAATGTTGAGTTATATGATGAGTAAGTCGTTTGGCAGATATGTGGAGATGGCTGGTACCGCCAATTCTCTGCTACATTATGGAGCCAAGAAAACGCCTGTTATGTCGGGAGCATTAAAATTCATGGCAAACAATTCTGAAAATGCATATCAGTTTTCTTTGGCCAATGCAACACCCGATAGATTGATTATTACAGAAGAGCGAATTATTTGGCATCGTAACGGTGAGGCAAAACCATACGACATACAGTTAGAGACGAATTTTAAGGAATCTTCTTTGGCTGAAAGCGAAAATATCGTGGCTAAGTCTATCTACCGGATGCTTTCTTTCTGCAAGGTTTACCAGTTCCACGATTCTTCTGCAGAAGGACCTTTGCGTCAGTCCTGTCCTGTTGAAACGGCCAATTATCTCCAGTCGCATGGCAATAATCTTCCTTCATTCTTATTGTTCCTTCGCAACAATTACAAGGATTCGTATAAACGGATTGTTGATTATGTGCGCGATGTGGTTCCTCAGTTCCAAGACTTCTATCTTGAGCCCGTAAACAATTTCGTTTCTCTTCGTTGGATAGATAACTCTGCCACAGACTATCGTTTCAATGCCTACCAGTTCTCTGACGGTTCCATCAGGTTTATTGCATTAGCAGCACTCCTGTTGCAGCCTGCTCAGACCATGCCTAATGTTATCATTCTTGACGAGCCGGAACTTGGCCTTCATCCCTATGCTATCACACAGTTGGCTGAAATGATAAAGGATGCCTCTATTCATGCACAAGTCATCATTGCCACGCAGAGCAAAGACTTGGTTGACCATTTCGACATTGATAATATTTCTGTGGTCGAGATGGATGAAAAGACACAGAGCACAACGGTTAATCAACTCAATGAAGAAGACTACAAACTCTGGCTTGAGCACTATACTGTCAGCGAATTGTGGGATAAGAATATCATAGGAGGGCGGCCTGTATGAAAGCAAAGATAATACACATACTCTGTGAGGGGCAGACGGAGCAGGGATTTGTAGAGGAAGTCCTTCGGCCTTATTTGATAGATAATGGTGTGACAAGTGTTAAGAGCGTTATTGTTTCTACGAATAAGAAGCTGAACGCCCAAGGCGGAATGTCATCATACACCCATGCAAGGACTGATTTGAATCTTATGCGCCAGTCAAACCCTGATAGTAGTTTCGAAAGCCATACCTTTACGACGATGTTCGACCTGTATGCACTTCCCTGTGATTTTCCTGGTTATGAAGAAGCTGACGCTATAGTAGAACCGTATGCCCGTGTTAATTCTCTTGAACAGTCCTTCGCTAATGCTGTTAATGATTCCCGTTTCATTCCATACATCCAACTGCATGAGTTTGAGGCTTTGCTCTTTTGCGGGATAGAACACTTAGTAAAGATATATCCCAAGTGTAAGAAACCATGTGAACAACTGACCAAAGACCTGCAAAAAGTCGGCAATCCAGAACTTATAGATAATGGCCCAACAACAGCACCAAGCAAACGCATCATCAAAGCAATAGAGGGAGGAAATAAATACAAGTACAACAAGCCCGCTACAGGCAAGTCTGTGACAAAGGAAATCGGAATAGACGAACTTCGTGCCAAATGCCAGCATTTTAATGAGTGGATTGAACAACTAATAAACCGTTAGTTATAAAATGAAAAATAAGTTCTACGGATATTATAAGCCTTCAAAAGAGACATTTGATTCTCTTTGGGATAATGCACTCATTGTGTTAGATGCAAATATTTTGTTAGATTTTTACAGACTGTCAAAATCAACATGCGATGATTTGTTTGAAGTCTTAAAAACTTTAGAAGATAGAATTTGGATTCCATATCAGGCGGCTAACGAATACCATAAGAACATAGTGAATGTTGTTAAATCCCAAATAAAGCAGAATGATGAAGCATTACAGGCTTTATATGCTTTTAAGAAGTTTTTTGACAATAAAAGGAGTTATCCTTTCTTGTCCGACTCTCTTAACAAAAGAACAACAAAACTTACAGAAGAATTAGAGACGTTCCTTCAGGATCAAAAAGAAGATTTGTTGAAAATAATATTTGAGAAATCCGTTAAAGATGAAATTTGCGATTTCTTTGATGGGAAAGTTGGTGATGGCTTTTCTGATGAGCAGTTAAAGTCATACTATAAGGAGGCAGAAGACAGATATAAGTCAAACATTCCACCAGGTTTCAAAGATACCGATAAAAATGGTAACAACAAATATGGGGATTTTATTATTTGGTGCGAAATAATGTCAAAAGCCTCAAATGATAATAAAGATATATTGTTTATTACTGATGATGTTAAATGTGATTGGTATATTGAAATTAACGGGAAAAGGATAGGTCCTCATCCCTCATTACTAAATGAATTTAGACAAAAAACGAATCATGAGATTTATATGTATTCTTTAGATAGTTTTCTCAATTACGCAAAAGAAAGAAAGATTAAAGTTAAAGGTAAAACTATTGAAGAGGTAAAAGAGAGAAAAAGTGGAGTCGTATGGGATTATGCCACTTGGGAAGCTATGAGAAACATGTCTAATGCGGTTTTATATAAATCAATATTGCAAACATTAGATACTTATCATCAACTCACTGAACCTCAGAAACGCGGTTTAGAGTATTTTTCAAAGTTACAACAACAGATGGAATCATACAATGAATTTCAGAAAAGGATAGCTACAATAAAAGATTCTATACGAGGCTGGGAAGATTTTGCCGAAACTTACCGTTCTCAGCAATTTAAGGGTATAGATAATAAGAAGAAAGAGAATAAAGAGGAATAGTTTAGGGAGAATCCATTTATTTGAACTCGGCAAGCAGAGGATGAAAATTTTGCTTGCCGAATTCTTTGATGTCATCTACTTCGACTTACCCTTCGAGTTCTCCGGGAGGATTGTCGTTGCCGCCGTTTCCGTTGCCGCCAGAGCCACTATCACCACCGCCGTTCTCTCCGCCAGTGTCGCCACCATCGGTGATGTCCTCGTCCTCGACGACGGCACCCGTGCGCTCGTCAATCTTCTGCCAACTTACCTGACTGGCAAACTCCTGACTGAACTTGATGCTGACCGACGCACCCAGACGGCTCTTGCCCTTGTTGGCAGTCACCATCTTGGCCGTGGCAACCTCCTTCACCGTGCCGTCCTGGTTCTTCGTGTCCTTTACCGAGACGTTCAGATTCAGATAAACCGTAATAAACTGCTCGCCCACAGGAACACGGAAGCCTTTCAGCACGTTCGACTGCACCGTCTTCATATACTCCGACACCGCAGCCTTCATAATCGAAGGCTCAATGCTGGTGTTACGACAAGCCTCCTCACAAAGTTCATTGAAGGTCAGCGTACCATTGGGCACAGGGACAGCATAGAAACTGTGCGTACCCAACTTTGTGTTCTCTTTTGCATAATACTTCACTTTAGCCATAATCTTTAAGGTATTTAAGTTGTTATCCTGAAAACATTACCCGAAAGGTCTCTCGTAGTGGGCTTTTTGAGTTAGTGGGTAACTCTATTGCAGTTAGTGGGCAAGTCTCTTAGAGTTAGTGGGTAACTCGAAATGGGCTGCTTTTGATCACCGAACTACTTTCCGTCCCAACTATCTTTTTCCTTCCTTTGATGTTCTGGGTGCGAAGATAGGGCATTATTCCATACATTGCACTCTTTTTATAGCCAAAAGATGTGAAAAACAATTTGTTTTTGCACTTTTTGGATGATTTCTGTTCAAAACTCAATAAAATTAAGTAAATTTGCAGCAGTATTCTCGAAAGAGAGTGCAAAGACATAGGCTCTTACATCACCGAATCACCACCTCGAAGATAAAACGAGCCATGTATCAAAAGCTATTAGAGCGTCGCGCCATGTGCGCAGACGTTTCTATGATGCTTTTGAGGTTTGTGGTGAACCTTGGTGATGCGTAGAGATAGTCTGCGCATTTTTCGTGGTTTAAACTTAAAACAATTATGGTATGAAAAAGATTTTAGTAATGGCGCTGGTTTTAGCAGCAAATCTGTCTTTATTCGCACAGGTGAATGAAGATATGGGCAATGATTTCATCTTAAATGGGCGGTCTTTGACAATATTTAGGAGTGAGGAAGCAACGGCAGAAATACTAAAGGCTAATACAAAGGCTACCTTTTGGACACTTACTGGCAAGGACGGTTTGGTTTTGTTCTGTGCCAAGGATGCAAAGACCAATGAGACGGTTGATAGCTTGGCGTGGCTTAATGCAAGAGTAAAGAAGTCTGTTAGCAAGGGGAACAACATCTACATGGTACATGATGAAGATTCTATCTACATGAAGATAATAGGTCTTGGCAGTGACATCTACGCTATACAAATTCATTCGCAATCTGTAACTTATCGCACAGACATTGAGGAAATGACTGCACAGCGATATGAGAAAGACCCAATGTCAAACCGTCCTGGTTCATTGAAATGGAGGAGCCAACATGTAGGCTTTACTGAGTGGGACAATGGTACGGTTGGCATGGGCTTACTGAATCCTCCACACATCTTTACAAGTGACAGAAATGGTATGAGTACGTGCAAGGTTGGCTTATATGACAAAAGTGGTAAATTTCTTGGTATGGTTGAGAAATGGAAAACTAGTCCTGGCGAACGTGGCACTGTGCTATTCTTTACTGGTGTTGGAAAGTTCAAGGAAGAGGGTACAGGTCAAAAGCACACAATCTCACCAGCATGGATATTACAATGGATGAAGGACACAGGCGGCAGTGTCCGCTTCATTCCTGAGGTTTATGGTGACTATGAGTATAGTGTAAGCGCAAAATTGAAAGAATAATTAATAAAATATATTCATTATTTAACAAATAGGAGTATGAAAAAGATAATATTGTTCATTTCGGCTATGTTCATAGCTTCTATTACAAACGCAGCAGGATTTAAGCCTCTTATTAATAAAAATGGGACTTATGTTCCTTTCGATGAGAAAACAGACATCGTTCCAGGATTCAAAACTTCAGAAAAAAGCCCGAAAGGTTCCATTAACTATTATAGAAGTTGCTTGGGCTATGGAAATGGAGAAATCATTACCCATTTCAATGATGCTTGCTATGTTATTGCTTTGAATGCTTTTAATAATGAAGTAATATTCATAATCCCCAAAGATACAACTAAGACATCACTTACACAACAGGAAGTGAATCGCTATTTAGCAGGATATAGCCCCAATGCGAGTGATTTTGCAAGTAATCTAAAAAGCGGGGTCGAGGATGGAAGTATTAGGCAGGTATTTGTAGAAAAATCACTTGGTGTAAAAGCAGACAACTATACGTTGACAGATAATGTACATGGGTTTACTTATGCTTTTAAGGATGGTATCTTATCAAGTTACAAGAGTAACGATGGATATAGTGATGATGCAATAGACGTAAAAGAAAATTACCCACAAATTTTTGCTAAGATATTAACTAATGCAAGAGTTCATTATGGGGCTTCCAAGTTAGCAGTTAATGAATATGTTAATGGCCAATGCAAATACTTTAGAAGAATCAATTTCAGTTATCTGAGACAGGCTTCTAATAGCAATATCAACTTCAATTATGCATTGCTATATTGTATTCTATATGAGGGAATGGGCCTTGACGAATTTACCTTTTTGGTTCCGAATGCAGAGATTTCTTCAAGTCTCAATAATTATGTGATTATGTCCTGTGGAAACTACATGTTTACCTTTAAGGATAAAGTCCATGTAAAAAACTAAGTTGACTTATTATGACATTATTTATCATTGTACTGATTATAGGAATTGCAGCCCTTCTAATCAGTGGTAGCATAAATAGCAAAAAGGAAGTTCAATCTAAAGACCCCTTGAACAAAACGAATGATGTTCCGCCTGCAACACCAGAGAAGAAACCTGCTATCCCAAGTTTTTCTGAGATTATGGCAGAACAAAAGGCCAAAGATGAACCTAAAAAGAAACGCGAGACATTGCGTTACTTCTGTACGAGCGATAATGGTTATGGCTATATTACAGTATGGCCTAAAGACCAAATGATTCCCGACTATATGGAATTTGATATTGCTGGTACAAGTTATCGCAAAGGGCTGATGAAATATGCTGGCGAGTTCAAGGGAAGGTTAGAAGAAGAACCAACTAACGAGTATGACCCGAAAGCCATCAAGATTCTTGCCGAGGATGGTCACCATGTTGGCTATGTCCCCAAAGGTATGACAGATAATATACGTGAATTTATGCCTTTACCTTGTACCTGCTATTGCTACTTGCACCGTCGCCGAGAGGATGGCAAATACATCTTCTTTGGAAGCGCATACATTACACATACACCACCTGAGGAATAAACATTAATTTGTTTGCGTATGGTCAATAATTGTTATCCGATAAAAGATGAAGTCGTATATAGAAAAGGAGCAGGGTTGAAGGAATACCCCTACTTTAGCGCTATGTTCTATATCAAACAAGTACGGGACGGAGTTGAGATTCTTGCGACGAAATCGTTCAAAGAATGTCACTACGATGTTGGTAGTTGGTCTGTAAATTACGATATTGATTTCCAAATTAATCCCGTAAAGGGTAAAAGGTTAGACAAGAATAACAAGATTGTATGTGACGGAGATGTGAATGTTCTAAATATATTTAGCCCGTATAGCAAACTTGTATTGGGTTGGAGACCTCGTTGTATATTGACATTATTTTTGCCAGTTGGTAATAAGATTGGTTACGACATGGACGTGTTGGAGTTTAATTATAATGAGGAAGAGGTAAATGAGTACGAGAAAGAACAACAGATAGAGAAGTACAAAGAAGAAATACAAGCTGCGGAACTAAAGAAAGCACTAAAGCAAGTTGCTCGACAAAGGCTGATGGAAGAAGGAATCTTGTTTGACGAAGAACACAAGCGTCCTTATATCCCACAAGAGGTTATTGGCTATGTCTATATGCGTGATGGTGGGCGGTGCTGTGAGTGTGGTAGTACTAAGAACTTACAAATTGACCACATTATTCCATTGGCCAAAGGTGGTTCATCCGAAGCAGAAAATCTTCAACTGCTTTGTAGAGAATGTAATCAAAAGAAAGGGGATAGATTATAACTATGATAGGCTTCAATTATAATCGTAGAATAAAATAGATAGAAACCTAAGAAGCGAAATAGCACAAGTGTTTGCGAGTGAGTCCGTGTGCGCTATCATTATGAGGTGATGAATGAAGTTTGGCTGACTGCTGCAAAGCTAAAATGCTACAAGGTCCGACACATTGGCCCCGATGGCCACTCGCTCTATAAAGATAAACTTCTGAGCGACATTTACGACGATACTTATCCTTTTGAGGAATGAAGATTGATTTACCAAACATGAATTTCGATATTTTCTATTTAGATGGCATATCTTGACAAAAAACCAAGGGAAGGTATAATCTCAACGGTAAAGTCTGCAGCCAAAGAATATTATGAGGTTGCAAACGAAGTATGGTTATCGGGAGAGCAGTTGGCAGAACAATTTCCTTTTTTTACAATTGGATGGCAAAAAGGTATGCACATATGTTGCCCCGTGAACGAATAACCATTTGTGGTAAAGACGGAAATTGTCATTCCACAAGTTGGTGCTATCCCAAACATCAAATCCAGAGGCTGATACACGAAGGGGCTTTTAGATATATTAAAAAGGTCGAAAAGAATGATGTACAAGACACTGAAATGGGAAATATTAAATGAAGTAAGGTCGTCAATTGCTGAACTTGACAAGATTTATAACGAAGTATGGATGACTGCTGACCAACTTTGTGAACGCTATCCATGTTTCACTAAAAGCTGGATAAATTCTTATGGTGAAATTTTTCCACGAGAGCGTGTGATTGTTTGGAACGAAGAAACTGGTGCAAAGCATAAAACCTCATTTGCTTATCCATTAAGTTCAATAGAGAGATTTATAGAAGACAGGAATTTTTTAAAGTTATAAATCTATATAACAGGTATTATTTTTCTTAAGACTTATCGGGCTTTTCTTGATTTTTGGAATATGTCAAAATAACTTGGCGCATTTATAATAATAAGCGGCGCATCCTATATGGGTGCGCCGCTTTGATTATAGAGTAGGATAGGGATTAGTCTTCCCAATTCTCCTGCGTCTTGCGGACGTAGGTCTTGTAGCGGAGCTGGGCCATCTTCTGGGCCTCGGCGAAGAGCTCCTCGGCCTCGTTGGGATAAGCCTTCTTGACAGAGAGGTAACGAACCTCGCCGAGCAGGAAGTCGTGGAAGTTAGCCCAGTTCGGCTCCTTAGAGTCGAGTGAGAACGGATTCTTGCCTTCCTCAGCCAGAGCGGGGTTGTAACGCCACAGGTGCCAGTAACCGCACTCCACAGCCTTCTTCTCCTCAGCCTGGCTCTTACCCATACCGCCCTTGGCCTTCAGACCGTGGTTGATACAGGGAGCGTAAGCGATGATGATTGAAGGTCCGTGCCAAGCCTCAGCCTCGCGGATAGCCTTGAGGGTCTGTGCGTGGTCGGCGCCCATAGCAATCTGA
>Ga0310697_10005130_pt1 | contig 12725 bp, 14 predicted proteins | sample 172DNAGHGlowgp2_FD_203883 | JGI IMG/M metagenome (GOLD analysis project Ga0310697, IMG submission 203883) | Sheep rumen microbial communities from Palmerston North, Manawatu-Wanganui, New Zealand - 1728 DNA GHGlow gp2 (v2) (version 2) | ecosystem: Host-associated > Mammals > Digestive system >... | reverse complement strand
TCCAAAAATCTTGACGCGGCGAAAAAGTTTCTAGACTTCACAAGTTCCGACGTTGCAAAGAAAGTTTTCGCGAAATATGGATTTAAGAGTATCGATTAGAAAAAAGTTGCGCGACTTCGTGCTTGACGTTGATTTTAGCGTTCGCGACGAAATTTTTGCCTTACTGGGCGCGAGTGGTTCCGGCAAGTCAATAACGCTGAAATGCATTGCGGGGATTGAGACGCCCGACGAAGGCGAGATTATTTTGAACGGGCGAACGCTCTTCGACAGCGCGAAAAAAATTAACCTGCCGTCTCAACTTAGACGCGCAGGTTATCTTTTTCAAAACTACGCGCTCTTTCCTAACATGACGGTCGCGGAAAATATTTTATTGGCGGCGGTCGGCTCTGCGGAAGAAAAGCGGCGCAAGCTTAAAGAAAATCTTTCGCGCTTTCAACTCGACGGCTTAGAAAATGTTTATCCGAACGAATTAAGCGGCGGACAACAACAGCGCGTTGCGTTCGCTAGAGTTCTGACTTCGCACGCAGAAATTTTGCTATTGGACGAACCGTTTTCAGCACTGGATAGTTATTTGCGTTGGCAGTTGGAATTGGAGCTTGCAGAAATTTTCAAGATTTACGGCGTGGCAATTTTGGTCAGTCACGACCGCGGCGAAGTTTATCGGCTGGCGAATAAAGTTGCCGTCATGAACGCCGGAAAAATTGATACGGTCGACACAAAGCGCGAAGTTTTTAAAAATCCTAAGACATTAGCCGCGACGATTCTGACCGGTTGCAAAAACATTTCGCCCGCTAAAAAGATTTCCGCCGATAAAATCTTTGCTGAAGACTGGCAACTAACATTGACTGCCGAAAATATTCCCGACGATTTAAAATTTGTTGGCATACGCGCCCATGATTTAGAACTTTGCAACGAACTTGGCGAAAATACTTTTTCTATGGAAGTCGTGCAGGTTATCGAGGACACTTTTTCTTATATCGTAATGGTTCAGGCTAATGGCGGAAAAGTAATTCGATGGGAAATCGACAAAAATTTTTTTCAAGCCGATAAAATTTATCTGCACTTCCCGATTGAGAAAATTATTTTGGTGAGTGATTGAAATGGAAATAAGTCCGCTGATAATAACGCTGAAAACTTCGGCAGTCGCGACGACGATAACATTTTTTGCAGGAATTTTCTTAGCGTACGTCGTTTGCAATTTAAAGCGCGGCAAAAGTTTCGCCGATGCCGTGATAATGTTGCCAATGGTCTTGCCGCCGACGGTGGTAGGATTTTTTTTGTTATTGCTATTGGGCAAGCGTAGCGCGATAGGAAAATTTTTCTTGCAGTTCGATATAAATTTTGTGTTCACGTGGAAGGCGGCAGTAATCGCGGCGGTTGTGGTGAGCTTGCCGCTAATGTATCGCACGACACGCGGAGCCTTTGAACAACTCGACCGAAATATAATTTACGCGGCGCGGACATTAGGTGTAAGCGAATGGAAAATTTTTTGGCGAATACTTTTGCCCAATGCACGGAGCGGAATTTTAGCGGGATTAGTTTTGAGTTTTACGCGGGCAATGGGGGAATTCGGAGCAACGATAATGTTCGCGGGAAACGTGCCGGGCGTGACGCAAACAATGTCGACGGCGATTTACGCGGCAGTTCAAGCCAACGATTACGATTTAGCGTTTAAATGGGCGGTAGTCGTGTCGTTGTTCTCGCTAATTTTTATCTATGCCATGAACGCTGTTATTTCAAAGGAAAAACGAACTTTAGATTAAGTCGCGAAGTTTTTTAAACGATATATAAGGCAAACAGGGAAGATAAACTGAAAAATTTTAGCAAGGACGCAATCAACCTAGGTGGTGGAAATTATGTTTGTAAACAAAGTTGGCTCGACCGCGAATTATTATTCAAACGTAGCGGCGACAAGGTATGCGAATACGACGACGGCTGTCCGCGGCGTCCCTAAAAATGAAGCGTTTACTCCTTCAAAGGAAGCGCAAAGTTTTAGCGCGATGCTTAAAAAGCTTAAGGCTACGTCGGAAGTCCGCGAAGATAAAGTTAGCGAGTTCCAACAAAAAATTTCTTCGGGGCAATACTCTGTGCCGGCGGAAAATATCGCGCTTAGTCTTTTAACTAATCGCTATTGAGGCGGCGTCATGTGGCAAGCTTTGATTGATACGCTTGACAAACTCGGCGCAACTTATGACGATTTGGCGACGCTTGGCGAAAAAAAATATTCGGCTTTAGTCAATGTCGATATGAAAAATTTTTTCGTACTTCTCAACGAAGAAAAAGCTATAATAGCCAAAATTAATAAGCTCGAACAAAATCGCCTTGAACTTTTTAAGGATTCGCCTACAATATCAGCGGAAGATTTTTATAAATCGGCTCCTGCGCCAATCGCTGAAAAATTATTTAAGTTGCATGGGCGGCTTGTCGAAAATGTTCAACGCGCTTTGAAACTTCGCGACGACAATCAAGTTTTGGCTCAATGCGCTTTGGACTCCGCGCAGATGAAGTTAAATAAAATTGGCGGCGCGACGATTGAACCGACTTATTCGGGAAAAGGTGCGGGCGTCGTTACTCATCAGAAAAATTTTGATTTTATGGCTTGAGGGCTGAACATGGACGAGACGATTAAAATTTTGCGCGAACAAGTACTTCTTTGCTCGCAACTGCCCGCGCTTTTCGACGAACTGATTAAAATCATGTGCGACAATTCGCCCGACATGCAAGGAACTATCACCAAAATAGAAAAGGTAAGGCGCGAAATTGCCGAGAACGAAAAGAAAGCGCAGGCATTTTTAAAGCGCGTCAACGCTCCGAATTTTTCCGAATACCTTGCCGCGCAGAAACGAACTATTCAACGCGATATGGCGGAAAAACTTTTAAAGAAGGCGTCCGAGGCTCAACTGCAAATCAAAACTCAAGTCGAAGAACTTAAAATCCTTCTGAAGAACGGCAAAGATTTCGTCGAGTTCAATTTGAACATATTGGCGCGTACTTCGGCAAGCGAAACTTACGGCAACAAGGCGCAACGGGAATCACAGCGAGCGCGGCGCATGTTTGACGCCAACGTTTAATCAGGAAGAAGGGAAAAAGAAATATGAGGGCAACATTTGCAGGGCTAAATACGATGGTGCGCGGCATTATGGCTAATCAGCTGTCGCTGGACACCACCGGACATAATATAACCAACGCCGGCACCGAAGGTTATTCCCGTCAAGTCGTGACATTGGCGACGACTTACGCTGAAGAACGTCCTTCTTTGCACGGCACTGTTATTGTCGGTACGGGCGTCGATGCCTTAGCGGTCAATCGCGCTCGCGACGTTTACGCCGACATTCAATATCGCAACGAAAATCCTACTCAGCAATATTACAAAACTTTATCCACTAACTACGACAAACTTGAAACGATTTTCAACGACAGCCAAAATTTAGGCATTGAAGAGGCAATAAATAAATTCTATCAAAATTGGGTTGACGTCTCGACAATGGCTTCAAATTCGGCTTCGCGCACTCAAGTTATCGAACAGGGCAGGGAATTAAGCGACCGCATTCAAGCAGCGACGGCTGATTTGCAAGAACAAATTCGTTCGGAGTACAGAGACATTGAATCCGAACTTAAGCAGATTGATGACATTCTCGAAGAAATTTCCATTTTCAACAATCAAATTCTTTCGCAAGAAGTCACCGGCGCACAGGCTAACGACTTGCGCGACCGCCGCGACGTTCTTGTTGACAAGCTCTCGGACTATCTGAACATTGACATTCACGAAAATGAATTTGGCGGTTATCAGATAAATTCGGGCGGCGTCACTTTAGTCAATGGACCTTCGCGGGCGCATTTGGTTATGAGCAACGGCGTTTCTTCAAGTAATTTCGGCGTTGATTATGGCGTCACGGACTATAACATAAAAGTTAAGGAAAGTAATATTGTTTTCGTTCCGCAAAATGGTATTCTTAAGGCGCGGCTTGATGCTATTGCTGAGGATAAGGATTACATTGACAAGTTGGCGAACATGGCAAGCTTTTTCTTGTCCACTTTCAACGACCAACATAAGCAAGGCTGGGATTTAGACGGGCACAGCAAAACGGATTCAAGCGGAAATGTCGTTCCCGACACGATTAATTTTTTTGGTCAGACCGATTTGAAGTATGAATATCGCTACGACCCCGAAACCAAATCCAATTATCTTTACAGGTATGATGATCCTAGCGATGCGACTAAAGGCGAACTTTTAAGCGGCGTGCGAATTATTGACGCTCTGGAAGTCAACGTTAAGTTCAATGAAAACCGCGGCGACCGTTACATAGCGGCGGCGACTTCTAAAGAATATGTCGAGACTGCCGCCGGTGTAGGCACGTGGCAGGATATGCCCTGGAACAATCGCACTGGCGACGGCACCAACGCTGTTTATATGAGCGAACTTTTCAACATTCCCATGGAAACGATTATCAGCGACGACAGAGCCAATGCAGAAGTTTATAAAAACGCACTCCTACGCAATAAGGATGGCAATTACATTGACGAAGACGGCAACGTTGTCACGGCGGCTAATGCTGTTTACGCTACGCCTATTACGAAACTTAGCATTAACGCTTACTATGAACAATCGATGTCGAATTTAGGAATCAACGCTTATTCGGTCGACGTGAATTATCAAGCTATGCAGGACGTTATCACGCAGATACAAAATTGGCGCGATTCGACTGCCGGTGTTGATTGGAACGAAGAATTGACTAACATGATTAAATTTCAAAAGGGCTTTGGCTCGTGTTCGCGTTGCCTTAATGCTATGGACGAAATGCTTGACCGCCTTGTTAATTCTACCGGCGTTGTTGGGAGGTAATTAATATGGGAATGAGAATGGGCAGTACGCATTTTATGTTCAACTATCAATATGCTTTGAACAATGCATATCAGAAGCAAGCGAAACTTTTCGAGCAAGCTGACGGCTCTTCGCTCCACCGCGCCAGCGATAATCCGATGAATTATTACAAGCTCTTGCGCTACAATATCAACGACTCTGAAAACGAACAATATCGCGAGAACATTAAAACGGCGTCTTCGTGGATGAAAAATTCTGATAGCGTTATGATTCACATGACTGACATAATGCAGACCATGAAAGAAAAATCCGTTTCTGCTGCCAACTCTGACAAAGCCGAAGACGATTACGACGCGATTCATAAAGAAATGATGGCTTGTATGCAGGAACTTGTTGCCGTTTCCAATACGCAAATGGCTGACAGATATTTATTTTCCGGGCAAAAGGATTTGACTAAGCCCTTTGAAATGTCGCAGAAAACTTACGAACGCGGCTTAGCTAAAAATCTTGATACCGCGCAGGCGACCTTCTTTAAAGGTTCCGACGCCGATTATAACACTGAACTTTTCCAAATGTTGGAGTTGGAAAGGAACGGCGAAACTTACTATCTTGACACCGAGAGCGGCAATATCTTCACAAAAGATTTTATGGACAGCGGCTATAAAGAACTTATCGCGCAGGGCTACGAAACTTTAGACGACGCCGGCACGAGAGCCAACAGCGGCATTGCGGGCACGACGACCGGTTTTAGCGTTGCCAATTACTTTACTAATCAAGGACTTCTGCGCGGCGGGAATACGATAGCCGACGCAAACGGCAACTCTTACACCTTCAAGACGATTGAGCAACATATCGTTACTTACAGCGGCGACGAGAATTTAATATCAATGGTCAAGTTGAACGGCGCGACCGACCCGACTTCCGACACAGTCAATTCGACGGGCGGCAGAATGTTTGGTAGGGATATTTTCGACAATGAATTGTCTGGCAATGAGGCTTCGGGCACAGCTATGTTGAATAATCTTTTCACCGTCTGCGCGAAAGTTGATACTTGCGATACTCATTGGATGTCGTCCGATGCTGTGACCGTTGCCGACGTTGCGCACGCTACTTTAGTCGTCGAGGAAACACGAGTGGGGGCTCGTCAACAGCTCTATCAAAGCGTGGAGAATATGTTGGAAGTTCAAGGCGACAACATTACCGAAGACATTACCAACGTCAGCGGCGCGGACATTGCTCAGCTTGCGACGCAACTAATGCAAATGACGACGCTTTACAATCTATCGCTGTCAATGGGTGGAAGAATTCTGCCGCAATCGCTTGCAGATTATCTTTAATTTATGAATTGTGCGCAGAGTATTTTTTGGGAGTACGGCGCACTTTTTTTATCTTTACAATCACAAAGTAAATTGATAAAATTTATTTAAAGAGTAGGGCGAAATCTATTCCCACTCGAAAATTTTGACGTTAAGGCAGGAAAACTTATTGGAAGGAGGGAATTAGTCATGATGTTGGTGAGGTTAAATACTCGACATGAATTGCCGCAAATAGCTATGAGACAAACGCAGGCTCGGCTCAATGAATCGGGAATAATTCAGCCGCGTGCGCAAGGGAGAAATCAGCAAGCGCACTCGAATAAAACCGTAACTCAAGCCAGCCTTGATATTAACAGCTATTCTAGTCGAAGGGCTTACGGGCATAGAACCATGAACGATTTGACTGCCGAACAAGGTCAGCGCGGCATCTCGAACGCTAAATCGGCGACTTCGAGTCATTCGCAAAAAGCTTGGGCGGCGGCAACCAATGCGGCGAAACGCGGCGACGACATTTCTCAAAATGTTAGAGCTGAAATGTTTTCAGATTATCAAGCACGGGCGGTTTTTGAATTGAATTTCGTTCAAGATCCGCAAATGCAAGGGCAACCCAATCAAGTTATCGGCGAACCCGATCTTGGTGATATTTCGGTCGATATTGAAACCGCGCCAAGCGCAAGAATTCAGTACACGCCAGGCAGTGTGGAAACTTATCTTCAAAACGAAGGCTTTATCCGCCATTGGGTTTCGTACGATAACTACGACATCTATGCCTAACCTGCTTGCGAAGAAAATTTTCATTCTGTCGGGAAAAGTTTAAAGGAGGAAAGTTGTATGCTTAAAGTTTACACTAGCAGATTTGGTGAGATTGAGGTTGATGAAGAAAAGATTGTTCATTTCCAAAAAGGCATACCTGCATTCGAAGACGAGCACGAATTTATTATTCTGCCCTACGACGAAGAAAGCCCGTATTATTTTATGCAGTCGCTTAAATCGCCGGATTTGGCGTTCTTGCTGACTATTCCGTTCCTGTTCTTCCCGGACTATTCGTTTGAGATTGATGACGAAACGATTCACGAGCTTGACGTTAAAAACTACGATAAGTTGCTTTACTATTCAATGATTACAATTCCGAACGGCTCTATTCGCTACATGACCGCTAATCTTTTGGCTCCGGTCGTCATCAATATCGAGAACATGCAAGCAAAGCAAGTCGTTTTGGACAAGAGCAATTACACGACTAAGCATCGCCTCTTCCCCGAACCTGTTAAAAAGGGGGAATGATTAAATGCTTGTCTTGACGAGAAAACCTCGTCAGCAAATAATGATTGGCGACAATATCGTTATCAACGTCGTTGAAGTGCAAGGCGAAAACGTCCGCATAGCGATTGACGCACCGCGGGAAATTAAAATTTATCGTGGCGAAATTTATCGTTCAATCCAGGAAGAAAATCAGAAGGCGGCGCAGAAAACCGACGTTGATTTAAGCGAAGCGTTGCCAGGCAAAGGAATTCTCATGTCGGAAAATAAGGAATAACCCGACGCACTACACAAAGGAGTGTTCAATAATGGTAGGCAAATTGAATGACATGGTTGCAGCGGCAATGGTCGCGGACTCGGCAACTAAGACGGGCATAACGGCTAAGCCCGAAAGCGTTGATTTAAGACCTTCTGCGGTGAAAGTCCCCACAGTCCAAGACGTTAAAGCGGCTAAGGAAGAAGAGCAGAAGAAACAGGAACAAGAAGGTCGTCTGGAGCCGGGCACAATGTCGGAAGAGTCTGTCAGCGAAATGACCGACACTTTCAATCAGCTCATGGATAAAATCAACTGCAACCTTGAATTCAACTACAACAAGGAAGTCGACATGTTCAACGTGAAGATGATCGACAAGGAGACTAAGGAAGTTATCAAGGAATTTCCGCCCGAAGAAATGATTGAGAACATGATTAAGGCTAAGGATTGGCTGGGCGCGTTCATCGACAGAGCGATTTGAATTTGCGCCTCCTAAGGAGGGATTACTATGGGCGTCAATGGAATTTACGGCTTGTCGGGTTCGGGGCTTGATATTGAGTCGATGGTTAAAGTCGGCATGATGAGCAAGCAGAACGAATACGACAAGATGGCGCAGAAATACACGCTTAACGAGTGGAAAAAGGCGAACTACATTGAACTTAACAACCAGATTACTACGTTCAATATGTCTTCGCTTACCGACTACAAACTTACTTCGACAATGAAAGCTAAGACGGCTACCAGTTCCAATGAGGCGGCGGTTACGGCTTCTTCAAATGCCAATGCGGCTACAATGAACCATAAAGTCAGCGTACAAGACCTAAGTCACAACGCTTATTTTATCGGCTCGAATAGGATTGCGAATATAATCAAAGCCACGCAAGGTATCACTGAAAGCGAAGCACTTGCTAAAGAAGGTGAAGCCAAACTCAGCGATATACTCTTCAAGGGTTTAACATACGGCTCGAAGACGATTACTTCCAATTATACGTCTGCAACCGTGAGCGGCAACACTACTACATATCCAGGCGACGACGACGACGGCGACGGCTTGATAACTTCTACAGCTATAACCAGAAATAGCGGTAGCAACAGAGTAACCATTCAGTATAAAGGCGTAAACGACAAGACTGCCGAAACGTACTATGGAACGGAAGCCACCACTTTAACGAGAGAAAAAAATGAAACTACCTTTTCGATGGAGGGCTGGCCTTTTTCAAACTTCAAATTGGAGAGCACAGTTGAGAATGGCAAAACAATAAATGCTTCGTTTACGTATAACAGGAAAACATATTCGGCGGCGGCAACGGGAGGATTTGGCGCATACGGAACAATCACATTCACAGCCAATGACAATTCTACTTTAAGCGCAAGCACAGATTCTAACGGGGCGATAAGCTCTATTTCAATTCCGAACAATTACTCTTACGCTACAACTTACAACGCTGGACCACCAACCACTAAAGAGACTTATACAGAGTCAACTATTTCTTTCGACTACAACGATAACAATGCCCAAATCGTCGTGAGAACAACTAAAGACGGAAACGAAAACATAATCAGTAACACCGCCACAACCACGGCAAAAGAAGATGGCGTGACCGGCAATACACTGGCGAATAACGGCGAACGCAAGGACATTGGTTGGGACTTTGCTCAAGGAAAACATCCAATGGTTCAAAAAGGAGACACCGCATTAGCATTCACCATAGCCGACAAAGATAACGCTACTAGTAAGATAGAAATTAAGGTCACTTACGATCAACTTCTTGGTGATAATACTGATCCTGATAAAAGCCCCTTCACCATGAACGATTTAATTTCCGAAATCAAAACGCAAGCCAATGCTAAAAATATCAACATTAAAGCCGAGTACGACAACATCAACGGCATATTTTCTATCTACAATTCTAACGGCAACGACGAAAGCAGAGTTATAATAGAAGCTGTGAATAGTAACCAAAAAGCCGACGGCACGCGCACTTACGAAGGTCGAGTTACTATGGGCTTTCTTAACGCATTGGGGCTTAAAGAATTCAACGGCTCAACGCTTGAATCCGCGCAGACATTAAATTCTCAACAAGGCGGAACATTCACGGCAAAAGGTTCTACCGGTACGATTACAGTTGACGGCATGGAATACAAAACCCAAGACAACAAAGTTACTGTCGGCGGCGTCACTTATACCGCGCTTAGCTCCACCAAAGACGCTACAGGAGTTGATAGACCGGCAACCGTTACCGTTGGTCAGGACGTTGATGCGATTATCGGCAAGGTTAAATCTTTCGTCGAGAGTTACAACAAAATTCTCGGTAGCCTTTACGAGAAATACGACGAAAAGAACGATTCAAATTACAAGCCGCTTACCCAGTCGCAGAAAGATTCCATGAAGGAAGAGCAAATCGAAAAGTGGGAAGAGAAAGCCAAAAAAGGTATGCTCTATCACGACTCGACGCTAAGCAGTATTATTGGGCAAATGCGCAATGCTATAACTTCTTCTGTTGAAGTCGATGGTCAAGAGTATTCGGTTTTCGGAATCGGCATATCGACGACAGGGCTTAAAGGTCAACTCAAGCTCGACGAAGAAAAGCTGAGAAATGCGATTAATGAAAATGGCGATGCGGTCTACAACGTCTTCTCCAAACTCACGACAAAGACGGAAAATGGCAAAGAAGTTACCGATTATGGCAAGAGCGGCGTTGCTCAGCGTCTCGGCGACATTTTCACCAATGCGACTAAGCTTATAAAAAGTCGTGCGGGTTCTTCAACGGACATTTCCGAAGATAGCGAATTGAATAATCTTTTGCGCGAACTGCAAACTAAGATGAGTAACTTTAGGAAATTGATGAACGCTTTCGAGGATAAACTTTATAAGAAATATGACGCAATGGAAGTTGCGCTTTCCAGGCTCGGCACCCAAATGAACTTCATAACGGGAGGACAATAAAATTTCAGGAGGTCGGTTTGAAATATGGTGATGAATGCGGCAGAACAATATAGACGCCAGCAAATTTTGAACGCACCAGCAGAACAGTTGACGCTTATGCTTTATAACGGTTGCCTTAAATTTATCGACGACGGCAGAAACGCCCTTGAAGATAAGAATTATGAAGAGGCTAACACCAATTTGCAGAAGGCGCAACGAATCATTTCGGAATTCCGCTTGACGCTGAATATGGACTACGACATTTCCCACCAACTGTTCATGTTGTACAATTACATTTATGACAGATTAGTTGAGGGGAATATTAAAAGCGATTTGGCGCAAATTGACGAGGCAAGAGGGCTTATAGGCGAATTGCGCGATGCTTGGCTTGAAGCTATGAAGCGGGCAAGATTTGAAAAGGGCGACGGCAAGGGCGGCAACGGTTATGCTTGACGACGCGGCTAAATCGGAAGAGACTTTAGAAGAGGCGCGAATACTTTGGAAAAAATATTTCGCGCTGACCAATGAGCTTTTAAAGTTCAGCGACCAAAAGGACAGCGATTTATTTATTGAACTCGTCGACCAGCGCGGACAGCTCGTTGATAAGATTAAATCGCTTCCAGAAAATAATTATCGCCAATCCGAAGAATGCCAAGCCTTAATTAAGCAAATAATCCCGATGGACAATCAAATAATGTATCGGGCGCGCTCGTGGCTCAATAAATCGCGGCGAAATAATAATACGGTGCGTTCTTACGACTTAGTCGGCTCGCAGGAATTGCGCGGCACGATTTTTAACAGAAAATACTAAATTAAAAAGACCGATGAGACTTTCACCGGTCTTTTTTCGTGCCGTTATATCATATTTTTTTCGTAGGCGTCGTAAAGGGCTTTCAATTCCTCAATTTTGCCGTAAATCTCCACTTGCAAGCTCGATGCAGTCGAATATTCGCCAGAATTCAGCGCATTTATCAGTTGCGTGAATAATGACTTCTCATCTATCGAATCTTTCGCCAGCGCGGCTCGCAATAAGAAAATTTTGTTCCAATTATAGGCGTCAAGGTCCGTTACAAACTCCGCGTCTATTTTTTTCGCTCTCCGAACGATTTCGCGCAGTTCCGGCAGGATTCTCGATATTAATTCCGTCTTCCAACGCAAAAGTGCTCCTTCCCTAAAGCCATTTATTATTTTTTCCGTCAATGCGCCGCCGCTCGATATGATTTTTACCTTGTCTGGATAGTTTTTTAACGCTTCCATGTTCTCCCAAACCGTCGCAGGCGGCTTTCCAAACAATTTATCGCGCTCTTCTGCTGTATAATCCTCGAAAACGTCCTTTTCACTGCGATAAGCGCGATTTTTTTCCAAATAAAACCCTTCCTGCCCCGCTTCCTTCGATAATTCCGCTAAAAGCTCTGACGTTTTGTGTTTTACAGCCATTTTCACGCCGTCAAGTATCGCTGAATACGACGCCGCCAAAACTAAATAAATATTCGTGTACGGATTGCAACTTCTTAGCTCAAATCGCGTCGCCATCGGGTTTTCTAAGTCGCGTATCAAACTTACTAAAATTGTGCGGTTGCGGCTCGGTATTTTCGGCGTATGTCCCAAAGATGTCACGATACAGACCGGTGCTTCAAAGCCGGGCTTCAATCTGTTTAATGAATCGTTCGTCGCGCTCACAAATGGGTTGATTACCTCGTAATTTTTCAATAATCCCATTAACGCACCGTATCCGACCGCGCTCATGTAGTCTTTTTCCGGATTTTTCGCCGCAAATAGGTTATGTATGCTCCCATCTGCCGTCACTGCCGCTAATCCTATGTGCGTATGCTCACCATTTCCCGCTAATCCTATCATCGGCTTCGCTTTGAACGTTACTTCTAGCCCATTTGCCCGAAAAATTTCTTTTACGACCGTCCGAACCACTATTTCATTGTCCGCCGCCTGTACAGCGTCCGAAAATCGCCAATCTATTTCTAATTGCTCGCAAACGTGCGTTAAATGTCCCGATTCATTTATCTGCGCCTTCAATCCGCCTACTTCTTTGTGCCCCATTTCCACTTGAAAACCGTATTTGTCCAGCTCAATTATCGATTGTTCAAGCGCGCAACGTACCGCGCCATGCGTCCGCTCCCAATATTGCTCCTGCAT
>Ga0310697_10005128_pt1 | contig 12726 bp, 11 predicted proteins | sample 172DNAGHGlowgp2_FD_203883 | JGI IMG/M metagenome (GOLD analysis project Ga0310697, IMG submission 203883) | Sheep rumen microbial communities from Palmerston North, Manawatu-Wanganui, New Zealand - 1728 DNA GHGlow gp2 (v2) (version 2) | ecosystem: Host-associated > Mammals > Digestive system >... | reverse complement strand
CCGCCTTGGTCTTTATGCCGGTTATCACAATCGCCAGAGCAACCTTTATTTTTATGTGAACGGCGGACAACTTAGAAACTCTTTGCACAGGGGCATTTCTCCGCTCGGCTTATCCACCAACGCCAAATACAATAGCCGCATTTTTGAAATCGGCGGCGAATACAAATACGACTTGACGCCAAAAAAAATTTGGCACGTTAGCCCATATGTAAATTTCCAAACTTCGCACCTAAAACAAAACAGCTACCATGAATCCGGCGCGGGCATTTATAATCAGCACGTCCAATCAGACAGCAATACTTATTTTGCCGCGCAGGTCGGCTTAGATTTAAAACGCTATTATCAGCGTGGCATGGTTGGCTTAAAATTCGGTGTTAAGCGCGGATTCACCGGAACAGACCCGGATTTACAAATTCGCTACGAAGGCGATAATTCCCACAGCTATAGACTTCGGCAAGAACGCGATAAAACGCATTATTTATTTAGTCTGCGCGGTGAAAATGAATTCGCGCACGGGTGGTTTTTGGGCGGTGAAACTGAATTCCAACTAAGCGAACACGATAAAGACCTCACGGCGTCAATTACTGTTCGGCGCATGTGGTAGGAAGGGAGATTTTTTTTATGTCAGATGGCGCAAAAATTTTTATAGTGGAAGACGAACGCCCGATAGCACGGCTTTTGCAATTAACCTTGGAACGCGAAGGTTTCAGAACGGCGGCAGAACCAAACGGGCGTCGTGCTTATGAAAGAATTTTACAGGAAAAATACGATTTAGTTTTGCTAGATGTCATGTTGCCCGAAATGGACGGCATGGAAATTTGCAAGCGCGTTCGCTCCGTCAGTGATGTGCCAATAATCATGTTGACAGCCCGCGATGAAATCCGCGACAAAGTGGAAGGTCTGGATTTGGGCGCAGATGATTATATGACAAAACCTTTTGCCGCGCCGGAACTTTTAGCACGGATACGCGGAGCATTGCGCCGGCATGGTGAACGCGTTCGCGAGGCTCAAGAAACCCGCTACGTAGTTAAAAATATGATTCTCTATCCCGAACGCTACGAAGTCACGGTTAAAGGCGAACACGTGGAATTGACGCACAAAGAATACGCACTGTTAAAATATCTTGTGGAAAACAAAAGAAACGTTCTAAGCCGCGACCAAATCTTGCAAACGGTCTGGGGCTATGATTATATCGGCGATACAAATGTTGTAGACGTTTATATCAGCTATTTGCGGAGCAAAATTGATGACAAGTTCGGCGAAAAATATATTTACACGACCAGAGGCGTCGGTTATGCAATTAAAGATTAAACCGGCGGATAACTTTCTGGGCGACGTTTCCCACGAATTGCGCACACCCCTAACAATAATCCGTGGCTATATCGACCTTCTGGAAATTTGCGGTGCCAAAGACCCCGAACTTTTTAAAGAGGCAGTCTCATCAATAAAAAAATCCGCGGAAAATATGCAAAGTCTGGTTGAAGGACTGCTGTTTTTAGCCCGCGCCGACCAAGGACGTCAGCCCTTAACCAAAGTTCCCGTGGATTTAGCCGAACTGTTAAAAAAATTCGTCGAAGCTTATCCATCGCCCCGCGTGCAAATTTCAAAACTTGTCCCCTGCCAAATTTTAGCTGACGCAGAATTTTTAAAGAAAATGTTCGCCGCATTTTTAGATAACGCCCTGCGCTACAGCCCACAAGATACCGTAGTAAAAATCGAATTGACAAAATCTGACGGCGTAGCGACGCTGAAATTTATTGATAAAGGCGTTGGCATTGCGCTTGAAGACCGTAAAAAAATTTTTGAAAGATTTTACCGCACGGACAAGGCTCGAACTAAAAATTGCGAAAATGAAAATTCTGTCGGATTAGGTCTTTCCGTTGCCAAATGGATTGCCGACCGCCACAACATTAAAATCAGCATAAAAAGCAAACTTGGCGCAGGGTCCACCTTCATTTTAAAAATTCCCTTATAAATTTACTAGCGTTCGCGGGAATTGCCCATTGCGTCGTACATTGAATCGGAAAAAGTCTGAGCTTTTTTTTCAGCGGCGCGGCGTTTGGAATTCATCGCCGCGGCAAATTTTTGCGCGTTTGCTTTTAATTTGTCAGCGCATTCCGAACAATAAGCTCCCCGCGTGATTAATTTTCCGCACCTGCCGCAAGGATATTGCGCGTCTTTAAGGGCGGAATTTTCAAATTGTCCCTGCTGAATCATTCGCCAAACCAATTTAGCGGGTGCCCCCGAACCCTCGATTAATTGATTGACCGTAATTCCGGGGTGGTCTCGCAAATAACTTTTAACCTTTTCTTCCAATTCCAAATCAGCCCCGCGGCAATCCGGACAAATTTTTTCTTTACCAACCGGCATAAAAATTTTTTTGCAACGCGCACAATTTTTTATATTTAACTTAGTCACGAAAACCACCTCAAACCGTTTGCCAGAAATGTTTTTAAATTTAATTTCGGCTCCGAAGCGATAATTCCTTTAGGACGGTGAATAAAAATCGAATACAAATTCTTAAAATTTTTAAGTTGGCTCCTTTGCCTGTTGCCGCTTAAATTTTCTTTAAAATGCGGGCGCGGGTTTGCCGGTTTAATCTGGTTTTTTTTGCCGAAAAAGAGAAAAAATCTAGCAATCGAAAATATTATTCGCTGTTTAAAAATTTCTCGCCAAAGCGCAGAAAAAATCGCCCGTGAAAGCACTGTTCAACTCGGCTCACTGTTTATTGAGGTCTTATCTTTCCCAAAATTAAAAAATTCTATGCAAAATCACGTAAAAATTATCGGGCTGGAACATTTGACCAATTATAAAAACTCTTCCCAGCGCGGCGCGGTTATCATGACTTGCCACTCCGATAATTGGGAGCTTATGGGCGGTGCCTTCGCGCAAAACGGAATTCCGCTTGTTGGCGTGGCTAAAAAACAAACTTCCGCCGGCGCGGATAAATTTATCAACGAATGGCGCACTTTAATCGGCATGCACATAACTTATCGCTCCGGCGTTCGCGAAATGTACAAAATGTTGGACGAGGGGCACTTTATCGGGCTGATTATGGACCAAGATGTTGGGCGTGATGACGGCGTTGTCGTGAAATTTTTTAATCAAGCCACGAATTTTGTTACCGGCGCGGCTTCCATGTCTCGATTTAGAAAAATTCCCATTTTTCCCGCGTTTATGCACAAAAATTCCGACGGCACGCACGTTTTGGAAGTTTTTCCGCCGCTTTTTACTCAAAAAACCGCCGATAAACACGCAGACATTAAAATTATGACGCAGAAATTAGCAACTTTGATTGAAAATCACGTCAGAAAATATCCGCACGAATGGTTTTGGCTCCACGACCGCTGGAAATCCATGCACGTTGAATTTGAACCGCAAGAAGTCACAGAACTTGAAAAAAATCTCGGTATTAGATAAAAATTCTACAAGGAAACGATATTTATGCACAAAATTTTACAAGAAACTCTGCGCGATGAGACAATTTCCGAATCAATAAAGAAATTCTCGCGCCGCGGAGAATTTTTAATTTATGGCGTGGCGGGTGTACAAAAAATTTTGCCGGTTGCCGCCGCATTTGATAAAAATCCTCACACAATGATAATTTTAGTCAGCAATAGCGAAAAAATCCCCGCGTGGCACGATAATTTAGCAGAATTTTTACCAAATGCGCAGATTTTTGAGTTGCCGGAACTGGATTTAATCGAAATAAACGCCTCAACCGTCGGCATTGAACGGCAAGCAAAACGTCTGGAAATTTTATCAAAACTTCTGCGCGGAGAAAAAATTATCGTAATTTCTTCCACAATCGCCGCTGTAAAAAAAGATTTTTCGCGAAAAGATTTCCTAAACTTCCAAATTCGCGTAGAAATCGGCAAAAATCTTTCCCAAGAAAATCTTTTAGCCAAATTAATAAATTTCGGCTATGAACGCGCCGATGAGGTCGATTCTATCGGAAAATTCAGCGTTCACGGCGGAATTATTGATATTTTTCCAATAAACGAACCGAATCCGTGCAGAATTGAATTTTTTGGCGATGAAATTGATTCGATTCGCGAAATTGATTTTAATACTCTGCGTTCACAGAAAAAAATTCCGGAAGTCACGATTTTTCCAATAAAAAATTTTAATAAAGGTAGCGAACCTTTTTTAACCTGCGCGGGCGAAAATTCCACGATTATTTTTGACGAACCCGCCCGAATTTTTGAAACAATTCGCAATTTAACCGCCGAAAATCCCGATTTAAAGAAAAATATTTTTACTTTTGAACAGTTAGTTAAAAGTTCTCGCGGCGGAAGTTTAATTTATCTGGAATTGATGATGAAAAAAATTCGCGCACTGGAACCAACCGAAAATTTCGGCATAACCGCCGCAAATGTCACCAATTTTCAAGGTCAAACTCAATTTTTTATCGAAGAAATTATCCGTTTGCTCGAATTTGGGCAAAAAATTTATATTTTATTCACCGGCGAATCAAAAATGCTGGGAATTCAAAAACTTTTGGCTGAAAAAAATATTTCCGGCATAAATTTTCAAATCGGCACGTTTAGCGACGGTTTTTCACTTCCCAACGCAAAATTAACCGTTTTTACGGAGAAAAATATCTTCGGCGGACAAATTCAGCGTAAAAAAATCAGAAAATATCAAAATTCCGGCGAAAAAATCCGCCATTTCAGCGATATTCGCCCGGGCGATTACGTCGTTCACGTCGATAACGGCATTGGAAAATATTTGGGCGTCGAAACGCTAGAATTTAACGGCGTTCGCAAGGATTTTTTAGCAATTCAATACGGCGGAACCGATAAATTATATATTCCGGTTGAACAAGTGCAACTTTTGCAGAAATATATCTCCGATGACGGCTCAATTCCTAAACTTTCTCGGCTCGGTTCGGGCGATTGGGCGCGTACAAAGTCAAAAGCCGCCGCCTCAGCCGAAGATATTGCAGAAAAATTACTCGAACTCTATGCAAAACGCGAAAAATCCGATGGTTTTGCCTTCGCGCAGGACGATTCCAGTCAAAAAGAATTTGAAGGTGCCTTCCCTTATGAAGAAACCCCCGACCAAATCCGCGCAATCGAAGAGATTAAACACGATATGGAAATTCCGCGCCCCATGGACAGGTTAATTTGCGGCGATGTCGGCTTCGGCAAGACGGAAATTGCAATTCGCGCAGCTTATAAGGCGGCAATGAACGGCAAGCAATGCGCGGTGCTCGTTCCCACGACTGTTTTGGCTCAACAGCATTTTCAAACTTTTTCCGAACGTTTTAACGGATTTTTGCCGACTGTTGACGTAATTTGCCGCTTTAGAACGCAAAAAGAACAAAAAATTACTCTGCAAAAGGTTCGCGCCGGTCAAATTGATGTTTTAATCGGCACGCACGCAATTTTATCCGGAAAAATTAAATTTAAAGACTTAGGATTATTAATTATTGACGAAGAACAGCGTTTTGGCGTGAAACAAAAGGAAAAAATCCGCGCAATTAGCGAAGGAATTGATATTTTAACGCTGTCAGCCACGCCAATTCCGCGAACTTTGCACATGAGTTTAGTCGGAGCGCGCGATATGAGTTTAATTGAGACTGCGCCCGCTGAAAGATTTCCCGTGCAGAGTTATATTATCGAAGATGACGACGAAATCATTGCAGAGGCGATAAAAAGAGAAATTCGGCGCGGCGGACAGGTTTATTTTGTGTATAATCGCATTGAAAATATTGATTTAATGCGCAAAAGACTGCTAAAAATCGTTCCGGAAGCAAAAATTCAGACTGCGCACGGTCAATTATCGGAAGATTTGCTAGAAAATGTGATGATGGACTTTTACGAGGGCACATTTAACGTCCTTTTGAGCACTTCGATTATAGAAAGCGGGCTTGATGTGGCAAATGCGAACACAATTATTATTTATGACGCGGATAATTTCGGTTTGGCGCAACTTTATCAAATGCGCGGGCGCGTCGGGCGGTCAAGTCGCATGGCTTTTGCGTATTTCGTGCATAAAAAGGATAAAATTTTAACTGAAACTGCCGAAAAAAGACTTCAAGCAATGAAAGAATTCGCACAACTGGGCGCGGGCTTTAAAATTGCCATGAAAGATTTAGAAATTCGCGGCGCGGGCAATTTATTGGGCGCACAACAACACGGACATATTGCCGGCGTCGGCTTTGAAATGTATTGTAGACTTTTGGAGGACGCAGTTAAAAAATTACAAAAAAAATCGCCGAAAACGCCCGAAAAACCCGACCCGATTATAAATTTGCCGGTCGAAGCTTACATTAACGACGATTATATCTCAAATTCCGGCGAAAAGATAGAAATTTATCGGCGATTGACGATTTTGCAAAACGATAAAGAAGTTAAAGAACTGCGCGAAGAATTAATCGACAGATTCGGAAAAATTCCCGATTCGGTAGAAAATCTTTTGCAAATTACCGGAATTCGCATTGCCGCGAAGAATTTAGAAATAATTTCAATCAAAGAAAGTGATTTGCGCGTGGAAATTGTCTTCAGCGACATGAAAAAAATTTTTGCGCAGGGCGTGATAGAAATTGCCAGAGAATTTCGCGGAAATTTTAAACTTCTTGAGACTTCAAAGCGAATTTTCCTGACATTTAAGACGAAAAAAAATCTCCTAACCAAAATTTTTGACGTGCTTAAAAAATTAACGCCGCAATAAAAAAAATTTTCCCCCTGCGCGTTTGCAGAGGGAATTTTTTATTTACTATAAGACCAACCGCCGGAATTAACAATCGGCGAAAAAAATTGGCTATAAGAAGTGTGAGAATTAGTTTCGACCTGCATTACGTTGTTGGCGTCGGGGGAAAGGCGATAATAGACAACATTTTTTCCGTCTGTATATCTAATCTGCACGGAATTTGAATTGCCCAGCCGTTGAATAGAAATAGATTCTTCGCCGCGAGTGTAACTTGACTGAAAATTATTTCTGGTCTGCGCCTTTTCCATTGTTGCTAAAAAATTTTCCCAATCTTTAGTGCCGTCGGCGGCGTTTGTAGAAGCTAAATGCCCTTCAACCATCGCGCTAAGGTCTCCGAAAAGATTTACTTCGGATTTTAAAGCCTTATCGGGCGTATCGCTACCCATAACCGTTCCATACATTGCTTGCACGCCGAGATTTACTTCCTGCCAATTCAAAGTTTTATAATTCGCGCCAACGTCTTCAGCCGTCAGTGTTTCATAATCAAAGGAAATTTCTTCGCCGGAAGTTAAAGCGTCGCCGGCGGCGGCAATGTTATCACTTGCACCGGAAAAAGCCCCGCTAAAGCCAAAACCGCCGCTGTTGACAGCAAAAATAAAAATCGCGGCAACAAAACCGAGTAGCAACGCATATTCAACCAGCCCTTGCCCTTTATTGTTAGTTATCATATCCTTTCACCTAATTTTTTTGTCACTCAAATGAAAAACTCCGTAAACAAAATAGGAAATCGCAAGATAAATAATCATTCCGCCGGTAATCGTAATCATTGGTTGCATTGTCCGAGAGGCAATATTGTTAATGACGCGCGTTAAATCGGTAATGGTGACGTAACCGACGACGCTTGTCCACTGAATTAAATTTACGACGGTCGATTGGTAAACGGGCTTGGCGATTTTGGCGAGTTGCGGCAATGTCACGAGTTTAAACGCTTGAAATTTTGAAAAGCCCAGTGTCCGCGCCGCCTCAAGCTGTCCTTTGTCCAAAGCCATTAACGCCGAACGCAAAAGTTCTGCCACGTGCGCCGCCGTATGCATAGAAAAAGTTATAATCGCCACAAACAAAGGACTAATTCCCGTGCGAGCAAACACGCCGTAAAATAAAAGCATGAGCAACATTAAAACCGGCGAGCCACGAATAATTGAGATATAAACCTGCGCGAAAATTTTTAGCGGCGCAAACTTTCCTGCACGAAAAAAACAAAGCAGCGAGCCGAGCAAAGTCCCGAAAAGGAGCGACAGCGCAGAAATTTGCACCGTCACCCACAATCCGTTCAAAATTGTCAGCCAGCCGCCGTCTTTTATAAAAATCTTGTAAATTAATTCTATGAATTCCATTGTCTTAATTTTTTTCTTTCGATTTAAAAATCATGTGAACAACTTTATCTTTGTAATACGGTTCAGTCAAAGCAACACCGTCGGGTTTATCGCTGTCTTGCGGAATAATTTCGCTGACAGGCACAATCGCCCAGAAAATAACGTCGGCTTGCTTGGAAGTCAGAGCCGCTGCGCGTGCGCCGCTGTCAATTTCCACAAGCTCAATATTTTTCAGCATGCGTTTGCCAATTTCAGCGAGCACGGCGGTATTAAAGCCCGCAGGTTTTCCGTCTGCACTTACATAGTCAAGCGGCGGCAAATCGCCAGTCACGGCAACTTTAATTGTCTGTGCATTGTCAAAGGTCGGCATTTCCACTGCAGGCAATTCACTTTCGGCGTTAATGTCGGTGATATATTCTTTTGTTAAGCGGTCAAGCGTCCCGTCCGCTTGCATTTCCTTAATAACCCTGTTCAGCGAATCTCTTAACTCTTTATCGTCTTCGCGCAGTGCAAAGCAGAACGAATCAATAAATTCCAACGAATGGTCTTTTAGCACTTGGAACTGTGGGTCTTTAGCTATCATGTAACGCGCCACGCTCCGATAAGTGCTAATCTCGTTAATCTGTCCAGATTGAAAAGCGGATTGCATTTGCGTTAAGCTGTCAAAGAAAACCGGCGTATGAGAGGCAATCTTCACGTCCAAAGTTTCTTCAATCTTTTTCATGAAGTCGCTAAAACTTTCTTCACTGGCATTCAGGCGCGTTATCATGCCCAGCTTAACTTTCCCTGCGCCGTCGTCAGCTTTTTTAGTCGGCTCACCACCGCCGCCGCAACCTGTAACTAGACACAACGCGCAAATCATCAACAACGCAAAAATTTTTTTCATAGGCACACCTCAATTCTTAAGTTTAACGTGAGTAATCTCGTCAGAAAAATACGCCTCAGTTAAAATCATTCCGTCGGGTTTGTCGCAATCGGGCGGAGCAAGAGTATCTTCAAGCGGCACAGCAACCCAAAATACCACGTCCACTTGACCGGAATTCAAAGCCGCGGCACGCGCACCGCTATCAATGTTTATCAACTCAAAATTTTTTCCAATTTGCTGACTTATCGCGGCTAGCATTGCGGTATTAAAGCCACTGGGTTTTCCGTCTGCCCTAACATAATCAAGCGGCGGCAAATCGCCCGTCACAGCAACTTTAATCGTTTCTGCGCCATCAAAGGTCGGCATATCAACCGCAGGTAAATCTTCGACTGCCTTAATATCGGTTACATAAGTTTTAACGAGATTGGCAAGCGTGCCGTCCGCACTGAGTTTTAAAATCGCGGCGTCAAATTCTTTTTTCAATTCCGCGCTGTCTTCGCGCAGTCCACAACAGAACGAATCAGAAACTTTCGGCACGCGGACATTTGAAATTTCTACATCCGCATTTTGAGCCAGCAAATATTTCGCCACGCTGTTATAGGTGCTAATTTCGTCAATCTGTCCGGATTGGAGCGCGGCAATCATCGCGGGCATATTATCAAAGAAAATGTGTTTGGGTGCACGCATATCAGAAGTCTGATTCATTCGCGCGGCGGCTTTTTCAAAATAATTATCAAGCAAAGTTTCAGTGATGTTCAAATGGCGAATCGTGCCGAGTTTCAATTCCCCAGCGTCTGAAGATTTTTTGTCGCCGACGTCGGTTTTGGCAGGAGCATCGCCGCCGCCGCAACCCGTCAACATAACCAACGCGCAAATCATCAGCAATGTTAAAATTTTTTTCATAGGCACCTCATTTCTTAAGCTTAACATGAACAATTTCATCCGAAAAGTAAGGCACAGTTAAAATCATGCCGTCAATCTTGTTATATATTTAATCGTGCCAATTTTAAGCGCGTTGCTCGTGGTGTCATTACCGCAACCCGTGAACAACGCGCAGACAAGCAAAAGCAATAAAAATTTTTTCATGCATTTATTTTACTTTTTAATTTTAAGGTGAGCAACGTCATCTTTAAAGTAAGGTGCAGACAGTTCCACGCCTTCGGGCTTGTCAATGTCGGCGGGCATTTTGTCACCATTGGGAACGACAACCCAGAAGATAACGTCAATTTGGTTGGAAGAAAGAGCCGCCGCGCGTGCGCCGCTCTCAATATCGACAACTTCAATATTTTTGCCAAGACGTTTGCCAACTTCAGCGAGCAGAGCAGTATTAAAGCCGGCGGCTTTTCCGTCTGCATTTACATAGTCAAGCGGCGGCAAGTCGCCCGTCACACCAACTTTAATTTTTTCTGCGTCTTCTGTCATGGGAATTTCAATGGCGGGCGGAGCCTGTCCTTTGTCGACGTTGTTAATATAATCATTCACAATTTTATCAAGCGTGCCGTCAGCTTTCAATTCTTCGATAGCTTTATCAAGGTCGGCTTTAAGTTGCGTATCATCTTTGCGAACGGCGAAGCAGAAATTATCGGAAAGGATTTTTAGGGTTGAATCGCCAACGACTTCGTATTTATCATTGTTGGCAACGACATAATCCGCTACTTTGGAATAAAGGCTGATTTGGTCAACACTGCCCGATTCGATACCCATTTGCATGAGTTTTAAGCTGTCGTAATACGTCGGCACGTAGTTAGTAATTTTGACGCCGGAATCTTCCTGCACCATCTTTAAAATTTCTGACATTTTCTGTTCAGTGGCGTTAAGGTGAGTTATCATGCCGAGTTTAATATCGCCACCTGCCGCAGGAGTTTCTGCAGCAGGTTTATCGGCAGGTTTATCGGCAGGTTTATCGCCGCCGCCGCAACCTGTAAACAATGCGCCCGCCATTAAGCAAGACAAAAGAACCTTAGCAAAATTTTTTAACTTCATTTGAAATAACCCCCATTAAATTTTATTTATTGCTCTTTAATCTAACGTGAGCAACGTTATCTTTGAAATACGGCGTGGACAGTTCCAAACCTTCGGGCTTGTCTAAGTCTGCAGGAATATCATCATTGCCGAAAGGAACAACCGCCCAAAATACCACGTCGATTAATTTGGAGTTTAAAGCCGCCGCGCGTGCGCCGCTCTCAATGTTTACAACTTCAATATTTTTGCCAAGACGTTTGGCAACTTCGGCGAGCATGGCGGTATTAAAGCCCGCGGCTTTTCCGTCTGCAGTGATATAATCAAGCGGCGGCAGGTCGCCCGTCACACCGACTTTAATTTTTTCTGCCCCCTCTGTCATGGGAATTTCTACAGCGGGCAGTTCCTTAGTTTTATTTACGTTGGTAATGTATTCGTTGATGAGTTTATCAAGCGTGCCGTCGGCTTTCATTTCGTCAACAATTTTATCAAGGTCGGCTTTAAGTTGCGTATCGTCTTTACGAACGGCAAAACAGAACGAGTAAGCAATTTTGTTCAGAGCGTTATCGGGCACGATTTCAAATTTGTTATTTTTGGCAACGATATAATCTGCCACGCTTTGATAAACGCTGATTTCTGAAATTTCGCCGGATTCAACGCCAAGTTGCATGGTGCGCAGGTTGTCATAGAATTTCGGCAAGTGTTTACCCTTTGCTCCGAGTTTTTCTTCAACCTTGGCGAGAACGCCACCAAAATTTTCTTCTGTGGAATTCAGCGGGGCAATCATGCCGAGTTTAACTGCGTCGCCGGAAAAGTTGCTGGCGGGTTTATCGGTGTCGCCGCCGCAACCGGTGAAAAGCAAAGTTGCCGCGCAAATTGCCGCTAAAAATTTCTTTTTCATTCTCATGCCTCTTTTCAATTAGGAATTAGGAATGAGGAATTTTTTCTAGTCCCCAGTCCCCAGTCCCTACCTTTTGTTGAACTCGATAGCTTTGCCGGTGCCAATAGCCACACAGCTTAAAGGGTCGTCGGCGAGCATGGTGGGAATATTTGTTTCATGGCGAATCAAATCCGCCAAACCGTAAAGCATCGCCCCGCCGCCTGTCAAAATAATTCCGTGGTCCATAATATCTGCGGCAAGTTCGGGCGGCGTCCGTTCCAAAACGCTTTTAACACAAGTGATAATATTTTGAACAGAATCGTGCAAAGCATCTGCAATCTCGTCCGAAGTGACATTTATATTTTTCGGCAAGCCGCTGATAACATCGCGCCCGCGAACGCTGAGAGTTTCACGCCGTGCACCGGTATAAGCCGCGCCGACTTTGATTTTAATTTCTTCTGACGTGCGCTCGCCAATCATCAAGTTATATTCTTTCTTAATATAAGTTTCTATGTCGCTGTCGAATTTGTCACCCGCCACGCGCAGACTTTCACCGCAGACAATGCCGCCCAAAGAAATAACAGCCACATCGCAGGTGCCGCCGCCAATATCTACAACCATTGAGCCAACCGGTTCGGAAATATCTATGCCTGCGCCCAATGCCGCCGCTATCGGTTCTTCGATTAATTCTGTGCGTTTGGAGCCGGCTTGGTCTGCCGCCTCTTGCACAGCGCGTTTTTCCACGTCGTTTACGCCCGTCGGTACGCAAATCATAACTTTAGGTCGGAATAAAAATGAACGCCCGATAACTTTTTCCAAGAAATGACGAATCATCGCCTCGGTCATTTCATAATTTGCAATGACGCCGTCGCGCAGTGGGCGAATCGCCACGATATTTCCCGGCGTGCGACCAATCATCTCTTTTGCCTCCGCGCCTATTGCCAAAATTTTATCGCTGTCTTTGTCCAGGGCAACCACCGACGGTTCGCGCA
>Ga0310697_10005127_pt1 | contig 12727 bp, 11 predicted proteins | sample 172DNAGHGlowgp2_FD_203883 | JGI IMG/M metagenome (GOLD analysis project Ga0310697, IMG submission 203883) | Sheep rumen microbial communities from Palmerston North, Manawatu-Wanganui, New Zealand - 1728 DNA GHGlow gp2 (v2) (version 2) | ecosystem: Host-associated > Mammals > Digestive system >... | reverse complement strand
GCAGTCTTCAAAGCCCTTGGCGAGAGCACTGACGTTACCGAGGTTTCCGCCCGGAATAATCACGGTGTCGGGCACCTTCCAGCCCATTTCCTGGCAGATTTCCGGAGAAATCGTCTTCTGGCCTTCTACGCGGAGGCTGTTCATGGAGTTGGCGAGGTAGATGCGGTTGTCGGCGGTGACCTGCTGAACGATCTTCATGCAACCGTCAAAGTCGGTGTCGAGGGCGAGCACGATGCTGCCGTTAGAAATCGGCTGGATCAGCTGAGCCACGCTCGTCTTGCCGGCGGGCAGGAACACGATGCTCGGGATGCCGGCCTTCGCGCAGTAGGCGCTGAGGGCTGCGGAGGTGTCGCCGGTAGAGGCGCAGGCCACGGCGTCAATCGGGTGAATGCCTTTCTTGATGATGTGGTTCACCTGGCTCACGAGAACCGTCATGCCGAGGTCCTTGAAGCTACCCGTGTGGGAGTTGCCGCAAAGTTTGACCTTCAGGCTCTTGATGCCCATTTCCTTGGCGAGCGGAGCGGCGTCAAACAGCGGGCTCCAGCCTTCGCGCATGGTCACGATGTCTTCGAGAGGCATGTCGGGAAGCACCATTTCGCGCTTGCTCCAGATACCGCTCATGTCGGCCGGTTCAAAGCTCATGCGGCGTTCGGCAAAGAGCTTCTTCCATTCGTCGGGGCTCTTGCTGGCGAGGGCGCTGCGGTCGTGCTCGACTTCGAGCAGGCTTCCGTCCACCTTGCTGCGGTAAATGACATCGGTCAGCGGGTAGGTGTCGTCCCCGTTGATGTTCCTAAAATGGGCGTTGAATTGGGCCATAATGTCCTCTTGATTTTACGAGCGCAAATATAGCAATATCGGTGTTTAGCATAGTGGTGACTGTTACAAAAAATGAATCCCCTGTCCAGTTGGAAAGTTTTAACTTTTTTTTGAATGTAGACGGGTTTCTGTAACAAAAAAAACAGATTTTTCAAGATTCCATGGCTTCCATTCTTGTTATTGGGAATAAGTGCGTTTTCTGTGTTGATGCATTTTGCTAAATTTTCCTTGCTAAACTTAAAAGGAACCGTTATGGATAATATTACCCAGATTTGGAAGAAAATTCAGTCCCCCGAGTTCAATCCTGCCACAGACATGGGTCTGGTCGAACAGGTGAAACAGGTCGCTCTGACCTCCCAGGAGCCCGCCAAGGTGAGTTTTGGTACCTCCGGCTGGCGCGGCGAAATCGGTTCCGAATTTACGCTCCGCAATCTGCAGGTGGTGGGTGCGGCAATCGTCCGCCTGTATAAGGAAGCAACTCCTGAACTTTTCGAAGCTCTCGGCGTGAAGGATTTTGCCGAACTCCAGAAGCGAGGCGTGGTTGTGGGCCACGACAACCGCCTGCTCGGTCACGAATTCTGCGAAGCCGTGGCTGACCAGTTTGCGAAGGCCGGCGTGAAGGTCTACTACGGTGGCGAAATGCCCACACCGGAATTCAGCGCCTGCATCGAGATGCTCGGTGCCGCCTGCTCCATCAACATGACTCCGAGCCACAACCCGAGCCACTACAACGGTATCAAGTTCAACCCGGCCGACGGCGGTCCTGCTGGTCCGGAAATCACGAACGTCATTACCAAGCTCAGCAACGAAATGATGGCCACCTGGAAGTTTGAACCGGTGGGCAAGGTTGACTGGGAAATCATCGACTCCCTCAAGATTTACAAGGAATTCCTTGTGAAGCAGGGAACCATCAAGTTCGATCGCATCAAAGAATTTATCAAGAAGGGTCGCCTGACCCTCGTGTGCGACCACGTGCACGGTTCTACCCGTCGCCGCCCGGCTGCCCTCCTCGACAATCCGGAATGCCTCATTACGCTCCGTAACGAAGACGACTCCCTGTTCGGCGGCATCGCTCCGGAACCGTCCAGCAAGAACCTGGAAAAGGTCCGCAAGGTGCTGGACGAAAGCAAGTCCTGGTTCCGCCTGGGTGCCATTTTTGACCCGGATGGCGACCGTATCCGTTTCTACGACGGCACCCGCGAAATCGACATGAACCAGTTCGGCGCTATCGCTTTCCACTACATGGCTACCTGGCGCAAGGAACAGGGCTGTGTTGCTAAGTCCGTCGCGACTTCTAACTTTGTGAACATCATCGCCGAAAAGCTGGGCGTGCCCGTGATGGAAACTCCGGTGGGCTTCAAGAACTTCCGCCCGTGGCTTTCCCGCAACGCGAAGCAGAAGGCTCTCGTGGCGTTCGAAGAATCTGACGGTATCTCTGGCCTCAACAACACACTAGAGAAGGATGCCCAGTTTGGTCTCCTCATCGCACTCGAAATTATGGCTACCACGGGCAAGAACCTGGGTGAATACCTGGATGCCCTGTACGAAGAATATGGCCGTTTCTACCCGACCCGCTCCGGTTTCGAAGTGGACAAGTCCCTGGTGGGCGAACCTTTGAAGGCCAAGGTGAACGCTATCGCTGATATCGCGAAGCCCGGTGCCAAGGTCATGGTCGGTAACAACGAAAAGACTGTGAAACAGCTCCTCACCCTCGACGGTGTGAAGATCATCTTCGACGACGACTCCTGGATGCTGGTCCGTCCGTCCGGTACCGAACCGAAGGTTCGCATTTATACGGAATGCCGCAACCCGGATGAAAAGGACCCGATGTTCGAGGCTGCGAAGGCTCTGTTCTTCAAGAATTAAGGAATGTTTGAGTTTAAACAAAAAAGGATAGGATGATGAAAAAAATACTATGCATGCTTTTTATGGCTGTTGCTGTGCTGAGCTTTGCACAGGGAAACTCCAAGCCGGAGTTCCAAGCTTTTTCGAGTTCGCTTCTGAAACTGAAACCTGCCGAGGGTGGATGGCAGAAGTTCTCTCTCAAGGTTGAAGTGGCTCCTTGGGCATTCCAGGCGATTGGTGAGGTCCATATTGTGGCTGGTGATGCAGAACTGTTGAACTCGGCCCTTTATGATGGAACGCTTTATTCCGTGGTTGCCTATATTCCGGCCCCTGCCGCCGGAACAGACGGCAAGGAATATCAGGTGGGCGTTTTTGACATGATGCTGTTCCTGGAAGACGAACCCACTCAGGTGCGAAACGTGAAGTTCCGTCTTCTGCCCCCGGCCAATGACGAATGGGCCATGGGTATTTTCAAGGATGCTATAGCCTCCGGTACGGCCCTGGGTTCCGTTTGGGGTGGCGCTTACGAAGACGAAATCACCAAGGCTTCTGCCGTTCCGATGGACAAAAAACAGCTTCAGGCCAACTTGAAGAAGAAAGAACGTCCTGAGCCGACTCCCGTTGCCGAACCTGAACCGGCTCCTGTTGCAAAGAAGAAAAAGAAACGCTCCTATGACGAAGACGAAGAAGATGAGGATGGTTCTAACCTGACGGTCAAGGAAAAGCGCCGCCGTGCTATGCTGCAGAAAAAACGGGAAGCCGCAGCAGAAGAGGCGGAAGAAGAGGAAGAACCCGTAGTGAAGAAGAAAAAGAAGAAACGCTCTTATGACGAAGATGAGGAAGAAGCTCCTGTCGTGAAGAAGAAAAAGAAGAAGCGTTCTTACGACGAAGACGAGGAAGAGGCTCCTGTCGTGAAGAAGAAAAAGAAGAAAAAATCTTACGACGAAGATGAAGAGGAACCTGTCGTAAAGAAGAAGAAAAAGAAGAAAAAGAAAAAAGTCGTCTACGAAGATGACGAGGAAGAGGAATAGTATTCCTGAAGAGTTTAACAAAACATCAACTTTAAACCCCGATAGAGGTATTTATGTCTGGTCACTCCAAATGGGCCACCACCAAACGCAAGAAAGCTAAGACTGACGTCGCCCGCGCCAAGGCGTGGAACAAGCTGATTAAGGAAATCTCCATTGCCGCCAAGCTCGGCGGTGGAAACCCCGACGCAAACCCCCGTCTGCGTGCAGCTATCCTTAAGTCCAAGAGCCAGAGCTTGCCCACCAAGAACATTGAAAGCGCCATCGCCAAGGGTACGGGTGCCAACTCCGGTACCGAAATGACGGAGCCGCTGTACGAAGGACGCGGCCCGGCCGGTGTTGCCATCATGGTGCAGTGCCTGACCGACAACAAGGTCCGTACCGTTGCCGAAGTCCGCAACATCTTCAACAAGAACGGCGGTTCCATGGGCGAATCCGGTTCCGTTTCTTGGGCTTTCACCTACAAGGGCGTGATTATCGTCGATGCCGAAAAGTACCCCGAAGAAAAGGTGATGGACCTGGTGTTGGAAGCCGGTGCCGAAGATATGTCCACCGAAGACGGCGTGCACGAAATCTCCACCAGCCCCGAAGCCTTCGACGCTGTTTCCAAGGCTCTTGAAGCTGCAGGAATCGAAATGATGAGTGCCGAACTCAGCTACGTTGCCAACGACCCTGTAAAACTCGGTCATGACGACGCCCAGAAGCTTTTGAAGCTCATCGACAAGTTCGAAGATCACGACGACGTTCAGGATGTGTACCACAACGCCGAGATCGACGAAGCGGACATGGACGCGGAATAAATTCGGAATTAGGATTTTGGAATTCGGAATGGATTCTGAATTCTGGAAGATTAGATCTGAAATTTTCAAAGAACCGTTGCTTTTGCAGCGGTTTTTTTTGAAAAATAATTCCGAATTCTGAATTCCGAACTCTGAACTGACTATCGCCCGAGCGTTTCACGGTAGCTGTGGACTGCGGCCTTGTAGGTGCTGACGGCCTTGGAAATGCGCTCGGCGATGTCCTTTTGGCCCTTGTCGGTTATCATGTAGGCTTCGTCTTCGGGGTTGCTGATGAACCCGATTTCAAAGAGGACCGCTGGCATCAGCGCACCCACCAGCACCATGAATCCGGCACCGCCCACGCCGCCTGCCTGCCTGCGGATTTTTCCGCCGTCCATGGCCTTGAGCATCTCTTCGGTGAACATGTAACTGTTTTGCTTATACTTTTCTAGGCGGGCTTCCAGCTTGAACCATTCGATGGGGGACAGTTCTTCTTTGGCGTTCTTTTCGCCGTAGAGCGTGGCCACCTTGTTTTCACGACGGGCGATGGCCTTGTCTTCTTCGCTTTCGGGGGCGCGCAGCACGTAAACGTGGTAGCCCTTGACTTGTTTTTTGCGCTCGGCGGTAGCGTCGATGGCGTTGCAGTGCAGGCTGATAAACAGGTCTCCATCCCACTGATTTGCAAGATTTGCCCGCTGACCCAGCTCAATGAACACGTCCTTGTCGCGGGTCATCTTGACATTGAAACCTTCTTTTTCCAGTTCTTTTTTCAGGAGCTTTCCGATGGCGAGCACGATGTCCTTTTCGTTGGACTTTTTACCCTGGGCGCCGGTATCCTTTCCACCGTGACCGGGGTCGATGACGATGGTCTTGACTTCGCGGGTACCTGCGGTTTCGTTTTTCGGGGGAGCGACAGGCGTGGCGGCGGGAATTGTGCTTGCCGGTGTGGCCACCGCCGCAGGAGCTGTCGTGCTTGGAGCGGGAGCGGCGCTTGAGCTAGACGTAAGCGTTGCGCTGGAGCTGGACTGCGTCACGGAGCTAGATGCCGGTGCGGCGCTTGAACTGCTGGGTTTTGCGTTTGGGAAAAGCTTGTAGGCGTCGTCTCTTGAAATCCAGAGGTGGCCGTTTTCAAGCTTGGGACTTGCCGCAAGCTCCATCACGTTACTGTTGTGGGAAACGAAGGGAATCCCGACGGCGAACTTGGCCGTATCCTTGGCGGTAACCAGGATGAATGTCTTTTGGATGGGGAACCAATGGAAGGATGCGCCGGCGTCCTTGGAAAGAATCTCTGCATCCAGAAAATTTACCGATGCCGCATTGGAAGCCCCCCATGCGAAGGTGGCACAGACAAAACAGGCGAATATGGCGGCAACCAGTTTTTTCATCGCAGGTGCACCTTTGCCGCCCTGGCCATTTCCAGCTTGGCGTCGCGGTTGATAATATCTTGCCGCTTGTCCCGCTGGTCCTTGCCGCGGCAGATTCCCATCTCCAGCTTGGCGCGGCGGTTCTTGAAGTAGAGCTTCAGGGGGATCAGCGTGCAGCCCTTCTGCTCCTTGGCCTTGCGCATCTTGGCGATTTCATGGACATGGGCCAAGAGCTTGCGGCGCCTTGCCGGGAAATGGTTGAAACGGTTTGCAAAAACGTACTCATCGATATGGGCACCTACCAACCAGAGCTCGTTCTTTTTCTCGTCGATGTCGATCCAGGCTTCGCCCAGGGTGCACTTGCCGTCGCGAATGGACTTGACCTCTGAACCGATAAGCATGATACCCACTTCGAAGGTCTCGTCCACGAAGTAGAGGTGCTGCGCCTTGCGGTTCACGATAACAGGTGTACTCTGTTCCTTTTTAGCCATAGGTTAGGCCTTCTTTTTCCAGCCGCCTTTTTTGCTGTCGCTGCCGGAACTGCTCTTGCTTTCCCAGCCCACTTTTTTCTTTTGCACATGGGGCACGGCATCGTCCAGGGCCTGCTGCAGTTCCTTGCAGCCGTCGCCTGTAATGGCAGAGGTCACGATGACCTTTTCCCTGTGCTTCTTGAATTCCTTGATGGACTCTTCGATTCCAAGGTCGCTCTTGTTCAGGGCGATTACATAGGACTTTTGGGCAAGCTTCGGGTGGAACGCCTTCAGTTCGCTCTTGAGTACGGTAAACTGCTCGTAGGCATTTTCGGCAAAACCGTCGATGACGAACAACAGGGTATGGGTGCGTTCGATGTGCTTTAGGAACTGGTGGCCCAGGCCCTTGCCTTCGCTGGCTCCTTCCAGAAGTCCCGGGATGTCGGCCACCACAAAGCTGTGACCGTTCATCTGCACAATACCAAGAACCGGCTCCAGCGTGGTGAACGGATAATCTCCGACTTTAGGGCGGCCGCTAGAAATCTTGTTCACCAGGCTGGACTTGCCCGCGTTGGGGAAACCTACCAGGCCCACGTCGGCCATGAGTTTCAGTTCCAAAAAGAGTTCCCGCTTTTCGCCTTTTTCGCCGGGGGTGCACTTGCGGGGTGCCTGCACCTTCGGGGTGGCGAAATGCTGGTTGCCCATGCCGCCCTTGCCGCCACGGGCCGCAATCCATTTCTGGCCTGCTTCGGTAAGGTCTGCGAGGATTCGCCCTTCGGCGTCCTTGACGATGGTTCCGCGAGGTACGTCTACCACCAGATCTTCGGCAGAAGCCCCGGTGCAGCGCTTGGCTCCGCCGGGCTGGCCATTTTTCGCCTTGTACAGGCGGGCGTTCCCCATGTCCAGGAGGGTGGAATACTGCTCGTTCACTCGGAGGATTACGTGACCGCCGCGACCGCCGTCGCCGCCGTCGGGGCCTCCCAGGGGCACGAACTTCTCACGGTGGAAGCTTACGATGCCGTCACCGCCCTTGCCGGAGCGCACTTCAATGGATTTTTCGTCTAGGAACATGCGACAAATGTAGAAAAAATTGTTATCGGGATATCCCGTTTCTACTTGTTGCAGGTCCCGTACTTGCTGATGGAATGAATCTTTGACGAAATGTTCGTGCCGGGTTTCTCGAAACTGATTTCCACGCGGCTGATGTTTTTCACGACGCTGTCGCGTTCGACGCGGAGCCCGAAGCCTTCCTGGACAAAGTCGCTCCACTTGATGTTTGCGGTCACGAGCTGCTCCGTTGCGGGCAGTTGCGCCTTGTAGTAGTCGTATTCCGTCAGCTTGTTGTCGTCGGGGAAGCGGATGTTTATAAAGAAACTTTCGTTTGCGGTGTAGGTGATGCATACGCCGCCCCATTCGGTCAGGTCGTTGCCACGCTGTTCATCGCCGGAAATTTCGAAAAAGATTCTTGCGTAGGGGAGGCTGTCGCCGAGGCGCGCGATGGTGTAGATGTAGCCGTACTTGTCGCGGGATGCCGATTCGTAGCCGTAACCCTTGTCGCCCGCGGGCCAGCTGAGCGCCGATGCGGAATCCGTATAGAAATGCAAGAAACCGTAGGTGTCGCTGCCGTCGTCGATTTGCGTGTTGACGCGGCTGCAGGTGCGGCCAAGGTCCGGGTCCATCACGTTCATGCAGTTCTTGGCGCAGTACATGGAGCCGGTGCAGTCCAGTTCGGCGATGGTGTCCAGCTCGACGACCGGGAAGATTACGGTGTCGCCGCCGTCAAATTTCTGCTCCAGGATCCAGTGACCGTCTAGGCAGCGGAATATGGAGCGGTAGTAGGCGGAGTTTTCGCTGGTGTCGGGGAGCAGCGCGCCGGCTCGTTTGTCGGTGCAGCGGCCAAGCCCGTAAACATCGTTCCAGAAAGATTCCATGACGGGCTCGAATGCGGGAACGGTGTCCGCAAAATCCCACGCCTCGATGTTTTTGCGTATTTTTGGGGCGTTCGCTTCGAAGGTATGGTCGGCAAGGGTCGCCTTCAACTTTTCGCTGCTCCAGAATCCGTCTTCTTCCAGGTCGTTTGCAAAGTCTGCCAGCTGTTCGCTGAATTCCGCTTCGGTACGGTTCAGCTGCATCAAGACGGAGATGGCGAGCAGGGCTGCGTCCCCGTCACTGTCGCCGAAGATGTTCAGGTCTTCGAAACCTCTTGAAATGTCCGTTATCCCGAATGCGGCGAAAATTTCCCGCTCCGCCTGCGATTTTGCCTCGCTGATTTTCATGGACTTGTTGCGCACCAGCCATTGCGTACGCTCGTAGGCGAGGTGCGTGAGCAGGTTGATATTCGCGGTTTCTCGGTCTTCCAAGTCGGTCAGCGCGTTTAGTTTTATCTGGCTTGCCGAACGTTCGCCGGTGACTTCGTTCCAGTAGAACCCTTCGGCTTCGAGCAGCGCATAGGGGGCATCCAGGTTGATGTTGGAAATATTGAATTCGCCCTTGTTGCTTGCGACCTTTCCCGTAAATGTCTTACCCGTTTGCACAAGGTTGTCGCCATCGACTTCATATAAAGTTACGGTTGAGCCGCTCACGAACGGACCCTTCTGCGAAACACCCGCCACGGTCTTGTCGGCGATGGCGTTTTCTGCCTCGGTGGAACCGCCGGTGGATTTTTTGTCATCGCCATTGGAGCAACCGACAAAGAATATGGCCGCGGCAAACATTGTTAAAACTAATTTGTTCTTCATAAAAGATTTACTTCTCATTGAACTCTATCGCACTTCGTGCACCAGAGTGACATATCCATTCTAAATTTTTCATTCCGCATCTCTCGTCTCTCTCTTGTTAAGTTTCCTGGTGAGCGGGAACAGTTGCAAATTTAGCTCATAGACCCGTTCCACCTCGTCTTCGTTCGTGGCGATGGCGACAATCTTTCGCCGAAAGTGTGCCAGCTCCTTCAAAATTTTCTGGTACGACTTTTCGGTGAGCCCAAGCGTAAGTGTCGAAAAGTTCCGCTCTGTCACGGGAACCTTGTCTAGCGTATTCAGCGCGAGCTCACCCATTTGCCTGTGAAAACTGCGGACGGCGGGAGTCGCAATGTCCAGCGGCCCCGTGGCGACTGATTTTTCAGTCTGCCGGTAGTTGTGGATGCTTGTCGTTCGCCGCAGTAGCTTTGCAGATGTCAGAAACTGGAGCGCCTTCACGACCTCGTCGGGCGAAATTTCGGGGATGCACTGCTTTGCCAGGTGGTTCGGCTTTGCGCCTTGCATGGCGGGGGCAAGTTCCCGGAGGGTGGCATATTTCCAGTTCGAAAAATAGGTGTAGAGATCGGAACCCAGAATGTTCACCTTGTGCGCCTTGGCGATTTCCTTGAGCTCGGCGAATGCTTCGTCGCGCAAGTTGTCGTTTTTCGCCTGGTTGAACCGCACCAGGGCCGTAAAGTAGTCGAATTCGAATCCTGCCAGGTCCATCGCGCTGGCGACCCGGTTGGCGGCATCATCCGAAAGTCCACTCTTGCCGTCGCAGACTAGTTTCAAAAATACGGGCGAAGAAAACTTGGCGGAGTGGGCGAAGTCACGCCACGAAAAGCCGACCATCTTCTTTTTTTCCAGGTAGAAGTCCTGGATGTACCGGCGGTAGTTGTTGTATTCGATAATGGGACGCATGTCCCGAAAACTAGTAAATAACTAGAATGTATCAAAGACCCGTATCATGAAATATCTTCTAGAATTTCTTTCAGGAGTTCGCCGGGGTCGATCTTGAAAAATGCCGCCATGTGGATAAAGTTGAGCATGGTGAGCTGGGTGCGCCCGAAGTTCCCGCTCTTGCGCATGACTCCCACTTCGACCCCGTAAAGCGTGTTCTTGTGCAGGTTGAGCTCGAAGGCTAGCCTGTCGCGGGAAATGCCGATGGCTGCACGGTGGCGCTGGATGACTTTCGCCATCGCCTCGGTAAAGCGGTCTTCGTCGAGACCGAACCAGTCCGGTGCTTTTTTCTGCCTTTTGCCCATGTAACAATTCTTTGTGATACGCTTTATGATACATAAGATAGGCAGAAATTGTAAAATGGCATCACAGATGTCTGTGAATTTTTTTTATGCCCTCATGATACTGTTTCGGGGTGGTGATACGGCTTATGATACGGCAACCTGGATTGTCGGTTGCGATATATCACAATATCACAGTCCTCTGTAAAAATTCCTTAAAAATTTTGTGACGTTGGTGATTTGAAAACCTATATTTACCATAGGAATCACATTCCTTTGTGACTATTTGGTGATTGTGGAAAAGTTTTGTGTGTATCATAGATGTGAATATTATTTTGTTACACTACTTAAAATGGTGTTTAATTGCTTCTTTTTGGATAAAATTGTATCAGAGAAACTATTGACATTCTTTGAAGGGCAAATATATATTTGTTGCAAAAGAGTTTTAGAAAAAGACAAAAGGGATAGATGATATGGCTAAAAAATTTCACTTTGCTTGGGGTTCGGTCGCTGCGGTCTGTTTGGCAGGTGTTTACGCCTGTGGTGACAGCGACGGTGGCGCAAACGCTTCTACAAATGCAGGGACTGCCGCTCTCGACGAAGTCTATGCATCTGAAGACGACTTGCCGGGTTGTACCGAAAAGTACGACGGCGCGGTAGCCTTTGTCAAGGAAGGCTCGACGGCGTTCAAGTGCGAAGACGGCCGCTGGGAAAACAAGGGCGAATATTACGCGAACAACGACGCCATCAAGAACTGCACCGCAAAGCGCGAAGGCGAAGTTGCCTACATCGTCGACGAAGACAAGAGCCTTGTCTGTGAAGACGGCAAGTGGGTAAATTCTTCGAATGTCTCTTCTTCGTCATCCTGGACCCCCGAAGGGGGGATAGGATACAGTTCCGCGCAGGCTCCGAGCAGCAGCTCCGTTGCGCAGTCGTCGTCATCGGTTGCGTCCAGCAGTTCTGCAAAATCTTCTAGTTCGTCAGTAAAATCAAGCTCGTCGATTACTTCCAGTAGTTCATCAGGTATTGTTTTGCCTTGTAAGACAGAGTCCGAAGACAACTGCGAATATGGAATTTTGAAGGATTCTCGTGATGGTCAGGAATACAAGACCGTGAAGATTGGTGAACAGTGGTGGATGGCCCAGAACCTGAACTTTGATACGGATAACAGCTGGTGCTACGGCGACGCCCCTGCCAACTGTGCCAAGTACGGTCGCCTTTACACCTGGGTTGCGGCAGTTGGGGGTGCTGAAGACGAATGTGGTGGGGGACACGAATGTGATCTGGGCACAGGCGATGTTCAAGGCGTTTGCCCCAAGGGTTGGCACCTGCCAAGTAAGGCAGAATGGGAAACCCTGATTGTGGCCGTTAACGGTTCCATTACGGAATATACGTCTGGAAATAGTACGAGAGCCAAGCTCAAGTCTCAGACAGGCTGGAAAGCTCATAGCAGCGTTACCAACGAGGATTCCTTCGGGTTTTCGGCGCTTCCTGCCGGCTACAGGGTCAACGATGAGCTTGGGTACTACTACGAGGGCATCCTCGCGCACATCTGGAGTTCTACCGAGGCCAATAGCCAGCGCGCGTGCTACATGGATTTGTACTACGCCAACGACTATGCGAACCTGAACGACGACTTCAAGTTAATCGGGTCGTCTGTTCGTTGTCTCAAGGACTAAAATTTTAACAACTAACAATAAAAAAAATTTTTATGCGTAGTGATGAAAAACGTCCCGTTGCGGAAAATATAGGCAAGAATGGCATTTTGGTTGGAAAAATTCGGCAGAAACTTTATGCTCATTTGTTGAACAGAATTAAGGAAAGTATAGCTAACGAATATTATCTTGAGGCGATTGCTTTAGAAGAAAGTTTTATCTCTGATCGGTTAGAGTCGTATTGTACGCATAAGGGAACAATACGCCAATCTAAACTTGAGTTGGGGCATTTGTTAGATCACGTTAAAGATGGAGTGTTTTCGCCGGATTTACGAAAAAAATTGTGGGACTGGCGACAAGGGCGCAATGACTGCTTGCATGAAATGGCAAAATTTGGTATTGTGGAGACTCCCACTTGGGATGAAAAGATGAACAATGCAAAGATTTTTGCGGAATGTGGAATAAAACTTGTTCGCGAAACGGACAAGGAGTTACGTAGGCTAAAAAGCCTCGATAAGAAAAGTAAGTAACGGATTGTTTTAAGTCAAAGAGGCTTTTTATGCTTAATCTCACCAAAACAACAAACATTCTTGCGGCGATTTCGCTGCTTGCTTTCGCTACGGCATGGGCGTCTGCTCCGCTCGTGCCAATTGCCGAGAATGAATCTCTCTTGATTGATGATTTCGAGGATGGCGATTACAATTCGAATCTTGGCGTGTGGGAATCTTTCACGGGAGAAGGGTATAACGCCACCTTTGAGCGCTCCATTGTTGATTCGGAAGAAAAGAACTCGA
>Ga0310697_10005126_pt1 | contig 12727 bp, 15 predicted proteins | sample 172DNAGHGlowgp2_FD_203883 | JGI IMG/M metagenome (GOLD analysis project Ga0310697, IMG submission 203883) | Sheep rumen microbial communities from Palmerston North, Manawatu-Wanganui, New Zealand - 1728 DNA GHGlow gp2 (v2) (version 2) | ecosystem: Host-associated > Mammals > Digestive system >... | reverse complement strand
TGAAAATTTAAGCGTGAAGAACTATCGTTGGGACAAGCAAGACGGATATTATGTAAGTCCTAAACACGAAATGTATAGTAGTTATTTCTTCAATCCAGAAGATGAAACGCTTTCTGTGTTGGAAAAGATGCGTTTACATGGTGAAAATTATGTAAAGTATTTGGATGGCGGATCGGCTTGTCATATAAACATAGAAGAACATATGACAGAATCGCAATATCGTATTTTGTTGCGTGATGCAGCACAATTCGGAACAAACTACTTTACATTCAATTGTCGCAATACAGTGTGTAATGATTGTGGATACATAAGTAAACACACATTACAAAAATGTCCTCGTTGCGGCAGCGTTAATTTAGATTACTTGACGCGAATAATAGGCTATCTGAAACGAGTAAGTTGCTTCAGTGAACCACGCCAACGCGAAGAACATATTAGAGCATACAATAAAAAGACAACAATATGATTAGATTCTTGAATACTGGAGTGACCTTTGCCGAGATACCGACGGAGGTCACTCTCGCAATAAACATAACAAATTGCACACATAATTGTAAGGGTTGCCACTCTCCGGAACTCAGACAAGACATAGGAGAACAGCTTACAGTTGAAAAGTTAAATGAACTGATAGACAAAAATAGAGGTGTAAGTTGTGTTCTGCTATTAGGTGAAGGAAATAGTTTAGTGGAATTAAAAAATCTTGTATGGACAGTAAAAAAGATTACCTCTCTTAAATTTGCTCTATATAGCGGTGCCGAGATTTTACCTAACGAAATATGGATGTTATTTGATTATGTTAAAATAGGAGAATACAACGAAAAGGCAGGTCCTCTTACAAATCGTTACACCAACCAGCGTTTATATCGAAAAATAGAGAAAAATAAGCATGATGTAGAGGGGATGAATTGGGAAGATATAACGCATTTGTTTTGGAAATGAATAAATTGTTACTAACATTAATCAAAAAGATTGAAGCCTTACAAAACGGAATTATCGCTTATGCCTATAAAGATACAAATTGGTGGATTGTAGCGGTTGACGACTACGATTTTTACAAAGACAACAAACAATTTAGGCTTTTAGCAGAACAATGGCGAAAGGTTTTTAAGAGTAAAAATGTGAAGATTGTCTATGCTTTTAGGGTACCGAATGAAAAAATTCTTGAAAATTTGTTAGAACATAACTCGCTGATAATGAACATTTAAAAAAGAACAAAGAAAAATTTTCAAAAAATTTTTTAGAAAATTCCATTGTTATTCCAAAAATAAGTTATAATTTTGCATTGTAAAACAGAACAAACAAAGTTAAACAATACAAAAATAAAGGGCAAAAACAATGGCAACTTTCATTCCATCTAAGTATCAGAAAACAGTCTACACCTACATCCAGAAGGGAAAAGGTAATGCTCTAATCAATGCCGTTGCTGGTAGCGGTAAAAGTACAACAATCGTCAATGCTTTAAGGCTTATTCCTGCTGATAAGCAGGTTTTGTTCTTAGCATTCAATAAGTCTATTGTTGAAGAATTGAAGATCAAAATCGGCAATCTTCCAAATGTTGATATCCGTACATTGCACAGCCTTGGTTGTAAGGTTTTGATGAAGGCTTTTAAGAGCACTGTAGACGAAGCCAAGTACAAGAGCTGGCTCAACACCGGAATACAAACAGGATTTATCGCACCGACAGTCAAGTTGGATACACAAGACTTTGAAACATGGAAGGGTAATATCCACAAATTGTTAGATTTAGGTCGCGTGAATTTAGCCAAGTCGGATGCCGAGTTGGACGATTTAGCATATAAGCATAATCTTATAATCGTTGACAACGAGATTGCTATGGTGCGTCGCGGTATTGCTTGGGGAGAAAGCGAAACTTCTGTAATAGACTACACTGATATGATCTACCTGCCAGTCATCAAGAAATTAAGGGTGTATCAGTACGATTGGGTGTTCATCGATGAATGTCAAGACCTTAATGCAGCCCAGCGCAACTTGTTCCTTATGTGTCTTAAACCGACGGGAAGATTTGTGGCTGTCGGAGATCCTCGTCAGGCTATCTATGGCTTCGCTGGTGCCGATGTTGAAAGTTTTAATTTGCTTCGCCAGATTCCTCACACTGTTGGTTTGCCGCTGTCGGTTTGTTATCGCTGCGATAGTAGTATAATCAATCTATCTAAGGAGATTGTTCCTCAGATAGAGGCTCGTGACAACGCTCCAGAAGGCGAAGTGAAGATGGATTGTAAGTTGGAAGATGTTCAAGATGGCGACATGGTACTTTGCCGTGTTACTGCTCCGCTTGTTTCACTTTGTATGCATTATATCGCCAAGGGTGTTAAGGCTTATGTGAAGGGTCGTGATATTGGTAAGAACTTAATCAATATGATCAAGAAAACAAACAAGAGCGATATGCGTGATGTGATGGAGAAACTGGAACGCGAGTTAGGACGCATCATCGGCAAGGTTGTTACCAAAACAAATTGCACCGAAGAGGAAGCCAAGGAAAGCGAAATGTATCGTGCTTATCAAGATAAACTTGATGTCATAGAGATTTTGAGTGAAGGTCTTGACGATGCCGATGCTGTAATAGATCGCATAGAGGCTATCTTCTCAGATGACGAGCGTAATGGTATCTGTTTAAGCAGCGTACATAAGAGCAAGGGATTGGAGAGCGATAGAGTGTTTATTATAAGACCCGATAAGTTCTATCTTAAGGCTTGTATGCGTGTGCCGTGGATGGCCGAGCAAGAGCGTAATCTGGTATATGTAGCCTATACAAGAGCCAAACATTTCCTGGGATTTATCGAAAATCCTGATACAAGCAAATAACAAAGTTACGAATAACAAAACACTAAACAAACAAAGCAATGGAAAACAATGACAAGATGAAAAAGGTGTTAGACACCTTGCAAAAGTTAAAGGCATTCTATGAATCAGCCAAGAAGAATGACAGCGAAGGCGAAGTGGAAGCCGCTGCTGCCCAAATCAACAAACTCCTTATTAAGTATAATCTCACAATGGAGGATATAGGAGAGCGCAAGGAGGAGAGTAAAATCATTAAGGAAGAAGTCAACGGAATGAATTATGCTATGCGTGGTTGGTGGGAAGTACAACTTACTAATGTTCTTTGCAGATTCAATCTTTGTGAGTCATTTACCTATGGCAAACACTACGACCGAATTCTTATTGTTGGTAAGAAGGAGAATGTAGAACTTGTAAAGTGGATGAAAGAGACCTTTGCAAAGCGTTATGTTGCCATCAGCAAGGTACGCTACAAGGAATACAAAAAGAAGATTGAAGAAGGAATTATCTATACACACGATGTTCCAACGCTGCATCGCTATCAACGCAGTTACCTTATGGGTGTTTGCGATGGATTGGCTCGCAAGTTGCAAGAGATTAAAGATGAAAATGAGCGTCAGTATGCACAACAAGTAACAGCTCTTGTAGTAAATAACAAGGCTGCTCTGCAACAATTTTATCAAAGCGAGGGAATGCGTTTTGGTAAGGGTTATCAGATGAATGCTGGCAGTTGCAGCGATGCTCGGCATAAGGGATACACCGATGGCTATAAGGCTAATGTAAATCGTCCAGTCGGCGAAGGAAATAAGAGGAACAAAGTTAGTGGATATATAAGTTAATTGAAAACGCATAATCTTTATATTGTTCGGAGGGACTTGCTCGTGGGTGGCTCGTCCCTCTTTTTCTAAGGAGGAAAACTAATATGAATCTAATCTTCGATGGCAATTATTTGTTCCATGTTGCATTTTCAGTATTCTCTACCTATTATCGCGGTAAAGATATGTCAGAGGTGTTGCAAGATAAAGAGGCACAGCAGGTGTTGTTACGAAAGTGCATCATAGACCTTTGTCATACTGTAAATCGTTTTACAGATATAGACAGAGTAATCATCACAATAGACAGCAGCAGTTGGCGTTACAACTTGTATGCTAACTATAAATACAGCCTGACAAAAGTTAGAGATGATTATTATAAGTATTTTCTACAATGCCTTTATATGTTTGAAGACTTTATGCGAAACAAAGGTTTTATTGTTAGCCGTGTAGATGGTTGTGAGGGAGATGACCTTATTTACATTTGGTCTTTGTATTACGGATATTGTGAAAACGAAGAAACAGTGATTATAACTGGAGATAGCGACTTGCGTCAACTTATTACAGATAAGGTATCGGTGTTTTGTAATAATTCCAAATATCTTAAGATGTATTGTATGCAGTGCAATGAATTAGAATGGAATGATCGTTTAGATAGCGACATTCAGGTAGTTACTACAGATCCGTTTGAGATATTGCTTTATAAAGTTATTCTGGGAGATGGCAGTGATAACATTCCTAAGATAAAAAGTGGATTTGGTGAAAAGGGATTTCAGAAGTTCTTACAAACAATTAAGCCTTATAACCAACCAAAGGATGTAGATATAATACAAATGGCTTCTTGGATTGCCGATCGTTTAAGTAAATATCTATTCACCGAATATGAAGATACATTTGGAAAAGTGTTATTTAATTTGAAGATGGTGTGGTTGAATGTTGCAGCGTATAATGAATGCGAATTCATAAGTGAAGACGGACGACCGCTATTAGCACATATGTTAGATAACATAATACAAAACAGAGACAATTACAAATATAAAGGTGAGTATAGTTTAGAGAATATCTACGGAATGTTAATTAAAAAATAAGTATAAGTATGGCAAACGAAATTGAAAAAGCAATAAAGGAGCATCGCGCTAATTGTATGGCACATATGGCTTCTCAATTTGAACCCGTCCAACAAGATGAAGAAGATGTTAATAAGGGTGAAGAAGCAGAAGTTGAAAAGTCTGAAGACATTAATCCCTTTGACGCTTACAAAGAAGAAGAAGTTGAGAAGAGCGATATAATGTCGGCTCTCAGTTACGAAAATCCCGTTAAGGTCAGTAAGACTGGAAGGGAACTTAAAGAACAAGTTCAAAATGTTCTTCTTCCGGAACTTAATGCCGAACTTGCTGCTAAGAAAGCGGAAGCCGATAATTATCTTAAGGAATGCGGCAACGCTCCTACAAAGGATTGTCCAGAATATTGGTGTGGCGGCATCAAGATGGATCCTGGTTATAAGATGTATGACTGGGATGAAACTTACTTACGCGAAAGCAACGATCAGCGTTTGTATCCTACATTGTCGGCTTCCGATAGCGAAGAACAAAAGGCGCGCATCAATGCTCCCGAGAATAAGGAACAAGCCTTTAATCGTACAAAGTACAATGAGTGTGTTCAATACATTTGCAATATATTGGTTGACATCAAAGCGTGTGAAATCATAAGTAACATGGCAGACGATAAGACCTATGAACTTACACCAAAGCAAATAATTGCATTGAAATTTTGACTTTACTTTTGCATTCGTATAGTTTTGTTTAGTGGGGAGGGAGCGACTTTCGGGTTGCTCTTTCTTTTTACATATAACAGAGTTATTATACTATATGAAAAGCGAATTAAAAATAGGAGATATTGTTTTAGATATGCGTGGTAGTTATTGGGGAAATACACGCTTCAAGATTGAACAGATTCGGAAAATTGGGAATCTCACCTTGTTGTGGGCACGACAATTGAACAAGCCAATTATGTTAACAAAATATCATTGTAATTTGTTAGCAAGTGAAGCACGTATTGTAGACAGTTCTGTACGACCAATGCAATCTGTCCCTAATAGAGTTTTATTGCGTATGATGAAGAAGGGTATAGCGGAGGCTCGTAGAGAGTTTACCATGCGAGTGAATAGTAAAAATCTAAAGAGAAAATAATATATGAGCAGCACAAAAGAACTTATTGATCAACTTTTACCCAGTGTCAATATAAAGTTGCATTATGGATATTATAAATTGTTCTACAAAACAATGTATGAACGAATGAAGATCTGGGAGCGTCGTAATATACAAAAAAGACCTTTCCCGTGGACGGATAATCCTATATTGCGCGACTACAAGTACACTAATGTTTATCGCGAATTAGATCGTAGCAGTCAATGGCAGATAAATAACATATTACTTAAATACAAAGAATTAGGTAATGTAGAAAATCTTATCTGGAAACTTATGGTGTACCGAATGTTCAATAGTTGGCAATCGTTTAATTATCTTCAAGAAACATATGGTTTTGTAGGTGGAATTCCAGATTATGAAGATTATGATGAAGAGGAATTTTTGAAGATGTTAAAAGAGGTGCGTGCTGATGGGATAAATCCATTTACAAATGCGTATCTATTATATAGCGGTGACGGAGGTGAAATAAATACACGCGATGAGTATTATGTCTATAAGGGAATACGAGGTATGCGTGCAAAGTTTGATAGCGGTTTAGTAGATTTAATACAAACAGCAGAAACTCCAGAACAAATAATTGAAGAATTGAAACAAATACCTACTGTTGCTGCTTTTATAGCACACGAGTATTATCAAGACTTTACCTATATTCCGATCTATACGGATTTGGAAGTAATGCGTTTTACACAGAATGACTACACTAATGTCGGTCCTGGGGCGAGTTTCGGTATTAGGTTGATATTTCCTTCGCTTACCAAAAAGGAACAGAAGCAAGCGATTTATACATTGCGCGACGAGGCTGCGAGAATGCTGGAAAAGACCGCTGTAGAATCCGGAGAAGATTATGTACCTTATGTTCATTGGAACAAACAATCAAAGAAATATGAAATAACCGATTTCTGTAATATAACACTGCATCAGGTGGAGATGTGGCTATGTGAATTTAGTAAATACTGGAAGATGATGTACAAGGTTGGTAAGCAGCGCAGCGTTTACAAACAACAATTATAATTTATTATTCAGTATGTAAAATTTAAAATTGTTAATTATGGAAGAGAAAATCAAAAATTTCGTTAGTGCGTTGCGCAAGGCAGTTAGTTGTCCGAGCAATCTGGATCTGGAGAACGGAACAGAAGTTGTAACCTTATTGAAAGATATTCTTGATTCTGAATCTTAAGAAAATCTATAAATAGGGAAAAGTAGTACATTTTGTTTCATTTGTATCTTTGATATCTGCTTAATTCTTTTAGGCAGATATCTTTTTTTGTATGTACAATTATAATTTTGCTAAAATTGTTTGTTTATGATAGATTACGCTGCACAGTTGGATGCTATAGACTTGGCAGAAGAGAAACTAAAAGCCAAGCGTATGCGTGTTTTAGAGAAGGCAATTCGCTCAGATTCACCTAACGATATTGTTAAGGCGAGTAGAGTGATTAATGCCATTGAGAACAAGCAGATAAATCAACAAGAGCCAAAGGCATATTTCATAGATCCACTACAATTCAATAGCAATTTAGGATATAAGGACAAGATGTTCAGTCTTACTTACGAAACGCTGCGTCGTATGGCTAAGACTCCAATTATCAATTCTATAATAAAGACTCGTAAGAATCAGGTTGCCGATTTTGCCGAACCACAGGAAAACAAATACAGCACTGGATTTGTTATTCGTAAGAAGATGAAAGATGGCGAAGAGCAGGAAATGACTGATGATGAAAAGAAGATTGCCTACCAGATTACAGAATTCCTTATGCGTGGTGGAAAGAGTAGCAGTTGGGAAGTTGACGACTTTGATACTTTCATAAGAAAGATTACAGAAGACAGCCTTACTTATGACCAAATGACTTTTGAGATTATACGCAATCGCCGTGGTGAGGTTGACCGCTTTATAGCGACAGATGCTTCTACATTCCGTATCAGCGATACATATTTCAATGAAGACTACGATAATCCGTATTTCTCAAAGCGTGGAAGTATGATGTGGAACGATATAAGACACGTCAAGAAAGAACACGGGTATTATCCAGCATATGTGCAGGTGTATCAAAATAACAAAGTAGAGGAATTCTATCCTTGGGAACTTTGTTTCGGTGTTCGTAATCCTTCTACAAATATCTATGCAAACGGATATGGCTGTAGCGAATTAGAAGACCTTATTAATGTTGTTACATCAATGCTTTGGGGTGATGAGTATAATCGTCGCTTCTTTAGTCAGGGTTCAGCACCAAAGGGATTGTTGCGTGTTAAGGGTGTAAACAACGAAGCAGCATTACAGCAATTCCGTCAGCAATGGCAATCTATGATCAGCGGTGTATATCAATCTTGGAAGACTCCCGTTGTTCAGGCTGATGTTGATTGGATTGATTTGCAAAAGAATAATCGTGATATGGAATACAATGCGTGGATGGAATACCTTATTAAGCAAGCGTGTGCCATCTATAGCATAGATCCAACAGAAATAGGTTGGGACATTGCTCGTAGTGGTAGCAATAGCGGATTGTTTGAAGGTAGCCAAGCCGAGCGTCTGCAACACAGTAAAGACAAGGGATTGTATCCGCTGTTGAAGTTCTTACAACGCAAGATAAATAAGTATATTGTAGAACAAATCAATCCAGATTTCGAGTTGGTCTTTATGGGTCTTAATGGAATGACCATAAGTGAAGAACTTGATATGGATATAAAGAAGATCAATAGTTTCCAGACTATAAATGAGATTCGTGAGAAGTGGGGTCTTGAACCTCTTGAGTTTGGCGATATGCCTGAGAATAGTATTTACTATCAAGCCAAGCAGGCTGCTTCAATGAATCAACAGCAACAAGGAATGGGAATGATGGAAGGAAGTGAAGAACAAAATCCTTTTGCTGAATATGAAGAAGAATCGTACGATGAAACTGCGGATGAAGAATACAGCGAAGAAGAGAATCCCTACGACGCTTACAAAGCACACGAAAATACATTATTAAAAGCATTTGAAAATTATTTAACACAAGAAGAATATGGAAGTAACTAAGAAAACCGCTCCTGTTGTTCAATTATTAGGAACGAATTGGATGCCAGAACCTTTTGTAGATGAGTCAACCGAAGGAACAACTTATTACGGCTGGGCACCTCTCGGTGTACAAGAAGGTGAAAATGGCTGGCGCATTATGCGTAGAAAGACCGAAGATGGCATAACAAAGTGCGAATATCCTAATGGCAGCATGGAATTTGAATTCAATTGGGAAGATCGTGCTAATTATAATTATGGGAGATAACCAATATGGCTCTTACAAAAAACATAGGACAGGTATCTGGCTTGTTCATTGGAACACAGCCGCCATCAAATCGCACATTGATATGGTTTGACAGCACCCCAGCCATAAGAGCACATAAGGTATATAATACAGCGTTGTCTGCGTGGGTCATGCTGGACAATACTGTCATAAGTAATATAACTTACTCCGAGTTGGCAGGAATCGCTTCTGGTGCTGGTTTAACACAAGGTGCGTGGTATAAGATTACAGATCGTGGAAACGCATTAGCATTAGCCATAACATCTACAAAGATACAATATGTTGATTTAAACGGCAATTTTATAATTGATGATTTGGTTGCCAGTGCTATCTATGTTGTTAACAGCAACAATCTTTACATAGATGATCAACAAGGTGTTTGGGACGCGCAAAACCATCAACTCAAGTTCAATTTCACGCAAGTAACTCCGGATGCAGATAGCGGTACGGATTTTGTATATGGTAGAAGAACTCGTTTGGGTGTTACTACCTTTATAAGGTACACTATGCAATCGTTGGTGTCAGCCGTTACGGGAAATTCTATAACATGGAACCAAGGCTTATATTTCAACTTTTTGTCGGAATTGAATTCTCAAATGGATGTTGAAGGTGGTGTTGTTAGTAAGCGTTACTTTGATACAAACTTTATGCAGATGCAGATATCCTATAACAATCTTGCAGATAGCATAAATGATATGTACACCGATATTCAAACAATGGTACAGAATCTTACAACCGATCAAGCCATATACGATAAACAAATGCCTTATCAAATGGTGCCAGGAACGGCTGCTGAGATTCTTACTGGAGATACATTAGGCGATATTGTACAAAAGTGTCAGCGTTGGTTTGACCAATTACGCTATTCTGCAGGAATTGAGGTTGGTCCTAACTTTACACCTGCTGCAAACGAGAGTAGTATAAACAGCGCAGATGATGTATTTGAGGCTCTTCGTAAATTGCAAAAGGCGATGAATAATCGTGTTAACGAGATATTCGCTATAAATCAATTTCGCAGTGCTTATCAACACCAAGGATTAGCCATTGTACATTTTTCGAAGCGTGGAACCACAGCAATAACAACAGGAACTGTGCGTTTTGGCGTTTGTATTGCTAATGTCAAGATGATGGATGTTGGTAGTGCTTCGGAATTCATTTCTAATTCCGGAGCCAGTGGTCATGTTTTCGCATACAGCAATCCAACAAGTGTTGTTGGAGTTGTGTTTAATCCTGGGGGAATTGCCGAAAGTACAGAATATCAAGTTACAACACCAATGATTAAATATCCAACTACAACCATTTGGGTACAAGTTATGGTTGCAGCCGACGCAACAGCAACAAACTTGAGTTGGGCATTAGGTCGTAGTGGTGTTATAATGTTTGGAACTAATATGGCTCCATATCTAAGCAACGAAACACCAAATAGCGGTATAATAAATCCCTTTGGGGCAGCGTTAATAAATTTGAAGTATGTTGGTGTTCCGTCTTCATTGTTTGCTAATGCGAACAGAAATGTAGTAATAGATTTAAGTTTAACAACAGAATAAAAACAATAAGAAAATGAGTGAATTTAGTTTTGAACAATTGCAACAAATGCGTGTTGCTAATATCCAATCTCAATTCGTTAATAGCGAAGAATTACAAAAGGGTGAACAAGATGAATTAGAAAAGGCTCGTCATGGCACCTATGCAGATACAGCTGAAAATCGTAGGCTTAATCGCGTTGGTCAGGAGTATGGTCATAAGGCTGAAGAAAAACAGCCGTCAGGACAGCGCACTAAGAAAACCGAGGAAGCCTCAGGCGCAGGTGGTAAAACTGTCGCAGATCACGCTGCAGACACAGATAGTAGGGTTTTAAAGAAAGTGGTTGACGACCCCAACGCAAAACCTGAACTCAAAGAAGCAGCGCAAGCCGAATTGAAGAAGCGTGGAGAAGAAACAGATAAAAATAAAGAAGAAAATAAACAGAACAATATATTTGATGAATATACAACTGATGTTGATGTCAGAGAAAGTAATGGAAATATCTATGTAGATAGTCTTTTTTTCAAGTATAGAGTCGAACCAAAAGAAGATGGTCTGTACATAGATAGATTTAATTTAGGCGATATAAATAGAGATGCTTCTGAAGAATTTCAAAGAGCACAGGAACTTTATAGCATACCAATATATATGATGGCAGATTGGGGAAATGGAGTTACTGAAGATGATATAGATTTAGTTGCTGATTTTGCTATTAAGTTTGAAGAATCTGAAAGAAAGGCAATAGAAGCACTTTCTAAAAAATACAATAAACCAGTTTATAGAAAAAACTATGAATCTGATGGAGAATTTGAAATTCCTGAGAAAACAAAAGAGGAATTCAAAGAATATTTTGAAGATTTAAGGCAAAAAGGAATACAAATACAAAAACTAAGAGAAGAAGATCGTAAGGAAGAATTAAAAAAACAAAAAGAAGAAAAAATTAAAAAATATGGCGATGAAATGGTTAAGAAATTTGAAGAAATGGATAATGATGAAGAAATCGCTGAATTGCCAGGAGTAATTGATGGAATTAGTTACCACATTGCAGATCATGATATTGACATAAAGGAATTAGAAGATGAAGGATACAGTGAAGGGGATAAAATATGGGATCAATTGATGAAAGAGAAATTACTGGATGAAATGTCTAAACATAATGAAAAAATTTCTTCTGCTGTGGAAAAATATGGTGTTAAAGCTGTTAAAAAATATATTAAAGAAAATAGTGAAACAATCAAAAATTCTGAACTGAATGCAATAATTAATCAGGCATTAGAATCATCTAAAAAATAAATAAAGCCATGTTTGAAGAATTAAATGAAAGACGCAAAGCCGTCGAGCGCAATATAGCCAAGGGATTTGGCATGGATGATGCCGATTTGGATTTCGAAAAGGCATTAGAAGATGAACTTGAAAAAGGTCGTACAAAGAAAACTTTTGCCGTTGGTGACACCTTTACACGCCACGGAATTACCTACAAATGTACTGGAATAAGTGCAAACACTGGTCGTCCTACATGGAGTAAGGTAAAAGATGGAGAAGGCGGTAAACAGGAACAACCAGAGAAAAAGGGAGATAAGAAAGAAGAACAAAAACCTAAAAAACTTTCAGAGTTAAAGCGTGGAGACACTGTTGCTCTTATAATGGAGCGTTACAATCCACAATTAGGTAATTATGTTACAATCAAAAAAGTGCAAATTGAAGGGACAACTTCTAAATCCTTTAAGGTTGATTACATGAAATTTGATAAAGAAACAGGAGAAAGAAGCGATAAGAGTTCTTCTGTTTATGGCAGTAGCAAACATTACATCTTACTTCCAGAAGAAGTCAATACTCATATTAAAGATGGCAAATGGAAGGGAGATCGTATAAGTGGTGGAAATCCGTTTGAAGATGAGTAAACAACATAAACACGAGTTAATAAAGAGTCCATTTCCAGTTGTAAACCAATATGAAAGTGAGTTTGTAAGGGAATGGAATAATAACACTGCCAAGGCGGTTGCTGATTTGCTGAAGTATTTGGCAACAGCAACCGCTGCTGCTATTAAGGATGGCGGTGAACAAGTAAAACAAGAAGTGCAAGAACTATGATTTTCAACCAACAACAAATACA
>Ga0310697_10005125_pt1 | contig 12727 bp, 10 predicted proteins | sample 172DNAGHGlowgp2_FD_203883 | JGI IMG/M metagenome (GOLD analysis project Ga0310697, IMG submission 203883) | Sheep rumen microbial communities from Palmerston North, Manawatu-Wanganui, New Zealand - 1728 DNA GHGlow gp2 (v2) (version 2) | ecosystem: Host-associated > Mammals > Digestive system >... | reverse complement strand
GGATCTCCAGATTCAAGCCTTTGTTCAGCCTCTGTAGGAATCTCTCCATTCTTAGGCATTATAGCTATAAGATCATCTAAGAAAAATACTGTCATCTTAGATACATAGTATTGCAGCTGATCTTCATCTATTAATCCCCAATAGATACCATTAACAAAATCAAGATAAACATTACGTACTAGAATCTCCTGTCCGGTATTAGCACTGAACTTAAAGTTCTTTCCATTTGTAAGTTCTTCAAACCATTCATATTCTCTAGCGTCAGTGTCTATCTCTACTCCGTTTATATCTTGACCGACAATTACAAGATCTTGATTCAGCCTCTGAGAATACTCCCAGAAGAATTTAAACGATGATGTTGTTGATCCTATCTCATATACTAAATCATTCGGCTCAGTATAGAAATATAATAGATCAATCTGGTTCTTAGGAATATTAATTTCCTGAGTAGCATCTAATGCAGGTAGATTTAATACACCATCATCATATACATAGTAGATCTCATCTTCTTCATAATCGTAAGTAAATAGTTCTTTCTGATATGGATATCCAGATGTAACCCAGAAGTCTCTTACAACTTCATTAAGTATAGCAATCTTAGCTACATCAGCCCAGACTTTATCTTCTTCAATATCGCTCATCTGTGTATAGCAACCAAATAGTCTATCTAGTTCATTATAACTTTTGAGTGATCTTGTTCTAATATAGTCTATCAGATCATCATATTTAGACATCTGAGAACGATCCTTTAAGTAATTTGCTACTTTAGGAATGCTATCGACTGCTATGCATGTGACTGCTGGATATTTAAGCGTATTTGTATCTACTGCTAGTCTAATTGTATGTGAATCAACATCTATGATATCCGTGTATGGAATCTTTTTACCATTTATAAAAAATGCATAAAGATCTTTGCTGAATGGTACATCAAGATCAGTTCTATCATATACAAAATATCCATTACTCATCAATTCAGATCTGGTACTATTATCTATATTAAGATCTGTCATTTCATATGGCAAGTAGAATAGTTCCACCCTATCCTTAGGAGTAACAAATCTCGCTGTGTATAAATATAGTCCAGTGAATGGTCTAGTATGTTTTGGTACTGTAATTAAGAATGAGTCTTGTTTCATACGACGACCATTGATGAATAATAGATACTGTCTCTGTACATCACAATATCTGAATCTCTTATCCAGCTCAATTCTATAGCATTTCTGATCTACATATAATCTCTGGTATACAAACTTATGCTTACTTGTAGCTACCAGAATATTTTGAGCCTCAATTTCAGCATCATGTAAATCAGTATACAGATTAACACCTTTAGCGGTTATGGTTACATTTTCTTTAAGAAGATCTGCATATTCCGTAAGGCTAAGATTAGATATATCAGAGGTTTCTTTAAACTCTTCAAGATTACTCTGATCAAACTTAGATTCAATAGCAGACTCTATAAATTCTTTTCTTACACATAGATTATTATCATCATCCCTGTATGATACATTAAATGCTATAAGTTCACTTGGCTCTTTAATCAGAGTTGGATAATGTAGCATACTTTTTGGATAATGAGAGAATATTTGCAATTCTTCAGGAGTAATAAACTCATCAAAGATATCAAGATTATAAAAATTAATATCTTGACCATTCTGCTGGAATTGCTGTAATACCCAGTCTGACATAATGAATCTAAGTTCATTATTATTCACATTCTTAAAGTACATTACTTCAATCCTGTCTGAATCTCTAAACTCAAAATCATCATCAACTGGGATAAAGAAGAAGTTTGCATAAGCTATAGTTTTATAATAATTCTCATATAGCTCACCATTTAAAAACAGAAGCATATAACTCTCATGGTTTTTATATCTTTTCCTAGGGATCTTAATACCTCTAGATGAGTTATACAAGAAAGTATATAGTAAAGATTCATTAGCCTGCTTACCGGTAAATACTTTAGAATCTATATATGTATGATAAAGGCCATTCAATAGTAGAGGATTATAATCAATAATAGCATCGAGACAATCCTCAACATTCTCCTCATAGGTCTTGTTTCTATCCATCTTAAAATCAAATGGTTCAACAGCACGACCTACAGTTTTTACAGCCATATCATTTAAATCATCCAAGAATACAAAGTTCTCCGATGGTGTAGGAATATACGGATCTTCATCCCTACTCATAGTAAAGTAAGTTACATTTTTAATAACCTCACCAGGAGATGTAAATATTCTTGAATTGAATAGATGGGCATCAATAGATCCATCAAGATATGCAATGTAATCATTAATAGACGGTACAAATCCTGCAGTATGCATACCGTTCTTAATATAATCCAATGCTTTAATGATTTTATATGAGCTAATAATATGAGCATCCACTCCAGTTATAGGAGTATAGTTAGAAGCATATAATACTTCAAGGTATTTTAATGCTTGCTCATTCATGTAGCTCTTTAAGAAAGCATCGGAGTTTCTGATCACATGCGCAGAATCTATATGATAAATAGAGTATATCTCTAATTTATCTAGGTCAGCATTATCACATAAAGTTATATTATTAATTGAAGTTATTATTGGATAATCTAGATCAACTAAACCATTCTTAAAAATGAAATAGTTTTCTCTAAACAATACATTATCCACATCAGATAGATCAGTAATAACCAAACGTTCAGATGAATTCTCATAGTTTATAATAGTCTTCTCATCAACAAAGTACAAACCATGAATACCATTAGTATTATCCAACAAACCATCATCAGTAAATTTCATGAATTGATGCTGTTCATAATACTCTCTATTCATATAGCACATTGCATCGAATAAAGCCTGATTGGTATATACGTCTCTATCTAATGCATTGAATCTTGTAACCTTGGTGTTTATAGCTTCACCATTTGAATCATAGATGTATTTATATATTTCAATTCTTCTAAGCTTATTGATTCTATCAGTACTAAGCTCTCCAAGAAAGTATTTCTTAATCTGCATATACATCCAGCCGCCAATGTTAAACATCATATGTTTATATTCATACTCAGTATCCATTGTTGGTACTTTTAAATAAAGCTTCTGGCTGGTTGTATCTTCATATGCTGTTTCTTGTAAATATTCTGTTAAAGCTTCCAGATTAAGCTTAAATGAATCATCAGATTCATAACCTATATAGTCGCATCTAAATGGAAGTATTACTACAGAGATATCTGAATACAGAATTTTACTATAGGTATATTTATCTCCGTATAACAGAAGCCAAGAATCATCACAATCATATACGAGAGTAATATCATCCCAGTTAACAAACTTATTGTCGATAAAAATCATCAAGGGTTCTATAAACCCTTGAAAGACTAATTTATCTAATCGGCTAACGAATGATTTTTTATTCGCTCTCTCGCTAAATGAATTGTAAGGCAGATTATTCATATGGAGAATACCAAAGTTCATTTCTGGATCGTCTACTGATTCCCTCTCATAGAACCATTTACCGTCAAACCTATATTTCTTTACAGGGTGAACGTTAGCTCTTTTCAGAGTATACCAGTTTACTAAACGATCATCCTCATCATATGTAGAATAGTGATCAGGATCTTTATCGTTTTTAATGATATATGGTACTCTCCATTTTTGTGTTTCTCTCTCGGAAGTCATAGTATGAGGAATCAACGAGTTTAGATATGAAATTATCTGCTCGTTTGTAATCATACTTCATTATCTCCTATCTGCATGATCTGCTTAGCAAGCACTGGTAATGATTTAGAACAAATCTTCTCAATCGTAAGCTGATTGTCTAAATATCCACCAATATATGTATTTGTAATCATCATGCTAAACGCTGGGAAATATTCCAAAGCAAATACAGTTCCGGTTCCATAGCTCTTAATCCATTGAGCTACAATAGCATCGAGCTTAATATCTTTTAGACTACAGATTCTTCCTAAAGCAGATATAAATGTATTAATATCATTAAAGTCATCTTTAGAAAGCATCATATCTACAACTCTAGCATCTTTATCATCAATATCAGTAATCTTCATAGCATAGTTTCTTACAGTTCTAAACTGAGATTCTGATGTAATATCTTTACCAAGAAGACTTGACTGATAATATAACGCTGCCAGGTAATCTACTTTAGTTCTTACAGATTGTACTGTAGAGATCTTGTAGATCTTATCAATAATGAAAGAGAATAGTCTAACAAAGCAATCTCCACCATCTGTAATAATGCCAGAATTCATTGTAATCTTAGGCATCTTAAGCCTAAAGATAAATGCTGTCATGCCAGCAACAATATAACTAATAAACCAGCTAAGATCGCTACATGTATAAGTACCATTCTGATACTTAATATAATCAGTAGCATCTATAAAGAGTTTAACTTTCTTAGCATCTGTTACATCTTTAGCTACAAACACCCTAAATGCTTTAGGAAGAGATTTATCAGCAATTCCGATTACTACATTATCAGAGGTGATTACTTTAATCAATTTATCGGAAATTTTTCTTCTTTTTACATCAAACAGAATATCTTCGAATTCAGAAGATTTCGTATTTATTCTTTCAGCCTTAACAATAAACTTGTATAGCTGTTCATTATACGATGGTAGCTTCGAATACAGATAGCTGTCATTATATGTAATCGCCATCTTCTGTACCTCCTCATGTTTTTAATTACTCTGATGTTCCAGAAAACAACAAATATAGAAATATAATAAAGCCACTACATTTAATATAAAAAGCCATCTTTAGGAGGATTAATATATGAATGAGTCTACTTTCCAGTCAGCTGCGGCTGATGCTAATTTTGATGAATTGATGAAGAACTTTAAGCTTAACTGCCCGATTAAGAAAATTAATCTTAAGCTTGAAGAGCCTAATGCTATAGTAGGGATGTGGTTGCTTTCTACAGAAAATTCTATTGAAAGAATTAGAGAGAAAGCAGATACTGATGATCTTAATGGAGATACAATTTTATTCTTCACCAATCAGCATATTGTTGAGCTAGGCAATATTCTGTATGGTATGCTCAGTCTAGTAGCTGCAAATGCTGGATTAAACGCTGCTGGTGTGCCAGATCTTATTTCCGACTATATGATGATCTGCAAAGAGATTCCTACATACGATCATTATATGACTAGAGTAACCAATATGATTATGCAGAGTATTGGTGGTCCAGATTCAATGAATCCAATAAAAGAAAAGATTAGGGATATTCTCTATTCTGTAATCTTTTTATCATACGCTGCATTGGATGAATTTGCTGCTGAAGCCATCGAAGGTTTTCAGAAGAGCTTAGATAAGGATAAGAAAGATGAATGATATGCTAGACTTACTAGATAGTATGGTAATTGATAAATCTAAGCTAGAGTCTGATTATTACTTTGATGGTGCTAAAGTTCCTAGAGTGACTAAGATAATTAGCAGATGCATCCATAATGATGGGTTAATGTATTGGGCTAACTCAATAGGATTTAAGCATCAGTCTTATTCTAAGACTCTTAATGAAGCAGCAAAGATCGGTACTCAGTGCCATAATAATATAGATTCTTATCTAGATGACCAATCGCATGAAGCTCCAGAAGATATAATGTGGAGTGCTAGAAATGCATATAATTCATTTCTTAAATGGTTCAACGATATAAATAGTTATGCTCAAGTAAAAGTACTTATGCATGAACAACCATTGATCTGTAAATACTTCGGCGGTACTTTAGACGGGCTATATGATATAAATGGTAAGATCTATATTATAGACTATAAGACAAGTAATCATGTTACATACAACTATTGTCTTCAAGTTGCTGCTTATATTTATATGCTTAGAGAAACAAAGAATATCAATGTGGATGGAGTAATTATCTTACAGCTATCGAAAAAAGATGTTGGATATAATGAATACTCTCTCAATTTCGATAATCCAATTGATTATCAGTATATTAGAGATTGTGAACAGGCATTCTTAGCTATGGTATATTGGTACTATAACTTATGTAATGTCGAGAATGGCTTTAATAAAATAGGATGGAATTAGATATGTTAATAAAGGATAAAGAAGTGGATATAATAAGACTTATATGTATGAAAATGGCGTTATATATTAAAACTAACAAACTAAGATTTCTACGCAGATTATATTACAAACGCCAAATTGATAATTTATTTGATGAGCTTCTTAGTAAGGGTATAAATGATAGCTCTGCTATAGTAGCAAGATTCTTATTAAGCCTAAGCAGGAATGCTCAATCTATTATAGAAAATGAAAATGAATTTGTAGAAATTATTTCAGATAAATTTATTGTATATAAACTATTACCGGAACAAGTTACTTATAATATAGATGCTAAACAATTTGAAGTTGATACCAATCCGGCTGATGATACAGCTGGTCTGAAGTATGATATTAACGGTGGAGACATTGATAGGAATAATCTAGATATGTATCCATCTACTATAGTAGAATCTTGGTTATATATATCCAATAAATTAGAAGAAAAATACGTAGAGCTTATAGCAAGTATAGCTATTACAATGAATAATCTAGATGAATACAATCGTAGTAGATACGTTAATATTCATTAAGCAAAAGATCTCCCAGGTAGATTGCTCTACCTGGGATCTCTTGTGAGGAAAGAAAAATGAAAAACAACTTGCGCTTAGCAGCAGTCTCATGCACTAAAGAGGTAACAAGCCGGAATTATCACCTCTTTATTATATTGTTTAAAATTATATTACGTTAGAGGTCTTTAAAATGAGCGAAACGTTTACAAGAGGTGAGCTTCATATATTTACTGATAACCCTATGGATTATGGTTTACCTCAGGGAACACTTATACTAGTAACATACGCTGATACTATGGATTCTATATCGGAAAACAAAAAAGTTATATATACAACGCAGTTATCTGTATTGTCTCATCTATGGATCAAAGCCGGATATGATATATATCTATATGATAATGGCTATATAATAAAATTTGATGATGCTTATCTGGATCTTATTAACGCTAGATATAATGCATTACCATATGAATATATGCAAGATCTTTATAGATGGGATAATCTATATCAAATTCCAGAATGATTGCATATTATATATTTGAAACTTGTGAATTGATTATCTTATTGGAGGATAAGAATATGAAAAACAATAGAGGATATTTCGTTGTTATCGAAGGGCCAGATGGTGCCGGTAAAACTACAGTAGCTAATATGCTGGTAGATAAATTAAAATCAAATGATTATGATGCTATATATTGTAGAGAGCCAGGTGGATTAATCGAAGGGGAGAAGATTAGAGATATCGTTTTAAATCATGAGCTCTCAACAGAACAGAGAGTATTACTATTCTTAGCATCTATGAGCGGTAATCTAGAGAAGATAGTGAAACCAGCTCTAGATAATAAAAAGATAGTTATTATGGATAGATTCGTAAGAAGCACTTACATTTATCAGGGTATTATTAACCATGATAAAAATATTGTCGGTGAAGACTATTTCGATACTATGGATGTATATAATAATGATCTTAGATGGCAGTATAGGCAGAGATTTATGAGCGATCTTATTAAGTATACATTTAAAGGTATCTTTCCTGACATAGAGTATGTTCTTCAGATACAGCCAGAAGAAGCTTGGAGACGTACACATACCAGAGCTAAAGCTGAAGATGTATTTGAATCTAAAGGGTATGAATATTTTAAGCATATTAACAATGGTTATTGGACGCCTTTAGTATTTCCTGAAGTAGATGAATCTGTAAGAATCATCACTGATGATAAGAATGCTGAAGAAGTTACAGATATTATATATGGGAATTTTATTAAATTAATCGAAGAAGATGATAAAGCATACGGAGATGATGAATAATGAATTCTCTTGCAACCATAGTATCAATAAGCGATATTCATTTTGGAGCTACAGATCCACTATTCATGTATAATACTTTACAGGAACAGTTTATCAATAAAATAGCTCCATTGAATTTTGATATATTAGCAATATGCGGTGATTTATTTGACTCTAAATTTATGAGCAATAATCCAATTATTTCATTTGCGCTAAATTTCGTAGATTCTTTGGTAAGAATGTGTAGAGATAAACATGCTACACTTATTCTACTGGATGGAACTCCAAGCCACGATAATGGTCAGTACAATTTGTTTTATCATTATCTAACAGATCCATCTATAGATCTCCGGATCGTAGAGAATATGCAATTTCAGTATGTAAAAAATCTTAAAATTCTGTGTATCCCAGAAAGATATGGAATTCCAGAAGAAGAATATAGAAAGTATTTATTTGAATCTGGTAATTATGATCTTTGTTTATTACATGGGACTTTTAAAGGATCTTTCAAAGGATCAGAAATAGCGACGCTTAGTTCTAATAAAGCACCGGTATTTTCTATGGCATCATTTATTAATTGTAGTGGCCCAATATTAATGGGCCATTATCATACTTCAGGATGCTATGAAACATATGCTTACTATAATGGATCTGCATTAAGGTTTGCTTTTGGTCAAGAGGAAGAAAAAGGATTCTTAATTACTCTATATTCCCAACAATATAGATTGCATTATACAGAATTAGTTCCAATCAAGAGTCATACCTATGTAACCATCAATATAGACCATATCTTAAATGAAGATCCAAAGAAAATTATTGATTACATAAAATTTCAGAAAGAATCTAATAATATAGATTACATAAGGGTACAGTTTAATAATCCTAATGAAAATATGAATATTGTTAGATCCTATTTCAGAAATAATGCAGCTGTTACATTACAAGAGATGGATAAGAAATCCAGACAGATGGAACAGATAGATCAGCTTATAGTTGAACAGAATGAGGAAAACTCATTCTTAATAGATAATGAGCTGGATGATTATACAAAATTTGTAATGTATATGAATAAATCTGAAGGTTGTGATTTCATAACCGTAGATGAGTTGATATCAATATTGGAGGATAAGCAATATGGATGAGGAAAAGAGTTACCTAACGATGGAAGAGATCCAGGGTAATATTCAGCATGATACTTTATTGATAGATGAAGATTATGATCTTGAAGTTATAAAGACTACTGTTAGGTATAGAGCTCTCTGTATAGTAAGGAATATCTTAATATCACTATTATTATTCATGACTATTATTGATCTCGTGGATTATTATGCTATCTCTGGCAATATATTCTTTCATGCTTATATTGTAGGAGCAATATTCGCTTGCACATTATCTTATTCATTTGCATTATATAGCTGGTATAATAATAGTATATCATATATTGATAGATGCAAGGTGTATACTAAAGTTTCAATGTGTATGTACTGGTATGGACAGATGCAAAGATTTGATCAGCTTGCTGATTGGGAAAGGGATAAGATATTTGAAAATGATATAATGCCTTACGCGGGTTTAAAGAAATCATAAAAGTTATTTAAATCAGGATGATATCTATAATAAATCCCTCCAAGACATTTAAGTACTATATTTGGAGGCGGAGAGACCAATACGATGGAAGATAGAAGGCAAAAATATGCACTAAAAAACAAAGAAAATATACAACTAGATATAAAGTTTGATATTACGGAGTTAGATCTTATGTGCGGCTATATCGTTTCAGAAAATAGATCTATCCGTAGAGGTAACATTGTAAACTTAATGAATGTATTCAAGCTTATTAATATGGGCGTTTATGGTAATGATCAAGCTTGTAAAGAACGTATTGAATTTATTCAGAAAGGTATCAAAGCAAGACTAGATAAAAACCTATCAACAACGTTCACAATTACAAAAGAGATCCAAGGGGGTATTGGATCTGATGATTATCTAAAATATCCAGAGCTTTCTAATACTGAGGTTGAGTGGGTCAATCAATGCATGAGTGAAATATTAAAATATGCTAATATTGAATCTAATGCAGATGAAGGATTAAATCTTCTAACGAGATTAAAGTCCTCTGATTATACTCATAGAGGAGATGTGGTTAAAGATCTTGAGGGTTGGCTTTCAAAAGTACAGAATCTTTTAAGGAAATCTAAGATGGATAATATAGAAGATCTTACATTCTCCTTATCGGGTAATACTTTTATTGAAGCTATGACAGAAACCCACAAGCAAGCAACATCTCCATCTAATACTCTGGTATTTGGAACTCAAGCATTAAATTCATTAACTGGTGGTGGTTTATATTCAACTAGAGTTTATACTTTGCTAGGATTGCCTGGCGAGGGTAAATCATCGACTATGCTTGATATGGCTATACAGCTTAAGAGATATAACACAAATTATAAATGTAAAGATCCAACAAAGAGACCATGTGTGGTTCTATTTGTTATGGAGAATTCAATTATAGAAACAGTCGAAAGATTGTTTAGTATGTGTATTATAGGAAAGCATATTGATGAGTATTCTCTGAATGAGGCAATAAACATAATGACTGATAAAGGCTTACATTTAACGGATTCTGATCCGATAGACCTAGTAATTAAATATAAACCAAATCTATCTGTTGATACTTCCTATCTATATACGTTAGTAGATGATCTGGAAGACGAAGGATATGAAGTTATATGTGTTCTTCAGGATTATCTTAAAAGAATCCGTTCGGTTGAAGGTAATTTTAATGGTGATCTTAGAGCACAGTTAGGTGCTATTGTTAATGAGTTTAAAGTATTCGCAACTATAAAAAATATACCAGTCGTTACAGCATCACAGCTTAATAGAACAGCAACTAACTCTATTGATACAGCAAGGGTAAAAAATAAATCTGACTTGGTTAGATTAATCGGTAGAGCAAATGTTGGTGAGTCAAATCTTATCCTTGAGAATTCTGACTGGATAGCTCTTATAGCTCCAGAACAAGATAGAGTTACCGGTCAGAGATTCTTAGGAATACAGAGAGTAAAATCCAGGTATTATATTCCAGATGGATTTCATTATGCATATATCCCATACATAAATGATTCTATCAAATTTGTAGAGGATATTAATGGAGCTCCAATGCATAGAGAAACAATGGCTTCACCAGCAGATCAAGAACTTAATACTGGAGTTAATTCTAGTGGAGCTCTTGTAGGGGCAGTAAATGAGGTTAAGAATTTTGTAGATGTAGGTGGTAATAAACTGGCTGCAGATGAGCTAGGCAATATGTTTAACAATGCTAAGTTTGTAGCTAGACAAATGATAAACTTACCTAACCTATGTTATGTAAATCCATATACCAATACAGTATATAATGCTCCTAAAGCAAAGAAAGTTCAAATGTATAAACTGGTAGATAATAATCCCGCAGGCAATTAAGCCTGCGGGGTTGTTGTTTTGTTTTTATTTTTACATTGAAGCATAATATGGATTTAGATCCATAGTATTGTATGTATCAAGAGCTGATTTATTAGCTGATACAAGCTTATTCATAATCTCACGCATATTTACTTTGGTTGGCAATAATAAATGTGTTTTTGTAAATTGCTTTACAGAGCACATGTCATTTATTTCTAGTATAATAAAGAATATTTCTGTAGCTCCATAAACATCAAAAGCTAATAGTTTAGGCCTATATTTATATTTAATAAACTCTTTATCAGACATAACTACTGGCACGCAGTAATCACTACGAATCTCTTCTAGATAATCTCCTAATACATTATATACGGGATACTTAATATCAGTAGATATATCATTATAAGTTTCCAAATGCTGGAAACTTAAGTTATTAAAACAAACATCCTCATCAGACTGACAAGATATAAAATCTTCTATAGTAAAAGTATTCTGAGGCTGTTGGAAAGAATAACTACTAACTGCCATTCATATAACCTCCTTTATATTTAATTACGGAGTGGTAGGATTAGTATTACCGCCGGTTCCTCCTCCTTCTCCACCAGTACTCTCGCCACCGGTACCTTCACCGCCTTCGGTAGGCGTTGTCGGATCAGGATCCTTAGCGCTTCGTTTAATACCCATAAGCTCTGAATATAGATAAGCTACTAATGGGAATAGGGATAATTGGATTCCTGTAATTCCAGGCCATTCATCAAGCGGCGGAAGATTACCTTCATCATCTTCCATAGGAATAACTAAATCCATAGAAATAGTACCGACTTTATTGTTGATAGAAATAATACTAGCATCAATTTCACCTACCTTGGTCTGTAGATCTAATGCTAGTGATTGTAATGAACCAATACTTGCTGTTAAGCTTTGTTTGACTGAGGTAATCTGTTCTTTTAACTGAGCTTCTACAGTAAGTATTTTAGCTTCAAGAGTATCGTTAACACTATCTATTCTTGTTCCTAACTCTTCACGAGTTTGATCAATAAAGTTATTTGTATCTTGTCGAAGATTTTCTACAGCATTCTGAATATAGTCAAAATCAGAATCAAGTATTTGATTAAGCATATCATAGTTCTTATCAGAATACTCTGTAGCGGCATCCATTGTATTAGAAATTTCTGTCTGTAATTTGGTAACAGCATCATCTAATTCAGTGGTATAATCTTGTCTAATTGAAGCTAAGCCTTCATCTATTCTTGTAGTTAAATCATTTCTTAAAGTAGTCATAGAAGAATTAATATCATCAACTTCAGATTGTATCAATGCTCTAAGAGATGCATCATTATATGATACTTGCTCATCTATACGCTCAGTTACATTATCTATAGCTGATTCAACAGTTTCATCTGTATATAATTTTAATTCTTCTACGGCGGTAT
>Ga0310697_10005124_pt1 | contig 12728 bp, 12 predicted proteins | sample 172DNAGHGlowgp2_FD_203883 | JGI IMG/M metagenome (GOLD analysis project Ga0310697, IMG submission 203883) | Sheep rumen microbial communities from Palmerston North, Manawatu-Wanganui, New Zealand - 1728 DNA GHGlow gp2 (v2) (version 2) | ecosystem: Host-associated > Mammals > Digestive system >... | reverse complement strand
CAAGTACATTCTAACAGATTATTGATTGCTGCGTTAGAGGCACCGGTTTCATGCCTTTTTGTGCCGTTCGCGCAGCGGAAAGGTATGGTCATAAAAATGAAAAAACGGATCACAGGTTTCCTTTTGCTAGTCGTGATGCTGGTCTCCGCGGGCTGCGGCAGCACCCCGGCGCAGGCCACTCCGGCCCCCACGGCAGCACCTGAAGCAGCACCGACCCCCACACAGGAACCCACCCCGGCACAGGAGCCGGCGATCGTTAAGGCCACGGAAGCCCCGGTCGAAGAGCCTGTCGTCGAAGAAACATCCACAGAACCGGTACAGGAAAACAAGAGCCTGGTCGTCGTCTTCTCCTGCACCGGCACCACAAAGGGCATCGCCGAGAAGATCGCGGCGCTCAGCGGCGCAGAGCTTGTGGATCTCGTCCCGGCCCAGCCCTACACGGCGGAGGACCTCAATTACAACGACCGCTCGACCCGCGCGACCGTGGAGCAGAACACCCCCGACGCACGTCCCGAGATCGCGGAAGACATCTCCCTCGACGGCGTCACTACCCTCTATCTCGGCTATCCAATCTGGTGGGGACAGGCCCCGCGCATCATGAGCACCTTTGTGGAGAGCCATGACTTTACCGGCATTACGGTCGTTCCCTTCTGCACCTCCGGCGGCAGCGGCGCGGGCCGCACCGGGGAGACCCTGGGCGAGCAGGCCGGGACCGGCACCTTCCTCACTTCCACGCGCTTCAGCTCCGGCGTGTCCGAGAGCGAGCTGCAGAACTGGATCGACAGCCACAAATGAGTAAAATACAGAGCAAAAAACGCGACGGCCTGCACAAGCTCGTGGATGTCTGTATGCTCATCCTCCTGCTGTGCCTGATGTCCTATCAGGTCACAGGGGAGGAGAAGCACGAGTGGACAGGCATCCTCATGACCCTGACCGTGATCGTCCACCAGATCCTCAACCGGCGCTGGTACGCGGCGCTGTTCAAGGGCAGGTACAATCTCTACCGCAGTGTCACAACGGCGGTAAACCTCCTGCTTCTGGTGTCCATGCTGGTGACGGCTTTCTGCGGCATGTCCATGAGCGAGTACGCCGTGCCCTTCCTCTATTGGGCGCGGGGCCTGATTTACGTGCGCCCGACGCACCTTGCCATGAGCCATTGGAGCTTCGTGCTGATGGGCCTGCACCTGGGGCTGCATATCCCGCTCATGCTCGGCAGAATGAAGGACAAGGCGCGGACACTCCTGACCGCCTTCGGCGCGGTGCTCGGCGGGATCGGCTTCTGGCTCTTTCTCAGAAACGGGATGCCGAACTATCTCTTTTTCCGTGTGCCCTTTGCGTTTCTGGATTATGAAAAGGCCTTCTGGCTGGTCTTCCTGGAGAATGCCCTGATGCTCAGTACCTGGGCCTTTCTCGGCGCGAAGCTTGCCGTTTTGTGCATGAAGCGGAAGAAGCCGGCCCTGATCCTCGGAAGCATTGCCGCGGCGGCGGTGCTCGGCATCGCGCTCAACGCTGCCTTTCCCGGTGACAACGACCTGGATTTTAACGTGGCCTGGACCGTCCCCGAGGCGCAGCCCGCCGAGACTGCCCATACCCCGGAGCCTGTTACGCAGAGCACAGTGCCCACGGAGCTGAACGACGGTTTCGTGCTGATCCCCGCCGGACGCTTTCTCATGGGAAGTCCGGAGACGGAAAACTGGCGCATTGAGGACGAGACACAGCATGAGGTCAGCGTCTCCGCCTTTACTATCGACCCCTATGAGACCACACAGGCGGACTATGTGCGCCTGATGGGCGAGAACCCCAGCGACTTTACGGGCGACACTCTCCCGGTGGAGAGCATCTCCTGGCTGGATACCATCCGCTATGCAAACGCAAGGAGCAGGGAAGCGGGGCTCACGCCCGCCTACACCATCACCGGTGACAGTGTGACCTGGGACCGCAGCGCCGCGGGCTACCGCCTGCCGACAGAGGCGGAGTGGGAATACGCCTGCCGTGCGGGAACTCTGACACCGTTCAACCTGGAAAAATCCCTCGACGCTACCGAGGCCAACTTCTACGGGCATTACCCCTATGAGATCGAGGAAAACTACTTCAACGATTCCGTCCTCGAGGCGCGTCCCGGACAGTACCGCGGCGAGACCGTCTCCGTCGGGAGCTTTTCGCCCAACGCTTGGGGCCTCTATGACTGCCACGGGAATGTGAACGAGTGGTGCTGGGACTACTACGGCCCCTATGACCCCGCACAGAATGCCGATCCCACCGGAGCCGCAGACGGCACCCGCCATGTCTATCGCGGCGGCGGCTGGAACGACTTCGGCAAGAACATGCGCTCGGCCTACCGGGCGGCAGGCCAGGCCGATCTGAAGAGCTTCAACCTGGGCGTGCGCCTGGTGCGAAACGCAGAGCCTCTTTCCGGCACAGTCACGGCGCAGGAGGGCATTCCAAACGCCTCCGGCGGCAAGGTGCTGATCGCGTTCTTCTCCTGGGGCGGGAATACCCGCGGTATCGCCCGGGAAATCCAGAGCCAGACGGGCGCGGACCTCTTCGAGATCACGCTGGTGGAGCCCTACTCCAACGACTATAACACGGTTCTCATGGAAGCCCAGCGCGACCAGCACGACAAAGCGCGGCCCGAGATCGTGCAGCATATTGACAACATGGACGAGTATGACACCATCCTTCTCGGCTACCCCAACTGGTGGGCCTCGATCCCGATGCCGATCGCGTCTTTCCTGGAAGAGTACGACTTCTCTGGCAAGCAGATCATCCCGTTCTGCTCCCACGGCGGCGGCCGTTTCGGCCAGAGCCTGACGGCGATCGCAAAGCTCGCGCCGGACGCGAACCTGGGGGAGGGACTCTCCGTCCACTACTCCGGCGGCAGCAGCCTCGCCGCCAATGTGACCGCATGGCTCGAGAAAAACAACATCGGACACGGATAAAGACAGTCAATATTGCGTAAGAATGAAAGCAAAACTGATTCAAAGCTTGATTGATACTGTTCCCTTATGCCGGGGAAGAGGTCACCGCCAGTGTGTGGTTCAACATTACGATCTATACGATCTTTATTTAAAGGAGCAGTGTGATGATCCAAAAAACCTATCATATTGACCATTACTCCGATCAAAAGCTCACCGACATTCTGACTGAGGTTGCGGCCATGCCGGCCTATCGGGACAGCAGACAGGTGCTGCTTGTCATGATGGAGCAGAACTGGGACAGAGACTGCATAAAAGAGAAAACGGACGCGATACGAAGTGCGCTGCCTAAAGCGGAGGTCGTGGGTGTCACGCATTTTGACGCACTCACAGACGGAGCCGCGATACCGAACAATACGATCCTGTCCTTTCTCTTTTTTGAAACCCCGGCCTTCAGCGTCTTCCGTATCGGCCTTAGCGGACGGGAGGAAAATGAAATCGGGGAAGAGCTGGGGAGCCTGATCAAAACCGTTTCGGCGCCCAAGTGCCTGATGACCTTCTTTGCCGACAGAAACCGGGACATTGCAGAGATCCTGAATACCGCATCTCCTCAGTTCCCGGTGCTCGGCGCAACGGCAGGCATCGACACCTTCTTTATCAACGGAGAAGGGGAGGGCCTGGTCTTCGATCAGAACGCTGTCTTTGAGAACACGCTTCTGGCAGTCCTGTTCCATGGCGAACAGCTTCACGTCAAGGTATCCTACAACTTCGGCTGGACACAGGTCGGAAAGACCATGACGGTCACAAAGCTGAAAGACCCCTATACCGTGGCGGAGATCGATCATCAGCCGGCCGCCGAACTGTACGGCAAATACCTGGGGATCCCCTGGCGCACCAACAGTCTGTCCGTCCTGAACATCTGCGAGTTTCCGATCGTGGTCGAGCGGGATGACCTTCGTCTCGGCCGTATTCCTTACGCCTGGACGGAGAAAGGTGATCTGAAGCTTGCCATCACGATGCACGAGGGGGAGAAGCTTCGCCTGTCCTACGGACTGCCGCAGCAGATATTCACAGGGATCTGCGACGATGCTGAGAGCTTCCGTACATTCGGCCCGCAGGCGATGCTGATGGTCGTCTGTATGAACCGCATGCTGTTTTTGGGGGATCAGGAACGGCTGGAGACCGACGCTTATCGGCGGATACTGCCGGAGGCTGCCTGGCTGCACGGAAATTCCGAGGTGTACCGCGCAAACGGCGTCGGCGGCGAGATGCACAGCGCCCTGCTTGCGGTCGGTTTCCGGGAGGGAAACGAAGTATCCCCGGTCCCGGAGGCAGCGTGTTCCACGGCCCCTTCCGGCGACGCGGTCATTCCGCTTGAGCTACGGCTGATGACCTTCCTGCGGGCGGTCACAGGGGACCTCCAGGAGACGACGGACGAGCTGATCGACCTCAAGAATCATCTCGAGGACGAGGTGGAGAGAAAAACCCAGGAGAAAGAGAGCCTGGAGCTCCATGTGGTCCAGACGCTGGCGGAGGCGATCGACGCCAAGGACAGCTATACCAACGGTCATTCCGGGCGCGTTGCGGCCTATTCGAGAGAGATCGCCCGGCGGGCCGGATACAGCGTGAAGGCGCAGAACGAGATCTTTATGATGGGGCTTCTGCACGATGTCGGAAAGATCGGCGTGCCGGATGCCGTTATTAACAAACCCGGACGGCTCACGGATGAAGAGTTTGCGAAGATCAAAAACCACCCGGTTATGGGGGCGCGGATCCTGAAAACGATCCGGGAGATGCCGAAGCTCGTCACAGGTGCCCGGTGGCACCATGAGCGCTATGACGGAAGGGGATACCCGGATGGACTGAAGGGAACGGACATTCCGGAGGAAGCGCGTATCATCGGCGTGGCGGATGCCTATGACGCCATGACCAGCAACCGCAGCTACCGCGAAAGCATGCCGCAGAGCAAAGTGCGCGAGCAGATCGAGGGCGGCAGAGGGACACAGTTTGACCCCCGCTTTGCCGATATCATGCTGCAGATGATCGACGAGGATACGGAATACCGGATGCGGGAAATCTGAATTCAGTATGAGGAGGAAAATACAATGGCACTGAAATCAACACTCGGCTTTGGCATGATGCGCCTGCCGGTCAAAAACGGTAATCCCACGGACTTTGATTATGAGGAGCTCAACCGCATGGTCGACACCTATCTGGAGGCCGGGTTCAACTACTTTGACACCTCTTTTGTTTACCACAACGGCAAGAGTGAGGAAGCCGTCCGCAAGGCCGTGGTGGAGCGGCATCCAAGAGAAAGCATCCGCATCGCCACCAAGTTCCCGACCTTCTTCCTGAAGCCCGGCGACGAGGACAAGATCGAGGGCTACTTTCAGCATCAGCTCGATGAGCTCGGCGTGGACTATATCGACTACTATTTGCTCCACAACTTCCAGACGCGCTGGTACGACGGCTACGACGGAAACGGCGGCGTCATTCAGTCCGAGCATCTGATTGAGCATGCGCTCAAGTGGAAGGCGGAGGGCAAGATTAAGCATCTGGGCTTTTCCTTCCACTCCTCGGCAAAGCTCCTGGACCGCATCCTGACCGAGCACCCTGAATTTGAGTTTGTCCAGATCGCGGCAAACTATGTGGACTGGAATTCTGAGCTTGTGCAGGCCGGGCCGTGCTATGACGTGATCCGCAAGCATGGAAAACAGGTCGTCATCATGGAGCCTGTCAAGGGCGGCGGGCTTGCGAAGGTGCCGGAGGCAGTCGAAAAGGTGCTCAAGGAGAAGGATCCGCAGCGCTCCGTCGCCTCCTGGGCGATCCGCTTCGTCGGCTCTCTGGACGGCCTCATCTGCTGCCTGAGCGGCATGAGCACGCTGGAGCAGGTCAGGGACAACATCCGCACCTATCAGGAGCTGGAGCCGATCACCGCAGAGGAGTGCCGCTGGTTGACGGAGGTCATTAACGCCCTCTACCGCGCCCAGGGGCCGGTAAAGGATCTGAGGCGCTATGAGGGACTGACGCTTTACGGCGTCCCCGTCACCGCGATCATGGAGGGGTACAGCGTCTGCCAGCTTCAGCCCGATCCCGGTTTTGCCGATGACAACAACTATCTGCTCAATGCTGTCGCTGAGGAGTACCACCGTGATTTCACGGAGGATCTTCCAAAGGAGCGACTGGTGAACAAGGCCGGGGAAGATGTGACCGGGGAAGTCTATCAGGCTTATAACTGGCTGCGGGAGCATACCTTCTGATTAAACCGAAAAGCAGAAGAGTTTGTGCCCCATTAATAAAAAAGACAAAAAAGAGAGCCAGTACCGCGTAAAAAACGGTACCGGCTCATGCTTATGTCAATAGCGTGAGCGCGGAGGCTGCTGTTGTAGGAATCGGCTATGTCAGTCTCATCTCGGCCAGCAGCTCATACTACCCCCTAATAGAAACAGCAAATTCTGCTCGGAAATCTAATTGCACTTTCTATCAGGGAATAGTATCACAGATGAAATCGTCATCAGAGGGCTGCCGGCCTTGCGTTTGGGCAGCTCCGGCAGAATTCATAGGACTATCACTCTCCTCGTGATCATCAAACACGCCGTACACATAGGACGACATCTGTCAGCGAGATTTGAACCACGCAAAATTGAACCAACCGATATCCACATTCGCGCTGCTCCGTCACTTAACGATTCATCCCTTGACAAAAAACGCTAATTCTGTTAACATGTGGTTAGACACAGCTAACTATAAGAATGGAGCAAAGATATGCTACGGGATAAAAGCGCCAATCATATCAAACTGATGGCTGCGGCGCGGGCGGAGTTTCTCGAACATGGATTTGAGAAGGCCTCCATGCGCTCTATCGGAGAGCGCTGCGGCATGACTGCGGCGGGGCTCTACCGCCATTGCCGGAATAAGGAGGACTTGTTCGACCAGTTGGTCTCTCCTGCTGCCGAGCGGCTGAACACATGGCTCAGGGAGCATGTGGAACGATATGTGAACGCTGGTGAGAGCAGTCGGGAACTCCAGTGGCGTGATTCCTGGATCGACATGATGCGCGAAGTCGTCTATTCCCATATGGAGGACTATATCCTCCTGGTGACCAAATCCGGAGGGACGAAATACGAGAACTTCCTGCACGATCTGACGGAGACAGGACAGAAGCAATTTCTTTTTTATCTGCCTGTGCTTCGGAAAATGGGATATCCGGTCTGGGACATCAATCCAGAGGCCCTGCATCTGCTGTTCTCCGCGTATTCGACAGCGCTTTTTGAACCGGTCATTCACAGCTACCGGGCGGAGGATGCGATCCGCTGTCTGGACACCATTGAAGCGTTTTTCCTTCCCGGCTGGAAAAATCTGATGGGCTTTTAGCCGGAACGGTTCTTTCACAAACACCGCCTATCCCTCTCTCGGGGGATAGGCGATGGCCATTTTTAGGATTGGTTAACGAGAGAAGGTCTTCGTTAGCTAACAAATTGCCGGGAGGCTTGCTTATGCAGGAGATGAAAAAGACCCAGTCACCCATGGCTTGGGTGTTGGGTCAAACAGGCACCCACAGGGGACAGTATATATTGACCACGGCGTATCGTCCAGCAGGGGAATCATGTTTCTGATCGATGAGTATTGGGTAGGCCATACCGGAGCCAGAATCATCCCGGGCACGGAGGATATGAGACCGTACACCTGCCGTGCGGCGTGTTTATGTGGATATACAAATCCGTCGCGGAAGGTGCGGGCACAGAGATCGGTCATGACATTGCACTGAGTTATCTGTTGTACTTTTTGCTCCCGGCGGCAGCTGTATTCGGCGTATTCTTTATTGACGCGAGCACAGTGCAGTTCATCGCCTTTATAATGGGGCGCACGCCGTTTCCAAAATGGTACTGCGTTTTTAACCTTCTGATCGGAAAGGCTGTTTTCAACTCAGTGCGTCAGTTCGGAAACACAGCCTTGATCAACGGGATCGCAACGTCCAATATGAGCCTAAGTGCGATCGTCATGTTTACTGCGCTGCTGATTGGCTGGAAAAAATATGTGAGCGAAGAGCGGGAAAGCTGCGCAAGCGCCTTCTCGCAAAGATCACAGGCCGCAGGCCGGAGGAGGCTGCAGGATCCTTTACACCAAAGCGAACTTTCAAAGCTGGAAGAACCAGAACAAATGCCTGATCGGCAGAAAGACGGCTGTGATCATCATTCCAGAAAACCATGGATCAGTATTCTGGCAATAAAGTAATCTCCTGTCTGCTTTACACCGAACTGCCGTATCCGGGCGGAAGCCTGCCGCTCCTGTCAGCAAAAGCGAGGGAAAACTGTTGTGGACGTGACCTGTTCCGCGGCTGTAACGCAACCTGAAAAGCGAATAAAGGCAAAAGCGCTGTGGAGATTGAAAGATTACCGCAGCGTTTCCGCTTGAAGAGTCAGGGCAATGCCGCATAATTCGGCGAGAGCGAATCCTGAGGAAAATTGAGTTCTGACGATGGCGGATTGTGCGGTATTGCCTTAGTCATTTCAAACTATGATATTACAGAATTGCCAAGCGAAAGGGGTCACAGAAAATGAAAGACTACACGGTTTTCATCCGTACCCAGACCCTGTGCCGGGGTGGAGAGCTCTGCAGATTCCGCTTGTTCGGCATGAGACCAACGACGGGGCGGCGAGTGCTGTGACTTTCTACTGGAATATAAGGAGAATTGACGGGGAGCGTTCGTATGAGTCTGATTGATCATTTTGACGATTACAAGAAAAAGCTTATTGATGTGCCAAGAAACATGGCAAAATCGCTTATCAATTGGTTCAGAAATGAATTGGCGGAACAGTATCATGGAAGAGCAAAGAATCTCGGTTTTCGGCTGAGATTTTTGCTTTTTTGATAATACCCGCGAAACTTTAACATATCTTTAACATCAGTATGTTATACTTCCAACAAAAAGCACTTGTCGGAGGTCCAACTATGTTCAAACTGTTAGTCTTGGAGGATGACCGCGAGCTTAACCGTGCGGTCTGCTGTTTTTTAAATCAGAACGGATATGACGCGCTGGGCTGCCTCAGCGCGAACGAGGCCTATGACGCCATGTACGGCGGCACGGTGTTCGATCTCATCATCTCGGACATTATGATGCCGGAGGTGGACGGCTTTGAGTTCGCCCGTACGATCCGGGGAACGGATAAGAATATCCCCATTCTGTTTATGACGGCGCGAGATGACTTTGCCGCCAAACAGCGGGGTTTTCGCATGGGCATCGACGACTACCTGGTCAAGCCCATCGACCTGGAGGAGCTGCTTTTGCATGTGGAAGCGCTCCTGCGCCGCGCCGGGATCACCACCAGCCACAAGCTGGAGGTCGGCAGCCTGGCGCTGGACGCGGACGAGAGAAGCGCAGTCTTAAACGGCGAGGAGATCCCTCTGACCGTGCGAGAGTTCAACCTACTATACAAGCTCCTGAGTTACCCGAAGAAGGCTTTCACCCGCAGCCAGCTCATGGATGAGTTCTGGGACGGGGAGACCGGCTCCGGCCCCCGCACGGTGGACGTGTACATGACCAAGCTCCGGCAGAAATTTGCCGATTGCGACGACTTTGAAATCGTCACCGTCCACGGTCTTGGGTACAAGGCGGTGCTCAAATGAAACAGGAAAAGAACCGCAAACGGGTCGCGTTTCTCCAACTGTTCTGCATCTTCTTTCTGCTGATTGCTTTTGTGCTGACAAGCTCCATGGCGCTGTTCATGACCTACCTGCACAATGCTACGCAGATAGAGTTTACTGCCCAGAATATCGGCGCGGCGGCGACAGTCACGTTCGGCAATGTGTTTATGCTGAGCCTGATCTGTGCGGCAGTGGATCTGCTGCGCCGTCGCCTTACGGTGGAGCGCCCGGTAAAGCGCATTATCGACGGAGCACAAAAGGTCATGGACGGCGATCTCAGCACCCGCATTGCGCCCCTGCGTGGGGTGGAGCCGGGCTTCAATGTCATCATCGACTATTTTAACCGCATGGTGCAGGAGCTATCCGGTATGGAGACCCTGCGCACGGACTTCATCGCCAATGTCTCCCACGAGCTGAAAACCCCATTGGCGGTCATTCAGAACTACGGCACCATGCTTCAGCAGGCAAATCTTTCCGAGGAAGACCGCAGGGACTATGCCCGCACGGTGACGAATGCCTCCCAACGGCTTGCAAGCCTGATCACCAATATCCTTAAGCTCAACAAGCTGGAAAACCAGCAGATCTATCCGAAGAAGGAGCGCTTCGATCTGAGTGAACAGCTCTGCGAATGTCTGCTCGGCTTTGAAAACGCCTGGGAGTCAAAGAATCTCGAAATAGAGGCAGACATGGAAGACAATGTGAATGTAGAGAGCGACCCGGAGTTGCTTTCGCTTGTATGGAACAATCTCTTTTCCAATGCTGTCAAGTTCACCGAAGAGGGCGGAACGGTCGGTCTGAAGCTCCACAAGGAAAGCGGACACGCGTTGGTGGAGGTCTCCGACACCGGCTGCGGCATCAGCCCGGAGGTCGGGGCACATATTTTTGAGAAGTTCTATCAGGGCGACACCTCCCACGCCACCCAGGGTAACGGTCTGGGGCTGGCACTTGTGAAACGTGTGGTTGACATAATCGGAGGCGAGATCAGCGTCAGCAGCGAGCCCGGCAAAGGCAGCACCTTTACTGTAAAGATAAAAGCACTATAAAGCAAACAGGAGAATTTCACGATGAGCGAGAGCTTTACCTACAATCCCCGACCCATGGCAAAGAGCATCGCGGAGGAGATCGACTGGATGATCAAGGAAGGCATATCCTTCTCTCCGTCTGTACCGACGACTGGAACGGCGACAGCAGCAAAGCGCTGGTCAAGGCCGCGTCTCAAAAGATCTCCGACAGCATAAAGATCGGCGACGATTCCGTTCTTGCTCTCAAATTGACGGACAGCTCCGCAACGTAGATTTCAATAATATCGTTCTGAACGGTTATTCCCTCTATATAAACGGGACAGCGCACAATTGAACAATCGAAGACCAATATCGGAAACGTAAAGAGGGAGGCGGTGGCCAGATCGCTGTTCAGCGCCGCTGTCTTCTCTCCGCTATTGTGAAAAAACGGATCGGAGTCTGCACTGTTTTTATGTGCTCCTCCGGTCCGTTTGGTTTTCTACACCGGGACTTGAAAAACAATCATTCATACAGTACAATAGTAAGCAATAGCTAACACAATCTTTCGCTCATCCTCCGGCGGATTCAGATGGGCGGCGGCTGTATCTATGTCGCTGATCTCTCCAAACGCTGCATCCATATGGTGGACACAATCCTGTGCTGGGGTCATGCGGAAGAAGCTCTGTTTACATTGCAGGAGTTTGAAGAAGAGGCAAAGAATCAGAACCGTACGCAAGGCGAATGATTTCCCGGTCTGTTTTTTCCAAAAAAACAGCTTGCTTTCCTACCAGAAAAATGGCATAATGATAACAGATGTTATAGAAAACAATTAATAGTACCATTAATTGTAATTTTTGATGTGATTATGTCGGGGGGGTGCATATGAAATCTACCGGTATTGTCAGGAGGATAGATGAACTCGGACGCATCGTTTTGCCGATAGAAATGCGTAGAACGCTTGGCATCAGTGAGAAGGATCCCGTAGAGATCTTTACTGAAGCAGACAGCATTATTCTTAGAAAATACCAGACCGCTTGTATTTTCTGTGATTCGAAGAAGCAGATCCTTCATTTCAAAGGGAAAAATGTCTGTGTTGAGTGCTTGAATAATTTGAAAGTGTATTGAATAAGGCGAACACCTCTGACTCACAAGCGGTCAGGGGTGTTTCTTTTGAAATGAACACGGTTGCTTGTTCAAGCTCACAAGATATGTTATGATAAAGAAGCTGATTTTTGATTGACAGGTAATCAGCCGCTTTTTGGAGTAAATTAATAAGCAAATCGAAAGTGCTGTGGGAAAGGAGAACGAGATGAGAGAGCTTTATTTTGTGCGGCATGGGGAGTCCCTTTGGAATCTTGAGGATAAGATTTGCGGTGCGACTGACGTGCCGCTGACAGAAAAAGGCCATGAACAGGCGGTCAAAACCGGAAAGGTCGTTGCAGAGGCGGGGATCCGGGCTGATAGGATCCTGTATTCACCTTTGCAGCGGGCGGCGGATACCGCGCGGCATATCTCGGAAATTACGGGGATACCCGCAAGGATGGAGCCCAGATTGATCGAACAGAATTTCGGAATCTGGGAAGGAACCAGCCCGAGAAAAAGCGAGGCGTTTCAGCTGGCAAAGCAGAACTTTATTTGCTCTTACGGAACCGGCGAATCCATGTTCCGCGTTGCCCAGCGTATCTATAATCTGCTGGATGAACTGAAAGACGATGAACATACCTATATTTTGGTTGCTCACAACGGGATAGCCAGGTTTATCAAGTCCTATTTTCAGGACATGGGAAACGAGGAGTTTGCAGCTTTTGGCGTTAACAACTGTGAAGTTTGCCGTTTCTCTTTTGAATGAGGCGAATATTTTCCAGAGTTTGGATCAATGAAGAAAGCGAAGAACGATGACAACGAGTGAAAGAAAGAATCCCCTGGATCGCCACAGCTTTTTTAAACCATGCAGAAAGCTCATTTTGCAGGAGTGCGGGATACTGAAAGGCTGCCGGATTTGGGAAGAAGCCGGAATAGAGCTGCGCCGAATGGTGACCCTACCGTCAGAGCCGGTATCACCCTCGGCAATCAGAGTCCCGGAGGTATCTGTCAATTGAAAATGGACACCGGCAAGTTTGGCTCCGGTGTCATCCGTTTTGATGATCTGGACATGCCCATGCGCCGC
>Ga0310697_10005123_pt1 | contig 12731 bp, 12 predicted proteins | sample 172DNAGHGlowgp2_FD_203883 | JGI IMG/M metagenome (GOLD analysis project Ga0310697, IMG submission 203883) | Sheep rumen microbial communities from Palmerston North, Manawatu-Wanganui, New Zealand - 1728 DNA GHGlow gp2 (v2) (version 2) | ecosystem: Host-associated > Mammals > Digestive system >... | reverse complement strand
GCCCGCTCCATTTTTTTACTTCAACGCCTTCAACGCCTCGGCCAGGGCCTCGTTGAACGCCTTCGAGAATGCCGCCGAAAAGTTGCCCGCCGTCGCGTCCGCCTCGCTGGCGCCGTCGGACGAAAGGGCGACCGTGCGCGCGCCGCGACCGGTCTTCACCACGTCCACGCTCACGGCGGCGCGCGCCGTCCGCTTGCCGGACTCGCGGCAATCGAGCGAAAGGTCCGTCACCAGCACCTCCACGGAGGCGTCCGCGCTCGCCGCGCTGGACTGCGGCACCACGTGCCCGAAGCGGCCGTCCGTCGCCAGCTGCGCCCTGACAGGCGCGCGCAGGAGGGCCGAGGGAGCGGCCGCGAACTCGTTGTAGGCGTCAAAGGCCACGGTGCCGTCCGCCCGGCGCACGACAAACGACGGGCGATCGAACGGCGCGTTGACGGCAACCGTGCCGACGCGCGTCGTCGCGAACGCGGGCGGCGCCTTCTCCAAAGACGCGTCGGCAGGCGTGCCGCCGCTCGGCTCGACCGTCCAGGACTTCGGCGTCGGCTTGCCGGAGGTGAAGCAGCCCGCGCAAAGCGCAAGCAGCAAAACCGCAGAGAACCGTTTCATCGGCCCACCCCGAGGCGTTCGGCGCACCGTTCCGGCAATCCCGCCTCCAGGCAACGCGCCTGCGCCGCCGTCACGTCGTACTCCAGCCGACGGAAGCGGATGAAGCGGGAGTCCATGTCGTAGATCACGTAGGACGCGCGCGGATCGCCGTCGCGCGGCTGGCCCACGGACCCCACGTTGATAAAGAGGCGCTGCCCCAGCTCGAGCTTGAAGTCGCACGGCTCGTAATGCACCACGCCGCCCGGCGTATAGGCATAGATGATGGGCACGTGGGTATGCCCGTGGAAACAGAGCGGCGTTCGCTGGTAGTTGAAGTTCGCCTCGGCTTGCTGGTTGTCGAACACGTAGCCCCAGCGATCCGGCATGTCCAGCGTGGAGTGGACGAGCATGAAGCCCATGATCGGCTTCTGGAGCGGCAGGTCGTGCAGCCACTGCATGTCCTCCTCCGAAAGCTGGCTGCGCGTCCATTCCACCACTTGCGCCGCCGCGGGATGGAAATCGGCCAGGGACGTGTCGAGGTAGGAGACGTAATGGTCGTGGTTGCCGCGCACCACCGGGCACTTCAGCTCGTCGCGGACGACGCGGATGCATTCCGCCGGAGCGGCATTGTAGCCCACCACGTCGCCGACGGAAACGAAATTCGTCACGCCCTGCGCCCGCGCGTCCTCCAGGACGACGTTCAGCGCGTCGATGTTCGCATGGATGTCACCCAGTATCGCGTAGACTCGTCCCATCTGCACCCCTCTCGTTCCATCAGCGTTTCAGCACCACAGCCGCCGCCAGCTGCAGGTCCTCCACCGTCGTGATCTTCAGGTTCGGCACGTTCGTCTCGTAGATCTTCACGGGCTCGCCCAGCCGTTCGACGGCGGACGCGTCGTCCGTCACCTCCACCTTGGCTTTCTCCGCCTCGGCGTAGGCCCGGCGGATCAGCTGCGCGTTGAACGCCTGCGGCGTCTGCACGGCCCACAGCTTCGAGCGGTCTTCCGTGCGCGTCACGGAGGTGCCCTTCTCCACGTACTTCACCGTGTCCCAGATGTGGCAGCCCACGGCGACCGCGCCGACGCGCTTCGCCAGCTTCACCGTCTCCGAGATCGTCGCCGGCGTCACGCAGGGGCGCGCGCCGTCGTGGACGACGACGATGCGCGTGTCGCTGTCGATCTCCTTGAGTCCGTTCATCACCGAGTTCTGGCGTTTCTGCCCGCCCGCAACCACGGCGCGAACCTTCGAGATCCCGAACATGCGCACCACGGCCTTTGCGCCGATGATCTGGTCCTTGCGCACCACCAGGACGATCTGGTCGACGTCCGTGCAACCCTCGAACGCAAGCAGGCTCCACGCGATCACCGGCTTCGGCCCAAGGTTCAAGAAGGCCTTGTCGGTTCCCGCGCCCATTCGGTCGCTCTTTCCTGCCGCCACGATGATTGCCGTAACCATGTCTTGCCGCTCGCTTTCTTATTTTTGTGTGAAAAGTTTTGGACAGTATATCAAAAGACAGGTCATCCGTCCATTAGTTCCTCGGACGCACACGCCATCATTTTGGTATACTGCTCGCGTGACGACACCTGTCTCCATCACGCCGATCGGCGTCTTCCGCGGCGCGGCCACGTACAAGTACGACGCGCCGCGCCAAGGCGCCTTCGCCGGCGGATCCGGCACGATCGAGCTCGCCGCCGGACGCAACTTCGAGACGGCCTTGCGCGACCTCGACGGCTTCGAGCGCATCTGGGTGATTTTTCTCTTCGACCGCAACGGCGACGGCTGGCGCCCCACCACCCGCCCGCCCGTCGCCGTCCCCGGCCTCGACCGCGTGGGCGTCTTCGCCTCGCGCGCGCCCTACCGCCCGAACCCGATCGGACTTTCCTGCGTCCGCCTCGTCGCCGTCAGGGGCCGCGTCCTCGAAATCGCCGAGGCCGACCTGCTCGACGGCACGCCCGTCCTCGACGTCAAGCCCTACGTCCCCGCCGCCGACGCGTTCCCGGACGCCAAGGCCGGCTGGGTGGACGCCCAGCGCGCCGTCCGCTGGCAGGTGATCGTCTCGGCGCCGTTCGCCGCCGCCGCTTCCTTCGTCCGCGCGCACGGCGGCCCGGACCTGCTCGCCACCGCCCGGCTCCAGCTGGGGACAGACCCTTTCGACGCCACGCGCAAGCGCGTCGTCCGCACCGGCGGCGAGACGGGCACGTTTTCCCTGCGGATGTTCCGGATCGACTTCGCGTCCGATGCCGCCACGCATACGCTCACGCTCGTCGCGCTCCGCAGCGGCTACTCGCCGGAGGAACTCGCCAAACCCGATGACCCTTACGCCGACAAGGCGCTCCACCGCGCTTTCGCAACCTACGTCCAGCAAGAGACAAGGACCATCTCGCCATGAAAAACCGTGTTCGTTCCCTGGCTGCGGCCATGCGGCTCTCCCTCGTGCCTGGAATCGCCGTCCATGCGGCGATCTGCCTCGGCGAACTGCCGCCCCAGATGCGCTTCGACCTCAACACGTCGCCCAAGACCTTCAGCGCCGACGCCTACCGCACCAACGGCGTGGAGACGATCTTCTACGAGGGGCCCCCCTATCGGGGCCGCCCGACGCGCGTCTTCGCCTACTACGGCGTACCCAAGTCGCCCGACGGGAAGAAGGTTCCCGGCATGGTGCTGGTCCACGGCGGCGCCGGCTCCGCGTTCTACCGCTGGGTCAAGTTCTGGAACGACCGCGGCTACGCCGCCATCTCGATGGACACCTGCGGCTGCGTGAGCGGCAACGTCGTCGGAAACGAACAGCGCGCGCACTTCCGCCACGAATGGGGAGGTCCCGCCGGATGGGGCGGGTTCAACACGCTCGACGCGCCGCCCGAAGACCAGTGGTGCCACCACGCGATGGCGGCTGTCATCCGCGGGCATTCCCTGCTTCGATCCCTCCCCGGCGTCGATCCCGACCGCATCGGCGTGACCGGCGTCTCGTGGGGCGGCGTCCTCACGTGCCTCGTCGCGGGCGCCGACCCGCGCTTCGCCTTCGCCGCCCCCGTCTACGGGTGCGGCGACTTCATCGGCTCGGCCCCGGCCACGGAGAAGATGGCTTCGTCCGGCGTGCGCGACCGTTGGAACGCGCTGTGGAACCCCTCGCTCGCGCTGGCGAACGCGACGATGCCCGTCATGTGGATCGTCGGCACGAACGACCGCTTCTTCTCGCTTCCCGCCGTCATGTCCAGCTACGCCCGCGTGCCGGGCGAGAAGTCGCTCGCCGTCCGCGTGCGCATGGTCCATGCGCACGGCAAGGTAAGCGAAGAGGCCCCCGAGCTGCTGGCGTTGGCCAACCATTACCTGCGCGGCGGCCCCGCGTTGCCGAAGCTTGGCGCCGCGCGCCGCGCGGGCGAGACGGTGTCCGTCCCCTGCTCCTCCGACCCGCGCCTGAAGCCGGCCCGGGCCTTCCTCGACTACACCTGCGACGCGCCGCCCGGCCTGTGGTTCAACCGGAAATGGGAAACAATTCCCGCAACGCTCGCCGAAGGCCGCGTCACGGCCGATCTCCCGTCCGGCGCGAAAGCCTGGTACGTGAGCGTGGAGACCGCCGACGGCAGCCGCGTCAGCACGCTGGTCGACGTCCGCTAGCCGAGCATTCCGTACGCGACGTCGAGCGATTCGCGCGCCTTGGGCGTCACGGAGCCGAGGCCGAACGTCTTCATCGTCTCGCGATAGAGCGCGTCCTGCGGACAGCTTCCGAGATCGGCAAGCAGCTCGCGCATCGCGTTCGCCACCTCTTCCGGCGGAATCTCGTCGATCGCGCGCTGCGTCGCCTCGTCGTTCCCCGGCACGCGGTACGCGCGCCATGTTTCCGGCTTCTGCCGCGGTGCCCAGAACACGCGCTCCGCCCCGCGCCGGGTCACGAACCCGATGCTCGGCAACGCCCTTTCAATCGCCGTATCCACGGCTTCCGTCGCGCGCGTCACGCTCCACACCTTGCGGATGCGCTTGCGGATGACCGATTCGCACACCGGCCCCTCCGTCGTGATCAGGTCTTCCATCTGCTGGCGCAGCTTCGGCCGGGCCTCCGGCTCCTTGATCTTCGCGGCCTGGTAGCGGGCGGATGTTTTCCAGGCCTTGTACGGCCCGTGCGTGACCGGCGCGGCGGCTTCTGTCGGGACGGCAGGCGTTCCGCCCGGCTTCTCGGGCGTTTTCTCCTCGACGCGACGCGTCGGCAGCGTCGGCTTCGGCTCGTCGATTCCTTTTCGCGCGTTGTCGATCCGTTCCAGAAGCCGCGCCTCGGCGCGCGCGCGGTCGTACGCCCAGTCCATGCTCCACACGCGGCACATGTGCCAGCCGAGCCCCTTCAGGACGCCCGTGCGGTTGACCTCGCGGTCGTGCGCCGTGCGCTGGCCCGCGTACGCCGGGCCGTCGCATTCGATGCCGAGCAGGTGCCGCTTGGGATCGGCCGGGTCGCGCACCGCCACGTCGATGCGGTAGTTCGAGCAGCCCACGTTGCGGTCGACCTCGTACCCGTTCTCGCGCAGGAACGCGGCCACCACGTCGCCGAACGCTTCGTTCGCGGCCGTCCCCGCCGCCGGACGCGGCTTGCCGCCGCCCTTCTCCGCGTAGTCGAGGAACGCCTTGAGGTGGCCGGCGCCGACGGCCTTCGTCCGCTCCAGGTCGATCTGCGAGCCGTGAATCGACGCGAACACGACCACCTGCTCCTTCGCGCGCGTGACGGCCACGTTCAGCCGGCGTTCGCCGCCCGAGAGGTTGAGCGGGCCGAAGTTCATCGTGAAGCGCCCGTTCTCGTCGGGCGCGTATCCCACGGAGAAGAGGATCACGTTGCTCTCGTCGCCCTGCACGTTCTCGAGGTTCTTCACGAAGTACGCGTCGGGTCCGTCTTCAGGCAGACGCTCCTCCAGCGTACGATCTGCCGCCCGGCGCTCGTCGAGGAGCGACTGGATGAGCCGCTGCTGGGAGATGCTGAACGTGACGATGCCCACGCGGCGCGGCTTGTAGCCGGGCTTCTTCATCTCGGCGCACACGTAGTCGACGAGCGCCTGCGCCTCGGCCCTGTTCACGCGCGCGCCCGCGCCCACCTTCTCGAAGCGGCCGTCCGGCACGAACATGAACTTCACGCCGAGGCGCGGCGAGTCCGCCGCCGCCGGGAACGTGTAGAGGCGGTTCTCGTAGTAGTGCTCGTTGCTGAAGGCGATCAGCGACTCGTGGCGGCTGCGGTAGTGCCAGTTGAGGTAGGTGGCGGCCACGCCCGCCACGAGGCATTCGTCGAGGATGCTCTCCTGGTCGGCGATCAGATCCTCGTCCGGCTCGTCGTCCTCGTCCTCCACGTCGCCTTTCTGGAAGAAGCTCGTGGGCGGCATCTGCTTCGGGTCGCCCACCACCACGAGCTGCTTCCCGCGCGCGATGACGCCGATGGCGTCCCACGTGGGGATCTGCGACGCCTCGTCAAACACCACCAGGTCGAACGACGGCGCGTCCACCGGCAGGTACTGCGCCACCGAGAGCGGGCTCATCAGGAAGCACGGCTTCAGCACGGGCAGGAGCATGCGCGACTCGGCGAGCAGCGTGCGCACCGCCTTCTGGCGCGACTTCTTCTCGCACTCGCGCTTGATCATGCCCAGCTCGCTCCCCTCCGGGCACGGACCGCTCCGCCGCCGCGGCAGCGCCGCCGCCAGCTTCGCGAACACCACCTTCCGCGCCAGCTCGGTCTGCCGCCCGTCGAGTTCCCGGTAGAGCGCCACCCGCTCGTCCTGCGCAAGGCCCGTGAAGTTCGCCAGCTCCGGCGTCGCCGCCAGAATCTCGTCGAGCGCCTGCGCCGCGAACGAGCGGTCGAACGTCTCGGCGATCCGCTCCGGCGCGAAGTCGCCCTTCTCCAGCGCGTCCACGATCGGACGTCCGATCTTCTTGACCACCGCGTCGCGCGACGTCCGGTAGCGCATCACGCCGCGCGACTCGTCCACGTACGGACGCGCCTTCGCCAGGCTCTCCGCAAGCGGCGCCTCCACCTTCACCTTGCCGATGCCCATGACGAACGCGCAGATCGCGCGCAGGAACTTCGATTTCGCCGCCAGCTTCTCGGCCCCTTCGGCGGCCGCGCGCATCTCGGCCAGGTCCAGCGGACGCATCTTGCCGTCCTCGGACTTGCGGACGAACGCGAAGCCGTTCTTCCCGATCGCCGCCACGAGCCGGTCGATCGCCTCGCCCGTCTCGCGCTCCGCCACGGGGTTCCATTCGAAGCTCGCCACCGGCGCGAGCGCGGCGACGGCCTCCGCCGAGGTCGCGCGCCAGTCCGTGCCCATCTGCGCCACGTCCGCGCGGAGCGTCGCCGCCTCCTCGGCCGAGAACGCCAGCGCCTTCGCCTTGATCTTCACGGCCGCCTCTCCCCCCGTCATCCGCGAGACGAAGCAGTCGTAGGCCGTGAGGCCGTTGCGCTGGACGCGGTGCAGGGCGCGCACGTAGCCGTTCAGCTCGGCGCGGTACTTCTCAAGGTCCGCCACGACCTGGTCCCACTCGCCGGGCGACGCCGTCTCCGGCACCTCGAGCGCGGCCTTGATCTGCGCGTAGAAGTGGCTCTTCTCCGTCTTGTTCGAGTGCAGCTCCAGGCAGAACGGCATGAGGCCGATCTTTTCCAGACGGTCCTTCACCACGTCGAGCGCGGCCTTCTTCTCGGAGACGAAGAGGACGCGGCGCCCCTTGGCGAGATTGTGCGCGATGATGTTCGTGATGGTTTGCGACTTGCCGGTGCCGGGCGGACCGTGCAGGACGAACGTCTTGCCCAGCTCGGAATAGAGGACGGCCGTGAGCTGCGACGAGTCCGCCGTCACGGGACAGTACAGCTCGGCCGGGTTGGCGTGTGCCGCGATCTCCTCCGGCGGGAACACCTCGATCCCGTCGTCGAACATCCCGCCGCCGCCCACGAGGTGGTCCACGAGCGGATGCCTGGTCAGCTCGTCCGCGCGCGCGGACATGTCCTTCCACATCACGAACTTTCCGAACGAGAAGCAGCCGAGCGCGGCGTCGGCGAACACGTCCCACCCCTCCTGCCCCGCGATCGCAGCGCGGAAGGCGTCCAGGACCTTCGCCACGTCCACGCCGTGCTCGTCCACAGGCAGCGGATCGACGTCCGGGACGGAAATGCCGTACTGGCTGCGCAGGAACTCGACGAGCGTGGTGTTGACGGCCGTCTCCTCGTCAAGCGCGTACATCTTCACGCCCTCGGCCATGGAGGCCCGCTGGAGGCGTACCGGCAGGAGAATGATCGGCGCGCGATACGCCTTGCGGTTCGCGCCGCGCCCCGGCTCCAGCCACTGGAGCGCGCCAAGCGCGAGGAAGAGCGTGTTGACGCCGCTCTCCTCCAGGTTCCGCCGCGCGTCGCGGAAGAGGCCCGTCACGCGCCGCTTCACCTCGTCCGGCGGCAGGTCCGCCGCGAGCGTGTTCGCGCCCGCCTTTTCCTCGACGGAACGGATCGAGACGACCTTGCCGTCCGACAGCATGTCCTCCACCGCGCCAAGGTCCGGACATTTCAGCGGCACCACCTGACGCGACTTCTGGGGAATGTTGAGCAGACGGTTTCGCGCCGAGAAGTCCAGCAGCTTTTGCGTCCAATGCTCGATTCGGCCGGCCGTGCCGACCGTCCTCTCTCCGTCACCGTTCTGTTCGACCGTCATTCTTCGTTCCCTTCCGCCGGGCTGCGCGCCGGACAAGTCGCATTATACCAAAACCGGCCCGTCGCGGTCGCGGCCGCGCCACCTTGCGCTTCACGCGACGATCGTCCTTGAAACGTTCCCGCCATGTCCATTATCCATTGTCGGCCGCCCCTGCCGCCGCCAACGGGTGCTGACAGGCCAAGGTCGACGTGATATAATCCGCCCATGCCTGACGGACATGAGACACCGGGCAAGACGCCCTTCTCCCTCCCGCGCATCCTCGCGTGGGAGGTGACGCGGCAATGTCCGCTCAAGTGCCGCCACTGCCGCGCCGGCGCCGCGAACGTGCCGTACGCCGCCGAGCTCTCCACGGACGAATGCCGCCGTGTCATCGACGCCTTGCCGCCGCTCATGGTCATCTGGACGGGCGGCGAGCCGATGCTGCGCCCCGACATCCTCGACCTCGTGCGCCACGCCGCCGCGCGCGGCCTGCGCAGCGTCATGGCCCCCTGCGGCATGCTCGTCACCGAAGACCGTCTGCGCGCGCTCAAGGAAGCCGGCGTCATGGCCTGCTCCTTCTCGCTCGACGGCCCCGACGCCGCCTCGCACGACGCGTTCCGCGGCGTGCCCGGCGCCTACGAAAACGTAACGCGCGCGATGCGCGTCGCCCGCGCCGTCGGCATGCCCTTCCAGGTGAACGCCACGATCTCTCGGCTGAACGCCGACCGGCTCGACGACCTTTACGCGCGCGCCCGCGAACTGGGCGCGGCGAAGCTCGATCTCTTCTTTCTCGTGCCCGTCGGGCGCGGCAAGGGAATCGCCGACTACGCGCTCACCCCCGAACAGACGCGCCGGACGCTCGACTGGGCGTTCCGCAAGGCGAAGGAGGGGCCGCTCGCGATCAAGGAGACGTGCTGCCCCTCGGCGCCCGCCTACTGGGCCGACTGCGGCGGCGAGGCCGTCTGCGGGCCGCGACCCTGCGGTTGCCTGGGCGGACGCGGCTTCGCGTTTCTTTCCCATGTGGGCGACCTCCAGACGTGCGGCTTCATCGAGAAGCCCTGCGGCAACGTCCGCGACTTCGGCTACGACCTGCGCGCGCTCGTCGCCGCCGCCGTCAACCCGCTCGGCGCGCGCGGCAGCTGCCGCGGCGTCATCGCCTGACGGCCGCGAGCGCGTCCCAAAACGGCGCAAGGAACGCCTCTTCGTCGGCCACCGCCATGCCGAGCGTGATCGCCGGCTTGTTGGCCCCGTGGAAGTCGCTTCCGGCCGTGACCGCAAGGCCGAGCGCGTACGCCGTGCGCAGGTGCAGGATCGTCTCCTCGGGCGCATTCGCCTGATACTCGGCCTCGACGCCGTCAAGGCCCAGATCCTTCAGGTGCGCGAGGCCCGCCTTGAGCGTATCGGGGTCTGACGTCCAGTAGCGCGGATGCGCCATCACCGCCACGCCGCCGGCGCGGTGGATGACGTCGATCGCGCGCGCCTGCGCAGGGCGATAGCGCGTCACGTAGGCGGACGCGCCGACGCCCACGTATCGCGCAAACGCGTCGGCGACGCTCTCGGCAAACCCCTTCTCGACAATGACGCGCGCGAAATGCGGACGCGCCACGATCTTTCCGTTCGCGTACTTCCCGACCTCTTCGGCGGCGATCGGGATGCCGAGGCCGTTCAGCTTCGCGAGCATCTTGGCGTTACGCTCGTTGCGCCCGGCGCGGATCTCCTCGAGGAAGTCCGCGAGGCACGACGCCGCCGGATCGATGCCGAGACCGAGCATGTGGAACTCCCCGTTGCCCGCGCCCGGCTCGACGTTCAGCTCGATGCCCGCGAGCCGCCGCCCCGTCACGCCCAGCCGTTCGCACGCGGCGAGGAAGCGCGCACATCCGTCACAGTTGTCGTGATCGGTAAGCGCCATCGCCGTGAAGTCACGGCCGCGTTCCGCCAGCTCCTCGGGGGGAACCGTACCGTCGCTCGCCGTGCTGTGGACGTGGAAGTCGATCATGGCGTCAGTGGAACTTCCCTTCCGCCTTCAGCCGCTTGAAGTGCTCGACGTCGCGCTGGGCGAACACCTTCGCCGGGTTGCCGCCCGCGATGGCGTAGGCCGGAATGTGGCCGTGCACCACGGAACCGGCCTGGATAATCGCCCCCTCGCCGATCGTCGTGCCCGGCAGGAGGATCACCTGCGAGCCGATCCACACGAAGTCACCGATAATCACATCCTTAGCGATGTAGGTCTTGTCGTAGGGGATGGCGTCGCCCTTGTCGTAGTTGTGGTTGCGCGTGAAGATGCGCAGGCCGTCGCCGGAATGGAACCAGTCGCCGATCACGAGCCGTCCGTTCCCGCTCGCCCACATGCCGTTGAAGTGTACGTGGTCGCCCAGCTCCGTGAAGCGCGTCGCGTGCACGGCGCCGCCGCAGTGCAGGGCCTTGCCCACCCGCTTCGCCTTCAGCCGCACGGGCAGCCCGTGGGCCAGGCAGATCAGCCGATTCCGAAGACGCACGCGAAGCTTGCGCGGAAAGATGAAGAACGTCAATACGTGCGCAAGGAACTCAACCATGACCTCCGCCTCCTCCGCGCAGACGGTCCGCGAGCAACGTGGACGAGGTGCCCTGCGTGTAGGGGAAGTAGACCACCTCCACGCCCACGGCCGCGAGCTTCGCCTCCACCTCGTTGTACATGGCGCTTCCCTTCCAGTCGTTTCCGTGGAAGAGGCGGTTGAAGCGCAGCTTCTCCCAGGCGGCGAACTTGTCCATCGTCGTCTGCGGCACCACCTCGTCCACCCAGCGGATCGCCTTGACGATCTCCACGCGCTCGGCGTACGGGATGATCGGGCGATGCCCCTTGTACGTCTCCACCACCTCGTCCGTGGACACGCCCACGATCAGCCGGTCGCAGTTCTCCCGCGCGCGACGGATCAGGTTCAGGTGTCCCACGTGGAAGAGGTCGAATACGCCTGTCGTGTAGCCGATTGTCATTGATGCGCCTCCCTTACCCGTGCGCCTTGAGGAACTTGCGCAGGGCGAGCGCCTTCTCCATGTCGAACGTCGACGCCGGGTGGTGCGGCCTGAGGCGCCCCGGCCAGCCGGCCCAATCGCCGTAGTTGTACGTGAGGACGGTCTCGGGGTCGTTCGGCACCATCACGTCCACGCCCTCGAAGGTCGCGGGCCTGAGCGGAAAGATGTCGTCGTAGTCATAGACGGTCTCCTTCACCCAGTCGGGCGTCATGAACTCGATGCCGCGCAGGACGGCGGGCTTCGTCTCGGGCGGGGCGGAGTCCTTGCCGTCCATGATCCACTCGCGGCGCGCCGAATCCAGCGCCGCACGGTGCGCCGTGTCGTCCGCCTGCGGGTCGAACCGCGCCGCGTTGCGTTCCTGTGCGTCCCTGACCTTCATGAAGAGCGCGTGCTTCTCCTTCAGGGTCGGGAGCGGGGAGTGGTAGAGATCGTACGACATCACGGACGACGTGACGTCCTTCGGAAGTTCCCGGTGCGACACCTTGATCTGGTTCCACTTCCGCGAAAAGCGTCGCCAGGCATAGTACCCCTCGTGGCACTTCTCGTTGAACACCTCACAGAAGCGATCGTACTCCTCGCGGATCATCCCCTGGTCCACGTCGTCGTCCCACGGGATGAAATGCCCGTTGTGGCGGACGGTGCCGAGCAGCGAGCCGCTGATGGTCCACGGATGGAATCCGTTCTCGCGCGCCACGCGCAGCACCTCGCGCAGCAGCACGAGCCCTGCGAGCTGCACGTCACGCGCCATCCCGCGCGCCGGCGGCATGTTCCCCACGTCCGCCATCGTCAGCAGCTCGCGGCGGAGCAGGGACGCCTGCACGGAAAGAGCCGGCTCCGGGCTTTTCCGCACGCGCAGGCCAAAGAGCCGCGTCACGCACTTCCCTTTCTCGAACTTCGTCTCGAGGAATCTCATTGGGGCTTTTCCTCTCTCAATCTCTTCAGCGTGGCGGAGAGCAGCGTAGAGCTTGTGCCCTTCGTGTAGGGGAAGTAGACGACGCGCACGCCAACCTCCTTGAACTTCGCCTCCATCTCCTCCCAGCGCTCCGTCTTGAACCAGTCGTCGCCGACGAACAGAACGTCAAAGTGAAGCTTTTCCCACATCTTGAACTTGTCGAGGTCGTCCTGGGGAATGGCCGCGTCGACGTATTTGATCGAGCGCACGATCTCAAGGCGTTCCTGGAACGGGATGACGGCGCGCTTGTGCTTGTACGCCACCAGTTCGTCCACGCTCACGCCTACGATCAGCTTGTCGCACAACCCCTTCGCGTTCTTCAGCAAGTTGAGGTGGCCGATGTGAAAGAGGTCATAGACCCCGCTCGTGTAGCCGATTGTTGTTCTGCTCATGACGCGGCCATTATACCAAAATCCGGCCCTGCGGCCAAACCTTACCCGAAGCCGAGCGCCGCGATGACGGAGGAGGTGGCGTCGGGATGGTTGACGCAGACCTCCTTTGCGGCGAACGCCGCGCGGGATTCGCGATCCGGGTCGCGCCCCGCC
>Ga0310697_10005122_pt1 | contig 12731 bp, 10 predicted proteins | sample 172DNAGHGlowgp2_FD_203883 | JGI IMG/M metagenome (GOLD analysis project Ga0310697, IMG submission 203883) | Sheep rumen microbial communities from Palmerston North, Manawatu-Wanganui, New Zealand - 1728 DNA GHGlow gp2 (v2) (version 2) | ecosystem: Host-associated > Mammals > Digestive system >... | reverse complement strand
CCCACCATTTGCCTTTGCCGTCCTCCTTCGTCAGATTGCCGTCATAGTAGACACCTGCCTTGTCGCCCTTCAGGTCGTAGCGCTGCGAGGGTTCGAACCACGTCCAGGCGTGGTCGGCGTGGAACGAGATGCCAAGCGGCAGGCCGACCTTCTTGGCGGCACGCGCCCAGCCTTCGAGAATGTCCTTCTTAGGACCGATGTTCACAGAGTTCCAAGGCTGGTATTTCGAGTCCCAGAGGTCGTAGTTGTCGTGGTGATTGCCTAAGACGAAGAAGTACTGCGCCCCACAGCGCTTGTAACGCTCTACGAGTGCCTCAGGATCCCACTTCTCGGCCTTGAACAGGGGCAGGATGTCCTTATAGCCAAACTCTGATGGGTGACCGTAGTGCTCGCGATGGTAGTTGTACTGCCAGCCGCCCTCAATATAGAGCCCGCGAGCCATCCAGTCGCCAGAACCCTCCACACATTGAGCTCCCCAGTGGGCCCAGATGCCGAACTTGGCATCGCGGAACCACTCGGGCGTCTGGTGCTTCTCCAGCGACTCCCATGTGGGTTCAAACTGTCCTGTCTGCATCTGCTCATGCTCTTCGGAGACAGGAATACGATAATTCTGTGCTGTTGCCGTCAGCGCAACGGCAGCGATAGTGGTCAATAGAATCTTTTTAGTCATAGGTTCTCGGAAAAGAAGAAGCGTGCCCACTTCGAGCACGCCTCTTAATTATCAATTATCAATTTTCAATTATCAATTATCAATTATCAATTAGGCCGCAGGCCGTTTAGCACTGGGCGAGCTTGCCGTCAGAACCGAGGACGTTGACAATCTTGTGGATGTACATCTTCTTCATGTTCTCGCGGGCGGGCTTCAGATACTGGCGAGGATCGAAGTCTCCAGGATGCTCGGCCAGGTGCTTGCGGATAGCAGCGGTCATGGCCAGACGAGAGTCGGAGTCGATGTTGATCTTGCAGACAGCGCTCTTCGAAGCCTCACGCAGCTGCTCCTCGGGGATACCGATAGCGGCCTCGAGGTGGCCACCGAACTGGTTGATGGTGTTGACCTCGTCCATGGGCACTGAAGAAGAGCCGTGGAGCACGATGGGGAAGCCGGGGAGCTTCTTCTCGATCTCGTGCAGGATGTCGAATGCCAAGGGGGGCGGAACGAGCACGCCGTTGACCAATGTGCACTGAGCGGGAGTGAACTTGTGAGCACCGTGGCTGGTACCGATAGAGATAGCCAGCGAGTCGCAGCCTGTGCGGGTAGAGAAGTCGATGACCTCCTCGGGCTTGGTGTAGTGAGACTCAGCAGCGCTGACCTCATCCTCAACACCGGCGAGCACGCCGAGCTCAGCCTCTACGGTCACGTCGAACTGGTGAGCGTAGTCAACCACCTTCTTAGCCAGAGCGATGTTCTCCTCGTAGGGGAGGTGTGAACCGTCGATCATGACGCTAGAGAAGCCCATGTCGATGCAGTCCTTGCAGAGCTCGAAGGTGTCACCGTGGTCGAGGTGGAGCACGATTTCAGGATGCTCACAGCCCAGCTCCTTAGCGTAAGCCACAGCACCTTCAGCCATGTAACGCAGGATGGTAGCGTTGGCATAGTTACGGGCACCCTTTGACACCTGCATGATAACGGGTGACTTTGTCTCAACGGCAGCCTGTACGATAGCCTGCATCTGCTCCATCGTGTTGAAGTTGAAAGCGGGGATAGCATAGCCACCGGCTACTGCTCTCTTGAACATCTCGCGGGTATTCACGAGACCTAAATCCTTGTAGTTTACCATTTTGATTTACGATTTAACGATTTATAATATACGTTTTAGAATTTTCCGAGCGCAAAGATAGCAAATTCTTTTTGAAAAGCGCAAAGAAACCGGCACGTATTACGTCGATTTCACGGTTTTTAAAACTTTTCCGCGTCGCAAGCGCAAACGATGGCCGAAAAATGCTAAACGCAGTTTGCAATTACGTCGGCTATTGTCCCTTGTCAGCCGCCTTGAACTCAGCGATGCGCACGTCACGGGTATCGGCCTGCCGCCCCAGAAGAAAACGGTCGATGAAAGCCTGCACCTCAGGGAACTGCCGCTCAGGCAACTGGCAATGGCCGTGACCGCCGACGATGCTCCAGCCCATGCGGTCGCTGATGCCGAGGCGCTCCCACACCTGGCGTGCGGCTTCAGCCGAGGGCAGCATCGTGGCATCGGTGAGCCACACATAGTCGGGATTGCCAAGCAGCAAGAGGGCACGCGGACACACCATCGCGCACAGTTCATGCTGGTCGTATGGCAGCCGATAGACCGAGTCGCCGCCGAAGTTCTCGCGCTGGCTCTCGAGGAACCAGTGGTAATCGGTCTTGTCGATATCCTCAACGTTCTCTTTCGACTCATGCGACTTACGCCAAGCGGCAGCCCCGCCGCCGCCCGGTTCCTGGGCGATGGTCAGCGCCACACGCTCGTCGAAGGCGCCACAGTAGAGCGCCATCTTGCCAGCATAGGAACAGCCCGTCACGCCGATATGCTTCGTGTCAATCTTGGTCACTTCAGGCCCCAGCTGCTGCAGTCCGTCGATGAGTCGGCTCAGTCCCCACGCCCACTCGCTGTAAGCGCCATTGGCCGACAGCTGCGGGTACAAGCGGTCAAAGTCATGCTCGCCCCGCTCATGGTGCTTACCCCATTGTCCGTAGTCGTTCACCTGCTTCTCGTGGAACGTCATCCAGGCGATAGGACGGTTGTCGAACAACTGACGGGGCAGGGAGATATGGCTCGTGCCAATCATCAGCGCATAGGGGGGCTTGCCCACCTGCGGGTAGTGGATGACCGACCGCAGCTTGAGCGTATGCCCACCCACGGTGACATAGACGATAAGGGCGGTGTCGCCCTCCATACGGGCCACCACCTGACCGTCGGCGACGGCGGGCTTCGTCCCGATGCCGTAGTGCTGGATCATGTGTCCGATGTCGCTGCGACGCTTCGCCCAGTCACCAAAGCTCTTGACACCCTCCAAGGCGTCGGGTAGTTCACGGATGACGGGCAACGCGTCGGGAGCGGGCATCCGCGGAGCCTCGAACGCTGCTCCCGTATGCTCGACGGTGTAGACCAACGGCGGCTGATGACGCTGAGCCTGCACGGCTACAGCCGCCGCCAATGCCAGGCACCACACAATACTCTTCTTTGCCAACATATTCTTATATAAAGGGTTAAAGGTTCTCAGCCCGCAAAGTTACAAAGAAAAGCGCAAACGGCTACCCGTCAGGCGTTTCATTTATTATCGCAAATATATCATCTTGGGCGTTGCGCGATTGACTTAAATCAATAAATTGTACGTTAGACACCTAAAAAGCGGGCAATTGTTTGCTATATTATTAGAAAGGTATTACCTTTGCACCGTGTTTTTCATAGTATTAGATTTAAGGTTAACAAAGGTTGGGGCTTAGCGAAGCCCCTTTTTTTATGCCTGAAAGTTTGGAGCGTAAAGTTTTTTTTCGTACATTTGCAACCGATAACCAAAGCTACGCTAAAGAATGAAGAGACTACTAATGCTTATCGGTATGGTTGCGGCTATGGCTTGTAGCGTTGACGCCCAACTGAGAAATCCCATCATTCCTGGGTTCCATCCCGACCCAAGCATCTGCCGCGTCGGCAACGACTACTACATTGTCAATTCGTCATTCCAGTATTTCCCTGGCGTTCCTATCTATCACTCTACGGACTTGGTCAACTGGCAGCTCATCGGCAACGTGCTCGACCGCGACTCACAGTTGCCGCTGAAGGGCGCCTCGTCGTGGCTCGGCATCTACGCCCCTACCCTACGCTACGACAACGGGACGTACTATATGATCACGACGAACGTAGCAGGCGGCGGCAATTTCATGGTGACAGCCAAGGATCCGCGAGGGCCGTGGAGCGAGCCGCTGTGGCTGAAACAGGAAGGCATCGACCCCTCGCTCTACTTCGAGAATGGCAAGTGCTATATGGTGAGCAATCCCGACAACACCATCATGCTCTGCGAGATCAACCCCAAGACGGGCGAACAGCTGACAGCCAGCAAGGCGCTGTGGCGCGGCACGGGCGGCCGCTATCCCGAGGGGCCGCACATCTACAAGAAGGACGGCTACTACTACCTGCTGATCTCAGAAGGAGGCACCGAACTGGCCCACCGACTGACGATTGCCCGTTCCAAGAAGATCGAAGGTCCCTACGAGGCCAATCCCCAGAACCCATTGCTGACACATTGTTCGATGGCCGGACAGTCGAGCCAGATACAAGGCACGGGGCACGGCGACTTCGTGCAGGCGGCCGACGGCTCGTGGTGGATCGTGTTCCTGGCCTACCGCAACTATGAGGGCAGCTACCACCACCTGGGCCGGGAGACCTTCCTGGCTCCCGTGGAATGGAAGCAGGGCGAGTGGCCCGTGGTCAACGGCGGACAGCCCGTCGACACGCTGATGACCATCGCCAGCCTGTCGGCCCTCCAGCCTGCTGCACCACGACACATCCGCACCAACTTCAGAAAGTCGATAGGCCCGGAGTGGATTTACATACAGAATCCAGACTGGACAAACATCCAGCGCACCAAGAAGGGCAAGCTGCGCCTGAAATGCGGACTGAGCAGCCTGTCGGAGAACCAGCGCCCGACATTCATCGGCCGCCGACAGGAGAGTCCACGCTTCACGGCTGAGACACGCATCGACTTCGAACAGTCGAACAACGGCGACGAAGCGGGCATGACGGTCTACCAGATACACGACGGCCACGCCGACTTCTGTCTGTCGCGCTTCCAGGACGCCATGTTGCTGACGCTGAAACTCAGGCTGAAGAGCGTCGACGTGGTGAAGAAGGTGATACCCATCCCCAACACCAGCTGCACCCTCCGCGTGCGTAGCGATGCCAAGATGTACTACTTCGACTACAGCCTCGACGGCCAGCAGTTCAAAGAGTTCGACTCGCTGGACTGCGCCCTGCTGAGCACCGAGGTTGTCGGCGGCTTCACGGGTGTCGTACTGGGCATGTATGCCGCCATGAACCGCGAACAAGCCGGCACCGGGGCGTCGTATGCCGACTTCGACTACTTTGACTATTCAGAACAATAATCACTATTTCAAACCGTTAAACATTCAAGTATTATGAAAAAGTATTTAGCAGAAATGGTGGGCACGATGGTGCTCGTACTGATGGGCTGCGGCGTGGCCGTGAGCCTGGGGTGTGACCCTGTCAACAACATTCCCGCCGTGGTGGGCACGGCGTTTGCCTTCGGACTGGCCGTCGTCGCTATGGCCTACACCATCGGCGGCATCTCGGGCTGCCACATCAACCCCGCTATCACTTTGGGTTGCGTCCTAACCGGCCGTATGGAAGCCAAGGAGGGATGCATGTATATGGTGTTCCAGATTATCGGCGCCTTCATCGGCTCCGCCCTGCTGGCCCTACTGACAGCCAACGTCCCCGGACTGGATGGCACGGGCGCCAACGACCTGCAGGCTAACGTCACCGTCATGGGCGGACTGCTGGCTGAGATTATCTTCACCTGCGTCTTCGTGCTCGTCGTACTGGGTGCCACTTCGAAGACCAACGGTGCCACCAACAACTTCGCCGGTCTGGCCATCGGCCTGTCGCTCATCCTCGTCCACCTCGTCTGCATCCGCTACACGGGTACCTCGGTGAACCCCGCCCGCTCCATCGCTCCCGCCGTATTCCAGGGAGGTACGGCTCTGACCAACCTCTGGATCTTCATCGTCGGTCCCTTCGTTGGTGGTGCTCTGGCTGCTATGGTCTGGAAGATGATACATCCTGCCAAGAAGTAACCTCCGAGCAAAGTGGAATTTTGGACGTAGCAAAGTGGGAGTTTGCTCCGGGCAAAGTAGGAGTTTGCCCGGAGCAAACTTTTTGAGTGCCCGTACGTCACTTATAAACACCGAAAGACGTGAAACAAATGTTTATAATTGTTACGAGATTTCGGTAAGTCACCGAGAATGACTATCTTTGCATCGCATATATCAACTACGCAAAGATGAAAAGGATTCTTATGGGGGTTATGACGCTGATGCTCACGGCATCAGTCTCAGCCCAGACAACACCAATTCCAGAACAGAGCTCGGCCACCCGTAGTCTTTGGACGCTGCAGGAGTGTATCGACTACGCTATGCAGCACAACATCACGCTACAGCGGGCCAAGCTGCAACAACTCTCAGCCAGGGAGGACGTCAGCCAGTCGAAGGCGGCCCTGCTGCCCTCGCTCAATGCCTCGACCAGCCATAATCTCGCCTATCGCCCATGGCAGGACACCGGCACCACAACCGTCACCAACGGCACCGTGAACACCAAGGTCGAAAAGACCTCCTACAACGGTTCCTACGGGCTGAACGCCTCGTGGACGGTGTGGAACGGTAACCGCAACCGCAACCAGGTGAAGCTGAACAGGCTGACGGAGGAGCAGGCGGAGCTTGAGACTCAGGAGACGGCCAACACCATCCAGGAGAAGATAGCGCAGCTCTATGTGCAGATACTCTACCTGAAGGAGGCTGTCAAGGTGAACGAGGAGAGCCTGAAGACCTCAAAGGCCAACGAGGACCGTGGGCGCGAGATGCTCGAAGTAGGCAAGATGTCGAAGGCCGACTTGGCCCAGCTCTCCGCCCAGCGCTCGACCGACGAGTACAACATCGTATCGGCACAGACGCAGGTTGAGAACTACAAGCTGCAGCTGAAACAGCTGTTGGAACTGACGGGCGAGCAGGAATTCGACGTAGCCACCCCAGCCACCGAGGTCACCACCGACGAGCTGGCCCTGGCCGCCGTGCCTTCGCTGATGAGCGTCTATGAACAGGCATTGGCAACGCGTCCCGAGATACAGAATGCCGAGACTGCCGTCAGACGCAGCGACATCAGCATCGACATTGCCAAGGCCGGGCGCATGCCGACGGTGAGCCTGCAAGCCAGCGCCGGCACCAGCACCAACTCGCTGGCCAACAACGGGTGGGGCGACCAGATGAAGTTCAACTTCAACTCGGGCGCCGGCGTCTCCGTCAGCGTGCCCATCTTCGACCAGCGCCAGACGAAGACCAACGTGGCGAAAGCCCGCATACAGCGCGAGAGCAACCTGCTGGCCCTGCAAGACCAGCAGAAGCAGCTGTACCAGACCATCGAGGGCTTCTGGCTCGACGCCACCACCAATCAGCAGCGGTTCAAGGCTGCGATGGCCACCGTCGAGAGCGAGCAGCAGAGCTACAGCCTGTTGCAGGAGAAGTTCAACGTGGGCCTGACGAACATCGTCGAACTGATGTCGGGCAAGGACAAGCTGCTGGTAGCCGAACAGAACCGGCTGCAGTCGAAGTACATGACGATACTGAACCAGCAGATGCTGAAGTTCTATAGCGGATACAAAAAATAGCAAGATATGAAGAACAAGAAACTATGGATTGCTGTGGGCATAGTCGCCCTGGCTATCATTGCCTATCTCCTGTTGTCGGGTGGCAAGAAAGAGGGACAGACAACGTTTGAAACCACCAAAGTGGAGCAGGGCAACATCCAGACCACCATCACCGCCACGGGCACCATCGAGCCTGTGACGTCGGTCACGGTAGGCACGCAGGTGTCGGGTATCGTCGCGAAGCTCTACGTCGACTACAACTCGGTGGTGAAGAAGGGACAGGTCATTGCCGAGCTCGACAAGACCAACCTCATCAGCGAACTGAACACAGCCAAGGCCAACCTCAGTAGTGCGCAGAGTACGGCCACCTACGAGCAGGCTAATTATAATAGGTATAAGACGCTGTACGACAAGGGGCTCGTCTCGGCCGACGAGTACGAGAGCGCCCTGCTGGCTTACCGCAAGGCCAAGGAGCAGGTGGTGACGTCGACGCAGAGCGTGCAGAAGGCGCAGACCAACCTTGGCTATGCCACCATCACCTCGCCCATCGACGGCGTGGTGCTGTCGAAGGCCGTGGAGGAAGGCCAGACCGTGGCGGCCTCGTTCAACACGCCTGAGCTCTTCACCATCGCCCAAGACCTGACCGACATGCGCGTCATTGCCGACATCGACGAGGCCGACATCGGCGGCGTCAAGGAGGGCCAGCGCGTGTCGTTCACCGTCGACGCCTTCCCCGACGACAAGTTCGAGGGTAGCGTCACGCAGGTGCGCCAGCAGGCCACCACCGAGTCGAACGTCGTCACCTACGAGGTGGTCATCTCGGCCCGCAACAACGACCTGAAGCTGAAGCCCGGCCTGACGGCCAACGTCACCATCTTCACACTCGAGAAGAACGACGTGCTCGTGGTGCCCGCCAAGGCGCTCCGCTTCATGCCCAACGAGGCCCTGCTGCAGAAGGGCGAGACGATAGAGGACGTCGAGGCGCCCAACAAGGTGTGGACGCGTGAGGGCAACACGTTCAAGGCCCACAAGGTGGAGACCGGCACGACGAACGGCATGCTGACCGAGATCGTGAGTGGCGTCAGCGCCGGCACCGAGGTGCTGGTAGACTTCTCCATCAGCGGTGGCGAGGATATGCCCCAGGGACAGCAGGCTCAAAACCCCTTCATGCCGCGCCCACGAGGAAACAAGAATCAACAGGGACAACAAAACAAGAAATAAAGAAGACCCTCCCCCCTACCCCTCCCTGCGAGGGAGGGGAGTAAAATGTACTAAACCTAATAGAGAATTATTTTAATGGAGAATAAAACATACGACAAGGTAACCACTCCCCTCCCTCACAGGGAGGGGCCGGGGGAGAGTCTGAAAGGTCGCATCGTCATCGAGCTCCAGAACGTGAAGCGCTACTTCCAGGTGGGAAGTGAGACGGTGAAGGCGCTGCGTGGCGTATCGTTCAAGATCTACGAGGGCGAGTTCGTCACCATCCAGGGAACATCGGGAAGCGGCAAGTCGACGCTACTGAACCAGCTGGGCTGCCTCGACACCCCGACGAGCGGCGAATACTACCTCGACGGCATCTCCGTGCGCACGATGTCGAAGTCGCAGCGTGCCCACCTGCGCAACCAGAAGATCGGCTTCGTGTTCCAGAACTACAACCTGCTGGCCAAGACGACAGCCGTCGAGAACGTGGAACTGCCGCTGATGTACAATTCGAAGTACAACGCCCAGCAGCGCCGCGAGGCCGCCGTCAGGGCCCTGCAGGCCGTCGGCCTGGGCGACCGTCTGGAGCATAAGTCAAACCAGATGTCGGGTGGACAGATGCAGCGCGTGGCCATCGCCCGCGCCCTGGTCAACAATCCCGCCGTGCTGCTGGCCGACGAGGCCACGGGTAACCTCGACACCCGCACGTCGTTCGAGATGCTGGTGCTCTTCCAGGAGCTGCACCGTCAGGGCCACACCATCATCTTCGTGACCCACAATCCCGAGATTGCCGAGTACGCCAGCCGTAACATCAACCTGCGCGACGGCAAGATCCGCGAGGACACCATCAACCCCAACATCAAGTCGGCCGCCGAGGCGTTAGCCGCCCTGCCGATCCCGCAAGACGACTAAGAGACCCACCTCCCAGCCCCTCCCTGAAGGGAGGGGAGTAAATTGAAATAAAAAAGGATGTATAACTAACAAAAAGCCCCCAACTAATTACGCCCCTCCCTCACAGGGAGGGGACGGGGGAGAGTCTTTATGAATATACTGAACCTATTTAAAGTGAGCCTGAAGGCCGTGGCCAACAACAAGATGCGGTCGTTCCTCTCGATGCTGGGTATCATCATCGGCGTGGCCGCCGTCATCATTATGATGTCCATCGGACAAGGCTCGAAGGAGAGCATCCGCCAGGAACTGTCGACCATGGGTACGAACCTGCTCACCATCCGGCCGGGTGCCGACATGCGTGGCGGCGTACGCCAGGACCCGTCGGCCATGCAGACGCTGAAGATGGCCGACTACGAGCGCATCATGCGCGAGAAGAAGTTCGTGACGAAGGTGTCGCCCGAGGTTACGGCCAGCGGTCAGGTCATCTACGGTAACAATAACACCAACACGTCGATGTACGGCGAGTCGTCCGACTATCTCGACATCAAGCAATGGTCCGTCGACGAGGGCGAATGCTTCACCGAGGAGGACATCAAGAAGGCCGCCAAGGTCTGCGTCATCGGAGCCACCGTTGTCAAGGAGCTCTTCGGCAACGTCGACCCCATCGGCAAGACCGTCCGTTTCAAGTCTATCCCCATGCGCGTCATCGGCGTGCTGAAGTCGAAGGGTTACAACTCGTGGGGCATGGACCAGGACAACGTGATAATAGCCCCCTACACGACGGTCATGAAGCGTATTGCCGCGCAGACGTGGTTCTCGTCCATCGTCTGCTCCGCCATCACCGAGGAGCTGTCCGACGCTGCCATCGAGGAACTGACGCAGATGCTGCGCGACAACCACAAGCTGAAGGACGAGACCGCCGACGACTTCACCATCCGCTCGCAGGCCGAGATGATGGAGACGATGTCGTCGACGATGGACACCGTGACGCTTATCCTCGTCGTTGCTGCCGCTTTCTCGCTGCTCGTCGCCGGCATCGGCATCATGAACATTATGCTCGTGTCGGTCACCGAGCGCACCAAGGAGATCGGCCTGCGCATGGCCGTCGGCGCCACCGGTCCCGTTATCTCCCTGCAGTTCCTCATCGAGTCGGTGCTCATCAGCGTCACCGGCGGACTGATAGGCATCTTGGTGGGCGGCGGGGTCAGCACCTTGCTGCCGTTGATGGGCATGCCGTCGAGCGTACCCGCCTGGTCGGTCTACGTCTCGTTCCTCGTCTGCGTGTTCATCGGCATCCTCTTCGGCTACATCCCCGCGCAGAAGGCTGCCAACATGGATCCCATCGAAGCCATCCGCCACGAGTAAGGATTTACACTTTGAAAGCTCATCAACAAGAAAAATATCGGAATTCTCTTGGAAGTTACCGATAATTTTCTTATTTTTGCAGCGTCTAGTAACAATATGACAAAACCTTAAAACAGACACACTATGGAAGTTGAGAAAATCATGCAAGGCTTGGAGCGCAAGCATCCCGGCGAGTTGGAGTACCTGCAAGCAGTACGCGAAGTGTTGGAATCCATCAAGGACGTCTACAACCAGCATCCTGAGTTTGAGAAGGCGAAGATTGTGGAGCGCATCGTTGAGCCCGAGCGCATCATCACGTTCCGCGTGCCCTGGGTCGACGACAAGGGCGAGGTACAGGTGAACCTCGGCTACCGCGTGCAGTTCAACTCAGCCATCGGCCCGTACAAGGGCGGACTGCGGTTCCACGCATCAGTCAACCTGTCGATACTGAAGTTCTTGGGCTTCGAGCAGACGTTCAAGAACGCGCTGACCACGCTGCCCATGGGCGGCGGCAAGGGCGGTTCTGACTTCTCGATCCGTGGCAAGAGCGACGGCGAGGTGATGCGATTCTGTCAGGCGTTCATGACCGAGCTATACCGCCACATCGGCCCCGACGAGGACGTGCCGGCAGGCGACATCGGCGTGGGTGCCCGCGAGATCGGCTACCTGTACGGCCAATACAAGAAGTTGACCCACCAGTTCCAGGGCGTGCTCACCGGCAAGGGCCGCGAGTGGGGCGGTTCCATCCTGCGACCCGAGGCCACAGGCTACGGTGCCCTCTATTTCGTCCACCAGATGCTGACGGAGCACGGGCTGGATATCAAGGGTAAGACGGTGGCACTCTCGGGCTTCGGCAATGTGGCTTGGGGCGCTGCCAAGAAAGCCACCGAGCTGGGCGCGAAGGTCATCACCATCAGCGGCCCCGACGGCTATATCTACGACCCCGCCGGGCTCGACGCCGAGAAGATTGACTACCTGCTGGAGCTGCGTGCCTCGGGCAACGACATCTGCCAGCCCTACGCCGACGAGTTCGACGGCGCACAGTTCTTCCCCAACAAAAAACCGTGGGAACAGAAGGCCGACATTTATCTGCCTTGTGCCACACAGAACGAACTGAACGGCGAGGATGCCGACAAGATACTGGCACAGAAACCTCTGTGCATAGCCGAAGTGTCGAACATGGGCTGCACGGCCGAGGCTGCCGAGAAATTCATCGCTGCCCGTCAGCTCTTCGCGCCGGGCAAGGCCGTCAACGCCGGTGGCGTGGCCACCAGCGGTCTGGAGATGTCACAGAACTCCATGCGTCTCTCGTGGACAGCCGAGGAGGTCGACCAGCGCCTGCACCAGATCATGGCTGGCATCCACGAGCAATGCGTGAAGTACGGACGCGAAGATGGTTATGTTAACTATGTCAAGGGTGCCAACGTCGCCGGCTTCATGAAGGTGGCCAAGGCCATGCTGGCGCAAGGAATCGTGTAAATGAGAAAAACCCGTCCCCTGCCCCTCCCTGTCTGGAGGGGAATGATGACCCTACTCCTGTGTTGGAGTAACGTCTCCCTTCCCTACTGGGAGGGGCAGGGCGTGGGGCTCTATGCGCAAAAAGTGCAGCACGGCAAGGCGTCATACTACCCCAAGAGATGGACGGGGCGCCACACCGCCAACGGCGACCGGCTGCATCACGACTCGATGACCTGCGCTCACCGCAAGCATCCGTTTGGGACGCTGCTACGGGTGACGAATCAGAAGAACGGACGCCAGGTCATTGTACGCGTCACCGATCGCGGCCCTTTCGGCCGTGGACGAATCATCGACCTGTCGTGGGCTGCCGCCAAGGAGCTTGATATGCTCCGCGCCGGCGTCGTGCCGGTCACTGTCGAAATCGCAGACTCGGTCGACGTGATTACAGACCCCACCCCCGCCCCCTCCCCGTGAGGGGAGGG
>Ga0310697_10005120_pt1 | contig 12735 bp, 5 predicted proteins | sample 172DNAGHGlowgp2_FD_203883 | JGI IMG/M metagenome (GOLD analysis project Ga0310697, IMG submission 203883) | Sheep rumen microbial communities from Palmerston North, Manawatu-Wanganui, New Zealand - 1728 DNA GHGlow gp2 (v2) (version 2) | ecosystem: Host-associated > Mammals > Digestive system >... | reverse complement strand
TACCGTGTTCACACCGGCAACGTTCACGACGTGAAGGGCTTCGGTCTCGGACTTGCTTACGTGAAGAAGATTATCAATCTGCACGATGGCGAGATTAAGTGTGAGAGCGATCTGGGCAAGGGTACAAAATTCACCATCACCCTGCCGCTTCTTCAGGAAGAAGAGGTGAGTGGTGAAAAATGAGTGGTTGAACTTTTAATTATTAACTCTATAAAACTGAACTGATTATGGAAGACAAACTGAAGATTCTGCTGTGCGAGGATGATGAGAACCTCGGCATGCTGCTACGTGAGTATCTGGCCGCAAAAGGCTATGAGGCAGAGCTCTGCCCCGACGGAGAAGCTGGCTATAAGGCCTTCATGAAAACAAAATTCGACATCTGCGTGCTCGATGTGATGATGCCTAAGAAGGACGGCTTCACTCTGGCACAGGAGATTCGTTCGTCAAATGCGGAGATACCTGTCATCTTCCTCACGGCCAAGACCTTGAAGGAGGATATTCTGGAAGGTTTCAAGCTGGGTGCTGATGATTATATCACCAAACCCTTCTCCATGGAGGAACTCGTGTTCCGTATTGAGGCCATTCTCCGTCGGGTGCGCGGAAAGAAGAACAAGGAGAGCACCCTCTATCATATCGGAAAATTCACCTTCGACACGCAAAAACAGTTGCTCTCTATAGGCGAGAAACAGACAAAGCTCACCACCAAGGAGAACGAGCTGCTGGCTCTTCTCTGCTCGCATGCCAATGAGATTCTTCAGCGCGACTATGCCCTGAAGACCATCTGGATAGACGACAACTACTTCAATGCTCGCTCTATGGACGTCTACATCACCAAGCTCCGCAAGCATCTGAAGGATGACGAGCAGATTGAAATCATCAATATTCACGGCAAGGGCTATAAGCTCATCACCCCGGAGGAAGACTAAATGAAGACAGAACTGACACTCGCCGTTCCTACTGATTACGTATGGCAGGTGCTTGACTATCAGGAGAATGCGGTGATTAAGGCACTGGATAGTCAGGTGATGCAGCAGTTGCTGAGCCATGGCATCTTTGAGCATCGTAATCTTCTGGAGGACGACCCAGGCTTCAAGCAGATTATCCCCTACGCCGTGATTTGCTGCGGTGACGAGGTCTATCTGTTCCGCCGCACTAGCAAGCAGACAGAGAGCAGGTTGCACAACCTGCTCTCGCTGGGGGTGGGCGGTCATATGAATCCCCTGTCCGACCATCCCATCGACATCGATTACCTGCACCACGAACTGGAGCGCGAGATGAGGGAAGAGGTGCTGCTCCACGAGGACTGCCGCGTGGAGAGCATGACCCCGGTAGGCTTCATCAATGATGATACGAACGAGGTGGGAAAGGTGCATTTGGGCGTGCTCTACAATATCGTTCTCTCAAACAAGCATATCGAGATAAACGAGAAGGAGAAGATGACAGGCACATGGATTCCTAAGGCCAACCTGCATGAGCATTACGAACACATGGAATCATGGTCACAGCTCTACTGCAATCTGCTCATCTGATCATAACAGGAAAAACAGGGAAACGCCGATAACAGAGATGACCGCTCCCGTGACCCCTCGCAGCGTGACAGGCTGACCGAAGAGCCACCATGAGGGCAGGAGAATGATGATGGGTGTCATCGCCATGATAGTACTGGCAATGCCTGCCGCAGTGTATTGGACAGCCATGAGCGAGAACCCTACTCCGATGAAAGGGCCTGAGAACACGGCTACCGTCATGGCCAGGAGTCCCCGATGGTCGCTGATGCTCGTTCGCATGCGGCCCGCCTGTCGGCTGAGTAGCATCCATGCCGTGAAACAGGCAAATCCCGCCACACAGCGTATCATGTTCGACGCAAAAGGCAGTACCCCCTCCGTTGCTTCAAGCACCGTGGGGGGTACGTCGTTAATATAATGGTCGAGCCCAATCTTGCTCAGCACAAGACCGACACCCTGACCCACTGCGGCTCCAATGCCGAATAGGACTCCCTTCAGCGGCAGTCCTATTGAGACATGATGCTGCTTGTCGCGTCCTAACAGCGAGATGGCAATGCCCAGCAGTGTGACAGCCATGGCCAGCAGGGATGTCCACCCGAGCGTCTGACCAATCATAATCCATGCCGAAAGGGCTGTGAACATCGGTGCCAGGGTCATGAAAAGCTGTCCGTAGCGGGAGCCGACAGTGAGATAGCTGTTGAACAGACACCAGTCGCCGAAGAAATAGCCCACGATGCCCGAGGCAATCAGCCATGACCACGTCTGAGCACCGGCATAGGCAGGATAGGGCACCTCAAACACCCATAGCATAAGTAAGGCGGAGAGAGCCAAAGTAGCCCCCATCCGCCATACGTTCATTATTATTACTCCCAAATGCTTACTCCCCACTTCACTGGCCAATGCTGCCACCGTCCATGAGAAAGCAACACCTAAGGAGATGAGTTCGCCAAGATAAGTCATCCGTGAGGTTTATGCGGTGTATTCCTGCCAACTCTTTATCTTGATGTCGCTTTCCGTCATGGCCGTGAATGCTTCGATGAAGGCTTTGGCCAGACGCACATTCGTCATTAGAGGGATGTTGTGGTCAATAGCCCCGCGGCGGATGCGATAGCCGTTGGTGAGTTCACGCTTGGTATGGTTCTTCGGCACGTTGATGATGAGGTCGAACTTGTGTTCGGCTATCATCTCCATCACATTGTTGTCGCCCTCCTCGTCAGGCCAGCTCACGGGAGTGGCCATCACGCCGTTGTCGTTGAAGAACTTGGCCGTTCCGCTGGTGGCGAACACCTCGTAGCCTTTCTTCACCAACTGCTTCGCAGGCTCCAGCAGGCTGACCTTGCCCTTGGCTCCACCACTGCTGATGAGGATGGCACGTCCGGGTTGTGGCAGACGGTAGCCAGTGGCAATCAGCGCATTGAGCAGCGCCTCGTTCAGATCGTCGCCCAAACAGCCCACCTCACCGGTGCTGCTCATGTCGACGCCGAGCACAGGGTCGGCATTCTGCAATCGGGCGAATGAGAACTGTGAGGCCTTCACGCCGATTCGGTCAATATCGAACTCGCTCTTATCGGGTTTAGAATAGGAGGCATCGAGCATGATCTTCGTAGCCGTCTCGATGAAGTTGCGCTTCAGAATCTTGCTGACAAACGGGAATGAGCGCGAGGCACGCAGGTTGCACTCGATGACCTTCACCTCGCGGTTCTTGGCCAGGAACTGGATGTTGAAGGGGCCGGAGATGTTCAGTTCAGCTGCAATCTTATAGGCAATCTTCTTAATCTGACGGATGGTGGAGAAATAGATGTGCTGGGCGGGGAATACCATCGTGGCATCACCGGAGTGAACGCCGGCGTACTCTATGTGTTCGGAGATGGCATATTCCACCACTTCGCCTTTGTCGGCTACGGCATCGAACTCAATCTCTTTGGTCTCTTGCATGAACTGGCTGACCACCACGGGGAACTCCTTCGACACTTCAGTAGCCATGTTCAAGAAGCGGTGCAGCTCTTCGTCATCGTAGCACACATTCATTGCAGCACCCGAGAGCACATAGCTGGGACGAACAAGTACGGGATAGCCCACCTCGCTTACAAACTCCTTGATGTCTTCGAACGACGTGAGGGCCCGCCATGCCGGCTGGTCAATACCCAGTTTGTCGAGCATGGCCGAGAACTTGTCACGGTTCTCTGCTCGGTCGATATTGACAGGGCTGGTTCCCAGTACTGGCACTCCCTGACGATGCAGCTTCATGGCAAGGTTGTTGGGTATCTGCCCTCCCACGCTCACGATGACACCGCGGGGCGATTCGAGGTCAATGACATCGAGCACACGCTCCAATGACAGCTCATCGAAATAGAGGCGGTCACACATGTCGTAGTCGGTGGAAACGGTCTCGGGGTTATAGTTGATCATGATGGACTTATAACCCAGTTTGCGGGCCGTATTGATAGCGTTCACAGAGCACCAGTCAAACTCTACCGACGAACCGATGCGGTAGGCACCAGAGCCCAGCACCACCACCGACTTGTCATTATTATAATAGTTGATGTCGTGAACGGCCGTGTAAGGCAGGCCGCTCTCTTGGGCAAAAGCGGGCGTGTGGGTATAGGTGAAATAGAGATAGTTTGTCAGTTCTGGATGCTCGCTGGCAACCGTAGGGATGCGCTTCACCGAGGGGAGAATACCACGCTGCTTGCGATACTTGCGCACCTCCAGATTCTCCTTCTCCATATTGCCACCCTGGGGCTTCAGCACGAATCGAGCTATTTGGAAATCGCTGAAACCGCAACGCTTCACTTCCAAAAGGAAATCGTCAGGAATTTCTTCCAACTTGTTGTATTTCTGTAGTTTATGCTTCAAATCAACGATGTGCTTCAGACGCTCAAGGAACCATACGTCAATTTTTGTCAGTTCCTCAATGCGCTCCACGGTGTAACCCTCTTCCAGTGCCTGAGCGATGGCAAAGATGCGGAGGTCGGTGGGGTTGGCAAGTTCCTTTTCAAGGTCTTCAAAGCGAGTGTGGTCATTGCCCACAAAACCGTGCATGCCTTGGCCTATCATGCGCAGGCCTTTCTGAATCATCTCCTCGAAGGAACGGCCGATAGACATGATTTCACCTACAGACTTCATGGATGAGCCAATGAGGCGGGACACACCAGCAAACTTCGTCAGGTCCCAGCGAGGGATCTTGCAAATCATATAATCGAGCGTCGGAGCCACGTAGGCTGACGAGGTGGTACCCATCTCACCAATCTGGTCGAGGGTGTAGCCAAGAGCAATCTTCGCAGCCACAAAAGCGAGAGGATAGCCGGTGGCCTTCGAGGCAAGGGCCGACGAGCGCGAAAGGCGGGCATTGATCTCGATGATACGATAGTCGTTGGTGAGGGCATTGAATGCAAATTGTATGTTACACTCGCCGACGATACCCAGATGGCGCACGCAACGGATGGTAATGTCCTGCAGCATCTTCACCTGGTCTTCTTTGAGCGAGCAGGTGGGGGCTACGACGATTGACTCTCCGGTATGTATGCCAAGAGGGTCGAAATTCTCCATCGAAGCCACGGTGAAGCAGTGGTCATTGGCATCGCGTATGCACTCGAACTCAATCTCCTTCCAACCCTTGAGCGATTCTTCCACGAGAATCTGCGGTGCAAATGTAAAGGCACTCTCAGCCAGTTCCGTAAATGCCTTCTCGTCAGGGCAGATGCCAGAGCCAAGACCGCCTAAGGCATAAGCTGAACGAATCATGATGGGGAAGCCTATCTCGCGGGCAGCTTTCAGCGCGTCCTCCATGTTCTCCACGGCATGGCTGACAGGTGTCTTCAGCTTAATCTCGTCGAGTTTCTTCACGAAGAGGTCACGGTCTTCTGTGTTCATAATAGCCTCTACACTAGTACCCAGCACTTCCACTCCGTATTCTTTTAATACGCCCGTCTGATACAGTTCGGTGCCGCAGTTCAATGCCGTCTGACCGCCAAATGCAAGCAGAATGCCGTCAGGACGCTCCTTCTTGATGATTTCCGTCACGAAATGGGTGGTCACCGGTTGGAAATACACTTTGTCGGCTATACCTTCACTTGTCTGGATAGTCGCAATGTTAGGATTCACGAGCACATTCTTGATACCCTCTTCGCGTAAAGCTTTCAAAGCCTGTGAGCCAGAGTAGTCAAATTCGCCTGCCTGTCCGATCTTCAAGGCACCACTGCCCAGCACTAATACCTTCGATAATTTCTTTTTTGCCATGGTTTTAATAAGTTTAGTTTATTTTTGCATGCAAAGTTACTAATTAATAATTAAGTAACAAAGCATTTATGTTAGATTAACTCATTTTTGTTAAAGAATGTTATGACAATGAATTTTCTTGTCCAGTGCTTGCATATATTCAGAAAAAGTTTGTACCTTTGCACCCGCAATCAACAAAGCGTGCTGAGGTGCGTTAGTTCAGTAGGTTAGAATGCCTGCCTGTCACGCAGGAGGTCACGAGTTCGAATCTCGTACGCACCGCAGCTTTGGGGATGTAAATAAGTACTGGTGCGTTAGTTCAGTAGGTTAGAATGCCTGCCTGTCACGCAGGAGGTCACGAGTTCGAATCTCGTACGCACCGCAAGTAAAACCAAGATGGGAAGTATAATACCCTCGTTTCAAGGTCGGTTCATCTAACGGTTAGGATACAAGATTCTCAATCTTGGCATAAGGGTTCGATTCCCTTACCGACTACTCCAGACTAGCCCCTGTAAATCATTGATTTGCAGGGGTTTTTGATAGATATGTAACTTTTTGGCATTTTTTGAACGTATGAAGAGAACGCCTTTGCTGGTTTTGGGACTCTCACTGGGAGTATCGACTATTATGGGACAAATACACGTTGCTGGAGCCTTGCCCTCCTATAATGATGAGGTGAGAGGACAGCAGCGCCACCAACAATACTATCCTGAAGCTGGAGCTTTCGTATGCGAGAATGGAATAAACCGCTTTACACGCGCCCTTTATGGCAGCCCTACCGACTGGAGAATAGAAACCAGTGACCGCCCAGTCTTCGCCATCGTGAAGAAAAACCATCACCGCCACCTGCGCTTTCTGGTCAACGGAGTGGCACTCGATTCCACAGATTATTGCAAGGCGTTCTACGAGAATGGCATGCGTCGCTATCTGCTTTCCGATCATCGCTGGGGTGAACACTCACGGCTGGAGGTAGAAGTGGCGGCCTGTCCTGACCGCGAGGGCGCTATATGGCTGTTCAGAAATAATTCTTTCGGCACCCCTGTGCGCTTCGAAGCCAGGATGTGTGAAATCAATGTCCCGAAGTTGAAGCGCAACGGTGATATAGGGGCTGACATGCCCGGTGTGTTTGAGGCGGCACCGTTGGAACGTGGCTTGCAACAGTATAAATGGGAAACAAATGCTCCCCAGCGGGACGTTGAGCGGTGCGAGTCGTATTTCACTATTGACAGTATCAACATGATTGTCACTCTTCCTGCTGAAGAAGCCCATAAGAGGTTTGCCCAAGCAGTGGCTTACAACAAAGAGTTGGCTGGAAGACTCGTGTTCAGCACGCCCGACCCTTATCTGAACACCCTCGGAAGTGTATTGGCATTTGCCGCCGACGGTGACTGGGACGGGCAGACATGGCTGCATGGCTGCATCGGATGGCGTATGCCGCTGGCTGGCTGGAGAGCTGCTTACGCAGGTGACGTACTGGGTTGGAACGAACGTGCGAAGAGTCATTTCAATGCCTACGCCAAGAGTCAGGTGACAGAGGTGGAACCCACCATCCCTCACCCGTCCCAAGACCCGAAGATGCAGTTGGCTCGCGCTGAAAAGAAATGGGGTACGCAGATGTATTCCAACGGCTATATCTGCCGTAACCCCGAGCGCAACGACCAGATGCACCACTATGACATGAACCTGAACTATATCGATGAACTGATGCATCATTTCCAATACGATGCCGATACGGCCTATATGCGTAAGATGTGGCCCGTCATTAAGAACCATCTGGCATGGGAGAAACGCAACTACGATCCTGACGGCGATCACCTCTATGATGCCTATTGCTGTATATGGGCAAGCGATGCCCTGTATTACAGTGGAGGGGCAGTGACCCATTCGTCGGCTTATAACTATTATGGCAACAAGATGGCAGCACGCATCGCTGAGCTGATAGGTGAAGATGCCCGTCCCTATCATGCCGAAGCTGCTGCTATTGACCGTGCTATCAATGAGAGGCTATGGATAGAAGATGCGAGGAACAATGTGCAACGATGGGCCGAGTACCAAGACGGCATGGGCTTGAAACGACTGCATCCGAGTGCTGCTGCCTGGAGCTATTACACGCCTGTGGATTGCGGTGTGGGCAGTGAGCGGCAGCGTTTTCTGGCCATAGCCGATATGCAGCAGTCATTACCGCATATCCAAGTGGAACAAACGCCCTATTACGTCATTGCCACGAGTAACTGGCTGCCCTATAGCTGGAGCATCAACAATGTGGCGATGGCTGAAACCATGCACATGGCACTCGCGTGTTTCAAGGCCGGGCAGCGCCGTGAGGGCTTCAGTCTGCTCATGGGAAGCGTGATGGATAATATGTATTATGGTCAGTCGCCTGCGAATTTCGGACAGCTCTCCCATTATGATGCTGCCCGTGGAGAGTGCTATCGTGACTTCGGCGACTGTATAGGCATCGCCAGCCGCGCTCTGGTGGAAGGGCTGTTCGGCATCTGCCCTCTGGCACTTGAAGGGAAATGCATCCTGCAACCAGGTTTCCCTGATGAATGGGATAGCGTGAGACTTAAGACTCCCTATATAGAATATATGTATACGCGTAAGGGTGACAAGATACGCTATGAAGTCACTCAGCATTTCCGTCAGCCGCTTACCATCGTCATCGGTCAGCACTCTGGACAAGGAGAATGGAGATACACGAAAGGCTCCAACGCTGCGCATCAGGTAATAGAGGTGGCAGTCGTGTCTGACAGTCAGGAAACAACGGCGAATGTCTCCCAGCTGACGGCTAAGGCGGAAGGTGCTGACGGATGTGAAGAGGCAATGGTCAGACAGTATGGGTTGGCAGCACCTGACCTCACAAAACCGTTCAGACAGGTAGACCTTTCGACTCATTTTAATGCAGAGGTCGATGATATCTACAACAACCAATATCTGTCGCCTCGCCCCAAATCGACCACGCTTCAGATTCCCGTGCAGGGAGTGGGAGAGTGGTGTCATCCACAGTATAAACCAGAAATAAACGATTCTGTGTTCCGTATGCTGATCACTGACAATGTGTTCAATGTGGCAGGAGTTCCTTTTAAAACACCCAAGGAAGGACAGAACATCGTCTACACTAGTCTTTGGGACAACTATCCCAATGAAATAACTCTCCCCCTGAAAGGTCGTGCCTCATCGGCTTATCTGCTCATGGCAGGGTCAACCAATCACATGCAGAGCCGAATTGACAACGGCTTGGTAGTGGTGACCTATCAGGATGCTACAACCGATACGCTACGCCTAAGGAATCCTGAGAACTGGTGTCCCATTGAGCAAGACTATTTTGCCGACGGGGTAGCTTTCCGAATATTGGCTCCGCGTCCCTATCGCATCTGCTTGGGTACAGGCATCGTTAGTCGTGATTTGGGCAGTGAACTGAATATCAAGGGCGTCTACGGACGTGAGATTACAGGTGGTGCTGCACAGATGTTGCGTATGCCCGTCAACCCTGAAAAGAAACTCAAGAATCTCACGCTCATCACCCTCTCCAACGATGTGGTGATGGGCTTGATGGCTGTTACACTGCAATAATGAGTATTTCATAATGAAACAGAAAAGATTTCTAACCTTAGCATTGTCGATGCTTGCATTCCATATTTCGGCATGGAGTGCCAACACAAAAGAGAGTGTGACACAGGTTGCCACAACGGTAACGCTAAGCACAGATGTTGACTATGTGGTCACAGGAACAACTCCTTTCACTGACGGAGGAGTGGTCAACATGACCAATACGGAACACGCCGTACTGATACTCGAACGGGTGAAACCCTCGCAGGCCATCCCGCTGCTGGCTAACCATGTGCAGATAAACGGAGTAAAGGCCGTGAACACACGCAACTGCCAGGTGCGTCTCTATGGCACGATGGGCAGCATGATATTGCCTTACGAGGCCAGCACGTTCAAACCGCTGACCGTCTATAGTGAGCAGAATTTCAAGGGAGAATCGAGCAGTGATTTCGGACTTGAAAATGACGGTGGCTACATGGTCAGCATGACCGACCAGCAACTGAACAACCGTATTCGCTCCTTCCGCCTGAAACGCGGCTATATGGTGACATTTGCCACGCAGAAAAGCGGCTATGGCTATCAGCGATGCTTCATTGCCAACAGTGAGGACATAGAGATGGCTACACTGCCTCAAATACTCGATGAAAAAATCTCCAGCTATCGGGTGTTCAAATGGAATACGGCAGGCAAGAAAGGACTGGCCAGCAGTACCGATGCCAGTGCGTGCGATGCACTGAACATCATCAGTTGCTACGGATGGAATGTGGGAAAGGACATGCAACCTGACGTGGAGTGCGTGGCCAATCATCTCTACGAGGACTATCCTTCTTCAAGTGCATGCGGAAAGGCCACTTGGACTTGCCATCTGAAAACCAATAACGAACCGCGCAACTCTGCTGATGACCAACCGCAGTCACTCAGCACGATTCTCAATAACTGGCAGAATCTGATGCGCACAGGCATGCGTCTCTGCTCGCCTTCGTCATGGGATGGAAGCGACTATACCGACGGCTCTGGATTCATCAAGCAGTTTCTTGACAGTATAGATGCTCGTGGCTGGCGTTGCGACCTTGTAGACCTCCACTGCTATTGGCTGATAGACAACTTCAACAATCTCTCCACCATGCAGAGCAAATACAAACGCCCCATCTGGATTTCCGAATGGATATGGGGAGCCTCATGGAACAAGAATGGTGCCTTTGAGAGCGGGAAGACCGACGGAGACATTGCCTGGGGCGTGAAACAGATATGCGAAAAGCTTAATTCCTACGGTTTCGTAGAGCGTTATTTCTATTGGAACAGTGAAACAAAGGGGAAACTTTATAATAACGGTTCACTCACTGAAGCTGGTAAGTACTATTCCAGTATGCTCAGTGGCATGGGCTATAACAAAAGCTATGAGAAGGTGCCGAACACACCGCGTATGCGGGGCGGCTTTACTAATTTCCGTGTAGTACAGACAGAAGAAAAAGCCACTATATCATGGCATGACTATGATGGCGAATACAACCAGCTGATGGAGGTGCTTCGCAAGCACCCGGGACAGGCCTGGCAGACATGGAAGACCGTAAAGCCGGAAGATGCAGAAGCCGACTATATTCTTACCGACGAGAATGCTCATGAGGGCACCCGCTACAGGCTCCATATCCGCAGTTTCAGCGGACGTGACTATTATAGCAGCGAGGATTTGGAACCGGGTGAAGCTATCGAAACCGAACAGGGACTTCGCTATGTGGGAGGCAATATCATACTGAACGGTGACTTCCAGATGGGGCTCGACGGATGGACCTCAGGAAACGGTGAACCGCTTCAGCAACCTTGGTTCGAGGTGTTCCCCAAGGGACTCACCGATGGTTATTTCCTCCAAGCCTTTGCCAATCAGGGCAAGGATGCAGCAGGATCGGTGAAAACGGCAGTGGAAGTAGCCCCCAATCAGGATTATGTGATAAGGGTTGCTTCCTGCAATGCAGGCGAATACCTGAAAATTGACTTGCGCATGAAAGGAGAGACCAGCGATGTCAACAAAGCTACCTTGAAGTCGAACAACTATTGGTCTACTCAGCAGGCCATCTTCAATAGCGGACAGTATAATGAGGCCCTGCTCTCTTTCCGCTGGCTGGCTGCTAAAGGACAGTTGGGGGACATAGAGCTTCGCCGCCTGTTTACCACTGAAGCAGAGGCTCTGGCCGACGGCGAAGTATGGAACAAGAAGCGCGAGCAGCTCCTGGCTCCCTGTCTTGCCAAGCGAGAGCAGCATCTTACCGACTCCCTGTTGACGGTGGCCAAGGCGGTGGCAGGATATGGTTTCGAGGGACGTGAAGAATTGGAAGAAGCCATCAGGGAGGAAGACTGTAATTTGCTGAAGAATGCTCTTGACCGCTTCCTCGTCCTGTCAGCTGCAGAGGTGCAACCAAAGTCGGCTGCATTTGAAACAGAAAATGGATGGTCGACGAAATGCGGCACCTTTACCGGAGGCGACCAGCGGTTGGCTACGCAGGAAGGGAAGACCTGTTGGAATGCCTGGTGGAGCGGGGTGGCGGCCTCGGAGGGTGAAAAGCAGACATTGGAGATTCAGCAGCAGTTGTCTGGTCTCGCAGAGGGACTCTATGCTCTCCAGTGCAAAGCATCTACCCAGCACTATTGTCTCTCCGACCAGCATGGTTTCCTGAAAACGAAACGTGAGCAGGTGGTTACTCCTATGCTTCAGCGCGATTACCTGGACGTACCTAATACAATCGATGCCTGGCAGACGCTTACGACCATCCCTCTTTACGTGACGGACAACGATACCATCACCTTTGGTTTCACCAGTTCGAAGCATGGGGCAACAGATAATGCCTGGCGGCGTTATGCCAACAGTGAGACTGGCAGCAACAATGGTGATCAACGTGAAGGCTGGTGGTGTGCAACGGATTTCCAACTGCTATATCATCCTCTCTTCTCATTCACCTGTCAGCCTGGGCAATTCACCACCATCTGTCTGCCTTATGCTTGCCGTTGTCCGGAAGGTGTAAAGGTTTATCAGGTGGCAGGTCTGCTGAGCGATTATTCCCGTCTGTGTCTGCAAGAAGCTGAAACGATGGAGGCTGGCAGACCCTATATCTGTGTTGCTGACCATGAAAAGGTAATCTACTATCCGAATGGGGAAGCCATTAAAACGCCTGTATTGGATGGTAACAACAACCTCCGCGGTTCATTTAAGACTCCCGCTTTGGCTCCAGAGGGTGCTTACGTGCTGAAAGAGGATGGCGAGTGGTATAGGGTATCGGGGACTCGTCCCAACATGCCCTTCTATTCTGCATTCCTAAGAAAGGCAGCTGATATCCCTCTTTACGACAAGTGGGATGGTCTTACCATGATTATCCATGATGTAGCTGAAGAACTGGGCAATCCTACTGGTCTATCTTCTGTTCGTACAAACTTTAATGTAATGCAGACCTATACCGTTTCCGGCAGTCCTTCT
>Ga0310697_10005119_pt1 | contig 12736 bp, 5 predicted proteins | sample 172DNAGHGlowgp2_FD_203883 | JGI IMG/M metagenome (GOLD analysis project Ga0310697, IMG submission 203883) | Sheep rumen microbial communities from Palmerston North, Manawatu-Wanganui, New Zealand - 1728 DNA GHGlow gp2 (v2) (version 2) | ecosystem: Host-associated > Mammals > Digestive system >... | reverse complement strand
CGTACTATTCCGTCGGTGAGCACTTCTGGTCGCTCGTATTTGTTATAGAGACCACAGCCAGAGAGCCATGTTGTTGCCATAATGCACAATACGGAATGTAGAATACATAATTGGCTGCGCTTTGTTGTCACTTTATTTCTTGTCAACATACTATTCTCAATTTATTATTTAGGTATCATTCCTTGTGGATTACTTCTCTAAATCATAGTCTACAGGACGGTGCATGTACTGTCCAATCTCGGTTGCTATCTCGTTGTTCTCCTCGTCATCGAACTTCAGCGGCGAGATCTTCTCCTGCAGCGACTGGAAGATGACAAACAGTGTCGGCACAACCAGCACCTGACAGAGAGTACCTATTAGCATGCCACCAACGGCGGCAGCACCGAGTGTCTGGTTTCCGTTTTTTCCAACGCCAGAGGCGAACATCATAGGCAGCAGACCGATAACCATGGCCAGAGATGTCATCAGGATAGGACGCAGACGGGCTGCTGCACCGAGCACAGCCGACCATGAGACGGCCATACCCGTGTGACGGCGTTCGAGTGCAAACTGCACAATCAAAATGGCGTTCTTGGCCAGCAGACCGATTAGCATAATGAGCGAGATCTGCATATAGATGTCATTGGAATGGCCGAAGAGCATGGTGAACAGGAAAGCACCGGCGAGGCCGAAGGGCACAGAGAGCACCACGGCCAGCGGCAGGATGTACGACTCGTACTGTGCCGACAGAATAAGGTAAATGAATACGAAGCAGAGCACGAAAATGAGCGCTGTAGAGTTGCTCGACTGTGCCTCCTGTCGTGTCAGACCCTGATAGTCGTATGTATAGCCAGCGGGCAGCATGTCGGCAGCCACCTCCTCGACGGCCTTGATGGCTTCACCCGTGGAATATCCGTCGGCAACTGTTGCTGTTACGGTGATAGAGGTGAACATGTTGAATCGCGATATGTTCGTCGGGCCGTAGACTCGCTCTATGGAGCAGAACTCCTCGACGGGCGACATACCCTTTGGCGTACGCACGTAAACATTCTTAAGCGATTCGCGCGTCATACGGCTCTCTGGCGAGCCTTGAACCATGACGCGGTAAAGCTTACCATAGGCGTTGAAGTTAGAGGCATAAAGACCGCCGTAGTATCCCTGCAGCGTAGAGAGTACCGTCGAGGGGGAGATGCCCGACTGCTTACACTTCGCCACGTCGACATGTATCATGTACTGCGGATAGTTCGGGTTGTATGACGTCTGTGCCATCTGTATCTCCGGGCGCTTGTTCAGCTCGGCGAGGTAGTCATTCGTGATATCGAAGAACTTCGACAGAGAGCCACCCGTACGGTCCTGCATGACGAGCGACACACCAGAGTTAGCCGAGAAACCGGGAATCATCGGCGGTGCGAAAGCCAGGATCTGTGCATCCTTGATATGGGCTGTCTTAATGTATATCTGAGCCAGCACGCCGTTAGCCTCCAGCGGGTTGAGGAAGAAACGGTAAATGCCGTCGCCCTGCCACAGTCCGCTGAGCTTCCACCAGAATCCTTTTTGACGTTCAGCGAATGGCTTGAGCTTGATGATGAAGGTGGCCTGGTCAGAACCGGCACCTGCGATGAAGTTGTAGCCCTGTATCTGCTCGCGGCTCTGGATGGCGGGGTCGGCAGCCAGTATCTTGTCTACCTCGTCAATGACCTGCCGCGTACGAGCCACAGACGTGGCAGGCGGCATAGAGATGGTACAGAAAATAGTGCCGGTATCCTCGTCGGGCACCAGGCCGGTCTTTGTCGTTGCCATAGTGCCTACCAGAGCGGCAATGCCGATGATGACGATTAGTCCGACAGCCAACGGCTTGCGCACCAGCTTCTCTACTGAGTTCTTGTACTTACCCAGCACATTGTCATAGGCCGTGTTGAATGCCATGTGGAAACGGTCAATACGCGACATCTTCACTTCGTTGCCGTGTTCGTCGTGGGCTTTCAGGAATATGGCACACAAAGCAGGCGACAGAGTCAGTGCGTTCAGAGCAGAGATGAAGATTGATACTGCCATCGTCACACCGAACTCGCGGTAGAACGTACCTGTCACACCACCGATGAATGACACGGGGATGAACACCGAGGCCATAACCAGCGTGATAGAGATGATGGCTCCGGATATTTCATTCATGGCATCGATGGATGCTGTCAGTGACGACTTGTAACCCTGGTCGAGCTTGGCGTGTACGGCCTCGACAACAACGATGGCATCATCGACCACGATGGCGATGGCGAGTAGTAGTGCCGAAAGGGTTAGCAAGTTGATGGAGAAACCGAATACGCTTAGGAAGAAGAACGTACCGACGAGCGACACGGGTACAGCTATAAGCGGTATGAGCGTCGAGCGCCAGTCCTGAAGGAAAATGTAAATCACGATGAACACCAGGATGAGGGTGAAGACAAGCGTAAAAATAACCTCCTCGATAGAAGCGTACAGGAACTCAGTAACGTCGTAGTTGATCTTGTACGTCATGCCCGGCGGGAACAGTTTGGCCTGCTCCTCGAGTTCGGCCTTCACCTGCTTTGCAATCTCGTTGGCGTTAGAGCCGGCAATCTGCTGAACCATGCCCAGTACCGACGGGATGTTGTTGTTCTTCATCGATACTGAGTACTGCTGACCGCCGAGTTCAATCTTAGCGACGTCCTTTAGTTTCAGAGTCTGACCGTTGGCATCACTTGAGATGATGATGTTACCGAACTCCTCGGCATTTTTCAGACGGCCCGTATAGCGCATGGCATACTCATAAGCCACGTCAGACTGTTCACCGAACTGTCCGGGAGCAGCCTCGACGTTCTGTTCTGCCAGCGCTGCAGTGATGTCTGACGGCATCAAGTTGTACTGCTTCATCACGTCGGGCTTCAGCCATATACGCATGGTGTATGTCTTCAGACCCGGAGACTGCACGTCACCCACACCCTGTATACGCTTGATTGCAGGCACGATGTTAATGTTACTGTAGTTTGTCAGGAACTCGTCATCGTAACGGCCGTCTGAAGTCAGCGTGTACATGATTACCTGTGACGTCTGGCGTTTCATGACCGTAACACCGATACGCGTAACCTCGGCAGGCAGCAGTGCCTGGGCCTGCGATACGCGGTTCTGCACGTTCACGGCACACATATCAGGGTTCAGACCCTGACGGAACAGAATCTGTATGCTCGCCGAGCCTGACGAGGCCGACGAACTCATGTAATCCATGCCCTCAACACCGTTGATGCTCTCTTCGAGCGGTGCAAGCACGGAGTTCTTTACTGTCTCTGCATCAGCACCGGGGTAGCTGGTGAATACCACTACCGTGGGCGGTGCAATATCAGGATACTGCTCAATAGGCAGGGTTGCCAGTCCGATGAAGCCCAAGAGCACGATGACGATTGAGATTACCGTCGAGAGCACCGGGCGTTTTATGAAGTTTGTAAAAGTCATGGAAATTTACAATTAGACAATTTTAAGATTATGCGAATTCTACAGCTTATTTCTTCATTGCCTCAACAATGTCGCCTGCTGTCATGGCCTTGGCCTGCTCATCGATCTTCTGTTGATAACGCTCGGGAGTGATGGGCTTAATCTCCATGCCGTCGTTGAGCTTGGTTATGCCGTTGGTTACATACAGATCGCCGACGCTAAGGCCATTGGTGACGACAAAGTTAACCCCGTCGTCCTGTGGGTCAACTGTTATCTCGGTGTACTTCACCTTATTATCCTTGCCCACGGTGTAGACGAATTTCTTGTTCTGTACTTCTATAACAGATGATTGTGGAATGACTATAGCTGAAGCCTTGTCGCGGGGGATGATAATGGAACCGGAACCACCGCTTTTTAGCAGCTTCTCTGGGTTCTGGAAGACGGCAATAAGCTGTACCGTTCCTGTTGCCTGGTCAATGACGCCACTCATCTTCGTCACCTTACCATCGTGGCCGTAGATGGTGCCATCGCTCAGCTGAAGCTTCACTGCAGGCAGCTCGCTGAGTGCCGATGCCTGGCTGCCGGCACTCTTCGTCATCTCGAGAACCTGACGTTCCGTCATGGAGAAGTATACCTCTATCGACGAGATGTTACTGACGGTGGTCAGCACGTTGGCGGCACTGACCAGCGTTCCTACCTTGTAGGGCAATGTTCCCACGACACCCGACGCAGGACTCTTTACATAGCAGTAACTCAGTGACTCCTTGGCAGAAGCCAGTGCAGCGTGAGCCTGAGCCAGTCCTGCCTTAGCACTCTCGAAAGAGTTGGTGGCCGACTGAAGTTCGAAGTCACCTATTACTTTGTTGTCGTATAGCTTCTGAGAGTTCTCGAACGACAGCTTAGCAGTGTTGCACTGCGCCTCGGCAGTGTTGACGGCAGCCTGTGCCTGACGAACCTGAGCCTGGAAGGTCTCGTTGTCTAGAACGAATAGTACCTGTCCTGCTGAGACGTTCTGTCCCTCCTTGACGTTAATCTTTGTTATGAATCCTGAAACCTTCGGACAAATCTGTACATCTTGTACACCCTTGATGCTGGCAGGGAATGTCTGTTGCATAGCAGCACTGCTTGTACCGACCTTTACCACGGGGTACTCATTGTCGCCAAACGTCGGGCGGCCTCCGCCTCCACTACATGAAGCAAATGTGGCAACTACGGCCGCAATCATGAAAATCTTGTTCTTTCTCATACCTATTTTATAATCTTAAACTAGTTTATTCGTATTTGTTGCTGAGAAAACTTTCTGCAGCTTTATCAGTTTTTGACGTGCAAAGGTAAGAAAAAAGTACGTAAGTTGTAATCAACGTCCTGCATATTTAACAATAATTAGTCGTGATGCGCTCTTTCGGTTAAAGTTTCATATTTTCGGTTATTGCTATATGAGATTATGGAAAAATTATGGTAACTTTGCAAGACTGAATTATAAACACATACGATGATGAGACGATTTGTAGCTACTGTGTTTACACTTCTAATGTGTATAATGATTATGAACGGACAGTCTTATTCGACACTTTGGAAACAAGTGAAAGAGGCAGAACAGAGCGACCTGCCTCGTACGCAGTACGATGTCCTGATGAAGATAGCAGCTAAGTCACATCGCGAGAAACAGCCCGGTCAGCTGATGAAGGCTGAGCTGGAGGGAGCACGGGTGATGGCAGAAATCTCACCTGACTCGCTGCTGCCGGCTGTCGAGCGCATGGAGAGGCGTATGACCGCAGAGGACGATGTGGTGCTTAAGACGGTCTACCAGGTAATCCTTCATCGCATTTTCCGTTTTAACAGCGACTTGGGACGCACTTCTGATAATATTGTCCTGACACCGGATCTCTGCAAGAAGCTGGCAGCCACGAAGGCTGTCGACTACGAGCCGCTGCTGGAGAAAGGTGTCGACAGTCGGCTGTTTAACGACGATTTGCTCAGCGTCATCGGTTATGAGCTTAGTCAGTTCGACCCACTCCACGATTATTATTGTAGTGTCGGCAACCGTAAGGCAGCGATGCTGACGGCTCTTGAATCGTTACGTCAGCAGCAGCCGTGGGGCAGTGTCGAGCTGAATAAATCAGAATACCTGCAGCGTCTTGACTCACTCATCAGCGTCTATGGCGACCTCGAGGAGTGTGGCGAGGTGGCCATTGAGCGTGGCAACTATATGGCAAACTACACCAATGCTACGGCGGCAGAGAAGTGGCTGTACATCAATCTTGCACTTGACCGCTGGGGCTCGTGGAAAGGCATGAACGAACTGCGTAACGCCCAGCGTCAGCTTACGGCTCCGATGTTCTGCACCCTTGCGGTAAGCAATACCGGCATCCCCAACAAGCCACAGAAGATGGAGTTCAGGCAGATACGCAACATCCGTCAGCTGACGATGCGTCTCTACAGCGTAAAAGCCCAGGGCGACACCCGTCTTGACGCACAGTCTGACGAGGGCTACCGCAAACTAAAACCGTTGTTGACGCCGCTGCCTTTTGAGGTGACGCGCCGGTATGTCGGCAAGGCGGAATATGACGTTTTCGAAGACTCAATAGAGCTGCAGGGTTTGCCCGAGGGCGTCTATCTAATCGAAATGGAGAGCCTGCCAGCCTCTCAGGTGTCTCGCCAGCTCTACTATGTCAGCAACGTCAGAATACTTAATCAGGGGCTGCCCGACAATAAGGTGCGCTATGTGGCGGTCAACGCCACGACAGGCCAGCCGCTGAAGAAAGCACATATCAGGCTGACTGCCGACAACAAGACGCTGATGAACCTCTTGACCGATGACAACGGCGAGGCCGTGGCCACACTGACCGGACGACAGTCTCACATGGTCTTTGGATATACCGAGCGCGACAAGTTCTGTCCCCCGTTCAACGGACGGCCCATCTTCAACCACTATGACAACGATCGCCATCTGGAACGTGTGCAGCTGTTCACCGACAGGGCACTGTACCGTCCCGGCCAGACCGTTCATGCCGCCGCCGTGGCCTATTCCGTGGACCGCGGTTTTGAGCATAAGGTACTGCCGGGCAAGCAACTTACGCTGATGCTGCGTGACGCTAACGGGAAGGTGGTCGGAGAGAAGAAGGTTGAGACTGACAGTTACGGCACAGCTACTGCCGACTTTACGCTGCCGACAGGACTGCTCAATGGAGAGTTCTCCATCACGACTACTGGCGGAACATGCTGGTTGCGTGTAGAAGAGTACAAGCGGCCGACGTTCGAGGTGAAGTTCCCAGAGGTTAACCAGCACTATGAGGATGGCGACACGGTACAGGTTCTGGCTACGGCACGCAGCTATGCTGGTGTGCCGGTCCAGGGGGCAAAGGTCTGCTACACCGTTGTGAGGCGGTTCGCCTGGTGGTGGATGTCGTACAACAGCTACTGGAAACGTGGCTATATAGGTACGTCCTCTGAGGAGGAAGAGATAGCCGATGGCGAGGCCGTGACAGCTGCCGACGGCACGTTCAAAGTGGATATCCCGCTGGCGATGCCGCAGAACATGTATCCCCAATTCTATAATTTTGTGTGTACAGCCACCGTAACCGACCAGGGCGGCGAGACACACGAGGCCCAGTTATCGTTGCCACTGGGTAACCGCAAGACTGCCTTCAGCTGCGACTTGCGCGACAAGATACTCATGGAGGAAGCACCGAAGCTGACGTTCCACCTGCGCAATGCTGCGGGCATCGATGTCAACTCTGCTCTTCGCTATCGTTTCGATGGTGGCAAGTGGCTCGAAGCCAGGACGATGCAACCGAAGGATATACCAGCCCTTAAGAGTGGAGGGCATAAGCTTGAGGCCGTCTGCGAGAGCGATACGCTCGATATGGACTTCACCGTCTTCTCACTCGACGACAAACAGCCGGCTGTGAAGACCGACTGCTGGACTTACAGCTCTTCAGCGGTATTTCCCTCTGACGGCACCCCTGTCACTATACAGGTCGGCTCGTCTGATGCTGACGTCCACATTGTCTACAGCATCGTTTCAGACAAGAAGGTCGTAGAAAGCGGATTTGTCGATAAGACTAACGAACTGCTGAACCTCAAGCTGATTTATAAAGAGGAGTACGGTAACGGTCTGACCTTCGCGTGTGCTTGGGTGAAGGAGGGAAAGGTGTACCAGTATGTGAGAGAGATTACCAGGCTTTTGCCCGACAAGCGACTGACGCTGGAGTGGACTACATTCCGCGACCGTCTGACACCGGGACAGAAAGAGGAGTGGACACTCACGGTGAAGGGACCCGACGGCAAGGCGGCCGATGCCCAGCTGCTGGCAACGCTCTACGACAAGAGCCTCGACCAGATAAGGCTACACGACATTTCTTTACGGCCTATCACCTCTGTTTGTGCGCCTTTCACGCAATTCCGCGCAGGGTCGTGGCCCTCGCTGCTATTCTCAGCGATGAAGCCCATTAGCTACCTGCAGCAGTTGGAACTGGAGCTGACACACTTCGACGAAAGCATCTTCCCCGTGCCACGCCTGATGATGGCAAAGACTATGCGACTGGGAAGTGTAGGCTCGGCCCGGAAGGTTTTCGGGAACAGTTCAGCAGATGTCTTCGAATTGAAAGAAGTAGCCGTTGCAGCTCAGAGTGCTGCACCCCAGTTCGAGGGACTGGCCGTTTCGCCTATCGACGAAAGCCTGGGGGAGGGCCGCATCGCCGGCTTCGACCTCGATGGTAATAACGGAGGCCGGGAAACGGCAGAAGAGAACTATGTGCGCCAGAACCTTCAGGAGACGGCCTTCTTCTATCCACAGCTGCAGACCGACAAGGACGGTCGCGTGGCTGTGAAGTTTACACTGCCTGAGAGCGTGACTACGTGGCGTTTCTTAGGCGTTGCCCATACTGCCGACCTATGCTACGGCATGATTGGCGGTGAGGCCGTCGCCAGCAAGGATGTCATAATACAGCCCAACGTGCCTCGCTTTGTACGACAGGGCGACCAGGCCGTTGTCACGGCACGCATCATTAACACCTCTGGGAAGTCATTGACGGGGACCGCCCGTCTCGTGGTGTTCGACCCTGAAACGGAGGTTGTCGTCGTCGAGTCGACGCAGAAGGTTACTCTCACCGCCGACTCCACCGTCAGCGTCAGTTTCGGATGTGCTCCCGACGATTCGTGGCCCTCGCTGATTGTATGCCGCTTGACCGTCAGCGGAAAAGGCTTCAGCGACGGCGAGCAGCACTACCTGCCCGTACTGCCCGACAAAGAGCGTGTCACCGTGACGGTGCCGTTCAACCAGAACAGCCCCGGCACAAAGAGTATAGACTTGACGCAGCTGTTCCCCAAGCACCAAGGGCGTCAGAATGTGCAGAATGCTCCCAAGCTCACTGTCGAATACACAAACAACCCCGCCTGGCTGATGATTCAGGCCCTGCCAGCTGTCGGCCACCCCCATGATGACTGTGCCGTCTGTCAGGCCGCCTCGCTCTATGCCAACGCCATCGGTAAGTACATTGTCGACAGAGTGCCTCAGGCCAAGATGGTTTTCGAACAGTGGCAGCGCGAGAGCACACAGACCACCTCGCTCAGCTCCCAGTTAGAGAAGAACCAGGAGCTGAAGGACATCGTGCTCAGCGAGACACCATGGGTGGGCGATGCCGATCGTGAAGGCGAACAGCGGCAGCGACTTGCCAATTTCTTCGACGAGAACACGATGCGGCAGTGTATCAGCTCGGCGACGGAGAAGCTGCGGATGCTGCAGCGGTCCGACGGCTCGTGGAGTTGGTGGCCCGGCATGAAGGGCTCCACCTTTATGACTATAGCCGTCAGTGAGATGCTCGTGCGTCTTGCTGCCATGACAGGTCAGCGTCAGGAGCTGCTCGACGGTGCTTTCAAGTATCTAGGAAAGGAGATGTCCGACCTTGTCGCCGAGATGAAGAAGGAAGAGAAGAAAGGTTACCGGCAGACCTTCCCCAGCCATACGGCCCTGCAGTGGCTGTATATCTGTAAACTCGACGGGCGTATGCTCCCCGCCACTGTACAGCAGGCCAACAGCTATTTGTTGGGACTCTTGAAGAAAGACCAGCAGAACCAGACCATCTATGAGAAGGCACTGTCCGCCATTATACTCGACTCGAAGCAGTATATCAAGAGCCTGAAGGAGTACACGGTCTATAAAGAGGAGATGGGACGCTACTACGACACGCCTCGTGCCGGCTACTCATGGTGTGACTACCGCATCCCGGCACAGGTGGCAGCCATTGAAGCCATCCGGCGTCTGACGCCCGACGACCGTCAGACGCTCGAAGAGATGCGTCGCTGGCTGTTGCAGCAGAAACGCTCACAAGCCTGGGACACACCGCTGAACTCCGTCGATGCCGTCTATGCTTTCCTTGAGCCTATGGGCACGACGAGCCCAATGGGTCCTATAGGCGCTATGAGCAGTATTAGTGTCGATGGTGAGCCGCTCGATCTGCCTAAGGGCACCGCCGGCCTGGGCTTTGTGAAGACGTCGCAGCTCTATGGCGGTGAGAAGACACTGGCTGTTGAGAAGCACAGCGAGGGCACCTCGTGGGGCACCGTCTATGCACAGTTCATGCAACCCACGGCTGAGGTGAAGGACCAGAGCAGCGGCATCAGTGTGAAGCGGGCGATACTTCTGGGTTCTAAGGAAACTCAGAATGCGCCGACTGCGCTGAAGGTTGGCGACCGCGTCATAGTCCGTCTTACCATCCATTGTGAGCGCGACCTCGACTTCGTTCAGCTGCAGGACAAGCGTGCCGCTTGCCTGGAACCTGTCAACCAGCTCAGCGGTTACGACTGGCGTGGCGGCTACTACTGCTCGCTCCGTGACAATACTACGAACTATTTCTTCGACAGACTCTCGAAAGGGAATCATGTTATCGAGACAGAATACTTCATCGACCGCTCCGGCGAATACCAGACAGGCACTTGTACCGTGCAGTGTGCCTATGCACCGGAATATCGCGGCATGACTAACTCACAAACTATAAAAGTGGAATGAAAAGATTATTAATATTAACAGCTTGTACATTTTTCCTTGGTCAGGCACAAGCACAGAGGATGACCATCGTCAACAGCAAGGTCGACATTGGCCGTACCGGGTACGAGGTACCAGTAACGGCAAATTTCGAGATGCGGAACAAAGGTCTTCGAAAGCTGGTCGTCAGTAATGTGATACCCGACTGCAGCTGCACACGCGTAGAGTTCCCGAAGGGAGAAATCGGAGTAGGTGAGAAGTTCACAATAAAGATGACTTATGACGCGCGCCAGCTTGGACACTTCAACAAACAAGCTGCTGTCATCACCAATGCGTCGAAGAAACCGCAGTATATCACCATGACTGGTGTGGTGCTTGCCGACCTCATGGACTATAGTGGTGCTTATCCATACGACTTCAATGGGTTGTTGGCTGATGTGAACGAACTGGAGTTCGACAACGTCAACAAAGGAGACATGCCCGAGACAATACTTCGAGTAATGAATAACGGTACAACGACTATGGAACCCAACATCCAGCATCTGCCTCCATACCTCTCAGCCGAGGTGTCGCCACAGCGTCTGCAGCCTGGACATAGCGGACGTATAAGACTGACACTCGACTCGGAAAAGATACACGACTATGGTCTGACACAGACAAACGTATATCTCGCCCAGCGTCTTGGCGAGAAGGTGTCGGCAGACAGGGAAGTGGGTGTCAGCGTCGTGCTGCTGCCCGACTTGAAGCACGTTGATGGCAGCCTGATGCCGGAGCTGGCCCTGTCGGATAGTGTCCTCGACATCGAGTTCGGCGGTAAGGCGAAAAAGACCGTGGAGACAATACTCTACAACCCTGGCAATGCCCTGCTCGAGATCTCGTCGTTGCAGATGTTTACACGTGGATTGAAAATGACGCTTGGAAAAAGCCGTCTGGCCCCTGGCGAGACGACAAAGCTGAAGGTAACAGCTTATGCCGCAGAACTGAAGAAGGTGCGCACACGCCCGCGAATACTTATGATAACTAACGACCCCCGCCGTCCGAAAGTGTTAATTACAATAAATTCAAAATAATGGAACACCCGGAAAACAGCTTAGAATACGCCGGTCTGCAGGTGAACAGCGGTGTCGAGCACCCCAGCATCATCAATCCTTACCTGAAACGCAGCCGTTTCCGCCGTCGCGAGCTCTCCGTCGGCGAGATGGTCGAGGGCATTGTCAAGGGCGATGTCACCGTGCTGTCGCAGGCAGTCACCCTCATCGAGAGTGTCAATCCCGACCATCAGTCAAAAGCTCAGGAAGTCATCAACCGCTGTCTGCCGTATAGCGGTAACAGCATCCGCGTGGGTATCAGCGGTGTGCCAGGCGCCGGCAAGTCGACGAGCATCGACGAGTTCGGCAAACACGTGCTGCACGAGTACGGAGGCCGTCTGGCGGTGCTTGCCATCGACCCGTCGTCGGAGCGCACGAAGGGCAGCATCCTTGGCGACAAGACGCGTATGGAGAAGCTCGCCGTCCACCCCGATTCGTTCATACGTCCCAGTCCGTCGGCAGGGTCATTGGGCGGTGTGGCACGCAAGACTCGTGAGACCATCATCCTCTGCGAGGCCGCCGGTTTCGACAAGATTTTCGTCGAGACGGTGGGTGTGGGGCAATCGGAGACGGCCTGCCACTCGATGGTCGACTTCTTCCTGCTCATCCAAGTGGCGGGTACTGGCGACGAATTACAGGGCATCAAGCGCGGCATTATGGAAATCTCCGACGGCATCGTCATCAATAAGTGCGACGGCGATAACGTCGACCGCTGTCAGATGGCCGCCACTAACTATCGTAACGCGCTCCACTTCTTTCCTATGCCCGAGAGCGGCTGGCTGCCTAAGGTGCTCTGTTACAGCGGTTTCTACGGTACGGGTGTGAAAGAGGTCTGGGACATGATCTACCAGTATGTCGACTTCGTGAAGTCTAACGGCTATTTCGACTACCGCCGCAACGAACAGGCAAAGTACTGGATGTTCGAGAGCATCAACGAGCACCTGAAGTCGTCTTTTTATAATAATAAGGTGGTGGAGGGGCTACTGCCGTCGGCCGAGGCTGATGTCCTTGCCGGCCGTCAGACGAGCTTCGTGGCAGCCCAGCGCCTTCTTGATGCCTATTTCGGTTCTTTATGCAAATAGAGATTGACAACGGCAGCGGTTTCTGCTTTGGCGTGACGACGGCCATCCGCAAGGCCGAGGAGGAGCTGGCCCGTGGCGAGCGCCTCTACTGTCTGGGCGACATCGTCCACAACGGCATGGAGTGTGAGCGGCTGCGCCGGCTGGGCCTCGTCACTATC
>Ga0310697_10005118_pt1 | contig 12736 bp, 7 predicted proteins | sample 172DNAGHGlowgp2_FD_203883 | JGI IMG/M metagenome (GOLD analysis project Ga0310697, IMG submission 203883) | Sheep rumen microbial communities from Palmerston North, Manawatu-Wanganui, New Zealand - 1728 DNA GHGlow gp2 (v2) (version 2) | ecosystem: Host-associated > Mammals > Digestive system >... | reverse complement strand
GAAGCGTCGTTGGGATTGAGTCCGTTAGCCGTCTCCCATGCGTCGGGTATTCCGTCTCTGTCGGTGTCGAAGTTGGCATCGCGGCTGCCAGTCCCGAAGTTTGTTTCGTTGTATCCGTTGACGTCGCTGACCTTGTCGATGCGTCCCCACTGTGGCGTGCAGGTCTTGGTTGTCCCGTCTTCAACGTAAGACGTTGCCGACCCTTTGTATGTTGCCTTGCCCGCACGTGTCTCGCTGGCGTAGCGTGCATCTACCTCATCGCGGTTGAGCGAGGCACCTGCGTAGTCGAGCACCTTGTCGTAGGCCTTGTCGGCGGTGTGTGTAGTCACGTCGCCTGTGGGAGCTGGCTCGGTGAGTTTCAGTGGCAGTGCATCCTTGCTGTTAATCTTTGTGTAGCTGGCGGCATCGTAGTAGTGTCCGGTATCGTAGGTGTAGCGTACAGATCCTGATACGGGTACCTGGTTGTCATACTTGACACCTGTCCAGTCGTAGTTGCTGGTATTGTTCATGCGGTTGCCGCTGATGTAGTAGCGGCTGCTCATGTCGTAGTAAGGCGACCCGCTTCCGGAGTTGTCCTTAGTAGCGTAGGTGACCTGGGTTACGACGCTGGTGGCTATCTGTCCGCTCTTGTAGTAGTTGTTCACCATATTAATCTGTCCTCCGCCAGGTCCGCCATAGCATCCGTTGCCGCAGTTGAAGATGACGCAGTTGCGGAAGTCGACGTTCTCCGCCTGTACAGCGTTTTTCCACTTGTACTGTGCGTAGAGCTTGTTGCTGGTGTAGCCTGTCCAGTTGTAGCGTGCTCCGTTGAAACGTGGTGCTCGGTTTGCCACATGAGCTATTAGGTTATGGTGGAATGATGCCAGCTTGCCTCCCCAGATGCCGCCATATCCGTGTGCTCCCTTTGAGTGTCCCGGGTGTACGAGGCTTTCAGCTATTGTCGACCACTGTAGTGTGAAGTTGTTGTTGTCGTAGAACGATGCCACCTCGTCAATAGACCACGAGAACGAGCAGTGGTCAATCATGACTCCTGTTAGGTTACGGTTCCAGATGGCGTCTGCTCCGTCGTTGACGTCTTTCTCCTCACCGCGTCGGCTGCGTATGAAGCGTATCACGCAGTTGGATGAAGGCTGTATGGTGTAATAGCGCAGGGTGATGCCCGGTGCTGGTGCTGTCTGTCCGAGTATTGTAGTATTGGCACCGATGGTTAGGTCTTTCGTCAGTGCGATGACCCCGCCGACATCGAAGACAACGATTTTCTTCTCCGAGCCGCTGACAGCATTTCTAAGAGATCCTGTGCCGGAGTCGTTGAGGTTAGTTACGTGTACCACTTTTCCTCCACGTCCTCCATAGGTGTATCGTCCGTGTCCCTCAGCACCGGGGAAGGCTGGTGCCTGAGCCTGTGCCGCCAGTGTGAGCATGGCAGCCGTAAGTGTTAGAAATGTTTTCCTGATCATTGTTATGTAAGTGTTTTGATTATTACAGCATTTTCTTGCAATAGTTCATTTCTTCAGCATTTTCCTGCCGTTACATATTACGATCCCTTTGTAGTCATTGTCCACGCGCTCTCCGCTAATACTGTAGCAAGACCTGTCGCCATCCTCGTGCAGGCACTGTACGATCGGTCGCACTGCCGTAGGGTTTTCATTGAAGAGTGTAACTCCTGCACCAGCTGTCACCACTGCAGGTACCTGGTTATAGGAGGCTACCGTGTAGTCATAGGGTACGGTGACGGTAGAGCCAAGCGAAGAGTGCGTCTTCTTCGTTGCAGCCACAAAATTGTCCGTTTTCCACGTTACAGCGGTAGCACCGCTCTGACCGTAGTAATTGTTAACGCCTGTTGCGAAGTAGTTGCCCTCGACTAGGAATTCCGAGTTTTTGCGCGGATTGATGCAGTTTCCTGAGCCGCTGCATGTGAAGTAGTTGTTCAGCATGTGAATCTTGCCTACACGTGCCATAGGCATACGCTGCTTGCATCCTGTTCCCCACCAGTTGAAGGCGAATGTGGTGTTCAGATACCCTGTCGCTTCACTGTCGCTGCTGCCGATGAGGTTGGTGTTCTGGTGCATATATGAGCGTTCTGTGTAGCTGAAAGTACACCAGCTGACGGTAAAGAAGTCCGACTTCTTTGTGATGTCGAAGTTTCCGTCCATGCCGTCGGTGAATGCGCAGTGGTCCACCCAGCAGTGTTTAGCCTCTGTGGCCGATATCAGGTCTTTGCCGCCGACATCGATGGAGCCTGGTCCTACGAAGGTGATATTGCGTATAATGATGTTCTCGCACTTGCTCAACGACAGGATTCCAGAGTTCTGGTATGTCTCTGACGTATCGCCAGTCATCTCAATGAGTATGCGCCTCGTGTTGTACTCTGCCTGTTCGGTGACACTCTTTCCATTAGGCAGTGTTCCCCCTCCGCTGCTTGTGCTCATGCTTGGCACTCCGGCCTTGTCCAGTGCATTCTTCATCTCCTGGGTGACGTGCCACTTGGTGCACAGCCGTGCGTTGTTAATGCCCAAGAACGTTTTTCCCTTTGTGGTCACACCGATGTTGCTCGAGACGATGAAGTCTCCGTTGCTGCCATCTAAGATGATGACGTCATTGTTCTTGATGGCACTCTCAATGGTGCTCTTCATGTCCTGGCCGTTTGACTTCAGTACTATGCTCTTACCGCTGAAGTCGGTTGGCAGCGGGTAGGTGTAGCAGCCTCCGCCGGTGATGTTGAAGGTACTTGTAGGACTGGTTCGCGACGAGCGTGTGCAGAAGCCGAATGGGGCGTTCTGGTCCCATTCGGCTGAGGTGGCCGTGAGTGTTGCCAACAGGCCGATGATTACGAGTAGTTGTTTCTTCATTATTAATGTTTTGTCGCCGAAATGTTTTTTTTCTGTCTGTAAGTCTGTCTTACTGCATTCGCTGAAGTCCCTCCCAGCGGACGTTCCACGTGCCGTCCTGCGGGAAACCGGGGTTCAGCGGCTGCAGACAGCCGTCCCATCCGGCACACATCATAGCGACTGCTGTGAGTAGTGCTCCATTGCCGGGCAGATAGAGTCGCAGACGGTCGGCAGTCTGGAAGTTGTGTCCGTTCTTCAGGTAGGTGTTCTTCTGAGTGTCGATGAGCAGAGCCTGCAGTGCCGTCTCCGGCTGTCCGAGACGTGCTGCGGCCATTGCCGTCATGCCGTAGTCCCATCCCCATGTCGTCTGCCAGTTCCAGTTTTTCATTATCCAGTCGAGTGTCCTGTTTGCCGTTGCCGAGTCACTTGTCAGATAACTTATTGGCAGCATGCCGAACGGTCCGAGCACGGCAGGGTGGTCGTTTCGGCATTTCTCATCGAAGGTCTCCGTAGCGAGTACCGGTTGCGCTCCGCTGGCCACGGCATCGAAGGGGTTGAAACTCTTCAGTCCTGTAGTCTTGCCCTTTGGCAGTCCTGCGGTGTAGAGCCCTTCGGCATTCGTTGGCAGAGGCGATAGGTTACTGCATATGTCATCCCACTGGCTGTTGCGTGGTTTGCCCTGACGCTCGCGCCACTCGTTGGCGACGGCCAGTCCGTACTGCCAGTATGCCAGTTCGAAGGGGTGGTTGTAGCTGAAGTCCTTTGACATCGACTCCTGCATGGCTGTCTCTCCTTGTAGAAAGTAGGTCTTATGGGTCTTATGGGAGACTTTTGTGGGATCTTGGCACGACACGAAGTCGGCCATGAACTCGGCAGTCTCTTCAACTTGCATTGCATATTTCCCGAGCGTCTCAGCAGTTGGCTTTGCCCGGTACATCTCTTCTGCCATGTATATGTAGTGCGGCTGTTGCCAGACGAGGAACGACCCTGTGTTCGAAGGAGCCTCACCGGCCCACGGATCGGTCATCTTCATCCAGCGTATGCCCTTGAAACCCTGTCTCTCGGCAATCTGCTTCGCTACCGTATAGGCGTTGCCGTTATACCAGCCGAGAATCGTTTCCACCACCTCAGGCCGGTTCCATAGAGCGAAGTCGACCATGTGCCACCACGTCATCTCCAGGTGCGGGCGTCCAAACCACGAGTTGTAGGTGAGGCCGGTCTCTTGTGGCGGCATGTTGTTTGCACAGTTCACCTGAGTGAGATACTGCGACAGGACTACTCGTCGCTCCAGTTCCCTTGCCCTTTTGTCGGTGCATTGTGAGAAGTCAATGATGGCCCCGTTCTGCCACCACCTGTTCCACGAGCGTATGACCGATCTAAGTTCCTGGTCGTAGACGAGTGTGGGTGCAATGCTGCCGTTTCCCGCCGCAGGAAGAGATGGTGTGTACCATGCCTTGAAGGCAAGCACCTCGTCGGACGTCGACAGCTCGAAGCAATGGCTGTTGCCTGTGCCTGTTGTCTGTGACTTCTCTTGCAGCTTCGCTTTGCCCTGCCAGCTGATGACGAGATAGTAGCGTGTTGAGTCGAGTATGTGCTCGATGACGGCAGCCTGGCTGTTTGCATTGACTATGCGTGACGTGTGCCTTTCGGGTCTCGTCCAGTCAGCGGCGCCGTCAGCGTGTTTTCCCGTGGGGTAGGGCAGTCGTATAGCCACCTTGGCGTGGCCGTCGGCGAGCAGCGGCGACTTGATGCGGTAGATTACTGCATCGTGGTCTTGAAGTGCTGCAGTTGTGACATCGACGTGAGAGCCCTCAACGGAGAACCGCGACTCAATGATGCCGTCGTAGAGTTTCAGCTCCTGTCGTACAGACTTAATGTCTTTCAGCTGGGCTGTCTTTCCGTCAGTCTTGGTAATCTCCAGGCCGATTGCTCCGAGGTTCAGGCGGTGCGGATTGACGCGGAAGAACTCCGTTGCCTGTACCCGTCGTGCTGCTGCTATGCTGTCGTTGCCTTTTAGCGCGGGGTCTACGGATTTCGGCTTGTACTCCACGGCGTAGACTTCCTGGTGTCCGTGTCCGAGGTCGAACGCTTTCTCGCTTTCGGCAGGAGTCAGGTTGTTGGTGTTTTCGAACTTATGCCATCCCCAGTCAGACATGGCTGTCAGAGGCACACCTGCCTCATAGTCAAAAGGGAACGACTGCATTCCCGTTACGTCCACCGTAGTGGCGAAATGCCCGTTTCCCACGGTGAGCGAAGCCAGAGGGTCTTTTTCAGTTATTACGGGGTTGTTGCGCGATACTACAGCCTGACGGTTTATCTCTGCAGTGGTATTGGATGTGTCGTACCCGAGCATCTCCATCTCGAGCGAGGCCCAGATGAACGGTCCGAGTCCTTTCGCATCGTTGTCGCGTATCTTCTCTGAGAGGTAGTAGTCGTAGCCTCCGTCGCGTCGGCGGTTCTCGTTCACCTTGCCCTTGGGGTTCACCTGTTTCATGGCGGCGATGACCTCGTCAGTGGCAGCGGGGCCGAGGCCGGCCACCGAACAGCAGTTCGTCAGCGAGATAGTCTTGTCGGCATTGACACGTATGAAGTTGTTGACCATTCCTCTGTACGCACGTATTCCTGCATCGCGGTATTTTGCACCTACATACCCCTTGCGATAAGCCTTCAGCAGAGCGTACGTGAACATTGCAGAGCATGTCGACTCAAGGTAGTTGCCTTCGCGCTCTGGCGAGTCCATCACCTGGTACCAGACTCCCGACTTCTTGTCCTGCCACTTCAGTATGGCGTCGAAGTCCTTCTGCAGCAGGTCGATGACCTCGGCGCGGCGGCTGTACGACTCCGGCAGTGCGTCGAGCACCTCGATGAGTGCCATCGTGTACCAGCCTTGGGCGCGACCCCAGCAGTGCTGCGAGAGCCCCGTCTCGGGGTCTGCCCAGAACGTCTTACGCGTCTCGTCGTAGGCATGGCGGTTCAGGCCGGTCACGGTGTCGAGGGTTCGCTGGTATGTCACCTTCAGCTGGTCGACGGCATCGTCGTAGATAGCCTTGATGCGAGCGGCATCCGGTCTTTCGCTCTTTCCCTTTCCTTTTTTCTCTGTGATAGGAGCTGTGAGCACGCGGTAGGGCAGACCCATGAATATGCCGTCGAGCCACACCTGGTATGCATAGATGGCCTTGTGCCAGTAGACGCGGTCGGCCTTTGTTCGTGGTTGTTCCTGCAGCTGCCGCATCATGGTCTTCATAGCCAGCAGGTTCTTCTGCTCGGGCCACTGCTGGTACATACGCGTGACGAAGTGTCCGGTGCGGATGTTGTCGAGATTGTAGTCGAGGATGTTGTAGCCGCGGATGTCGCCCTTCTGGTTTATCATTGTGTCGGTGTACTCCTGACAGTAGCGGCGTATGTCGTCGCCGCCATAGCGCAGGTAGGTGTCGAGCATGCCTTCAAGTTCTATACCCATGACGTACGACCACTTCGGCTTTGTCGAGAAGTCGAGCATGAAGGACTGCGGCGTGCGCTGCATCTCGGAGTATGTCATCCACTCTGAGTAGTGTTTGTAGGGCATCTCGTTAAGGCACAGCGAGCCGTTGCAGAAGTAGTTGTCGTAGCGTATGTCGCGCGTCAGTCCTGTAATCTTGTTGCCTCGTGCCACATTGTTGAACTGGCAGTTCTTGATGTTCACGTCGTAGACATTGCATACGGTGTCGAGTCCGACGACGAGAACTCCGTATTGCGACTTGTTGCACTCGACGTTCTCAATGTTGATGTCGCGTACCGTAGGGTTGAATCCTCGGCAGCATATCTCATTGTGTTCGTAGTCGAGATTGATCTTTATGACGGCCTCTCCGCACTGTCCAACCTTAATATTCCGCATGTTGATGTTCTCGATGATGCCTCCTCGGCACGAGTTGGTCTTTATGCGCAGCACGCGGTCGAGGTGGGGTGAGTCCATGACGCAGTCGTGTGCGAAGACATTCTGGCATCCGCCGCTTATCTCCGAGCCCACGACTACGCCGCCGTGTCCGTTCTTCATCTCGCAGTTGCGTATAATGATGTTTTTCGACGGCATTGCCCTTTCGCGTCCGTCGCGGTTGCGTCCGCTCTTGATGGCAATGCAGTCGTCGCCGGTGTTGAAGAAACAGTCTTCTATGAGTACGCGGTCGCAGCACTCAGGGTCGCATCCGTCGCCATTGGGTCCTTCGTTTATCATCTTCACGCGACGCACGGTGATGTCGGTGGAGTGCAGGGGGTGGATGACCCAGAAGGGTGAGCGCAGCAGCGTGACATCCTCGAGCAGTATGCGCTGGCAGTTGTTGAACGACACCAGCTGCGGGCGCAGTCCGTCCTTGGGGCCGAACACCCGCTCAGGCGTGCGTTGTCCTTTCTCGTCGTACATGGGAACTCCGTCTTCTCCGTTCTTGAGCAGTCGCGGACGTGCCTCGAGCTTCTGAGATATCATACCCTCTTTCCATCCGAAGCGCTCTGCTCCGCACCAGGGCCACCATGTCTCGAGTGAGCCACCTCCGTCAATTGTTCCTTTTCCGGTGACGGCGATGTCAGTCTGTCTGTTGGCGTAGACGCACGGAGAGAGGTTGAAGCACTCCAGTCCCTCCCATGATGTCTCTACTATGGGGTACAGCTCCGGCTGGAAGACGAACTCAAGCACCGCTCCTTCCTCGACGTGCAGGTTGACATGACTCTTGAGGCTTATGGCACCCGTCTTGAACGTCAGTCCGGCTGGTATGATGACACGTCCTCCACCTTTCTTGGAACATTTGTCGATGGCCTTCTGAATGGCTTTCTGGTTTTCAGCAGCTGTGTTGGTAGCCTTTGCGCCGAACTTTGTGATGAGGTAATCCTTGCCGCTTATGTCAGGCGACTGGATGCTCTGCTCAATCTGTTTGTACGTTGCTTCATCCCATTTGTCGGCATGGGAAATCATTGGGACTAACAGACAGAAGAGTGTTAGTTGTAGGAATCTTTTCATACAGAAATGCTTTAGTTCGTAGTTTTGCGCAAAGATACGAAAAAATGCGCGAAACCACGAACTAATTAAGTTTTTTTTAGAACGTAAACGTTTAAGCTGTTTCAAGCCGTTGCAGGCAGTGTCTCTTTTTGTGTGTGCATCGGCAGTGTCAGCAGTGTCCCTTGTTATCTGCTCAGTGCATCAAAAAGATTGTCGAGCGCGGTGTCAGTGTTGCCTTCCGCCTCGTCGAGCAGAGTGACGAACTTCGACCCGATGATAGCCCCTGCAGCATTGTCCTGTGCCGCCTTCAGCGTCTGTGCGTTAGAGATTCCGAAGCCTATCATGCGTGGGTTGCGCAGCTGCATGGCGTCTATGCGGCGGAAGTACTCCTGTTTCTGTTCGTCGAACGACTTCTGTGCTCCTGTTATAGCTGCCGAGCTCACCATGTAGATAAATCCGTCGGTGTTGTCGTCGATGAAGCGTATGCGTTCCTCGCTGGTCTCAGGTGTTATGAGCATGATGACGCGCAGGTCGTACTTGTCTGCTGCCGGTCTTACAGTGCTGAGGTAGTCTTCGAACGGCAGGTCGGGTATGATGAGTCCCGAAACCCCTGCCTCGGCAGCGTCTTTGCAGAACCGTTCGATGCCGTAGTGCAGTATGGGATTGAGGTAGCCCATGAGTATTAGCGGTATGCTTATCTCGTCCTTGACGGCTTTCAGCTGACTGAGCAGTATGCTCAGCGTCATGCCGTTCTTCAGTGCTTTCGTAGCTGCCGTCTGAATGACGGGTCCGTCGGCCAGTGGGTCGCTGAAGGGTATGCCGACCTCAATGAAGTCGATGCCTCGGTGCTGCATGGTCTTTATAACGTCGGCGGTGCCGTCGAGTGTGGGAGAGCCTGCGCAGAAGTATAGGCTGAGGAGCTTCTTGTTGCCACAGGTGGCGAAGAGTTGGTTTATCTTGTTCATTGTTTTGCTTTTTTGGGATTTGTTGGGACTGATTGGGAGTGGTTGGGACTGGTTGGGAGTTTTAATCCTTCCGGAGTTGTGACAGGAAGTGCTGCAGGGCTGCCACGTCCTTTTCTGCCGGTGCTGTCTCGAAGCGTGAGTTCAGGTCGAAGCCTATGCACTGTGGGTGTCGGAACAGTCTGACACGTTCAGCATCGTCGGGTCCTATGCCTCCGCTGAGCAGGAATGGTATTGTTCCGTCGTAACAGTCGAGTACCGACCAGTCGAACTGCTGTCCGCTGCCTCCCACGCTCTTGCATTTGGTGTCGAAGAGCAGGTAGTCGACACAGTCGGCATACAGTTTCCATGAGTCTATGGCTTCGTGGGCGACGGCGCTGTCGGGTATGCTGATGGCCTTGATGAAGCGCAGTCCCGGTCTAATGTCTGCGAGTGTTGCCCTGAGATTACGTATGAGCGTTGGCGACTCGTTGCCGTGCAGCTGTACTATGTCGAGGCGGTACTGCACTACCCGTGTGATGATGTTCTGTGCCATCTCGTCGACGAAGACGCCCACACGTTTCGGTAATGCGGTCGGCTTGTCAGAGAGTCCCGCGTCATAGCTGTTTTCTGCCACCGGTGCCAGTTTCTCGCTGGCCCGGTCAGGTATTATGCCTGCCCCCGACGGAATCATGGTGACATTCCGTGGCGACTGTTGCCAGAAGATCATGCCTATCCAGTCTACTCCGAGTGCTGCCACCTGTCGGATGTTCTCGCCGTCGCGCATCCCGCAGACCTTTATTATCTTGCGTGCGCCGTTTTGCTGTTCTTCGTTACGATTTTCTGAATTACGATTTCCGTTGTTCAAATTACTTGTGTCCATTTATTATCTCGATGATTTTCTTCAGTTCCGCTCCAGGGTCGGGTGTCTTCATGAACGACTCTCCGATGAGGAAGCCTTTGAATCCCGCCTGCCGCAGCCGTACGATGGTGTCGGCGTCGGAGATGCCGCTCTCGCTGACCTTCACTGCATCCTCCGGCAGCAGCTCGGCCATTCGGAACGAGTTGTCAACGTCAGTGACGAAAGACCCGAGGTTGCGATTGTTAATACCGCACAGGTCAGGTCCTAACTCGCTGTATTCCAGTTCATCTTCGCTATGCATCTCAAGCAGTACTTCAAGTCCGAGTTCATGCGCTTTCCTGAGTAGTGAGGCGCATTCGTTCTTCGTTAGACATGCTGCTATCAGCAGTACTGCCGATGCTCCGCAGAGCAGTGCCTCGTAGAGTTGCAGTTCGCTGACCACGAAGTTCTTGTAGAGTATAGGCACTGTCACTCCCGACTTTCTTGCTTCAGTAATAAAACGATCATGCCCGCCGAAATATTGTTTATCGGTCAGGATGCTTATTGCAGCAGCACCGTTCTGCTGGTATGCCAGCGGTATGATGTCGGCTCTTCCTTCCTCCTTAATCCAGCCTTTTGACGGTGATCGCCGTTTGAATTCGGCTATGATGCCCGTGGTGGAGTCGAGGAGGGCCTTGCGCAGTGACGGCTTAGGGGCCGTCATCTGCGTGAGTTCCTGTTGCTTGTTGTTGACTATTTCTTGTAGGATGTCCATTGTTTTTTTGTTGGGACTTGTTGGGACTCTTTGGGACTCTTTGGCCTTATGAGTTAAGTTCCACGAACTTCTTGAAGGTGTTCAGTGCTGCTCCGCTGTCTATCGACTCACGTGCTATAGCTATGCACTCCTCTATAGACTTTTGTCCTCGTTCTATTACCTGTATGCCGAAGGCAGCATTTGCCAGTACGATGTTCTTTTGTGCCGGCAGTGCACGGTTTTCGAGGACGGCGTCGAAAATTTCCTTCGCCTCCTGTTCCGTCGCCCCGGCGACGAGCTCTTCGGGTTTCGCCTTCTCAAATCCGAGGTCTTTCGGTTCGAAGATACGCTCGTAGGTGTTTGTTGTGACTTTGAAGTTGCCAGTGAGCGATATTTCGTCGTATCCGTCAATGGAGTTGACTATGCCGTAGTCGATGCCGAGTCGCTGGTAGACGGCGTTGTACAGTCGCATCTGGTCGAGGTTTGCCACTCCGAGCAGCTGGCACTGCGGCTGCGAGGGGTTGACGATTGGTCCGAGGAGATTGAAAATGGTAGGGAACTGCAGTGCCTTTCTTATTGGTCCGACGAACTTCATTGCCTTCGCAAAGAGCTGAGCATGGAGGTAGACTATTCCTGCCTCGTCGAGACAGCGGTTAAGCTGGTCTATGTCGTCAGTGAATTTCACTCCGTGCTGTGCTATGACGTTCGATGCCCCGCTGGTTGAGGTAGCAGCATAGTTGCCGTGCTTAGCCACCTTGTATCCTGCTCCGGCAATGACGAAGCATGACGTTGTCGAGATGTTAAACGTGTTCTTGCGGTCGCCTCCTGTTCCCACTACGTCGATGTAGCGTTCGCACTTCAGGGGCACTGGCACTCCTGTCTCGAGTATTCCGTCGCGGAATCCGAGCAGTTCGTCGACCGTTACTCCGCGCATCTGCAGTGCAGTTAGCAGTGCCGTTATCTGTTCTGTGGGGTATTCGCTCTTGGTGATACCTATCAGAATCTGTTTCATCTCCTCTCTGGAGAGTTCCTCGTGGTTAAGGAGTTTAGTTAGAATCTCTTTCATAAGTCTATAAAGTTTTTTGGGGTTTTACAAGTCTAAGAAGTTCTTGATAATCTGTCGTCCGTCGGGAGTGAGCACCGACTCCGGGTGGAACTGAATGCCGAAGACAGGGAAGTCGCGGTGGCGCAGTGCCATGATCTGTCCCTCGGGGCTCTTTGCCGTGACCTCGAGGCATGCAGGCAGTCCGCTTGTTGCCACCACCCAGGAGTGGTAACGCCCGACGGTGATGGTCTCTGGCAGTCCTTCGAAGAGTGCCGTGCCGAGAATGCGGCAGTTTGTCGCCACACCGTGGAACACGTCGGCGAGGTTCTCGAGCGTGGCTCCGAAGGCTTCGCCTATAGCCTGGTGTCCGAGACATACTCCGAGTATGGGCTTCACGCCGGCGTAGGCCTTGATGACGTCGAGCAGCAGTCCTGCCTCGCTGGGTATTCCCGGTCCTGGCGAGAGTATTATCTTGTCGAACCGTTGCAGTTCGTTCAGCTCGAAGCGGTCGTTTCTCAGTACAGTGACGTCAGCGCCGAGTTCTTTCACGAGATGACTCAGGTTGTATGTGAACGAGTCGTAGTTGTCGATGATAACAATTTTCATGATGTAAAAAGTCAGTTATTGTCCTTGTTGGTAGTTGCTACATCTTCTCAGCCATTACGATGGCCCGTCTTAGCGCTCCGAGCTTGTTGTTCACCTCCTGCAGCTCGTACTCCTCGTTGCTTTTCGCCACGATGCCTCCACCGGCCTGGAACCACAGTTCTCCGTTGCGTGAGACGAATGTGCGTATGGTGATGGCCTGGTTGAGCGATCCGTCGAGTCCTATCACGCCTATGCATCCTCCGTACGCCCCTCGGTTGTGCGGCTCGTACTGAGAGATGAGCTGCATGGCTCTCACCTTCGGCGCTCCAGACAGCGTCCCTGCCGGGAAGGTGTCAATGAATGCCTTTATGGGGTCTGCAGCGAGTGGTGTGCCTTCGGTGTCGACGCGCCCCGAGGTGTCGGGTCCGTCGAGTACTCCGCTGACTCGTGAGACGAGGTGTATGACATGCGAGTAGTACTGTATGTCCTTGTAGTATTCCACCCGCACGTTGTGGCAGTTGCGTGAGAGGTCGTTGCGTGCCAGGTCGACGAGCATCACGTGCTCAGCGTTCTCCTTCGGGTCGTTGCGCAGGAACTCGGCACCCCGGCGGTCGGCCTCAGCGTCACCAGTCCGTTTCGTAGTGCCGGCAATGGGGTCTATGTAGGCACGGAAACCACCTGTTGCCACCGGCTCTATGCGGCAGTGAGTCTCGGGCGATGATCCGAAGATGCGGAATCCGCCGAAGTCGAAGTAGAAGAGGTACGGCGACGGATTG
>Ga0310697_10005116_pt1 | contig 12737 bp, 9 predicted proteins | sample 172DNAGHGlowgp2_FD_203883 | JGI IMG/M metagenome (GOLD analysis project Ga0310697, IMG submission 203883) | Sheep rumen microbial communities from Palmerston North, Manawatu-Wanganui, New Zealand - 1728 DNA GHGlow gp2 (v2) (version 2) | ecosystem: Host-associated > Mammals > Digestive system >... | reverse complement strand
ACAGTCAATTTGTCCATTTGTTCATCCTTTTTACAGATGAACGGACATCAAATCATGGCATTTTCATGCCTTGCCGGGGCCTTGAAGACCCCTCGGAAAGTGAACGGGTATGGGGCGGATTACGCAAGGTGTACAAGGAACTGGAGAGGATTCTCAAACTGATGAAGTTCCCAATGAGCGTAGACAAGGCTCTCGAAATCGCCAAGACCATACCCACCATCACAATGCGACTACCATACAATCAGCAGAAGCTAACGAAGACTCTGTTCCTGACCGAGGAGCAGCAGGCCATCAAGCCCCTCTTCGACCTCAAAAGGTATTTTGGGTGACTCATTCCCGAAGTCAGGAAAACAAGGGAGTTTGGCTATCCAACAAAGTTTTCTGGTGGGTCATAGGCATCTTTGAAGTAGCCGTGTGCCTTGTCATCTACTTCGGTGGCAACGCTCTGCTATCCACCATTCGGTGACATACTAACGATGAAAAGCCCAGCTGACCAATGAATCAGTTGGGCTTTTTCGGTATGCTTCTATAGAGGATTACTCTATTATTTCCCAAAAACCATTTTTATCTGCACCCACTCTACGAAGGTATTTGCCACGCATATAATCTATATTGCGCATGATAGAATTAACACTGATTCCTACAGCTTTTGAAAGTTCTATGACCGACACATACGGATTGTCTATCATAAGTTCAAGAATGGTAATACGGTTTCCAGTCAACTTATCGCCATTCATTTTTGCCCTTTCTATCACCTTTTCTATCAACTCTTGGCGATTTACATTCACCTTTTCACTCACCTTTCCGTTATTTACATTCACCTTTTCTGTGACGTTTACATTCACCCTTTCATCGTTTACATTCATCTTTTCAGTCACCTTTGGCACTGTAATCTTCAAGATGAACTCGTCAGTTCTAAAGGATGGAACATTTGCACCATTGGCCTCCTGTTCACGACAGATACGATCAAAGCCCTCACCGAACTCCTTCACGAAGTGATATGCTTTGAGGAAGGCTGCTATCTTGGGATTACGAGAGAAATGGGTGTGCCGAATATTATTGGGCTTCACTTGTCCAGGGAGTTTGCCCGGAGACTCGAACACCAACCGGTCATCAAACATTTTGATTTGTATTTCCGTACCCTTGATATTGTAGGCTCTGTGGCAGCAAGCGTTGACTGTCATCTCTTGAATGACGAATTCAGGGTAGTCGCGTTTTGTCACGAACTGGGCATGTTGCCCCAGAAACGTATGCTCGCGAACCTGAGTCTCGATAAACTCAATCGTCTTCTTGACCTGGTTCAAGATGGTTCCCTCAAATGTAACATCCTTGATGACATTCATTTCAGCACCCACCTTCTCGTCAACACCTTCGTATCTAATGAAGCGAGTACGAGCGCGAGGAAAGAACTTCTGTGGATACTTACCAAAGAGAAGAATACAAGCGGTGCTCACCTCCTCTTCACCATTGACCTCAGGTCGAGCCTGCTCACGCTCGGCAGAGCTGATGCGAGCATCGCTCTGCTCTCGCTTAATCGCAGCCTTCTTGTTGGGCCTCACAAAACCATTGTTCTCTCGTAAGTATTGCAAGGGACTTTTCCCATAGCCGACCATTTTTGCATAGTCGGCCACAGCATCCATGTCAATGTCATCGATGGTTGCGTCATACACTGCTGTATCTTCGTAATAGCGTTCCCCTTTGTCGTACATCAGTTGCATACGCTCGTCAAACGTCAGTTTCCGGCTCTTATCGCCTACACGCATAAAGGCTTCATCTGCCTGGTTGGTATGCAGGCTCGAACTGGCAGGAATCTCCATCAGCAAGATTCGGTTCTCGTTTCCATCCTTATCCGTGCAAGGCAGGTATGAGCATGTCACTGGAACCGATGGATTGCAGAAATCAAACGGCACTCGTAGTAACTCATTGAGTTTTTCAGTATGCTGATCAATCCCCTCAATCGTCCGAGTCTTATCCGATACCCCAATGGCTATCACGCCACCATCCGCATTGGCAAATGCCACAATGGGCACAGCCAAAGCCTTCGGCTCTATTTGAATGCTTTTGCAATCAAATGTCTGGTCTTCCTTACGAGTTGTTATTTCTTGTATGGTCATATTAACTATTCAAACGTCATTTATATTCTTTTTATTATAGCTGGCTATATCTTCTGCCGCCATCATAGGTTCTTCCTCTGGTATCTCATACTTCTTGAAACAATGGTCTTGAAGGAAAATCCCGTTGAGAGTAAACGTCAATGATTCCAAAGTCTTTTCCCGCACCTTCGGCTTCAGTTCACATTCCCAAATGGTGATGGAGTGCCAACCCCTGGAAGCAAGCTGATGCTGCACTTCAACGTCACGTTCCAGATTCCTCCGGATCTTCGCCACCCAGAACTCGCGGTTCGTCTTCGGAATCTTACAGCAATCGGAATTGTCAATACTCAATTGTCCATTATCAATTTGTGGCATTGCTATATGGTGTCCATGCCAAAAGCAGCCATTCACAAAGATACAAGCTCTGTATTTCCGCATCACGATGTCGGGTTTCCCTGGCAGTCGTGGATGGTTGAGCCGGTAGCGGAAGCCATGCCCCCACAGCCAACGACGCACTACCATTTCCGGCTTCGTTTCCTTCGACTTGATAGCCGCCATATTCTTGTGTCGTTGTATTGGTGTGAGTTTGTCAGTCATATAGGAAATGAACTATATTTGATATTCTATCAGTTTCTCTCCCGTGACGACAATCGGAGCACCTTCCGGGTATTCGTTTTCCGTATCAAGACGATATACGGTCAGCATCTTTGCCAGATTGACATCCGGTTTGATGGTAACTTCTTCGTCGAACACAAAGCAGAAATAGTTGCCTTGTGGGTTCGGGTAGAGGGCTTGACGCATACGTTCTTCCGACATTACTGCGTGGTGGTGTACGTGGAATATGCGGTATTCGTTCTTGTAGTCTTCGCCAAGCTGATAGAGAATGACAAACTTGATGCCACCTTGTTCCAGCTGGCTGCGCTTCATCGTACCTGCACGTTTCAGTCCCTTGGTGAAAATTCTGACATTGTACAGATTAGTACCCTTGTCGTTGGCGCCCAATATCCAGTTTAATTGAGCCTCGTCCTTGTAGCACCCGATGAGGAAATTGTCTTTCAAGTAGCGTTGTACATAATGCAAAGTGAGGAGCGAAGCCGGGACAGGAGTGCTCTTTGCCTCTTGCTCCACTTTTGGCAGAAGCGTTTCAGGACTGACCCCGATGGGGCACTTCACCATATAGAAATAAGGAGCCAGCAGGGAAAGCGTCCGCTCGTTTTCGTCGGTAAAGCGTTCGCCGTTATCCAAAGCGACAGAATAGTAGCTCTGTCTACCTGTGTCGCCATAAGGGGTATATACTTTACCCAGCAGTTGCTGGAAGTTCTGCTGCATAAACTGTTCTGCATTGACACTCTCGCGTGGAGTGATGGCATAAAACGAATAGTTGCTGTTTAGTTCGTCTTGAATGTTTTTGCGGAACAACTCCCTGACCTGCACCTTCCATGATGCCTTGGAGAAGGCATTGTTGCGGGCATAGAGTGAAAGAACGTAGAGGAAATTCACATCGTAGTGAGTGATTATCAGTGTGTCTCTGTCAAATAGGCGGTTTTCAAACTGTCGGGCGTTGAACACCGTTCCTCTTTTCTTCAGATTATCGTTTTCAAAGCTCAGATTCTTGTCAACGAAAGCAGATATAAAGAAATTGGGGATGATGTTGTAGCCTTCCGTCACCTCGTCGCGCAGCCAGATGTTCTTGGGATTATCCTTCTGTTTCTTCGCTTCATCGCCTGAGAGGAAGAGGTCAAGGTTCCACTGAATCACATTTCTTGCATAAGTGTACTGTTTATATACCGATTCGTCACCCACAGTCGAACCAATCTTATAGTATTTGCTGTCACCTATATAATATATCTCCTTTTGCACCTGCTTCTGCATGGCATCGGGGTACACCAAGTCGGCATAGGTGTACATGTGATCCACTCGTTTGCCGTCTTTCTGTTCCTTAAGTCCCGATGGAATGTCCTTACTCCCCACCAGTTCGTCGATGATAGCCTCAAAGACGATGTTGAAGTTCTGCGCCAGCAGATATTCTTTCTGGTCGTCACGCACATTGATGGCATGCGACTTGTCAAAGAAGGCATAGCAGAGTTCCCATAGGCGCAATGCCTTGTCGGAGAAGTATTTATATCGTATCTGGCGCATACGCACTCGCCCATATCCGTCAAGGTAATGCCTGAACTTGGAACCCGTTATCAACTCGAATCCCATGTTGATATTTACGCGGAATCCGTAGTGGTTTGAGATGTAGTTCAGTATAGAGAAGTAGATGATGAACAGTTCTTCGTCGAAGTTGACCTGCTTTTTCTTGTTGACGGGTCGTAGATAGACGGGCACTCCGTCCTGCACGATGGCTTGCGAGTGGGCGATGGTTCTTCTCCAGTTGATTTTGTTATAGCCAGAGTGGATGCTCTTCAGCACAAACAGCACGTAGTCCTGGTTTTCTCGATTGAAACGTATCAGTTCCAGAATGATGTCCAGCAGCGTGTCGCTCAGCCGTTGCCGTCGGTTGCCTATCTGTGCGATGTTACGTTCCAACAGGATGTTCTGGTCGGGGTGGGTCTCACGGTAAATCATCAGTGCGCGGTACATCCAAACTGCCAGTTCGCATACAAAACCGCGCTGTGCAGCATTTATCTTGCCGTCCTTGTCACTCACGCAGATGATGTCCTCGGGCTTCTCGCCAAACACCCTGTCGTCGTCAACGCCCTCCGTACCTTTTTCCTCCAGCACCACCTTGGGCAGGAAGAAAATGTAGTCCTTCAGCATGGGAGAATAGACATGACCGACATAGTTGTAACACACGAAACCGTCGCTCGGGCGCCGGTGATACTCTATCAGTCCGTCCGCCACCTGCTCACGTTCCAGCACGGCAGGGTCGTAGTAATATCCTTCTATCAGGACCTTCATGCTTCGTCAGGCTTGGTTCTCTATCCTAATATTCCATCCGGCATTGTTCACGGCATCCATAAACTTGCCTATATTGCCTATGCCGAATTGTGTTGAAAGGTATATCTTCTCACCATTAGAGAGTTCAAACTCCGTTGCTCTCTTGTTGCTGTCGGTGGAGTCTTTGGTGCGAGCATTGTATTCCGCTTCGGTCTCTACGAGGTGGCGCACATGGTCCTTCAGCCCCAATCCGTTCCATGCTTGTGCTATTGTCTGTGCGTCTGCATCAGGGTGAGTCTCAATGTATAGTCTGAACGCCTCACGGGTCATTTGGGCTTTGTTCAGGTTGTCTGTGCCGTTCACGCGGTATCTCGACTTATCCCGCTGACGCTTGGTGTTGGGAGTGGTGTCGGATACTATTGTTGTGCCATCGTCGGAAGTTTCAAAAGGATATACTTCCAGATCCTGTAGGAATTTAATGACCACGTTGGTGTCAACCGTTCCGTCGTGGTGGAAGAACTTTCGGAAAGCCAGCAGTTCTCCATCACTGTCCTTGAACGCTTTGTGGTTTGTCTCGTTGTCCTTGAAGACATCGTTCCATAGATAGAAGATGACCTTACTCACAAATGTCTCTACGGAGATTCTGCCGTTTTTGGCTTTTGCAAAGAAGTAGCCTAATTTCTTGTCTTCCGAGTGGGTGGTGCTCTCTATGATAGCGTTGATTGCCTCCAAGAAGCTCCACCAGTCGTACTGGTCGTTGTCAATCTCAATGACGTAGTTTTTCTTTGCGTCAGCAATAGGTATATACACCCAGTCCCAACGACGTTTGAAGGCAGAGTCAATGGGGAACAGGCTTTGGTCGCTGGTGTTCATTGTGACCCAGATGTACAGGTTCTTGGGCAGGCGCAGCTTGCCGTCCTTGATGCCGTCTTTGTTAGTCAGCACAGGCCGTCCCTCCTCGTCATTCCCATTCAGGTATTTGGCCAGGTCTTTATCCGCCATGATCGGGTATTCCGATGCCCCTTCGTCGTCTCTGTCAAGCAGTTGGAATAAGTCTCCGAATATCTGTGCGCAGTTACCTCGGTTGATTTCCTCGATGACAAGGAACACTTTGTCGCCAGGATTGTTCCACGCTGCCACGTAGGCTTGCAGGAATGCTTGTGGAATGAACGAATAGGTGATGCAATCTTCATACACATCTTCTTTGTTCGTCGTATCCTTAACTATGTCACCAGCCACATTGCGGACAGCCCTCTTTGTTGTGGTAGGTTTGTATGCCCCCACAAATGTAGAATAATCGCTGTCTGGATGGAAAGTAGTGCGGAACACCAGATTCTTCTCATCAGCTATTTTTACCTTCTCGTTTTCTTTGATATTGTGACTCTTTCCTGTACCTGGTGCACCATAGAAGATTTGCTGAAATGGTAAATCATTTTCAATGTCATGTTTTATGTTCCCTTTAACAAACGGAGGAAACTCATACTTCCCGTCGCGAAGATTTTTCCACGCATTTATTCCACCAGAAAAATAGGCGACGCTTCCAGTATTAAAGCCTCCATCAACCAAGAGTTGCTCATAATTTCCTTCATAAAATGTGGTAATTGCCTTTCCATGTGTAAAACCAAAAAACATGCAAAAATCATTTTTCGATATACGATGATTAGAGAAATCTTCGAATCCCTTTTTACATGCTTCTATTAATTCCTGTTTCGTTTTGATAGTTTCTTCGAAGGGAACCATAATGAAAAATTTATTTATTAAACATATGTCTTGCAAACAACTTCACGCAATCAACATTTACAGCATTTCCAAACTGTTTATATGCTTGAGCCTGCTTTACGTCATACTTAAATGTATCTGGAAAACTTTGCAGACGCGCACACTCTCTTGGAGTCAGAAATCTGCGTCGCGAACCAATAATAGAGGTTTGCACAATAGCAACTAATGCAGGAAAATAGGAATTCACTTTGACCCTTATACCCGAAGGTCTTAATTGAAATATCTGTTTCCAAATATCCGGTTTGTCCGTTTGCCCAGCTTGCCATTCCAATTTTGCTTTTGCACCAAAGAAAAGCGGATTTCGACAAGCCTTCTTTAGCCATTTGTTAACAAAGACTCTATTTGCCACGTATAACTCATTGTTCTTATGGATGAAGTTTTGCTTCCATGACGGGTATTGTGACAAATCTTCTGTAGAATTTAAGTCACATAGTCTGTCAGTCCAAACAGGGAAGCCAGGAAGTTTGTCAACTTTTATATTCTGAAGGAATTCATTCCACAGGTTAATAAGATTCTCCATGTCTTCAGACACACGGTATTCTCGAACATTGGCAATCTCATCTTCATTCTGAAGAATTGACTCTATTGAGCAAGGGGGAATGTTTTGTTTATCGAAAGAAAACGGCTTAATATCACCCACATCTTCTCTAATACACATGATATATACTCTTTCTCGATGCTGAGGAATTCCTATATAGTGAGGGCTGAAGATAACGGGCTCTGGCAGAAGATTATACCCTAATTTCCTTAATCGGTCATGTATTACTTTCCACGTATTCCCATGGTCGTGACTGGCGAGATTTCGTACATTCTCCAACAAGGCATATTTTGGTTTATGGTATTCCATAATTCGGCACACATCAAAGAACAAGGTTCCTTTTGTTTCATCGTCAAATCCTAGTCTTTTTCCAGCTTTTGAGAATGCCTGACAGGGAAAACCTGCACACAACACGTCGTGAGCAGGTATCTCTTGTGCAGAGATTTTTGTAATATCACCAGCAGGCTTTATACCATAATTTGCTTCGTATGTCTTGCGACAGTCCTCATCAATATCACTTGCAAAGACACACTTACCACCAAGTGATTCCATTGCTTGATGGAAGCCACCAATTCCGCAAAACAAATCTATAAATTTAAAAGTTTTCATTACTTATTATATGTATATCGGAAAACAACAAAATTGTCATTCTCCAACACTTTTTTATTAATGTTGAACTTTGGTTTTCTTGCGTTACCATCAGGTTGATGACCTTGATTGAAATCTGTTAATGCTTCACGGAAATTTACTCGGTTAAGTTCTATGATTGACATCTTTACAAACTTAATAGAATTCTTCATTCGCTCGTGATAAGACATTTCGTCTTTTTTGTAGGATGGATCAACGCTCTTGATATAGCGATTTCTTGCTATTGTGGCCTCATACCCAGTAGCATCGCTATCTTTAAGAGTTTCATGTTCATATATTACATACCAGAACTTGTCATATTGATAAATACATTCAATAAGATTTTCCTGATCATTACCTGGTGTTTCTTTTTTAGTGATGTCACTTGCTTTCAAGTCACCATAAAAATCTTCTTCATCAAATCGAATGTCGAAATCTAAATCTCCATCACGTTTCAAAGAACTTCCAACGTAACGCATTTGACGGGTAACATTGTTATCTATCGTAAATTTATTAAACTTATACTCTAAAAACCAACCTGCCCATTCTGTTTGTCTCCATTGATGCCAATCATTCTCATGCATTTCCTTTATTACATCTAAAGCTTTAAGCCACTGACCAAAAGTAAAGCCACAATTGAATTTTCGAAAAAGGTCGAATAACGTATTAGTCTCTGGAACTTTGTTCGTCAAATAGTTACGAAATTTATCTCTGCGAATTGTAGTAATACTATTGCCGAAATAATCTTCTTTAGTAAACACACCATAAATCATAGCCTGAAACAAGTCATTCGTATAAACGTGAGCCGAAGAGTTATGACCTTTTTTGGCAAGATAAGTGTCTTTTTGGAAATCTATAAATATAATATTATCCCCGTGATATTTTTCACCATAATGATACACACCAATAAAGCGGACGTCTACATTAGGCTTTTCCTTTTTTTTAGTATTGGTATATTCATTAAACCAAAGGGGTAATTGAACTCTCTTCTTAAATATAGGATGTGGATTACCCAAATAAGTACATGTCCTGACGAGAAGGTGATATGTTTTTCCACCATCAATATATTCTAATACCCATTTACGAGGTGGAACAATAAGGATTCTACACCTGTTTTTTCCAAGCGCATCAATGAGACATGCTTGAAGTTGCTGATCAGACAAAGGCTGATCCTGTGCAACAACAAGGTTCTTATCAAGAGTTATTTGTTCGCTATCAACATTCATATCTTAGAATCTATTATTTTGTCAATTGTTGTAAAATAAGGAGAATAATTACCCTGCTCAAAAACCAAATGACTTGTCGTGCTGACAAAATTACTTATAGTCGCCGGTTCATCACTTTTCAGCCTAAAACAGAGGTATGTATCACCTGTCGTTTCGAAACCTAATGTTTGCAGAAATGAGGCATCTGCGAGTATGGGGTCTTCTATTTCTAATTCGTAAATTTCTGCTTTGTCTTTATAATGAAGTAACAAATACTTAGGCATAATAGTACTATCTTCTTTAAACATTGATCCCTTTCGTCCATCAGAACGGACATAATAAAGTTTGTTGTCAAGGATGCGTTGTTTATGCCAATTACCTTTATAATACCCAACAAGCACAGATGCACATTTTGTATCGTTGACAGGTTGGAGAATTTTTGTAGAAATATCCAATCGACTAAAAGCACTTATGATGGATTTTGCAATCTCGTTTCCTAAACGAGGTGGTACAGCATTTCCAATCATCTTATATGCTTCCTTTATATTATTGTACACGAAGATAAAGTTGTCGGGAAAAGTCTGTATTCTAGCACATTCACGTACACTCAATCTTCTGTATTTGTCCAACTTGTCCTTTTGGAAATTCCAATTCTCATGCCCATAGAACATCATTTTGGGCGACGACGGATGTAATGGAGCAAAGTCGGCAGTAGCATTGATGGTGAATGATGGTTGCTGCCAACCTCTTCGTCTATTGCCTCTATAATAGAATGAGCCAAACTTTGAAGTGAAAACATCATGATTAGGATATCGCTTACATTTCCCATCCCTATCACCGGTATTTTCCATTTTGCTACCAGCAAAGCGGTTTGGCTCTTCGGTAATGTCGCCAATGGCTTGCTCCAGTGTAATAGGTTCGGTACACGTAGGAAATGGGAAGGTATAAGAAATACCCAATTCTTTCCTAAACCCGACAAAGAACACCCGCTCTCGATTTTGTGGAACACGGTAGTTCACTGCATCAAGTAATGTCCACTGCACATCATATCCGGCTTTTTCAAGTCTGCCAACAAAATCCGTGAACACTACCTTAAACCTGTCATCCAGCATTCCCTTCACATTCTCTATCATGAAAAATTTGGGCTTCTTGACGTTTATAAGTTCAATGTATTTCAAGAATAATTGTCCACGCTCGTCATCAAGTCCTTTTTGCTTTCCTCCTACACTCCACGACTGACATGGAGGGCCTCCAATGAAACCATCACAATCTGGAATCGCTTTAGGATCAATTTTGCAAACATCCCCCAACACAAACTCAGTGTTGGGATGATTACGGATATAAGTGTCACGACAATGAGGATTGAACTCATTAGCCCATACCACTCGAAATCCAGCCTGTTCAAATCCAAGATCAAGCCCCCCACATCCAGCAAAGAATGATACAACCAGCATTATATATTTATAATTATTATATTCTTTTTACTTACCCACTAACTTTTCCGAGTTACCCACCAAATACTTTATAGTTAAGCACTAAGTGTAATGGAGTTACCCACTAACTCAACGGAGTACCTGTTTAATGACATTTCATCATTTATTTCATACAACATATCTGCTATATGCCTATAATTGGGTAGTTGCTTATTTACTAATAACGAAGCAATTCTTTTATTGAAGCACAACTTTATCATTACATAAATAGAAAGCAAAGTCCCACATTCTGATAGCTTAATGGCATCAGTAATTGCTCCTACAAACTCATTTTGAAAGTTAAAGATGTCTTCTTCTGAAGCCCATTCCATATAATTAGGATCCCCAATATTGCGTTCTGCCAGAACCTCAGAATAGTCACTGGTTATATCACCAAACCCGATATGGTTGAGTATACAATTATGGGCAAATTCTTTTGATCGGCATGCTATACTGACAACGTTCTTTTTCTTAATGCACTCGATGTTTGTTTTGTCAAACAATGTCTGCTTATCGCCATCATCACCAACACTGCCATACAATTTATTGCTGGCTCCGTGTCCTAAGAAAAAAACTAAGGCATCATCTTCTAATTGATATAATGCATTAAATAGATTCTTTGTCTTTGAAGAATCATTAGTGTCAAAACGGTATCCAGCGAAATCAGGCATTGTTTCCAATTGAGCGTAAATGGGCAAAAGGAAATTGGTTGTGTTGTCTTCCGGATATATACAAATCAACTTACTCATCTTTATCTTTGTTCGTTTCTATTAAGTATGCTATGACTTGAGAGATAAGAGATTGTAGGAAATCGCCACCCCTGAGTGTCCTTTTTTCTATCTCTTCGGCAATAGTTTTCAGTTTCCACCCTTTAAATGAGGGATAGCAAGATTGGAAAACCATCTCTGGATAATCATCCTTAAATTGGGATAGGAAGGTTTGCTGTAAAATAAGTGGTGAACACCGCATATACTTAATTACCGATTCTGCATATCCCTTTCCTTTGATCCATTCATTAATACATGACATCTTCTTTAACCGATTGATGGCATCAATTATCTGCGCATCGCTTAGCTTACCTTTATTAGAAGGTATCTTGTCAGATAAAGAGCGATGTATCTTTTTTATTGCCTTTTCAATATCGCCACCAGAATAAAGAACTTTGTACAACTGCGGGTATTCGTCGGAGATACTATTCAAAATGTCAAGCCCATTAAAACCATCTTTATCTGTTGCTATCTGATAATCGGATACAACTATAGAACAATTGTGTTCTTTAATTGCTTTTATACAATCTTTTTCTATTAAAGATTTGTCAAAACCTGAATGGTCACTTTTCATGTATATCCTATCCTTAGTTTCAATATAGATAGGAACTAAGTCTATATGGTCTTTACGAAGGACTTCTTTGATATCTTTCTCAAAATAGTTCTTCTGGTTATCATCATCAATAACTAAGCAATATGTTCTCATATATCAAACTCTATTCTAAATGTTGCACCTTTTAAATATATATTATTGCCCAAGAATGAAATATGGCCCTTCATATCCGAAACTATCTTCCTAACAGAAGCCAAGCCTATTCCTGAACCGCCATGACGTGTAGTCACACCTAACTCGAACATTTTGTCACCAAGCAATGTTGGATCTGACACACCGTTACCAGAATCAGAAAAGTCAATGATGTATTTGCCGTTTTTTTGGAAAATATTTATCTGTATTTCTTTTGCAAATTCCTTTTTTGCATTGCTTATTAAATTGTCTAATAATACTGAAACGTCAAGTAAGCTGTATGCTCCGTAGTATTCAGCATTGTCATGGTTTATTACTTTAAAACAAATGTCTCTAAACAGGACTTCCGAACATTTTTGTATGTACTCACCTATATATTCAGATAGATTTATTATTTCTTTTTCTGCCAGTTTTTTTATATCAGCTTTTGTCAACAGACTTGCAGCATTTAGTATTTTATCAAAGAAAGTCCGAATGACACCAATTTCCTTGATTAACTCATTAGGGACAGTGTTTTCCGTGACTATTTCTGAAATCTTTAAAAAGGCAGGATTTATTTCTTGAGAATAAACGTTAATTATATGTATAAAAGATTCTTCTTCTGCTGAAATAACACGAGTGGATTCTA
>Ga0310697_10005115_pt1 | contig 12738 bp, 10 predicted proteins | sample 172DNAGHGlowgp2_FD_203883 | JGI IMG/M metagenome (GOLD analysis project Ga0310697, IMG submission 203883) | Sheep rumen microbial communities from Palmerston North, Manawatu-Wanganui, New Zealand - 1728 DNA GHGlow gp2 (v2) (version 2) | ecosystem: Host-associated > Mammals > Digestive system >... | reverse complement strand
GGTGCTTTATTTTTTCTTTTTTCACAACACAAAAGTACTACTTTTTACCGAATGCGCCAAGAACTTTTTGCTTTTTGGCGCTTCTTTCTTTATCTCTTGTGTTGCATTTTCTATTTGAACTTAAGTACGAAGAATATTTTTGAAGGCCGGGTACAATAAAAGACGTCATCAGTGCGTTGTTAGCACAGAATTGATAATAACACCCAAAACCATTACAAAATGAGAAAACATATTGTGGCCGGTAACTGGAAGATGAACATGACGTTCTCCGAGGCCGATGAACTGCTCGACGAACTGATGTCCGAGCTTGAGAAAGTGACCCTTCCGCGCGATACGCAGGTGATTGTTTGCCCACCATTCCCCTATATCGAGATGGCAAGCGACTATGCCAACGACAGTTATTTCGCTGTTGGCGCGCAGGACGTCAGCGAGCATGAAAAAGGCGCCTACACCGGCGAGGTGAGTGCCGCCATGCTGGAAAGCTGCGAGATAGACTACTGCATTGTTGGACACTCGGAGCGCCGCGCCTACCACGGCGAGACCGACGCTCAGGTGGCCGCCAAGGTGGACCAGCTCCTTGCCCACAACCTGAAGCCCATCGTCTGCGTCGGCGAGGTGCTGGAAGAGCGTGAAAGCGGCCGGCAGCAGGAAGTGGTGAAACGCCAAGTCGAAGGCGGCCTCTTCCACCTCGATGCCAACCAGATACAGCAGGTCGTGATTGCCTACGAGCCCGTCTGGGCCATCGGCACCGGCAAGACGGCCACACCCGACCAGGCCCAGGAGATGCACGCCTTCATCCGCTCCCTGCTGAAAGAGAAATACGGCGCCGCTGTGGCCGACGAGATCAGCATCCTCTACGGCGGTAGCTGCAAACCGTCCAATGCCAAGGAGCTGTTCAGCAATCCCGACGTGGACGGCGGCCTGATAGGCGGTGCCTCGCTCAAAGCCGGCGACTTCATGGGCATTGTCACCAGCTTCTGAACGCATCTATGACAGACAGTGCCAGCCGTGTGAGTGTTCGCCCATACGCTGGCACTTGTTGTATGACCTGACTGACTCCATGTCGTTCGAACAGTTTGTAGCGAAGCGTTTCATGCCCCGTCGTGGCAACGACAGCGGCTTCTCGGGCCCACTGTCACGGATCGCTGTGGCCGCCATCGCCCTCGCCATCCTCGTGATGGTCATGGCCGTGAACATCCTCCACGGATTCCAGCACCATATCGCAGAGAAGGTGTCGGCATTCGGAAGCCACATCGTCGTCGAAAGCTACGCCGGCGGTCAAGGCTACGAGGGCGAGTTCCCCATCGTGGTAGACAGCCTCACGTGGAACACGCTCGCAGCCACGGAGGGCGTAAAGCACGTGCAGTGCTATGCCACCAAAGGCGGTATGGTGAAGACCGAGGACCAGATCTACGGCATTCTGCTGCGCGGTCTAAGCCCCGGCTACGACACCTCCTTCTACGCCACCTGCCTGAAAGATGGACACCTGCCCGTCGAAGACAACCAGGTGCTCGTCTCCGCCACCATAGCCTCGCGGCTGAAACTGCACACTGGCGACAAGATGCGCACCTACTTCTGGCAAGGCGACAACTACCGCGCTCGCGCCTTCACCGTGTCCGGCATCTACAGCACCGACCTCTCAGAGGTCGACGACCACTGCGTCCTCGGCACCCTGCATACCGTCCAGCGGCTCAACGACTGGGACGACAACCAGGTCGGCGGCTACGAGCTCCTCATCCACGACATGGACCGCCTGGATGCCGTCACGGCCAGTGTCCGCGCCGCCATGCCCTACCACCTCGGCATACACAACGTCGTCGAGGCCAACCCCGCCCTCTTCGCATGGCTGGACCTCCTGAACAGCAACATCACACTCATCCTCGCCATCATGTGTGTCGTATGCGCCGTGGCCATCGTCTCGGCAATGCTCATCATGATCTTTGAGAAGCGCAGCACCATCGGTCTACTCAAAGCCCTCGGCGCAAGCTCCAAGTCCGTCCGTAAGATATTCATCATCAAAGGTATTGAGGTCATCCTCAAAGGCATCCTCATCGGCGACATCCTCGCGCTGGCCCTGAGCCTCGTACAGCTGAAATGGCAGCCTGTCAGACTCGACCCCGAAAGCTACTCCATGTCCCACGTCCCCGTCGAACTCGACCCCCTCGTCTACGCCGCCGTCAGCATCGGCGTCGCCCTCATCTGTCTCGCCGCACTCCTCCTCCCCGCCTCTTACATCGCCAAGACCTCCCCCTCACTCACCACCCGCGAACAATAGCCCCACCACTCACCCCATAAACCATAAACCTTAAACCTTAAACCGTAAACCGTAAACCTTAAACCTTACCCTTGAAACAGCGCCTCAAACTCCTAATCCTCCTCCTCACCGTCGCCCTCGCCCTCCTCGCCCTCTGGCAGGGTCAGACCGTCGCCGACCAGGTCCGCCAGAGCGAAGAGGCCAAAGTACGCCTTTGGGCCGCCGCCATCGAACAGCGCAGCAACATGGTCGGTGCCACCCAGCGCTTCTTCGCACAGGCCACCCTCGACGAGCAGCGCAAAATGAAACTCTACACCGACATACTCCAGTCCTTCAACGACCCCGACCTCTCTGCCGACCTCCGCTTCAGCCTCGCCTACGTCAACTACATCGTCGACAGCAGCCACACCCCCATCATCATCACCACCGCCAAAGACTCCGTCATCACCGTCCCTCAGGAACTCGCCGGACAGAAACTCAGCGGCCAGCTCCTCCATGAATACAGCGTCAACAAGCCCTACATCTACAACCTCTGGGGCATGCCCATGACACTCTACTATAAAGAGTCCGAGAACTACACCCAGCTCCGCGATGTCCTCGATAGCTTCGTCGGCTCCTTCCTCTCCGACATCACACAGAACTCCGTCCTCGTACCCGTCGCCATCGTCGACAGCTCCCGCACACAGCTCCTCGCCTTCGGCAACCTCGACTCCTCACAGTTCGACACCGAGGCCAAACTCGCCGACCTACTCCAGAGCATGGCCAGCCACAACGACCCCATCCAGCTCACCCTCCGCGACCGCCCCATCTTCGTCTACTACTCCCCCACCCCACTCCTCCGCTCCCTCCGCTGGCTCCCTCTCTTCTACATCTTCATCGCCGCCGTCCTCCTCCTCGTCAGCTACTACCTCTTCCGCACATCCCGCACCATGGAGCAGAACCGCATCTGGGTCGGCCTCGCCAAAGAGACCGCCCACCAGCTCGGCACTCCCCTCTCCTCACTCCTCGCCTGGACCGAATACCTACGCGGCAAGCAATTCACCGACGAATACGCCTCCGAAGTCGAAAAAGACCTCCACCGCCTCGAAACCGTCGCACACCGCTTCTCCAAGATAGGCTCCCTCCCCGAACTCAAAGACCAGGACGTCCGCGCCGCCACCCTCGACGCCGTCCAGTACCTCCAGAGCCGCTCCCCACGCCGCGTCCGCTTCGTCGTCTCCTTCCCCGACGACCAGCAGTTCACCGCCCCGCTCAACAGCTACCTCTTCCAGTGGGTAATAGAGAACCTCTGCCGCAACGCCATCGACGCAATGGACGGTAACCCCGCCGACGGCGACCGCCAGAGCGTCGTTTCCATCGTTGCCTCTCAGGACGCACGCAACATCTACATCGACGTCTCCGACACCGGCCGCGGAATGACGCCCGCCGTCCAGCGCCACATCTTCGACTCCGGCTTCTCCACCAAAAACCGCGGCTGGGGCCTCGGCCTCCCACTCGCACAGCGCATCATAAACCAATACCACCGCGGAAAACTATACCTCAAATACTCCCTCCCCGGCCAAGGTTCCACCTTCCGCATCGTCCTGAAGAAGAAAACCTGACCCCTCCCCCACCTTTTAACACTTAACACTTACCACTCCCCCTGTACTATTGGCTTAACTACTTAACTACTGCCTACTGTCTACTTACCACTTAACACTTCCCGCAGCCCCCTGCCGGCCAGCAGCCTATTACCCACAGACACCATAATATTTTTCTTAATTATAAATAAATTTGTATATTTGCACTATTGGAAGCATCGCCTAAACCGATGCAATGCATTAACACTCAATCTGATCACAAAACCAAAAACAATATACAGTATGATGAAAAAGATTATCCCCTCCCTGCTCATCTTGGCCGGAGCGGCCATGTTTTCGTCTTGCGGTCTCGACGAATTGACCGACATAGCGAAAAACCCCATCCATGTTCGTGGCGAGGCTGACCCCAACTTCGGTCTCCCACTCGTATCCGGACAGGTGCGTCTCGACGAGCTGTTAGGCATGTTGGGAACCAGCGGCCTTGGTATGGACGAGTACATCAACCAGGACTCGAACACCATCACCCTGAAATACGACATCGACCTGAACGACACCATCGAGGCTGGTTCGATGATAAGTGGAAGCGTGACCTCACCGTCGCCGGCGCCAGCCCCCATCCATCGCCCGGCCACCAAGCCCGGCATTGCGACCAAGGGTATGATAGACGTGGGCGATACTGTTATCACGTATCCGCTGGACATCACCTTCTTCAACGACATCGACCACGAAGCCGTGAAGCCCGGCAACCTGGCCATCGAGTACCTCTGGCTCGACTTCGACGCCACCATTCTGGGCAACTGCCCCGACAACGTCCGCACGCAGATCGAGACGATGGTGAGATGCAGAATCGACCAGATACAAATCAAATACACTACCCTGAACGGTAACATCCGCACCTACCACGATGCAGGCCTCGACGCCCTGTCCATCCCCATCAACAACATCCTCACCCCCGAAGGCAACACCATCCCCCACCAACACATGAACCTGGCGGAAATCATTGATTCCATGCCCACCCATATCGAGATGTCGTTAAAAGTCACCTTCTCGGTCGACGAGAGCATCTACGGTACCACGTGGGACGAAATCAGTAACTTCCCTGCCATGATGGACTCCATCGGCCTTACCGAGCTCTACTACTCCGGCAACGTGCACGTGGAAATGCCCCTCTCCATCAAGATCGGCAACCTCCCCTTCAACTTCCCCGTCAACCTGCCCGAAGGCACCGTGCCCGACATCAACGCCATGCTTGACAGCATCGCCAACGGACTGGACATCAACATACAGAACTCGAGCCTCTTCCTCGCCCTCGAAAACCACATGCCCCTCGACCTGAACATCTCGGCCCGCCTCAAGAACGACGCCGGATACCTGGGCGGCAACATCTTCAGCGGCAAGGTACTCGGCGCCCCGGTCGACGCAATAGGCAATGTCTCCGGCGTGGCGGACACCGTACTGAAAGCCACCGTCAACAGCGAGACCCTCGACCACCTGGCCCGCGCCACGGAACTCGAGGTCAAAATCGACCTCGGCACCTCGCGCGACCCGCTGGGCAACGCACAGTTCGTGAGAATCAACAAGGACGACTTCCTCAGAATAAAGATGTTCGCCAACCTGCACGTGGGAGTCAATGCCGATATCATTGTTAAAGAATAAACCAAGGAGGACATCATCATGAAAAACAAGACCCTTATCATAGCAGCCTTCGCCCTCCTCGCTTCAGGTGTGGCACACGGTCAGTTCAACGAGACCAACAACCTCTTCTACCACACCTTCCGCACCCCGCAGAGCAACCGCCTCAACCCGGCGTTCTTCCCGAACAAGAACACCTACTACACGAACATACTCTCCCTCGACGTGCAGTTTGGCTCCCCGCTCGCCATAGGTGACATAATCAAGCCCGAAACACAAAGTGACGGGAGCAAAATCAACGTCATCGACGTCACCGGTATGCTCGACCAACTGACGATAGAGAACCGCTTCCGCTTCGGATTGGACGTGGACCTCCTGAACATCGGTTTCAAGGTCCACAACACCTTCTTCAACGTGGGCGCCCGATTGAACACCGACATCAACATCGGTTTGCCGATAGACGTCATCAACTTCTTACGCAAAGGCAATGTCCGCACGGTTAACGGTGTGGATGTGCCTGTCGAGGAGACTGTGCTTGCCGGAAGCAACATCTTCAATGCTCAGATGTACGGCGAGTTCAGCCTCGGAGCCGGCCATCACTTCGAGGCCCTCAACCTCACCGTCGGCGCACGCGCGAAGCTGCTCTACGGCATCATGAACCTCAACCTCGACAACACACGCGTCGTCGTCAACACCTACGGCGACAACTTCGACCGCGTCAAACTCGACGCCTACTACGAAGTTCAGGCCGCGTCGGTAGTGCCCTTCAACACGGAAGACGACAAGCTCAGCATCGCCATGCCCGGCATCAGTGACATCCTCAGTTTCAAGAACGCCAACATGGGACTTGCTTTCGACGTCGGAGCCAAGTACGACATGGGCCCCTTCTCGTTCAGCGTGGCCATCCTCGACATCAGCCCCGGAATCCACTGGAAGAACAACGTGGGCACAATAACCCCGCAGAACGGACACGACACCATGACGCTGACCGGCGTGAATGTCAGCGACGTCTTCAACGGTGGCGAGATGAACGCCGACACCCTCGTCGCCAGCCTGAAGGAATTCGTCGAAAACATCAAGCCCAAGTTCAACCTCGGCGGCGACTACTGGTACAGCATTCCCACCCGCATCAACGTCGGCGCCAGCTACAGCTTTGCAAAGATGTTCCGCGCCGGCTTCCTCTTCCACGGCCAGCTCGACAAAGGCCTCCTCCCCAAGAAACTCACGACCGCCGACGGCAATGTCATAACCCCGGAGAACACCTTCCGCTGGAACTCCACATTCTCGTTCGGCGTCAACGTCTTCAACTGGATGGAAGTCATCGCCGCCTCCTCCATCGTCTCCGACGGTGTCAGCAAGTTCAACTTCGTCGACAACTGCCTGAACCCCGGCGTCGGCATCATCCTCACCCCCGCCACCGTCCTGCAGCTCTACGTGATGGCAGACTACGTCAGCAGCCTGTACGTCACCAAAGCCAAAGCCGCCAACCTCAAATTCGGCCTGAACGTCCTCATCGGAAACGGCGGAGGAAAACGCGTATCGAGAAACTAACAACTACTGAATGAACATCATCGCAATCGTAGGCCGCCCCAACGTAGGCAAGTCCACCCTCTTCAACCGCCTCACCCAGTCCCGCGACGCAATAGTCGACCCCACCAGCGGCGTCACCCGCGACCGGCAGTACGGCCACTCGGACTGGAACGGGAAGCACTTCTCTATCATAGACACCGGAGGCTACGTGATGGGTGGCGACGACCAATTCGAAGAGGAAATCCGCAAACAGGTGGCCCTTGCCGTCGACGAAGCCGACGTAATACTCTTCCTCTGCGACGCCCGCGAAGGGCTCACCCCAATGGACGAAGACGTGGCCGACATGCTCCGCCGCTGTCCCAAACCCGTCGTGCTGGCTGTGAACAAGGTGGACAACTCCGCCCAGATGGAGACCCTTCCGGAATTCTACAGCCTCGGCCTCGGCGACCCCTACCCTATCGCCGGCATCACGGGCAGCGGCACCGGCGACCTGCTGGATGCCCTCGTCAAAGACTTCGCCGAAGGCGAGGAGAACCCGACAGACGGACTGCCGCGAATAGCCGTCGTGGGGCGCCCCAACGTCGGCAAAAGCTCCTTCATAAACACCATCACCGGCCAGCAGCGCTCCGTCGTGACCCCCATAGCCGGCACCACCCGCGACTCCATCTACACCCGGTACAACCTCTTCGGATTCGACTTCAACTTCGTCGACACCGCCGGACTGCGCCGCAAGAGCAAGGTGTCGGAGGACATCGAGTTCTACTCCGTCATGCGGTCGGTACGCGCCATCGAGGCCGCCGACGTGTGCATACTCATGCTCGACGCCAGTCAGGGGCTCGAACAGCAGGACCTGAACATCTTCTCCCTCGCCCAGCGCAACCACAAGGGCATCGTCGTCGTCGTCAACAAATGGGACCTCGTGGAGAAGGACAACAACACCCACCGCGACTTCGAGAACCTCATCCGCGAACGCATAGCCCCCTTCAGCGACGTTCCAATCATCTTCACGTCGGTCATCAACAAACAGCGCATCTTCAAAGTCCTCGAAACCGCGCGGCAGGTCTACCAAGCCCGCAGCCGGCACATCTCCACCGCCGAGCTCAACGACAAGCTCCTGCCCATCGTGAAAGAGCAGAACCCGCCGCCTTCGGTAAAGGGGAAGTGGGTGAAGATAAAATACATCACCCAGCTCCCCACCCCCTACCCCCAGTTCGTATTCTTCTGCAACCTGCCGCAGTACGTACGCGATCCCTACAAACGCTTCGTGGAGAACCGCATGCGCGAGCTGTGGGACTTCAACGGGGTCCCCATGTCCATTTTCTTCCGGGCCAAGTGAGGGGTGTGGCATGTTTTTTGCAATAGACAGAACAAAGACAAACAAACAAAAATAGCAAGCAATGAAAGTAACAGAACAGAATTTCGACGAGCTGCTCGGCCAGAGCCTCCCCGTCATGGTTGATTTCGGCGCCACGTGGTGCGGCCCCTGCAAAGCCCTTGCACCCCGTGTCGAAGAAGTGGAAAACGAATATCAGGGTCGCGCCGTTGTCGGCACCGCCGACGTCGACGAGTGCTCCGACCTCGCCGCCCGCTTCCGTATCCGCAACGTGCCCACCGTGCTCTTCTTCAAAGGCGGTGAGCTGAAAGACAAATGCGTAGGCCTGGTGGCCAAGGAGACCCTCACCGAGAAGCTCAACGCACTGCTTTAGTGGACCAATCACAGATTTCGCGCTACAAATCGCTGGACTTTTATGCCCGCCAGGTGGTAGAAGGATTCATCACCGGCAGGCATAAAAGTCCTTTTCACGGTTTCTCGGTGGAGTTCTCCGACTATCGGCAGTACAACCCCGGGGAGAGTACGCGCAACATAGACTGGCACCTCTATGGTCGTACGGACCGCCTGTATGTGAAGCAGTTCGAGGAGGAGACCAACCTACGGTGCCAGATTCTTCTCGACCAGAGCAGCTCGATGCTCTTTCCGCTGGAGGGGCACGGCAACATAGAGCGGCCGAACAAGCTCACCTTTTCGGCCTATGCCGCCGCCGTGCTGATAGAGTTGCTGCACCGCCAACGCGACGCCTTCGGGCTGACGCTTTTCTCGTCGACAATCGACGAGCAGACGCCCTGCCGCAGCAACGGCGTCCACCAGCAGCACCTGCTGGGCGTGCTTGACGGCCTTCTGCAACCCGTGGACAAGAACCACAGGCCCCAGCGGACCACCTCCATCGCCCCCACCCTTCACCTCGCTGCCGAGCAGCTGCACCGCCGGTCGCTGGTGGTCATCTTCACCGACGCCTTTGTGAAAGAGGGGGAGCACGAGGAGCTCTTCGACGCGCTGCGCCACATGAGGCACAACCGCCACGAGGTGGTCATCTTCCACACGTTCCACCGCTCGCACGAGCTACAGCTCGACTACGGCTCGCAGCCGCACCGTTTCATTGACTTGGAAAGCGGGCGTGAGCTGCGTCTGCATCCGCAGCAGGTGGCCGAGGCTTACCGCGCCGAGATGGAGCGGCAGCAGCAGGAGCTGCAGCGGCGTGCCATACAATACGGCATAGACTATGTCCCGGTGGATGTGGAACAAGGATTTCACCAGATAATACTGCCCTTCCTGCTTCGGCGGAGCAAGATGTGAGGGGGCGGTGACTACCGCCGCGTCATGCGGCGGAAATAGAATATCAGGAGCACCATCAGCAAGACCAGTGCGCCGAGAATGACCCAGAAGGCCGTGGTGTTGGCCAGGAAGGGGAAGTCGACATTCATTCCGAAGAAACCAGTCACCAGCGTCAGCGGGAGCATTATGGTGTTGAAATAGGTCAGCACCCGCATGATGTCGTTGGTGCGGTTGGTCAGCAAGGAGTCGAAGGTGTGGGAGAGGCCTTCGATGAGTTCGCCGAAGTCCTCGATGGAGTCGAACATCTTCTGATATTGGTCGAGGATATTGCCCCAGTAGTCTTCCATGTCTATCAGCTCGGGGTCGACAAAGCCCTTGATGCCGCCGCTTTCGAACATGTGGAGAACACGCAGTTGCGGGCGGAACGTGGTGTTGAGCAGAATCACATTGCGGCGGGTGACGGAGATCTGCTCGATGATGGAGCGGGCGCGGCGGTTGAAGATGTCGTAGTTGATGAGGTCCACCTCGGCGCCGACACGCTGCACGAGGGTGTTGGTTTCGAGCATGAGTCGGTTGAGGATGTTGTAGAGGAGCTGGTCGCTGGTGGACATCATGGCGATGGTGTCTTCGTCGCCGTCGGCGAGGTCGTCCTGAATCTCGTCGAAGAACTTCTTCACCACCCAGTGGGCCTTGCCGACGGTGATGATGTAGTCGCGGCCCCAGAAAATCTTCACCTCGCGGATGCGGATGAATTTGTTGCCTTTGTCGAAATAGGGGAAGTGGAGAATAAGGAAATAGTAGTCGTCGTATTCGTCGATTTTGGGACGCTGGTTCACGCTGCGGCAGTCCTCGATGTCGAGGGGGTGGAAATGGAACTCGTTGAGCAGGACACCGTAGTCAGATTCGCTCGGATTGGTAATGTCGAGCCATCTAAGCGCCTTGAACTGGATTGTTTCTATCATTTCCTGGCCTCCTTGAATTTGTGGTTGAGTGACTGACAGGCAGTGTACTACATCTTATATTCCTCTCTTTTTGACCCTGCAAAGATACATATTTTTTTTGATTGTCGCCACAGAAACGACAAAAATATCCGATGCGCCGGCCTCGGTTTTCTTATTTTTTTTTGCGGCGGATGGGTTTTTATTCTTATATTTGCAGTGTTGAACACAAACCTGAACGCTATGAAAAATAACAATAAGACACTTACATGCAGGGTGTTGTCTCGAGACAGGCTTTATAATATGCGTATGAAACGTTTAGTTATATACATCATTTTCATGTGCAGTGCTTTCTGCCACGGATTGCGGGCACAGGACACAATTCCGGAGTACTATCAATATTACTATTACCAGTGGGTGGACGACAGCAATGCAGTCTGTACGCATGATGGATGGGATTGTTACAGAGACTATACTGCTGCAACTGATCTCTATCCTCTACCTGATCCACATTTAGGTCATCAAGATGAAATTATTCTCTCATCAGAAAAAGCCTATCTATACAACACAAACGACACTCTGGAAATTATAGGAATCGCCATGATGGCATACGATGGTAGGTTTGATCCAAATCACGATATCAACTGTGGCATTTGGAACGATAGTACAACAACAGAGGACACCCTTCCTATCTCATTATGCATTTATAAACCTGCACCCAATGGAGAAATGAGGCTGCTTCAATGTCTTCCTGTGGATTTGAGTACTGAAGCATGGTATATGCATGTTCGAGGGATGGCTACACATATCGCTCCACCAACCGATTTCGGCAGCGATTTTTATTTTCCGGTATTTGAAGTATATTTCGATTCTTCGTTTAAGCTGACTGACTCTTTCTATGTTTCGCTCAGATGTACCCTTGAGTATGATAATCCCGACATTACACCACATTTCTGGGCAATGGAACTGACTGAACACCACTGGAATTACTTATACGACCAGGAAGAAACCCACAGGATGCCCATTTCTAAATATAGATATCGGGTGTTCCCACCCGACTACAACACATGGTACAGCGGGGAATTCTATGGTGCAGCATACGTGATGCCGATAGTGCGGTGGGCGGGGGATACTTGTCCGGAGGTGAGGGAGTTGAGGTACAGCGTGCTGGCGCGGGACGGGGCTTTTGTGCAGTGGGGCGGGCACGAGAACCATGCGCTCTACGAGCTGAGCTACGGTCCGGTCGGGACGGCGCCGGGAGAGGGGACGGTGGTGGAGTGCGCCGTGCCGCAGCGCTACCTCGCGGGGCTGGAGCGGGGGGTGGACTACGAGGTCTATGTGCGTGCGCGCTGCGACTTCGCGCGGTCGGAGTGGACGGCGTGGAGCGACGCGCTGCTGGTGGAGGCCGACAGCGTGGCGACTGCGTCGGCAGCGGGGCCGGAGCAGGGGCAGAGGCTGTTCAGCGTGGCGCCGAATCCGGCGCGGGGGGCGGCGACGGTGACGCTGGCGGCGGAGGCGGCGGCGACGGGCTGCAGCCTGACGCTGCGCGACGAGGCGGGGCGCATCGCGATGCAGCGCACCGTGGCGGCCGGGACGGCGGCGGTGGAGCTCGACCTGAGGGGGTTGGAGGCGGGGGTGTATGTGATTACGGTGAAGACGGCGGCGGGAGTGGAAAGTGGAAAGTGGAAAGTGGAAAGTGGTAAGTGGAAAGTGGAAAGTGGTAAGTGAGAAGTGTTAAGTGTTAAGTGGTAATAAGTAGACAGGAGGCAGTAGTTAAGTAGTTAAGCCGAATGCTCGGGGGAGTGGAAAGTGAGAAGTGTTAAGTGTTAAGTGGTAAGTGTTAATTAGTAGACAGGAGGCGGTAGTTAAGTAGTTAAGCCGAATGCACGGGGAGAGTGGAAAGTGGAAAGTGGAAAGTGGAAAGTGAGAAGTGTTAAGTGTTAAGTGGTAATAAGTAGACAGTAGGCAGTAGTTAAGTAGTTAAGCCGAATGTGCGGGGAGAGTGGAAAGTGGAAAGTGGAAAGTGGAAAGTGGGAAGTGGAATGTGGTATGTGGAGAGTGGGAAGTGGGAAGTTGATTGTTAATAATCGCGGGCTGGGGAGCCCGCGTACCATTTTTGCGGGGCGCAGGAGGGGTGGAGAGGGGGTAGAGAGGGGGTGGAGAGGGGGTAGAGAGGACCCAGAGAGGACCCAG
>Ga0310697_10005114_pt1 | contig 12740 bp, 12 predicted proteins | sample 172DNAGHGlowgp2_FD_203883 | JGI IMG/M metagenome (GOLD analysis project Ga0310697, IMG submission 203883) | Sheep rumen microbial communities from Palmerston North, Manawatu-Wanganui, New Zealand - 1728 DNA GHGlow gp2 (v2) (version 2) | ecosystem: Host-associated > Mammals > Digestive system >... | reverse complement strand
GAGTTGCATATTTTCTGAAATCGTTCATAATCAATGAATTATAAGTAAAATTAAGAAAGAAGATAAGAGGGTTATTGCATCTTTCATTGCTTTCGTAGATACAAAGTTAAGAAAAAAACTGGTCTCACCTGCATTTTTTAAGATTTTTTTTGGAGATTTTTTTTGTTTGGCTGGGTCTAGCCTGCAATTCAGGCCGAACTGCCGTGTAATCTGGCTTGAATTACACGACAATTCGGCCTGAATTGCAATCAAATTCGGCCTGAACTATAAACGTCTGTGAATCAGCTGGTTACAATTCCGTTCAGCGAGGGCAGGGTAGGTGCCTGCTGGAGAATCATGTCGGCAAGCACACTGTTGGTGTCTTGTTTGCCGTTCAGCTTGTCGTAGATGTATAGCAGTTCGTTACGCCCGCCGCCAGTCTTCAGCACATGCACGAGGCAGAGGTTTTGCAGGCCGATGCTTTCTGCGAGGATGTCCAGGTCGGTAATGGCCAGCTGCGACAGGGCCAACTGATAGGCATCCTCGGCATTGTCGCTCACGAAGCGCTCCACGTCGCCGAGCGTCTCCAGCTGGAAATGCTCGAGAATGGGCAGGAAGGGCATGAGCGACACGGGGAAGATTTCTGCCTGGTTGACGGCTGCGATACGCTTGTTCAGCCGGTCGAAGGGGCGCAGCTCGAGATAGCTGCGGAAAGAGTCGGTCGACAGTTGCACGTCGTCGAGCTGTCCCGACTTGACCAGACTCTGCACATGGCGGCGATAGTCGGTCATCGTGGTGCGCAGCCGGCTGAACTCGTCGTCGGCCAACTCCAGCATGCCTGCCAGTCGGCTGAACTGCCGCCGGTATTCTGGTGGCAGCTTCACGGCTCCTTTGTAGCCGATGTCATGCTCAATGGCCGACCATACATGCTGCAGGGCGGTGCGTATCTGTAATTCAAAGGGGATGCTGCCTTCCTTCAGCCGGCAGATAAAGTGCAGCGAACTGTATCCGAAGCTGTTCAGTTGAAGCCACTTGCGCTTGTCTACATAGTTCTTCCAGTCTATGTCGAAATGCTTTTTCACAATGGCTGCCACCTTGTCCACATCGTCGGTGTAGAAGGTGATGATGCGCAGTCCGACAAGGTCGGTGATGTCTTCGAGCTTCTGGTACTTATAGTTCTTGCGCTCCAGTTTTCCGGCCAGCGATGCTTCAGTCTTTACGCGGCCTTCGATAGCGTTGCACTCTATGCCCTGCTCCTTGATCAGTGCTTGCAACTGGGCATAGACCGTCTTCGACAGCTGCTCAAACTCCGGCAGGCGCTCCCGGAACTCTGCCAGTAGCGCCTCTCCATGCGGATTAAGCTGTGGGTTCATTTAAACTCGAAGAGATTGGTAAAGCCCGTCATGGCAAAGACCGTGCGAAGGTCGTTGTTGATGCCCGTAATATACACATGGCTTCCCTTGGGCTTGGCTGCTTTCAGTATGCTGAGGAACAGGCGCAGGCCGCTTGACGAGATATATTCCAGTTTGGTGCAGTCGAGAACAATGTCATGACCCTCGCAATCATAAAGAGGGCGAATGTCTTCTTCGGTCTTTACAGAGGCTGCAGTGTCTAAACGTCCTTCGAACACGGCAACCAGATTGCCATCCTGCTGTTGAATCGTTGTCTTCATAAAATCGAGTTTTATTGCGTAAATAGAAATAATTGTTACTTAATTCAGTGCAAAGTTAGGAAAAAACACAGAAGGTTATCTGATAGTTCAGTAAGAATTAGTCATTTTTAACTCATGCGCTCAAACCCTAATCAGATTTATTTCGTACATTTGCAAGCAAAAATGTTTTTGTGCTTCATTTTCTGAGGCAAGAGTTTTGAGACGAAACGATGACAGACATCATATTATCCAGCTTTCTTAGCCTTTTTGCGTTATTCGGCAAAGAAGAACAAGTGGATGAGACACGGGCAAACAAGATGCTCGTAAGCTATTTGCGTCATCATTTCGGTATCCGGAACATCAATGCCTATCTCAACCTCTACTGCGACATGCGCGGTGTCTACGAGATGAGCGACAACCTGGACACAAAGGCTGCCGTGGCTTCTATCTGCGACAACCTGCACGGAAAGATCCGTACGAAGGAAGAGGCGATGCTGCTGTTGCGCATCATGGAGTTCTGCGGCATCAAGGACGGCAAGGTGCACCCCATCTTCAGGGTGATGGCCGAGAAGTTCGGTATCTCCGATCAGCTGTTCAATGATTTCGTCGATTTCGTAAGCGACAGGCCGACAGAGCGCATCCTGCTCTATCAGCCCGAAGGTTTCGACGGCACCTTGAAGACGTTGCTGATTCCGTCGTCGGGCACATTGATCTTTACTTATAACGGCACAGACCGTGTACTCCTGAATGATGTCCCCGTTTTGGCAGGGGCTTATCAGGTGTGGTTGCAGAGTAGTGTGCTGAAAGGCAAGAACGGGGCTCCTGTCTATTACTCTTCCGTCTTGGAGGCGTACAACAAGAAAAACGGCAAGAGTAAAGACGGTCGGCAGAAGGTGGAGTTCTGCGGACGCAATATCAACTTCCGCTTCCCCAACAGTGACAATGGCATGCACGACCTGAGTTTTACGCTCCACAGCGGAGAACTGCTGGCCATTATGGGCGGCTCAGGCACGGGAAAGTCTACGTTGCTCTCCATCCTGAACGGCAGCTTGATTCCACAAGAGGGATCTATCACCATCAATGGGCATGACATTTCTGAGCAGCAGGCCAAGGACCTGATAGGCTTTGTTCCGCAAGACGACCTGCTCATTGAGGAACTGACGGTCTATCAGAACCTTTATTATACTGCCCGTCTCTGTTTTGCAACGCTTTCGGAGAAGGAGATTGCCGAGCGGGTGCTCAAGACGCTCAAAGACCTGGGGCTCGATGCGGCCAAGGACTTGAAGGTAGGCTCACCGATCAACAAGTATATCTCTGGCGGACAGCGCAAGCGACTGAATATCGCCTTGGAGCTGATACGTGAGCCGGCTGTGTTGTTCCTCGACGAGCCCACGTCCGGCCTCTCGTCGGCCGATACGGAGAAGGTGGTTAATCTGCTGAAGGAGCAGACCTATAAGGGAAAACTCATCGTGGTGAACATCCACCAGCCGTCGAGCGATGTCTATAAGCTGTTCGACCGCCTGTGGCTGCTCGACCGTGGCGGCTATCCCGTGTTCGACGGAAATCCGATTGATGCCATAACTTATTTCAAGGAGGCGGCCAACTATGCCGATGCGGAAACCAGTGCCTGTCCGACGTGTGGGAATGTCAATCCGGAAATCGTGCTGAATATCATTGACGAGAAGACCATTAATAATAGTGGTGAGATTTCAGAAGACCGGAAAATGACTCCGCAGGAGTGGCACGACCTGTATCTGAAGAACCAACCTGAGCTGCCTGCGCCCGAGACAAGCGAGGTGCCTGCCTCCGACCTGAAGAAGCCTGGCAGTCTTCGTCAGTTTGCCATCTTCCTGGAACGCAATTTCCAGACGAAGATAACCAACGTTCAGTATCTCTGCATTGCGCTGTTACAGGCACCTGTGCTGGCTGTGGTCTGTGCTTTGCTCACCCGCTATGCACCGCCTGAGGGTTACAGCGTCATGGACAACAAGAACCTGGTGAGCTATTTCTTCATGTCGGTCATCGTGGCTACGTTTATCGGCATGAGTGGCAGTGCTGAGGAAATCATCAAGGACCGGGCTCTGCTGAAGCGCGAGAAGTTCCTGCAACTGTCGTATGGCAGCTATATCTGGTCGAAGATCGTGTTCATGGCAGGTGTCTCGCTCATACAGACCTTCCTGTTCATCCTCGTGGGCAACAGCATCATGGGACTGCACGGACTGTTCGGTATGTGGTGGCTCATTCTGTTCATGACGGCACTGCTCTCTAACCTCACAGGTCTCATCCTGTCGCAGTGTCTCAACTCGATTGTGGCCATCTACATCAGTATTCCCATCCTGCTCATTCCGCAGATTCTGCTGTGTGGCCTCGTGGTTAGTTTCTCCGACCTGACGCCTAAGAGCACCACGGGCAATGTGCCCCTGATTGGCGACATCATTCCTTCACGGTGGAGCTATGAGGCATTGGCTGTGACCTCGTTTACGGATAATGAATATGAGAAGCCTTTCTTTGAACTGGACAAGGACCGGCAGGAGAGCCAGTTCTACAACATGGGATTCCTCTATGAACTGCAGTCACAGCTGGAGACGATGAACGACGAGGCACGAAAGGGCAAGGAGGTCGATCCGGCTCATCTGCGGGTGATACACACCAATCTGCCGCGACTGACGGAATTCTGCGGCATGCCGTCCTATGCTGGCGACGACTCCTACTCATCGTTGTACGACTATCTGAAAGAAGCAGAACACATCTTGGCACAGCGAGGCAACAAGTCGACGCTGAAGAAAAATGACATGATTGCCCGGATGGTGAGAGAGAACGGCAAGGAGGCTTTCCTGGAACTGAAGAAAAGCAACTATAACATCAAGTTGGAAGAGTGCGTCACAGGTGCCGACCAGCAGCGTATGCTCGATGTGGTGGACGACTGGATTGTACCGCGTTCAGGGATTATTTACTTGACACCTCACAACAAAATGGGACGTGCACCGTTCTATAGTAGTGAGAAAATTCTGGGGCAGTGGCATGTCAAGACCTTGTGGTTTAACATGGGTGTCATCTTGCTCATGTCGCTGATTGCGGTGATGCTGCTATGGACAGACTGTCCAGGCAGGTATATGAGAAAAGAACAATAAAAGCAAATAACTTTATTATAACAAAAAACAAAACAACATGAAGAAACTTTCGTATTTCGCTGTCGCATTGGCAGCCATGGCTTTCACCGCATGTGGAGGCAACAAGAGTGCACAAACTGCTGAGGAAACTGACTCAGTGAAGTCTTTCGAACAGGAGCAGGTAGAGGCAAAGATCAAGGTGGAGCTCGACAGCCTGGCAGCTGAGCTTGGTAAACTGAAGCAGCTTCCTATTGTGCAGGAGGGTGAGAATGGTGTTCAGCTGACCGATCAGGAGAAGCAGGTGAAGCCTGACTATCTGCTGGCTGCTTCCGTGGCAGAGAACGCTACGACGCTGGCCGAGAAGTATCGCATGCTGAGCGCCTTGGGCGTTGACAAGAGAATTGCAGCTATGTATGGCATGCCTACCGATGAGTATCAGGCTGCTATCACGAAACTGTTGGCTGACATCAACGATCCTTCGTTCAAGGAGATTAAGGACGGTTCTACTATTTTTGAGACCACACAGACGCTCTATGATGCAATGAACCAGAACGGCCGCATCAACTACTTCTGGCAGCTGGTTTCGGCTTCACTCGTAGAGGAAATCTATGTGATAACGCAGAACACGGAGAAGTTCATTACGGTTTTTGATGATGAGGCTGTTTCGAACGTCACGTTCCGTATTGTGCTTCTGACCGACGCTGTTTCTCGTCTGGCCGAGTACGATGCTGAGTTCGAGCCCGTTGCTCAGGCTATTGAGCCTCTGAAGGTTCTCAATGCCATTTCTGTCGATCAGCTGAAGTCTCAGATTGCTGAGGCTAAGGATCAGATCGTCGAGACCCGCAATGCTTTGATAAAGTAAGGCAAGGAAGTCATTCCTATTTGACCATTTAACGGAAGTGAGGACGTGTAGCGTTATTGTACACGTCCTCACTTCATGTATGCCATGTATGGGGGCAAGGCAGTAATCTTATAGAGGGATGTCAGAGTGCTTCACAACATTTGTCTGGCAGTTTCTTGTGAAGGGTCAGGATGTTCATGCTGTTTGTTCGCTCGTAGTTGATTGAATCCATCAATTGACGAACCAGATGGATGCCAAGACCGCCTATGCTGCGTTCCTCAGCTGATAGGGTAGTGTCTACTTCAGCTTTTACTGTCGGGTCGAATGGAGTGCCGGTATCGCTGATAATGAATTTCAGATGCTTGTCGTTGGCCTCTGCCTTGATGTTGACGGTTCCTTTCGTACCGGCAGGATAGGCATAGTTCATCACGTTGACGACGGCTTCTTCGATAGCCAGATTCATTTGCATCGTCGTTGCCATGTCTGCCCCGACGGCTTCACACACTTCATCGACAAAGGCAGACAGCTGTGGAATGGTCTGGATATCGTTGGGAAGTGTGATATAATCATGTACTTCTTTCGTCATCTTTTCTATGATTGTTCTTGGAGTTCTTTCTTTATCTTCGGTTTGTTACTTGATGGTGTTGACGATGTGCTCATGGGGTTAGGGTGAATCCAAACACGAGGTAAGCTTTCTGTGAGCAGGGATTTGCGATGAAGCTTGCAAAGATGGGCAGAGAGAACTTGTCGGTTATCTGGATGTCTTTGCTCACTTTCAGCTCGATATTAGTCACGGCAAAGCTCGTCGTTTCATAATTGGTTGAGGCGGTGGGAACGATGCCCATGGTGGCCTGCCATTGGCAGTCGGCCAGACGGAACGGAGCCTTCAGCTCGGCATAGCTTGAATAGGTCCGCTTTCCTTCATCGTTGAAGTCGTTGCCGGCAAAATACGTCTGCCACGACACGCTCAGCGGGCCGAAGTCGTAAGCGGCAAATGCTTCAAAGATATGTCCGGATCCGTGTTCCGGGTAGTAGAAATAGCGTCCGCCCGTGTTGGTGCTCCAGTAGTCTACGATACCGAAAGAGAGACCGCGCCAGGTGTAGGAAGCCGTCAAGTCCAGTTCCTGTGCGTTTTGTGGGTTGGTCAGGGGAGTTGATGCCTCGGCAGTCAGGCTCAGCCCCTGCCATGCCACCGATAATGTCGGTTGCAGATAGGCTTCACCAATATATTGTCCGCGCCAGATATACTGGTTGACCACACTTCCTTCCAGTGACAACTCGACTGTTTCCTGAGCCGATGTGTCGAGGCTGCTTGCCATCGCCATGATAGCTGTGAGCCATAAGGCAGAAACTGTACCTTTCATGTGATAGATGGATTATGTGAGCAAAGGTACAAAAAATCCCCGAAACGCCAAACATTTCGGGGATTAATTTAGTTGTTGACAGGCTGTTAGCCCTCTTATTAGGCCTCTTGCATCATCTTGTTGAAGGCCTCAAGGGTCGTCTCCTTGATGTTCAGCTTCACAACAGTCTTCAGGGTTGCGCAGAGCTTGGCGTCGATGGCACGGTCAACGAAGTTGTCGACGTTCTCACGCTTCTTCAGCTGCTCGGTGGCATAGTTCTCCAGCACGTCGTCGGGCACGTTGCTCATGCCGTACTGTGCAAACTGTGCGCGGACGGCCTCCTTGGCCACAGTCTTCAGGTCGCCATCCTCCACCTTGATGTTGTTGGCAGTTACCAGCTGTTCCTTGATCAGGTGCCACTTCAGCTCGTTGATGGAAGCCTCGAAGTTCTTCTCGACGAACTCCTCCCCCTTGTCCTTGTTGTTCTGCAGCATGACGCGCTTCAGCAGAGCCTCCGGCATCTGCAGCTCGCCAACCTTCTTCTCCATGTACTGGCGTACGTCCATCATGAACTTATAGTCGCTGTTGCTTGTGAGCTGGGGCTTGATCATCTCAGCAATACGCTTGCGGAAGTCAGCCTCGGTCTTCACGTCCTCGCCAAACACGCGCTCGAAGAGCTTCTCGTCGACGGCAGCGGGCTGGAAGTGACGAATCTCGGTGATCTGGAAGCTGAAGTTGCTCTCCATGTCCTTCACCTGCTCCTTGGTAATTCTCAGCAGGGCAGCCGTCTCAGCGTCGTTGTCCGGATAGGCTTTCTTGGGGTTGAAGGTGATGATGTCGCCGGGCTTGGCACCGTCGAACTTCTTCTTCTCGTCCTCACCCTTGATGTAGCTGGGCATGACCATGCCGTCCTCTACCTCGATGCCGCCTTCGAGCGTGTTGCCATCGGCGTCCAGCTGGCGCAGGTCACCCTTCAGCGTGTCGTTGCCGCTCCATTCCTGGGCAGAGACGAACTCGCCGGCCTGTGAAGCATACATCTGCACCTGGTCGTCGATGAGTTTCTCGTTCACCTGGATGTCGTAGTAGTCAACAGAGTCTTTATTCGTCAGCTCGGCCTTGAAGTCGGGAGCCACGGCGATGTCGAACACGAAGGTGAAAGGACCGTCGCCGGCCAGATCCTGCGGCTGCTGTTTCTCCTCGTTGGGGAGAGGTTCGCCCAGCATGCGGATGTTGTTCTCACGCACATATTCGTAGAGCTTCTCGCCCAGTATGCGGTTCACCTCTTCTACCTTCACGGCCGTTCCGTACTGCTTCTTAATCAGTCCCATGGGCACCATGCCAGGGCGGAAGCCCGGCACCTGAGCCTTCTTGCGATAGTCGTTCAGCGTCTTTCTTACCTTCTCTTCGTAGTCTGCCTGCTCGATCGTGATGGTCATCAGACCATTGATCTTATCGGCACATTCAAATTGGATGTTCATTTCGTTTATACCTTATTTATTATATATAGATTTCGATTTGGGGTGCAAAATTACTGAATAATGCCGTAATAGCCGCATGATTACCATTTTTTAACTCTTGGTTGATGAAGAGTCAGATGCTACCGTTTCTTGCCTTTGCCGAAGAGGTCGGCGTGGGTACCAGTGCGGTAGAGTGAGATGATACGTATCTCAGTATCCTTCTCGTAGAGTAGTAGCCAGTCGGGGTTGATATGACACTATGTCGAGACCGCGGCGCACGGCCAGTCTCACATCACGGTCGTACTGCTTGTAGGTCTTAATCTCATAGTACTGCTTCATAGTGCCATCATTGCTTTTTTGAACTCTTCGAACGATTCGTATGTCGTTCCTTGGTCCTTACCGCTGCGCACGTCCTCGATAGCCTGCATGGTCTCATCGTTGAGATATTCGCCGGTCTCGGGGTTGTAGAGACGGGGCTTATGGGGGGCTGTCACGGCAGACTTGACCTCTGGTCGAGCCTGCTCACGTTCGGAAGAGTCGATGCAAGCATCACTCTGCTCTCGCTTAATCGCAGGCTTCATGCTCTCGGCCAACAAGGTTATCAGCTGCAGCTTCTCGCCATCGTCGAGTTTCTTCGCTTGGTTCCAAGCCCTTGTGAAGGGTGTCGCAGTACGTCTTTTTCTTGTCGTCGTAGCTTCCATAATCGTATCTTTTTACGTTTTCACGGTTGCAAAGATACAACATATTTCCGACATTCCCGCCAAGGAAGGCACTTTTTGTTCTAAGCACCGAATTATATCTTCCCTCATGCCTTCAAGACGGGTTGCGTCTTGAAGTAGTCTGCAATCTTTTGTTGTAGTGCCTGTGTACTCATAAACGGTCTGTTGTGGGTTCTAATGAATGTTATTTCCGCATAAGTTTCTTACCGTCGTAGATGAACATCCCGCGCTGAGAACCCGAGGGGCGATGCATACCACGGAGGTCATAAGATGAGCTTTTGGCGGTTTCTTCGGTGGGTTGCAAATCGATGCGGGTCGTCTCACCTTCATCATCAACGAGTTGGAAAACCAGACGACGAGAGCTGCTGGCCTGATGGTCGTGGAACCAGCCGCGGTAGGCGTCCATCTTGCTGAGCCCTTTCGACTTATAGAATTGCTCTTGGCTTACGTAATAGTCGCCTGTGGGCACCGTCACGCCGCTACGGTAGTTGCCCAAGAACGAGATGTCGCCCACTCGCAGCTCCGGCTGTTCCTGCCAAGTCACCGTCCGGTTGGTCAGCCAGTGTCTGTCGCTGACGGCTCCTGCCGTCTTGATCAGATAGGGCACGTTGGCCTCTATGCCTCCGGTGGTCAGCGTGAAGATCAGTTTCATCTCGTCGGTGCCCCATTCCTCCGTTCCTTCCAGGGTGGCCAGCTGTGTCTGGTTGCCCCAGATGTCATATACCTCTTCGCGCGTCAGCGAGAATGGCAGGCAGATGGTGTTCCAGCTGTTCGTCCGTAGCGAGCGGCGCAGCAGCAAGTCGCCCGTGAAGTTCTCTGAAAGATGTTCCTCAGCCTGTTCGTCCAAGCAGGGCTGTGCCGTGCGGACGTCCATATACACCAAGGCCGTGTCGAGCCGTGCACCATTCTCCGTAAAGAAGCTCAGGTGCAGCGTGTCGGCATTGCAAGCCCAGGAGATGCCGTTCTCGTCGTTGTAGATGTCGCAACGCTGCGCGTCAAAGGGTAGCTGGGGCATCGTGAACGTCTCGTCGAGGGTAAAGGTGCTTCGGGGCGTAGGCAGTTCCGTGTGTACCAGCTGGTCGGTCTTGCCGTTCACCCAGTAGTCATAGCCCGTAAAGCCTCCTTCAACGGCTTGCTGCTTCACGAACATGCGTGTCTGCGAGGCAGATGTCTTGCCCAGACTGTCTGTGAGTAAGTAGGTCAGCATGTGGATGCCGTCTGCCAATGATGCTGTGTTCACGCTTAGGTTCACCAGTCCGTTAGCGGCTACCGTTTGTGCCTGCTTTGTGCCATTGTCCACCCAGTAGTGGAGTGTGGCAGGGCCGTGGGCAAAGAGGTTGTCCTTGGGCTTAACAAAGAAGCGTGTCTGCACGGCAGAGGTTTTCCCCAGACTGTCTGAGAGCATATAGTTAAAGGCATGGATGCCGCCAGCGAGCGAGTTGGCATCATAGTCTATCGACTGCACCCCATTGCTTGTCACCGTCATGCTTTGCATGGCGTTGCTGTCCACCCAGTAGTGGAGTGTGGCAGCTCCGTGGGCAAAGAGGTTGTCCTTGGGCTTAACAAAGAAGCGTGTCTGTGTGGCAGAGCAGTTTCCTTCAGCGTCTGTCAGCGAGTATGCCAGTGCATGGATTCCGCCAGTCAGAGCGTTGGCATCGATGTCTATCTGCTCTTCACCATTCGCTGTGACGGTTCGCTCCACTATGGCGCCCCCGTCAATCTGATAGCGTAGCTTCACCTGTGCTTGCGAGATTGCCGACAGACATAGTATTGCGAAAAGAAGACACCGTTTCATCATTCTACGCCGCTAACGGTTAGTGTTACGTTCAGATGTCCCTCCTCGTCAGTGACTGGCGGCACGGTGCAGTTGGTGAAGTGAGGATAGCTCAGCCCGATTGTTGCGTTATAAGCTCCGCCCATATAGCCAATCTCCGTGCCATCGGTGGTGGTGCAGGCATCACGCCAAGAAGATAATGGACGGTAATTATCCCAAAAACCGTCTTCGTACAGCGAAGATGAAAGGGTGGTGATATTAGAATTGTTTTGGTAGAAATGTAGGCTCTTGTCTTTCGGCTCGTGAACAATACAGCAATTGAAGTTGTTATTTTGTCTAAACCCAGACACTTCCTGTGGGTAGTGCAAAAATACCAAGGCGGAATTTATAAATGAACAGCCGTAGAAACCGTGATAAGATAATGAACCCGACGACGAAGCAGGATTAGGATAATAGTCCTGATCCAAACGGAATGCACAATGATTAATCGTGGCTGTTACATTATTCGTTGTTTGATGTAAGTATCCCTGACAATTTGCAAAATCTATGGTATATGAATAGCTGTTGTTGTCATACAGATAGAAATATCCATGGCATTGTTGCACTTGAAAGTCGGCTTGGCTCGACTGAGGAAATAAATAAGTATTAGAAAAGTTGTTATTGTATAGATGAGCCTGCTTGGCATACAAGTGCAAGTAGCAAGAATAGGTATCTTTAGACTTACAATTCTGTATTCGCATATAAGGGGCTTTCCAAGTATTATGATAAGTATTACCGTTGTTATATACAAATCGGATCCCCTCCACAACCATCATGCCAGTGTTATCCTCGGGTATATTGATGCTGAGAGTTTTGAGTTCCGTCGGTGTGTATTCCGCATCGTTACTGCTTCCCGCTCCTCGTAGGGTGATAGGCTTGGTGATGGTGTAGTCGTTGTGACTGAAGTTTCCTCCGCTCAGTGCAATCACGTCGCCATCGGCAGAGGCGGCTAATGCGTCAGTGAGGCAGTCGCGCCCAGTGTAAGTCGTGTGGACGCCGTTGTGGGTGAGTGTGGCAGTGAGCATGTCGCTCTGTGCTTGAGCAGTGATGCCGCAGATGAGCATCAAGGCCGTGAATAAAAGTTTTGTTTTCATTTTCTGTTAAGTTTTTTATTTGATGAATGAATATTTGTCGGTTTCCAAAGCATACAAAAAGAAAACGTGAGCAATTACTTCGCTTACGTTCACCAGGCATCGCCAAACACCTATCTATCTTAAACGAGTAAAAGCCCACGCCGAACGGCGTGAACCATCTACTTCAGTTCTTGATAGATTTCAAATTTGGCGAATTTGGTGAACAAGAATCAAAAGCGGACGCTTCTGGTCTATATGTCTTTTCTGTCTTATCTTAGCCCATAAGCATTTCTGTTTTATTTATTGATTATTGAACTCATTAAGATAACGTAGAACCTGTTCTTTCAAAGGCTGGAGATCCTTTGGGATAACGTTCCACAATATGTCTTTTCTTACCTGATAATATCCATGTACGATATGATGGCGCATGCCTTCTATCTGTCGCCAAGGTGTCAATGGATGAGATTCCTTGAACTCTTTGGTGAGCATATAGGCAGCTTCGCCTATGATCATTGTATAATAAGAAATGGCAGCAAAGCGAATAGGGTCATTGGCAAATTGTTCGTAGGTGAACCCCTCTGCAGCTTCTTCCACTTTGTGTATATAATCGAGCATGTGCTCTAAGCGGTTTTTATCTCTAAGCAACTCTCTCATAAATTAGTTTTTTTTCTTGTTCGGCAGTCTCTGCTGCGAATGGCAAAAGCGACCCTTCGGGCACTAAATCGACTTCACGCCCCAACAGGTCCGTTAAATC